>Ga0164241_10000524_pt1 | contig 68042 bp, 64 predicted proteins | sample OricomyardsoilBY_FD_108780 | JGI IMG/M metagenome (GOLD analysis project Ga0164241, IMG submission 108780) | Backyard soil microbial communities from Emeryville, California, USA - Original compost - Back yard soil (BY) | ecosystem: Environmental > Terrestrial > Soil > Unclassified | place: USA...
AATATATTGAAGTGGACTACAATCGACGACGTCGCCACAGTGCAATTGGCTATAAAAATCCAGAGCAATTTGAGGCGATGCATGTAAGTTAGATCATTGTCCATTTTTGGTGGTAGGGATCATGTCGTCTTTATTCCATGAAAAGGTATCGTTTAAGTCTTTCCATCCATCGGCAACTTTTCCACCCGGGGTTTGCTCCAATATTGTTTTACCGTGCTTTTCTGCATATTCCGCAGCCTTTTGCTTATCCCCAGACCAAAATATTTTCTCCTTCGGAGAGTCAACATCAAGCCTAGACAAAATAGCCTCCATAGCCAATCTCTTCTCTTCTGGAGTTTTTGCAGTTTTAGCAGCATCAACGTGAGGCTGAATAATTTTGCGGGCCTCAATTATGTTACCTTGCGATGAGAGCTTAGCAATCTGTTGTTTATCCTTAGCAGGATCGCCAACGGGATTAACTTTGTCAGAAATATTATTTTGTTTCTGCCCCCCAGCCTGATGCATCACCTCATCCACCTTATCATACTTGGATTTCGGCGATGTACCCGATGACGACATAGACTCCTTAACTTTAATTAATTTTTTCTTAGCTCGAGCCTTTAATTTTTTTAATTTCTTACCAATCTCAAGCAACGCCTGCCCTGCTTTTTGCAGCTTAGTCATCAACGACATGTTTTTGGCAACTACTGCAACCGCCCCAGCCCCACCAGTTAATGCAGCTATTAACAGGGTGAGAATAACCTCAAACGCCAAACCACCCGCCATTTCCGTCCACTCGGTATGATGCTGTGCCTTGGCGTAATCAATGGAGAATTGTTTCAGGATGTTGCGGGTTTCGATGTCGTTCCAAATTAAATTGGCTAGCTCATAGGCCTCTTCAACCTGGGCGCGGGTGATTTTGGCTGGGTCAAAGCCGAGCACTTCGATGATTTCTTTATATTCTGCTTAAGCCAGGTTTTCACCCCAGCTTTTTTTATTTTGCTCCCAATAGGTTTTTTTCGCGGCGTCAACTATGCGAATTGCGCGGCGGTTAACGTCAGCGACGTCAGCGATGTCGTTGGCCCAGATTAAAAAATCTTTTGCCGCCTTACCTAAGCCAGTGGCGGCTTTTTTTGCCGAGAAGGCGGCCTTTTCTGCCGCGCTGAGTTTTTCGTAATCGGCCGCTAATTTAGCTTTTTCTTTTTGTTCGTCTTGAATGATGGTGCGCAGGTGCATGTGCAAACTGGTGCGCGCAGTGCGGATGGCTTGGTCTATATTCTCCGGTTTATCCTCCGGGTCGTCGCGGGGGATAAAATACAAACGGCCTTTCCACAAATCTTCTTTTATGCGCTTGCGCATTTCGCTTAGGGGTGCGGTTGGGGATGCCCGTTGGCTGCTGGCTTGCTCGAGATAATAATCTCGCCAGATGCTGGCTATTTTTGCGTTGCCCAAATAAGCCATTAATTGGTCTAGGTCTTGGGGGGAGCGCAGGGGGGTGTCTTGCCGGTTGGCTCCCAGGGGGATTTGGGCATAACAGAGGGCGAAATTGCGGCCATCGGGGAAGGTAAAAACATTCTGCATGTGAATTCCTTGGAACAACGTTTTAATTCTTCAGAGCCTCTCTGGCTCGATGCAGGTTAGATTAACCTGCGGGTACTCATTAGTAAATTATGCCAATCGCTATGTTTAAAGGATGGGACGAAAGTACCCCTAAAAGCGGACTGCGCTACTAAAACTATGTCTTATTGAGTCGTCGGGTGTGTTCTATGCCTGTTATGGCCAGTGCGAGGGGGTAATGTCATTAAATTAAGCCCAGCTCCCTCACCCTAGCCCTCTCCCAAAGGGAGAGGGGACAGTTTGTACTCACCCCGGAGACCTTGCTTTTTAGCTCTCCCTCCCACTGGGACGACTGCATGGATGCAGGACAACCCAATGGAAGGGGGCGGTAGAATTTCATCGGGAATGAATCGAGGTAGAGTCACGCTCGAAGCAGTCACCGAGAGGATTAGGGTGAGGGTAAAAATAGGTGCGGGAAACAGGTCAAAATCCTTAACTTAATGACATTGCCCACCAGCCCCCAGAGCAAGGGGGCGCACAGTCTTGAGCTTCATTCGCAAGCTGATTTGCTCATATAAAAAACCCCAAACCAGATCTACCTAAATTCAACCGCTACAACTAAACAATCGGGTTAAACGCCGTTAGCCGTGCCCAATTTGCCGCGCTGCCGAGGCCGTGACGGGGGAAATAATTGGGGTCGGCGAAGAGGCCCTGTTTGCCGTGCAGGGCCATGTAATTGAGGATGATGGTTTCCACCAAGAGGTTAACGTTATTAGCAGCGGAGCTTGAGCTGGTGTCTACGTCGCCGCTGGCGGCCATGTAGCCGATCTGCCGGTGGGCGTAGGTGCCGTTGACATCGGCGCGCGCCAGGCTCGGCCTGCCGCCGGGGTTGTAGACTAAGAAGAACGAGGCCGCGCCCTGTTGGTTGTCGCCCGTCCACACCAGCTTGCCATTGGCGCCGTTGTCTACGTCGCCGTTACTGAACACCGAGCCGTCGCTGAAGACGTAAATCATGATGGGGGTTTGGCGCAGGCGGGCGTATTCGAGGCAGGCGCCTATGCATTCACCGGCTTGAAAGTCGCGCATTTCGCCGGTGGTGCGATCCCCCGTGTGGTAGTCAAAGCCACCCATGGTGATAGTGCCCGCCCCTGCATAGCCGCTGGCGACGAGTTTCATCACCGAGGCGGTTTTGGCGTATTCGCCATTGGAGTTGAGTTCAGTTGCACTGAAGATGGTTTTTAGGTTGTCATCGAGCAGTGGGTCCAGGCTGTTGGGGTCGCCGAATTCGGAGGTTAAATAAGCACTCTTTAAATACCCGCATTCCAAGCCTTTTTTAATGGCTTGGTCGGTGGTGAGATCTAATTTTGTCGAGCTGCGGCTGAGCTTGGCGAGACTTAAGCGGTACATGGTTTCCATCACGGATACCGTTTCGTCTTTGGCCAACAGGCCCACCAAATCCCCCACATCCACTAAGCCGCGCGCGTCTGAGGGGCGGTCGATTTTGGTGGGGCGCACGGCGTTGTTAATCATCATGGCCGGGGCCATGGAGTTGCCGCCGGAGTCTGTGGCGCGGGAGCCGACCAGTGCCAGTAAAGAGCCGTTGGCACCTGCGCGGTTAATGCCGTACATAGGGTTATGCGGGTTGTTGCCGGTGTCGTTTTCCGAGCGGGCGGCTATGGCGCAGCCGTCGGTATTGCTCCAGGTTGCGAGGGTGGAGCGCTTTTTAATGCCTTTGAGCAATGCGCTATCGCTATGAAAGGCAAGGCCCAAGCTGTTGTCGTAGAAGAACCCTGTAGTGAGATTGGCGGCATTGGTTTGGCCGGGCAACTGATCCCCCGGCAAGCCCAATTTGCGGTAGCCCGCTGTGCTTAAAAAATCCAATTGGCCGCCGCGCCCGCCCACCAGAACGTTAGAGCCTGCGATATTGGCGCCGCCTGCTAAGTCAAAACAAATAAACGGGATGGAGCCTGAGGCGTTGGCGTTCACACCGCAGCCTTTGGTTTTTAACGCATCTAAAAGATCGGCCGACAGCTGGGCGTGAGCGGGGCTGGCGCCCAGCAGGCTCAGCACAGAACCACCGAGCAGCGTGCCCATCCCCATTTGAAAACCCTGGCTAATCAGCTCGCGCCGGGTGCTGGGTTTGGGGTGATCGGCGAGTTTTAAGGGTTGGTTAAGACCAATTGGCGCTTTGGGTTTCATACAGGCTCCCGATCAATGTAACAGCATGACGGCACTGCCAAGGCTGGCAGCACAGGCGGCGGTAAGGGTTTTTTTCGCGCAGTCACTGCTGCAACTGTCCATGGTGGTGAACAAGGGCTGCAGCGCTTGATCCATTTCGGCGCTGCTGGGCTGGTCGACCAGGCCGCTGCCGTCTTCTTTCACACCGTGGGATAACAAGGCTCTGAGCAGCTGCTGTTTAATCAGCGTTTTAGACGGCTCATCAAAGTGGCTTTGATTCATATTAAGGCCGGGGAAGAGCGCATCCCGGTAGCTGGCGGTACTGGCCATGACGTTGCAATACTTCACTGCGAGCTGGGTGATACCCATCTGCTGGGCGGCCACAAAGCCGTCGGCCGCCGCACTGCTGGGCAGCTGTTGTTTCACCTGCTCATAGGTGTCGCGCACCACGGCTTCGGGCACATGTGTCATGCTCGAGAGGGCCGCGTTAATCTGCCCGAAGGTGCGAATACCTATGTCGGATTTGCTGGGTTTATCTGGCGCTTCTGGGGTTGCCGCCACTATGTGGGTTTCCGGTGTGCGCTGGCTGGTTTTATCGCCAATGACGTCAAAGGTGAGGTAAAACTGGTCAAACCCCTGGCCCTTTTCCAGCGCCACCAGAGTGCCGATGCTCGCCAGCGGTGTGCCGGATTTGGCGTTGTAATTGGCGCTGGAAATGGTGGTATCCAGATTGGCGAAGGACTGGCCAATCATCGATTCGCGCCCGTTCACGCCGATGCGCACCCCCTTAATATGAATGTTATTCGGCGCTGCCGCTGGGTCGAGGCTGATGAAAAACGGCTTGTTAAATAGGTAGGAGTAGCTATCAAACTGCTGCACCTCAAACACCACAAAGGCTTGCGGAATAGTGTTGCCGAGCAGCTCAGAGACGGCGAAGAGCATAAAAAACTTCTGCCCCACCCCTACATCGTAATGGGTTTTAACCTGCTGGGCGGTGAGGGGGCGTTTATGGATGGCGAGCATACGCAGAGTGCCGGCCCAGCCGTAATTGCCGGACACTTCCCGCCCCAGCACCAAAGCAAAGCTCTCATCATAGGGGCTTAGGGCTGGAGTTTCGGTGGGTTTGGCAGTGGCCACTTTCTCGCCATTCACGTACATAGTGGTGCCATCTACCGGTGAATAGTTAACGACTACGTGCTGCTGGGTGGCTTGCAATACCTTGGCGGCATCCGCCGTTTGCAGGCGCTCGCCAGTGGCTTTGGCGCCTTCGCTGCGATTGTCGAACACATAGTTGTAGATGTGTTGGCCGAGCATGAAGTTGCGGTGGTTGTCATCTCCCGCCAGGCTTACGATGCGAGCTGGGCCTTCTTGGGTGACATTACCGGGGATCACCCAGGCTTCGATGGCAAACTCGCCCGAAGCGCGCAATTGTTTGGCGATTTTGCTGCTCGCTTCCACACTGCCCTGGGCGCGGCCATCGGGTTTAGCCCCGTTCAAACCGGCATTAAATTTCACCCCCCAGGCTGCCTCCCACTGGTAGTCGCCGGACAGGCGCAGGTTGAGATCAGGCGCTACGCCGCTGGAGTCAAAGGCTATATCACCCTGGCCTTCTTTAAAGGTGTAAAGAGCGATCACATTGGCATCGAAGCGGCCGCCTGCGCTCACCACTTGGGCATTGGCAAAATCCACCACGCCACTGGCCGGTGGGCCTGCCGATGGGTCAACCTCAGGGCCTTTGGCTTTAATGTCCGCCGCCATGGCTTTGAGCGCCGCCAGTAATTCATCGCCGCTGCGGGTGCAATCGCTGTTGTACCAGCAGTTGTGTTTCATACCGGCGACTTTTTGGTAAAAACCGGACAACTCAGGGTTGTCTAAATTGATTTTGGGCTTGGCAGCGGCGTAGGCCACGGCTATGTCCGGGGAGGCGAAATAGGGCTGTTGTTGCTGGGCTTGCAAGGCTTCCGGGGTATGACAACCGACGCAGTATTTGCGCAGGATCGAGCTGTACAGCGGGGCAAAACTGTCCGTGCTGGTGGGAAATTGCAGGCTGTCGAGCTTGGCGAGGGTTTTTGGCACCTGTAGGACAATTTCCGTGGCCGCACTGGGGGCGCCTTTTTCGGCGGCGGCCCAGTTTTCAATTAAGAGTTTGATGGCATCAGCACAGACTTGGCTGCTGGCGGCCCAGCAGTTGTGCCCGGCGGGTGTAGCCGTCATTTTAGCCACCAGAGCGGATTTGCTCGGCGTGGTTAAATCCACCACCGCCAGTGTCGCGTCGTAGGCGTTCTGAATATTTTGGCTATCTAAAAATTTGCGCGGCGCCGTGCCTGTGGAGCCGTGGCAGTTGCCACAGGTGCGATTGGCCAGGTGCGACCAGAAATTGTCGATATACCGCTGCACCTGCTGGTTGGGCACCTTGCCGCTGTATTGAGCGACGGTGGCCTCGTCTTTAATAACCGGTGCAGGCGCGATGCGCTGGGTGCGTTTACCGCTGCCGCCGCTGCAGGCCTGGGTGAACACCAGGATTAACGCGAGCCCCGCGCAAAGGCTGATTCGTTGCAATATCGAGGAATAAAGGGCCATGATCAATCACCTTTGCAATAAACGGCGGCTGTAGCGAACAGGGATTTCAGGTGGTATTGCTCGGCCTTAAAGGTGGTAACCATACCGGCCAACGCCGTTAAATCGTCCTTGCTCTCAGGCCCCCGCAGGCACACCTGCTGGAAGACTTTTTTCGCCTGACACTGGCTGAAGGCTTCGGAGTTAGCTAACTCTTTACCCAATTCAGCCGCCCCACTGCCGTGGCCATTGCCCGCTCCCCAGCCGAGGCTAGCGTTTTGGCCCGCGCGCCAGTAGTTATCCCAGGTGTCGTTGGTGGTGACATAACCATAAGGAAAGGTGGTGTTGTTAATGTGGTACTTGGCGACCACACGGGTTTTGGTTTTAGGGTCTGTCACACCTTCGGCGTTGTAGCGGATGCGGCCGTTCTCGCCAGTGGTGTCGGCGTCGGCATCGAATTCGTAGTTGTAATAGGCAAAGGCCTGCGCCAGTGGGTCCATACCGTTGTGGCAGCCCATGCAGCCGGTAAGGAACAGGCGGGAATCGCCGCCGGGGGAGCGGGAGACATCCTGGCGGATGCGGTCGGGCACCCGCGTCACATCGTGCAGCTGTTCAAGGTCGTGGCAGAGGTGATTCATGAGGGTAAAACGCAGCATGGCGCGGTTGGTGCCAGCGATAAAAAAACTCTTCGCCGCCGCGCGGCTGGTCATCACCCCTGCCGCTGCTCCTGCGTAGCCGGTGAGGGAGGACTGGCTAACCGGTGTAAGCGCGGTTTTGAAGGTGAGGCTACTGTTTTCTAACGCCTCGTAATGGGCGTTGCTGCTGAGGGAATAGGCGGGGCTTACACCCTGCCCCACGTAAAGAAGGTCATCAAAGAGAATGCCGCGAAAATCCAACTCATCCCGCGCATAGCCCATTACAGTGGCGATGTAGTCGTTGAGCGGGATAAATTGATTTTGCTCCCGGTTGGTCCAGGGCGCTACCCAGTTTTTTAGGGTGACGCGGTAAAAGGCGTCGTTATCCATGGCCTTGTAGGCGGCCTCGGTGTATTGCTTCTGGTCGATGAGGGTTTTCATCTCCTTAAGTACCGCCTCGCTGGCGGGTATACCGGTTAGGCGGTCGTGCATTCGCTTCGCCTGTTCCCAGCTATCGGCATAACTGGACGCCGCCGCCAGTACACTGGCACAGCCGAGCACAAACCCAGGCCAAAGGCGCAATGGTCGCTTCATAAAAACCCCGCAAAGACATGTTCATCCACAAGTATGGTTGAAGTGGCGGCGCTCGGCTTGCCAACTGCTTAGGTTGTTAACCGCATCGCGCACACCACTCGAACAAGGCCCTAAGGCAGGTTCTGTTCCAGGCGCCGAGGCGCTGGCAATTAAATGTGCAACTTGTGACCGATTTCCTCTGCCCTTAGGCACTGCGCAGGGCAAGGAGGATCTAGCCTCAAGTGAGCTTAAGTAAACCCGCGCTCGTCGAGTAGGTGTATTTTTCTCATACAAAACGAATGTTGGTACTTGCGCACATAGTCGCTGTGCGTTGTGCTCTTGGGTGTTTCTAAAGATTAATGGGATGGGCGGGTAGGCTATGGATGGGTATATGGCAAGAATTTTTTAGCGGTGAATCACGGAAGGCCGACAGTTTCAGTCACTTTCTGCCAGAGTTGGGCTGCCGGAGTTGGGCTGGCGTACCCGCCTGGCGACCAGGCGGGCGGACGGTGAAGCGCTTAGTTGCCGTCTTGAACCGGCATAACCTGAGCGGCATTGGCCTTATTGACGAACTGCTGATACTGGGGAATCGCAACGGCGGCGAGAATACCCAACACCATCACCAATACCGGGAAGGACAGCGCCACCACCCAGTGCCAGGTTTTGCACGGCGGCGTAGGCAAACCAAAGCGATTCTCCCCTTGGGTGCCGGGGAAAAAAATTACCAGGATCACCACGTAAAGATTCACCAGCGGGATAAAATTCAGCAGCCATAACCAACCGGATTTATCTAAATCGTGCAGGCGCTGAATACCCACAATTACCGAAAACACAAAAAAACCTAGGTAGGCTAGGCCGCCAATCACAATGCCCGCCGTGGGCGACACCGCAGCACTCAACAGCCCGGCCACAAGACCGGCCGCAATCACCGCATAAAAGCCCAACGTAATATGCGCCCAATACCGCAAGCGATTAATTCGGCTGCCCGGCGCGAAAAAATTCACCTCGCCGAAGGCTTGTTCTTCTACAACTACATTGCCCACAGGCGCTGCATACACGTTATTTGTCATAAATATCTCCTTAAAAACTACCCAATGGGCACATGGTGTTAAATGAAATATATAGGTTTTTTGCGCGCACCCCGTTTGCCTGTGGCCGATAGTTGTCGGGTTAATGATCAACCGAAATGGATTATTAACTCGGCAGCTAAAAGGGCACATGGGGTCAGCCCGCAGGCGCCACTATAGGCATCGCCATCCTGGCTATCAACCCAGGCCAACACGCGCTGTTATCAAGCACTCAACTATGGCCGTATGCAGCAGGATCTCAACTGGCATATGAAGCCCGCCTGCCTCCACTTTGTGCCCACATACGGACGCAGTTCACAGCTTGATAGCAGCGGCCCAGCACACAAAACCCTAGCCGGGAAGCCTGGCGCAATTACTGCTTTTCAGCCGATACTAAGCAGGTTAGCTTTACCGCCCTTAGCCTCTTCACGTCCAAACAGAAGGCGTGACGAGCTTTGCGGATCGGCTATTTATCCTGTGTGGCAGGCAAAGGTTTTCTATAGTGGTAAATGCCTTCGCAGCCAGCGGCAGCACATGCAGCTTTTTTGCCCCCGCCCGGCGGGCGTTTTACCTCTCCTCAATGGCGTTGAGTTCATTCAGCATGCGATTTTTGTTTAACTCTTTTATTAGTTGCTGCGGCGTTTTGCTGCTGGCCGGATGCGACGTGAGCAAAGGCACGGGCACCTCGGCAAGCCAGGGATCTCAAGATCCAGACCCAGTGTTTGTAGACTCCGCCGTAGCCTATATCGAGCGGCCGCTGCCCAAGATGAACGCCACCATTCGGCCCGATGCCATTTTGAGCCCGGCCACCTTTAACCCCGGCGCCCATTTAATCCTCAAGGCCCGCGCTCAGGCCTCGGCGCCGGAAATTAACATCAGCGACAAAATTTTCCCCCCCACCAAAGGGCCAGCGGACACACGCGTTGCCCAGCTCTACGATGTTAAAGACCCGAGCCCCTCACGGGACGGCAAAAAACTGCTGTTCGCCCTGCGCGCCCCCCAGTTGGCCAACACACCGGCTGAATTGCAGCCCACCTGGGATATTTGGGAATACGACCGCACCACCGACAAAACCCGCCGCATCCTCACCAGCAAAGAGGAAGATGACTTAGGCCAGGATGTACAACCGGCCTATCTGCCCGATGGCCGCATAGTGTTTAGCTCCAACCGCCAAACCCTCACCCGCCAACAGATACTCGACCGCAACGGCGCCGCTTACCGGGCCTCCGCCGAGGGCACCAATGAATACAGCTACAACCTGCATGTGGTGAACGCCGACGGCACCAATCTGCAACAGCTGACCTTTAACCCCGCCATGGACCTCAACCCGCGCGTCCTCAACGACGGCCAGATTGTGTTTATGCGCCGCGACCGCTTAGGCGGTAACGACAGCATCAGTTTTTACACCATTAAGCCTGACGGCACCGAATTGAGTTTTTATTACGGCTACCACAGCAAAGAGATCGGCAGCGAAAAGAAACCCGCCACCTACTTCAACCCCCAGGTACAGGACGATGGCAAGATCCTCGCCTCCCTGCGGCCGCGCAGCAATACTCAATACGGCGGCGACCTCATTACACTGAACACCGAACAATTCTACGAGCGCGAGCAAAGCCTTAACGGCGCCAGTGGTACTGCGCAAGTCTCGATCACCCAGGGCGCCGCTTACAGCGAACCATTGGGCACCGAGGAAACGCCCGCCGCGCCCTCCCCCGCCGGTTATTTCCAGGCCGCCTTTCCCTTAAATGACAAAGAGCAGCGCTACTTGGTGAGCTGGAGCGCCTGCCGGGTGATAGATCCTGTCACCAAGGCGCGCATCCCCTGTAAAAACCAACCCGTGGAACTCCCCGAGGCCGAACCCCTTTACTCCCTGTGGATGTACAACGGCGCTACCCAAACGCAACTGCCGGTCAGCATCCCGCCCGCTGATTCCGTGATGAACCTCTTTAACCCCGTGATTCTGGCCGACAAACCCACCCTGCCCTTAGCGGCGGGCAATACCAGCAGCACACTTAGAACGGAAAACGCCGGGGTATTGCATATTCACCAGGTGAACGACTTGGGCCTTAATGCCTACCAAGGCGCTAAGTACCTGCGCGTGCTCGGCCATGTGCCGCTGCCCAAAAACGACGATTTAGAACTGGTGAACGGCGCCTTCGGCGTCGGCGGGCGCGGCGCCGGTATGTTCGACATACTCGCCTATGCACCCCTGGAAACAGACGGCTCCATCAAACTCAAGCTGCCCGCCCAGGTGCCCTTCACACTTGAGCTGGTGGATGCAAACGGCCGCCGCGTGGGGCCGCGCCACCAAAATTGGCTGAGCCTGGGGGCCGGAGAAATTCGCGATTGCAAAGGCTGCCATGTGGCCAACAATGCCAACGCCCCCCACGGTCGCCTGGCGGCAGAACCTCTGCCGGGCACGGCCAGCATCGCCTCCAGCCTACCTGAGCGCACCCCTACGCTGGGCATAGGCGCCCTGAGCTACTTGAACATCAGCAAAACAATTAACACCCTACCGGCCAACTGCCAAGCGCTGGAAACAACCATCACCTGGCGCTCACCCGCCAACAAAGAAGCCTGCTCAAGCCAATGGGAGGCCGGTTGTGCCAGCACCATTAACTACCTAGAGCATATCCAACCCCTGTGGCTCGCGGACCGCCGCAGCTGTGATGCGCAGCACGCCGTCACGCGCGATCTTACCTGCACCCGCTGCCACGACCGCACCGCCCCTGCACGCATGCAAGAGGCCGGTGCAGACGCCCAAGCCCTGGCCGATTTTGCCGCCCTGAATGTCCAGCTGGATCTGCGCGCAACCCCAACCGACAACACTGACTTCGTCACCTCCTACACACAGCTGTTTACCTCGGTCAATGAACAGGAGTACATACAACAGGACGACGGCAGCTACACCAGTCAAGAAAAACTCTATCCAACCCCCGTCACCATCACCCAGGAGGACGGCACTCAAGTCACCGAAATCCAAATGTTGCCCAGGGCCATAGGCGCGCGCTTGAACACAGCAGGCGCCCGCTCTACCCCTGCGACCCGATTCTTAGCCCGTTTTAATAACGCCGCCGACGCCAATCACTATCAAGGGCTCAGTCTTGATGAACAGTTCCTTATAAGCGAGTGGCTGGATCTGGGCGCCCAGTACTACAATGAACCCTCCAAGGCCCGCGAAGAAAATTAATTAGTTCATTATGCGCTTACTCTCCACCCTCTGGGCCATCAGTCTTTTAGCCAGCTTAAGTGTTGCCGCAGCGGCGAGCCCCGCCGCCCAGTGGAGCGATACCGACGGCGAATTCCTCACCTTTAAAGGCCAAGTACTAGAGCTGCACACCGCGCCAGGCAGCGGCTACCCGCTTTTCCACGCGGTGGAGAGCGGCGAGGTGATTCGCGTTTTTAAGCGCCGAGGCGATTGGTACAAGGTGGAAACCGCCAGCGGCTTACAAGGCTGGGTACACAGAATCCACCTCAACGAACTGGCCGATAAAGACGACCGCGTGGTGGATTTCCCCAACCCCACCTGGAAAGACGCCGCTAACACCGCCCAGCTGGGTTTATTGGTGGGCCGCACCGCAGGCGCCACTAGCTACACCACCTATTTAAATTACCGCTTCACCACCCACCTCTCGACAGAATTAAAATACACCCAGGCCTTCGGCGATTTTTCCAGTACCAAAATGGCCAGCCTGCATCTGCTGCACCACCCCTTTCCCCAGTGGCGCCTGTCGCCCTTTTTTAGCCTGGGCAGCGGCAGCGTAAAGGTGTCACCCAACGCAGTGGTAGCTGAGCCTGAGGATCGCCAAGACTCCTTTATCGCCGTCGGCGGTGGCCTCATGTATCACTTTAATGCGCGTATTGACCTGCGCGCCGAATACAGCAAAAGCACCATATTGACCACCCGTGAATCCAACGAGGACATCGAAGAATGGAAAGCCGGCTTCAGCCTGTTATTTTAACGGCCGCTTTGTTAAGCCTTGCGGCGCTGCCCGGCAGCGCCCTGGGTGCCGACTCCAAAAGTGACGACCAAGTAATCGACGACATAGTCAAACCCGACATACAACGCCGCACCATTGACGATGACAAAATCGATACCGAAGATTTTGAGCTGGGGTTTTATGCAGGCGTTATGAGTGTGGAGGACTTCGGCAGCAACGATGTGTACGGATTGCGCCTGGCCTATCACATCAGTGAATCCATGTTTATCGAAGGCGCCTACGGCATCACACAAACGCAAAAAACCACCGCTGAAACCCTCGACCGCCTCGTACTGCTGACCGATGACCAAAGGGAGTTAAGTTATTATTCACTGAACTTCGGCTACAACCTGTTGCCAGGTGAGCACTATGTGGGCCGGTGGGCATTCAACACCAATTTCTATATAGTCGCGGGCGCTGGCAGCACCCTGTTTGCCGACGAGGAGTACTTTACGTATAACTTCGGTGGGGGGCTGCGGTTTTTTGCCACGGACTGGTTGGCTCTGCATGTTGATTTTCGCAACTATGTCTTCACCCACTCCCTGTTTGGCGAAGACAAAAAGGTGCAAAACCTCGAATCAAGCCTGGGTGCCACCTTGTTTTTTTAACTCTTTACGCTTTGCTTACACTGTCCCTGGAGGATTTAAATGAAAAACCTATTCGTAACTCTTGCCGCTGCCTTCCTCGCTGCGAGTGTCAACGCCGCTGACGTCGCCAAAGGCCCAGCACCAGACTTCACCTTAAAATCAACCACTGGCCAAAACGTCAAACTCTCCGATTTAAAAGGCAAGGTTGTGCTGATCAATATGTGGGCCTCCTGGTGCGGCCCCTGCCGCCAAGAAATGCCGATTCTCGACAAACTGGCCAAAGACAACAAAGACCTCGTTGTACTTGGCGTTAACCAAGACGAAGAAGCCTCTGAGCGCGATGCCTTCTTAAAAGACAACCCAGTGTCCTTCCAAATTTTGGATGACAGCAAACACACAGTTGCTGGCCTGCTCAAAAGCAAAACCCAGCCCTCCAGCTTTTTTGTTGACCGCGCTGGCAACCTAGTACACGCCCACGAAGGCTACAAAGCTGGCGATGACGCCGTCTACGCCGCCACCGTTAAAGAGTTGTTAGCTAAGTAATGCCCAGCCTGGCTGCTTCCGCCGCTGGCTTTTGCAGTAGCAGGTTGAACCTGCTAACCAACAAAGCATATGGGCGGAGCGGCCAGTCCTTTTGGCAACACGCAGTAGTCATTTCCAACCTCATTGCCAAGCGCTACAGCCCTATCCTTGCACTCTTGAGCCTGCTTGCGCTCTGCCCCCATGCCTACGCCAGCGTCCCATCGGGCAAAAACCCAGCGCCCACAGCCGACGCCAGCGCCTCAGCAGCGCTCAAACCCGCCGCCGCCCCAGACTTCGCCCTACTGTCCACGCAGGGTGAGACCGTCAAGTTATCCCACTTTAGGGGCAAGATTGTGTTAATGAATTTTTGGGCCAGTTGGTGCCCGCCCTGCCGAGCTGAAATGCCAGTGTTAGATAACTTGGCTAAAACCCACAAAGCCGCAGGTCTAGTCGTTTTAGGGTTAAATGTTGACGTAGATAACGAATCCCGCGACGAATACTTAAAAGAACACCCCGTCTCCTTCCCTATTTTGGATGACAGCAAATGGAGCACGGCTAAACTCTACATAGCCCCGTCACAACCGGTTACCTTCTTCATAGATCGAGAGGGCAATTTGGCTCATGTGCATCAAGGTTATAAAACCGGTGACGACCTTGTGTACGCCACTAAAGTTAAAGAATTATTGGCCAAGTGATATGCGCAACCTAGCTGCGATAGTATTTTTCATTAACCTCTGCGGCTGCAGCCACCTGCAACCAGAGCCCTGGGTAAAAGCCTATGAGCGAGGCCATTTGGCCGACCCGGTGATGAAACTTGAGCGCAGTGCGGTGGCGGGCAAATACATGAACCATGTCTACGAAGCCCGCGAAGCAGCGCGTGGCGCCGATGGTAGCGCTGGAGGTGGCTGTGGCTGCAATTAACTCAGTTAAACTCTACTGCGGCCGCCTACTTGGATCTGGGGTTTTTAGCATCAAATGCCTCACCGCAGGGCTGATCGCCTTTAGCGCCTTCAGCCTGCAGGCCGCCATACTGCCGGAAGAAAGCGCCGACCTGCTCTACCACTCGTATGATGGCGGCGGCGTAACCGTCAACGGCCCATCGGTATTAGTGCGCAAGAACTTCAAAGACACCGCCTCTGTGTACGCCAACTACTACACCGACATGGTCTCAAGCGCCTCCATCGACGTTATGACCGCAGGCAGTAAATACTCGGAACAGCGCACTGAGTATTCCACCGGCGTGGATTACCTCAACGACACCACCATCTACAGCCTGGGGTTTACCAACTCCAGCGAAAACGACTACGAAGCCAACACCATCAACTTTGGCATCTCACAAGATTTTTTTGGCGACCTTACCACCGTCACCATGGGCTACACGCGCGGTGACGATACGGTCATGTTAAACGGCGATGAAAGCGATCCGGTGCAGTTTGAAGCCAGCCAAAAACACCAGCGCTTTAGCCTGGGTTTAAGCCAAGTCATCACCAAAAATTGGCTGGCCACCGCCAATGTTGAATCGGTGATTGATAACGGCTACTTAAACAACCCCTACCGTTCCGTGCGCTACCTCGACGACGGCAAAGTCAGTTACCAAACTGAGCGTTATCCACAAACACACAATAGCGATGCTATAGCCCTGCGCAATATTTATTACCTGCCCTTTCGCGCCTCAATTAAAGGCGAAGTGAAATTATTCCAAGACAGCTGGGGCGTAGATGCCACCACCTACGAATTAAAATATGTGCACCCCTGGAAGCGCACTTGGATATTCGAAGCCAAGCTGCGCGCCTACTCCCAGTCCCAGGCGGATTTTTACGCCGATATCTTCCCCCACAAGGATTTCCAAACCTTCCTCGCACGCGATAAAGAATTGAGCCAATTTAGCTCCACTAATTTTGGCCTGGGTGTTACCTACAAACTCCCCAAACCGCCGCTGGCATTTTTAAATAATTGCACGGTGAATTTTTATTGGGACGCCCTGCAATTTAAGTACGACAACTTTCACAACGCATTATTGAGTAAAGCCTCCAACGACGGCGCTGAAGCACCTTATAAACCCGGCGAAGAACCGCTTTACCATTTTAATGCCAACGTCATTCGCTTATTCTTCTCGGCGGGATATTAACGCGAGCGCTTTTAGCTATGACCAATTTATTCACCTACGGCTCCTTAATGTTCCCAGCCGTATGGCAACAATTGGTTCCAACGGCGCGCGCCTCCAGCGCTGCCTTTTTACCGCGTTATAGCCGCCGCTTAATTCTGCTCGATACCTACCCTCTCATAGTTCCCGACGCCCAGAGCACGGGTATTCTCGGCACGCTCTACAAGGGCCTTAACCGCGAGGATGTCTCGAGGCTTGATTGGTTTGAAGGTGAAATTTACCAGCGCATTTATATCGAAGTTCACACCCCAGACGGCCTTGAGGAATGTGAAACCTATGTTCCTAAACCAATGTACAGAAGGCTCGCCATGCAGGATATTTGGCGGGGGGATATTTTTCAGCATATCCAAATGCCGATTTTTTTAGCGCGCTACTGCGCCAATAATCTGCCTCGCGAGGCTTAATTTCCCGCAAACACACAGGCTAAAAACCTCAACTAAACCCGTTATGAAACCGGCTAATACAGTGACGATGCTTTTAAAAAAAATAGACCAAGCAGCCGTCGGATAGCTTGCGTCAAATAAAAAACAGCCTGTGCTGGTCGCACAGGGTTCCACTGAGGTTTTTAGGTTTGAGTGTGTTTGTAGAACCTATACTATGTGCGCGTTAATTTAGGACTCAGTTAGTAACCCGGCGGCAAAATACCATCCCGGTAACACATCTATCATTGCGAGGATCAGGCCCATGACCAACCCTTATATTCCCCCAGATGCCGAATTAAATCACCGCGAGCACGGGGGCGATGCTGCGATTCATGAGCCTCATAGCCTGCCTAGCGGACGCGGCCTAAGCTGGATCACTGAAGGCTTTAATTATTTCAAACAGGATGTTGGCACCTGGCTATTGGTGACACTGGTGGGGGCCGTTGTGTTGATAGGTATAAACACTATTCCCGTGCTCAATTTTTTTGGCGGTTTTTTTACCTATGTTTTTAGCGGTGGTTTGATGTTAGGCGCTAAGGCCCAACACGATGGGCAGCCGCTGACAATTGGGCATCTATTTGCAGGCTTTCAACATTCATTCGGCAGCCTATTGGGGCTTGGCGCTGTTGCCATTGGCTACAGTATTTTAGCGGTTGTTATTGCCTTCGGCAGTATGCTGTTAAAACTGCCGGAATTTAACCTGGCAGCGTTACAACAGTTATTTACACTAGAGACTTTGTTATTTTCCACCATTTTAATGCTGGTGTTATTAACACCGCTTTTTATGGGCGTCTGGTTTGCCCCAGCCCTGATTGTGATTAACAAAGTGCCACTTTTTCAGGCCATTTTCATGAGCATTAATGGCTGTTTAAAAAACGCCTTGCCATTGACGCTGTACGGCCTAGTGTTGGCGCTGTTATTTATTATTGGCACCATTCCTTTAATGCTGGGTTTATTGGTAGTAATGCCTATTTTTTATGCTTCTATATTTATTTCCTACCGGGAAATTTACATAGATCCATAATTCCAAAGCCTTAGTCGCCCCGCAGGCAATGCGGCCAAACCTGGAGAAACTCTGCGTTTTCTGGGTCTTTGATTATTTATATAAAGGGCGCGCAGCCCGGAGGTAGATCCGGGGTTTCTTTACCATCAAACCTTAAGTAAAGGCCAAACAGGGCACCCTTGCGGATGCCCTGTCTTTTTATTGCGCTAATTGGCTTTCAATGACTAACGCCAAGGGTGATTTAACATCACTAAGAGTTAAAGGCCCCTGCGCAGCTTGCCAATCACCAGGGGCTGCCATGGGGCTGCCGGATTTAGAAACGCGAGCAACTACCTCCAACTGCGGCGCGGTAGTTATATCCATACCGGGCGCCATGGCCATGGTTTTATCCAAGCGCACGGTTTTGGGTAATTCACTCACGGGAAATTTAGAAATAGCCAGAGGCATCTTGGCGCCCTGCCAAGCGCGTGCGTAAACAAACACTGTATCGCCAGGGCTTACACTCGCTTGGCTGCCGAGGCTAACACTCACCTCAATCACAGAGTTTTGAGCGGTCGCTGCTGGGGCTGATGCCGGTGCCGCAGGGCCTGCCGCCGCGAGGCTCACTTTCGCTTTTTCTATGCCGCCCGCTAAGGCTTTATAGCCCTGGGATTCAGGGTCAATCATCGGCAGTGCGCGGGACCAATAATCAATGGCTTTTTGAAATTGGCCCTGCTGAAATTCATCAATACCGGCCAGGCTCAAAGCGGTGGGAATGTTCGGCGCTATGCTCAGCGCAGCTTTCACCATTTCACGCACTTCCGCAGTGATCACATTCTGGGATTTCACAAACAGTACCTGAGCCAGCTCCGCCAATATTTGCGGCGAGCGCGGCTCCAATGCGAGCAGTTTTCGGTAATAGACCTCCGCCTGGGTAAGGTCTTGGTTGCTCATGGCGAAGCTAGCCAACATATAGATGAGCTGAGCACTGTGAGGCTTTTCCTCTACGCGGGCGCGGGCTTTATTTATCAGCTCACTGGTGAGTGTCTCAAAGCGCGCGTCGCCATCGGGCAGGTTGCGCTGAGCTTGCAGCAGCTGGTAGATCTCCCAATCAGCTTTGGCGCCCAGGTGGTGATAAAACCCCCAGGCGCCCAGCGGCACAGCCACAGCCAGGGCAATAAGTACCCAAAGGCCACCGTTGTTGCGCACTGCAGGCGCCGCCGGTTGTGTCTCGGCAATCATAGTGCGCTGCAGTTCTATTTTTAACTGCTCAAACTGCTCTTGGGTCACCTCACCTATGGCAAGGGATTTTTCCAGGTCAGCAAGGTGTTCCCGATATAAAACTGCCTGAGTGGCGTCCTGCTCTGTATCGGCCTGCAATTTAGCCTGCCAACTGGAGCGGCGCAGCAAGGGCCAGAAGATGAAGCCAAAAGCCAAAAGCACCAGCCCTGCAAATACTGCCATCGTCATAGATTTACCCTTGCTGTGATTTTGAGTGGTGTGATTGGGTGGGTACTGAGCCCGTCAAGCGCATCAGCTGGGCCTGTTCTTCGGCGCTCAAGGCCGCGCCAGGGCCAACCTTAAGCGCCCGCGCCCGCCCGCGCACGAGGCTGATGACTACAATCAGGGCAATTAAAAACAGGCCAATAGGCGCGCCCCACAGAAGCGCCGTTTGGGCGGTCATACGTGGGCGGTAGAGGACAAAATCGCCGTAGCGGGCCACCATAAAATCGGCGATTTGTTGGTTGCTTTTGCCCTCCTCCACCATGCTGTGAATCTCGCGTTTAAGATCCATCGCAATCATGGAGTTGGAGCCTGACAGGTTGTTGTTTTTACACTTGGGGCAACGCAGCTCATCCACCAACACCGAGTAGCGTTCGCGGTTTTCCTCGCTGCTAAATTCAAAGGTATCGATGGCGGCCCAACTGGTGGCAGTAGAAAAACAAACCAGGAGAAAAACTAAGGCTCGAAGCATAGGAGGTGCCTTGGCGTTGAGGGGCAAAATGGGCCCGGATTATAGCAGTGGGTGCATCCAGCGGTGGGAATTGCATTGCGATTTTCGACCTCGGTTTGGATGCCTAATAACAAATAAATTCCTTTGATTTCAATAATTTTTGTTGACGCCTGTGGTTAAGTCGTTAGAATGCGCGGCTCCTAACACAGGCGGCAACACGGGTGGTTAGCTCAGCTGGGAGAGCGGCAGCCTTACAAGCTGTAGGTCACAGGTTCGATCCCTGTACCACCCACCACTACACCAAGCGTTACACAGGCGCCGGTTAGGAATTTCGACATGCGGCTTGCCGCACCCTACCTTGGACCGGTAGTTCAGTTGGTTAGAATGCCGGCCTGTCACGCCGGAGGTCGCGGGTTCGAGCCCCGTCCGGTCCGCCATAATCCCTCCTCATGTATCCAGCACTCCAAGCAGTGGCTTAGCCTAAAAACCTTCAGTTTTGAATCTGAGCGTTATTAGATTTAATGACTCTGGCTCAGCGCGTTTAGCAATTGCACATACACAGGCTTTAACTGCGGCCATTGCAGGCAGCGTGTATCGACCGGCTTGAGCGCCTGTCGCCCCTCACCATAAGCCACAATCTGCACTGCGGCGCTGGCGGCAAGCGCCGCTTTATCACGGCGCAAAAAATCCTCGCGACTGCCGTAACAATAGTGGGCGCTAAACCACTCCGGGTAGGCCAAGCCGTTGGGTACCAGAGGCACAGCGCCGAGGCTGGCCGCTTCTAACACAGCAAGCCCCTGAAAATCATGCCAGGCGGTGGAGAGCACTATATGGCTCTGCGCCAAAATCCCTCGGTAGGCCTCTTCATCTACACAAAAGCCCCAACTGCCGAGGCGGCCCGCCAGCTGCTGTTTGATAGCAGCGAACTCCACCGGTTGGCTGCGAAAACCCTGCCCGACTATATGCCAACGCAGGGGCAGGTCGGCCGGAATCGCCTCGATCAGGGCGAGCAGAAGATCCGGCCCCTTATCAAACTCCCAGCGGTGATTCCAGACTATCTCCAAGGGCTGCTCTGGGCTAAAGGGCGGCAAAGTTTTGAGCTGATGCTCAGCCGCTTGCAGAGGTACAGGCACAACACAGGCTTTTGCCTCCAAGCGCGCCACCAGCCCAGCTGGCACTTGATCGGGCATTTTATGCAGCAGCTCAGCCACCCCAGCAAGAAAACTCTGCCTGTTCCAGTGCGAGTTAAACACTAGGTGATCGGCTGCCAGGGCGCCGTACAGCGTTACCATGAGGGGCTCTAGGGGCCGAGGTTGATGGGGCGATTCTGGGTAGGCGAACTGATTTTCGTGGCAATAATAAATACAGGGGATGCGGCCAAGCCTAGGCAGCAGGCCGCGCAAGGTGGCCAAGTCCACCATGGAGGTGGCGAGTAAGACGTCATAGTCAGCCGCCAACTCTGGGGCGTTCAACCAACTAATGGGGTTGCCGCGAATGCGCCAGTTAAAGTGGCGGGCGGGCAGTGTGAGGCAGGTAAAGGTGAAATCGCTGAGGTGTTCGATAAGACCCGCTCGCCAGTAGCGATGGCTGGGGGCGTCGTATGCGGATAACAGCAGTACCCGCACCGTTTAATTAACTTCGTCTAACCAGGCCATTTGGATGGCTTCCAGCACTTTTTCGCCGCAGCGATTAGGGTCGTCATCAAAGCCCGGCAGGGCCAGTACCCAGGCGCGCAGGTCGACAAAATTCACCCACTGGGGGTCTACATCGCTGTGGGCTTCAGACAGCTCAATGGCAATGGCGTTTACGTCGGTCCACTTCATATAGGTTCCTCGTGATTAGAATGTGCGGCCTTGGTTAAACCAAAAACCTGCGCTGCTGCAACTGCTGGCAATAGAGGATTAATCCCGCTGTAAACGCGGCAATCAACAGGGGCATAAACCATACATCGCCCATAGCCTCACGCCCGGCGGACAACACCAGCGTGTACACAATGTACATTAAGCCGCCCACCAGGGAGAGGCCAAATAATGGGCGGCTCAAGCGGCTGCGCGCCAGAAGTGCAAGCGCCGCCAACAGGCCGCCCCATACCGACAGCGTCCAACCCAGCAGCACCCACAAAGGCAACTGGGAAAAATAAGCCACCTGATCTTCATTCATGCCCGAGGCGCGAAAATATTCAGCCCCCCGCGCAAAACTCATAGCGTAGTCAAACGCCGCCCCCAGGCTGTAGAGCAGGAAAATACCCGCCACAAGCCAGCCGTGCCAGGGTAAACGCTTGGGTAGGGCAGTAAGCTCAGCGCTTTGATCGTGCATACGAATCCTTATTGATGATGCCTAGCTGCAGCTTAGTGTTTCTCACTCACCATATTGATGGTGTATTTGGGAATCTCCACCAACAGGTCTTCATCGCCCACCAGGGCTTGGCAGCTGAGGCGCGAATCGGCCTCCAGGCCCCAGGCCTTGTCCAGGTAATCCTCTTCCAACTCATCGGGCGGCTCTAAAGAGAAATACCCTTTGCGAATAATCACATGGCAAGTCGTGCAGGCACAGCTCATCTCGCAGGCGTGCTCTATACCAATGCGATTGCGCAAGGCGGCCTCACAAATACTCTCACCCGGCGTGGCCTCAATGGTGGCACCCTCTGGGCAAATTTCATGGTGGGGCAGAAACGTAATTTTGGTCATGGTTAGGTGCCTATTACCGAGTAATCGATGGGTGATTGTCCGCCGCAACCTCAGTCACACTGCGGCCTGCCAACGCGCTGTGAATCGCGTCATCCATACGCCGGGCGGCAAATTGTTCCGAGAGGATCGCCAGGGCTTCAATATCGCGGCGAATGGCATCGCTGTCGATACCATTGTGGGAGGCGCGCAGCTGTTCAAGCCCGGCGCTAATCTGCGCCTGCTCGGCGGCATCCAACAGGCGGGCACCGTCTTTATCAAGCGCGCTCACCAAGGCCTCGATAACCCGCTCCGCTTCCACTTTTTGCTCCCGCAGGGCGCGCTCTTGCATATCCTCTTTGGCATTGGCAAAGGATTCTTTCAGCATCCGCGTAATGCTGTCATCGTCCAAGCCGTAGGAGGGTTTCACCACTATGGCCGCTTGCACGCCGGTAGATTTTTCCTGCGCACTGACGCTTAACAGGCCATCGGCATCCACTTGGAAGGTCACCACTATGTGGGCAGCGCCTGCGACCTTGGGCGGAATATTGCGCAGTTCAAAGCGCGCCAGCGAGCGGCAGTGGCTGACCAAATCCCGCTCACCCTGCACCACATGCAGAGCCATAGCGGTTTGGCCGTCTTTAAAGGTGGTGAACTCCTGCGCCTTGGCCACAGGAATAGTGGTATTGCGCTCGATGATTTTTTCTACCAGGCCGCCCATGGTTTCCAGGCCCAAGGAGAGCGGAATCACATCCAACAACAACAGCTCATCGGCAGGTTTATTGCCCACCAGCACATCGGCCTGAAGGGCGGCGCCCAGCGCCACGACCTTGTCCGGGTCGATAGAGACTAAGGGCTCGCGGCCAAATAAATGGCCGACTTTTTCACGCACTCTGGGGCTGCGCGTGGAGCCACCCACCATCACTACGTTGTTGATCTCCTCCAGCGCAACATCCGCATCGCGCACAGCGCGGCGGCAGGCCAGAAGGGTTTTGTCGATTAACGGGTCAATCAGCTTATTGAATATCGAGCGATCAAGATCCAACTGCCGATCGCCCAACACCACTGGCACACACTCGTGCTCAGAGAGCTGCTCCTTACTGGCACGGGCCAGATCCAATAACTGGCGCTGCAACGAAGGCGATAAATCATCCCCCAACTGCCAGTGCTCAATAAAATATTCCGCCAGGGCATGATCTATATCGTCGCCGCCCAAGGCTGAATCGCCCCCCGTCGCCAACACCTCAAAAACACCTCGGCTTAAGCGCAGAATGGAAATATCAAAGGTGCCGCCGCCCAGGTCATACACGGCTATAACCCCTGTCTCCGCCTGATCCAAGCCATAAGCCACCGCAGCGGCGGTAGGCTCATTGAGCAGGCGCAACACGTGTAGCCCCGCTAGGCGGCCTGCATCTTTGGTGGCTTGGCGCTGGGCGTCGTCAAAATACGCCGGCACCGTAATCACACAGCCTTCCAGCGCGCCGCCGAGCGCCTCGGTTGCTCGTGCAGCCAGCACTTTAAGAATATCCGCCGAAACTTCTACCGCTGTTTTAGCGCCACTGTCGGTGTGGATCAGCGGCACCTGGTTATCCCCTTCGCTCAGCCTGTAGGGCAGATGGCGCCCGAGGCTTTTCACTTCTTTTACACTGCGCCCCATCAGGCGCTTCACCGAACTGATGGTGTTGAGTGGGTCCTGCGCGGCCTGCTGCTTAGCCTCGGCGCCCACCAACAGCTGGCCCGCTCGGTAACTCACCACGGACGGCAAAAGACTCTCGCCCTGCGTGTCCGCCAGAGTGGTGGGTGTGCCCGAGCGCACGCTGGCCACCAGCGAATTGGTGGTGCCCAGGTCAATACCCACCGCGAGCTTGCGCGCATGAGGGGCGGGACTTAAACCGGGTTCGGAAATTTGCAAAAGCGCCATGATTTAACCGCTAAAAAAATTGATCTTCTAACTGATGAATATCAGCCAGTAATTTGTTCACAAACATGAGTTTGCCGAGGGTTTGCTGGGCCGTCGGCCAATCGGCGCCACTATAGGCACGGCTAAAATCAGCTTCCAGCGCAGTCATGGTGGCCTTGGCCTCCTGCCTTAACGCCTCTAATGCGGGCAAAGGCTCGGCCGCACTCTGGCAATCAGCCAACTGCTCTCGCCACTGCATTTGTTGCAGCAAAAACTGCGGGTCAGTGGTGCTGCTGTTCTGCATGGACTGGCCCTGCCCGGCAAGACCGAGCAGATATTCGGCGCGCTTAACACTCTGGCGCAGGGTGTCGAAGGCCTGGTTCACCAGCGCCGCAAACTGCACCGCCATACGCTGCTCAGCGGCGGGTGCGGCGGCGAATTTATCTGGGTGAACCTGTTGCTGTATGGTGCGGTAGGCGGCGGCCAGTGCCGCCTGGTCTAAATCAAACTGCTGGGGTAATTGGAATATCTCAAAATAATTGTGTTGGATCACTGCAGGGTTCCAAAAAAGCGGTTTAACCTGATTCAAAGGTTCGGCTAAGGCTCCAGAGCACAGGTTAAGCGACTGCTCGAGCCTGCGCCGCTGCTACAAGAAGAGGTGCTGAAAATGGCCAGTGTGCGACTTAACGCAAAGCCTTCTTAGCTCAAAGCGGACAATTTAAATCCGGCATCACACGCAGTTAAACCGCTGATAACTGAAGGCCGCATCTTTACGAGTAAAACACTGCGGCTTTTTACAAGCCTATATCAGCCCATCAACGCAGGCCGCCGCGCCTTAACAAGGACGGCAGCACTAAACGTGAAAACTCTCCCCGCAACCGCATTCGTTTTTCACATTGGGGTTATTAAACTTAAAGCCTTCGTTCAAACCTTCTTTGGCGAAATCCAATTCAGTGCCATCCAAATACGCCAGGCTTTTAGGGTCCACCACTAGAGAAAACCCCTCCTGGGCGAATACCACATCGTCTTCGGCAAAGGTATCCACAAATTCCAACACATAAGAAAGGCCTGAGCAGCCGGTGGTTTTGACGCCAAGGCGAATACCCGCCCCTTTACCCCGGCTGGCCAGATGTTTTTTCACATGGTGCACTGCTGCTGGTGACATGGTCAGCGCCATAATGCTTCCCCCTTAATTAAAACTACTCACCGCGTTTTTTGCGCAAATCATCGATAGCGGCGCGAATAGCGTCTTCGGCCAATACCGAGCAGTGGATTTTCACTGGCGGCAGAGCTAATTCTTCAGCTATATCGACATTTTTAATTTGCGATGCTTCATCAAGCGTTTTGCCTTTGACCCACTCAGTCAACAAAGAACTGGACGCAATGGCAGAACCGCAACCATAGGTTTTGAATTTGGCATCTTCGATAATGCCCTGCTCATTCACCTGAATTTGCAGGCGCATCACATCGCCACAGGCGGGCGCACCCACCATGCCGGTGCCTACATTATTAGCATCCGCATCCAACTTGCCCACGTTGCGTGGATTCTCATAATGGTCAATTACTTTTTCACTGTATGCCATAACCTTACCTCGCTAACGGGCCAACTAATGGGCAGCCCATTCCACCTTGTTTAAATCAATGCCGTCTTTGTACATATCCCACAAGGGCGACAGCTCACGCAATTTATTCACTGCGTAATGAATTTTTTCGACTGCAAAATCTACCTCTTCCTCCGTAGTGCCCCGGCCAAAACCAAAGCGCAACGAGCTGTGTGCTAACTCATCGGACAACCCCAGAGCGCGCAGCACATAGCTGGGCTCAAGGCTCGCTGATGTGCAGGCGGAGCCGGAGGAAACGGCTAAATCTTTTAACGACATAATGAGCGATTCGCCTTCTACAAAGGCAAAACTCACATTCAATATATGCGGCACACCATTGGCGATAGAGCCGTTGATATGCACCTGCTCAATATCGCTAATGCCCGCCAAAAAGCGCTCACGCAGGGCTTTGGCGTGTTGGTAATCGGCATCCAGGCGCGCCTTAGCCACGGCCGCTGCGGCACCTAAGCCGACAATTTGGTGCGTGGGCAAGGTGCCAGAACGCATACCGCGCTCGTGGCCGCCACCGTGTATTTGTGCTTCGATGCGCACACGGGGTTTACGGCGCACATACAAAGCGCCTATGCCTTTGGGGCCATACATTTTATGGGCGGAAATCGACAGGAGATCGACAGGCAACTGTTCCATATCTACCGGAATTTTGCCGAGGCTCTGGGCCGCATCCACATGGAAATATACATGGCGCTCGCGGCAAATGGCCCCAATGGCTGCTATGTCGTTAATCACACCAATTTCATTATTGACGTGCATTAGGGAAACTAAAGTGGTGTCCGGACGAATGGCGGCGGCTACCGCCTGCGGGGTAATTAAGCCCTCGCTGGTGGGCTCCAGATAGGTAACTTCAAAACCCTCGCGCTCCAGTTGGCGGCAGGTATCCAGCACCGCTTTGTGTTCAATTTTTGAAGTGATCAGGTGCTTGCCGCGTTTAATGTTAAACAGCGCGACACCTTTAATGGCCAGGTTGTCCGACTCAGTGGCGCCGCTGGTCCACACGATTTCACGCGGGTCGGCATTAATTAAGCTCGCCAACTGTTCGCGGGCATGCTCCACCGCTTCCTCTGCCTTCCAGCCGAAGACATGGGAGCGCGATGCCGGGTTGCCGAAGTTACCCTCGCGGGTTAAACACTGCATCATGGCCTCAGCCACAGTGGCATCAACGGGGGTGGTAGCTGAATAATCAAAATAAATAGGGGTTTGCATAATGGTTCCCACTCTTTAGTGACTCTTTAAGTGCAGAGCCCAAAACCGAATAAATTCACATCTCGCTCAGCACCGCTTATACGAGCGGGGAAAGCGTAATTCTCTCTTCTGTGGCATGTTGCTCCAACTCATCCTGACGCAGGCTCACTCGCCGCACATCCTGCCGGGCGACAAGGCTTGCCAGGCTGATGCCACTTAAAAATTGATGGATCTGATCAGACAGATCACTCCACAAATAGTGGGTTAAACACACCTCACCTTTTTGGCAGTTGCCCTGCCCACCGCAATGAGTGGCATCCACCGACTCATTCACCGCATCGATAATCTCTGCGACAAATATTTGATCCTGCGGCCTGCCGAGCCTGTAACCGCCGCCGGGACCACGCACGCTCTGCACCAACTGGTTCTGCCGCAACTTGGCAAACAACTGCTCCAAGTAGGAAAGAGAAATCTCCTGCCGGCCGGAAATATCGGCCAGGCTTACCGGCCCCGCATTGGCGTGTAGGGCTAGATCCAACATAGCTGTCACCGCGTAGCGGCCTTTGGTTGTAAGTCGCATACTCATGCCTCCTGAACTGTCCTTAAATTATCAAATACCCGACTATTTTAATCAAGTAAATATCCTAGTCTTTTAATCAGGTATTGAGGGTCCTTTTGGCGAATTAGCCCCAGCCTGCAGCTTCGCCAGGCGTTTTTGACTGTGGTAAATAAAATTTTGAATAGCCGTCAACATGCCGCGCAGAATGGATAACTCCATGTGATCCAAGCGCACTCGGTTAAACAACCGGCGCAGGCGCGTCATGGTTTGGCGCGGGTTATCCGGTGTTAAAAAATTCAATTCGGTGAGCGTCTGCTCCAGGTGCTGGAAATACAGCTCTAAATCTTTTGACGCCGCTGGCGGCTGGTCCCAGTCGTCAAACACCAGCTGCCGCCCCTGCTCGCGCTCCAACCAATGCACCCGCAGTTCATAGGCGATCACCTGTACCGCTGCCGCCAGATTTAACGAGCTGTACTCAGGGCTGGAGGGAATGTGGATGTGATATTGGCACAGCTGCAATTCTTCATTCGTCAGGCCGCGATCCTCACGCCCAAACACTATGGCGATCTCGTGGCCAGCCGCCGCCTCGGTAATAACGCGCTCGCCACTTTGGCGCGGTGTTAATAAGGGCCAGGGAATACGCCGCTCGCGGGCACTAGTGCCAAGCACCAAGGCACAATCGGCCACAGCCTCCTCCAGGGTATCCACCACCTGCACCCTTTCTAATACATCCTGCGCACTGGCCGCCCGCCAAAGGGCGCGCTCGGAGGGAAATTCTTTAGGTGCCACCAATACTAAGCGGCCAAGGCCCATATTCTTCATGGCCCGCGCAGCGCCACCTATATTGCCGGGGTGGGTGGTATTTACCAGCACGATGCGGATGCGGTCAAAACAGGTAGCGGTCATAGGGCGGCGGTCACTGCATTTAGGGGGCGCAAAAAAGCCGCGCAGTCTAGCAGAAGCCAGGCGCCAGGCGAAACGGCTGGCCGCAGGAGTTTCGCTGGCTGGCCAGGCCCCTCGCTGCTACAATGCGCGGCTTTTTGCCCCTACTGAGTTACACCATGGAACCCATGTTAACAATGGCTCTTAGAGCCGCCCGCAAAGCCGGTGAAATTATTGAACGCGCCCTGGAGCGCGTGGATTTACTCACCATCGAAGAAAAAGGCCGCAACGATTTTGTCAGCGAGATCGATAAAAAGGCCGAGCAAGAAATCCTCTATCATCTAAAGAAGGCCTATCCAGACCACGCCTTTCTGGGCGAGGAAACCGGCCGCAGCAGCAATAGCAGCGACTATGTGTGGATCATCGACCCGCTGGATGGCACCACCAATTTCCTGCACGGCATCCCGCATTTTTCCGTCTCCATCGCCTGTACCTATAAGGGTGTACTCACCCATGCGGTGGTGTACGACCCCATCAAACGGGAAGAATTTACCGCCAGCAAAGGGCGCGGCGCCCACCTAAACGACCGCCGCATTCGCGTTAGCAACCGCCGCAGCCTGGATGGCGCCCTGATCGGCACCGGTGTGCCCTTCAACGGTTTCGCCCTCGAACACATAGACGACTACTTAAACTGCCTCAAAGATGTAGCCGGTCAAACCGCAGGTGTGCGCCGCGCCGGTTCCGCTGCGTTGGACTTAGCCTATGTAGCAGCGGGCCGCTTCGATGGCTTTTGGGAAATGAATTTAAAAGAATGGGATATGGCAGCAGGCATTTTGTTAATCAAAGAAGCTGGCGGCATGGTAAGTGACTTTAAAGGCGGCAACGACTATTTAGAGCAGGGCCATGTGGTGTGTGCAGCACCTAAGGTATTTAAACCGCTGCTGCAAATAGTCGGCAAACATATGGGGCACATCTAATACCCCACCGGCCTACCCCCTCGCCCTTAACAATTTCGCATTTAAATAAAGCGCAATTGTTAAGGGTGGTTGCATTCCCCCCAACATCTCAACCGCACAGGTAAATAAGCGCCAGACTTCGCAAGGCTCGCCTTAAATAACCCCGGCCACATAAATGCCCGCCAGTCCTCAGATTTGACACACCCAGGCTGGGTTAAATCGCCAACTAAAGCTATATTGCTCGCGGCAATTTTAGCGGCAATCTAGTGCATCCGGTTGGGCAAGCAACTGGCTCAGCCCTGCTAAAGGTCAGACACGCGGAAGGCTGTTTAACCAGCAGAATTAGCCGTTAATTCAGAATGTTTAATAAAGGAGGCGTTATGGCGACGCCTAAACACCAAGTTGCGTTAGGCTAGCTAGGATATGTTGTTAAGTGTGCGAACCCTCGTATTGTTTTTTGTGTTGGGCTGTTGTGCATCGACGACTTTTGCCGCTCAAATTAACGCCCCCGCAACACATCATTTTGATTTACCGCCACAAAATCTTGCCACGGGTTTAATTGAATTTGCCCTGCAAGCACATATCACACTCGTCGTAGATGACCCACTGGTGACCGGCTTGTACAGTCAGCCGGTCAATGGCCGCCTAAGTGTGGATGCCGCCTTGGCACAATTACTTAAAGACACCGGGTTAAGCTTTAACTTTGACGCCCAAAACAATACTTATCTACTGCATAAAAACCCACCTACACCAGCCCCCATTAAAACCGCTGCGCAGACAGAAATCGAAGAAATTGTGGTGCTGGGTTATCTCACCTACCCTTTTCGTTACACCACAGTGCGCAACAGCCAACTGCAAGCGAATGTAAATTATTTTGATTCTGTGCGCTTTACCAATGTACTGCCGCAACAATTAATCAGCGATCAACATACAGAAGATTTATCGGAAGTAATAAAATTCGCCAGCGGTGTTATGCCTGCCGACGGCTTAGCCGACACCAACGACGATATTTATATTCGCGGCTTTCAACGCGCTGCTATTTTTCTTGATGGTGTGCGCATTGGCGATACCACTGGCAGCAAATTGCTACCGGCCGTTATTGAGCGGGTTGAACTCTTAAAAGGCCCCGGCACACTTTTTTTCGGCCAAGCTGAACCCGGCGGCACACTTAATTTCATCAGCAAAAAGCCCACTGATAGCTCTTTTATCAACAGCGAAATAGCCGCTGGCACTCTGGGTAAAAAACGCTACACGCTGGATATTAACCAACCTTTTAACACACTCAACAGTCGGTTAATTCTTAGCGATCAAAAGCAACAATTAGCAACAGATGTGCGCGACATTCAGCGCCAATTAATTGCGCCCTCTATCAACACCCAGCTGAGTGAGCGCGCCTATTTAGAGGTTAATTATCTGTGGCAGCGCAATACTCAAGCCACCGCCAAGGATTTTATTCTTCCAACTACCAATACCGGCCAAGACACCTTTTACCAACCCTATCCTGAGCGCAGCCCAGAATTCACCAGTCGCTTTGAATTGGCCAGCGCACAATACCGCTGGGATTTTTCACCCGTTTGGTCCGCCAACCTTCAGGCCGGCCACACACGAGAAAAACGCCGGGGTGTACGCCCCAGCAGCGATACGCTGACCAATGGCGATGTATTACTCAAACAACCGGTGGGCGAAGACACTTTAATTATTCCCCTAGGTGGGCGTGTGGCGGTGCCGTTAAACCTGACACAAAAAGGCGATGACTGGACTTTTCAAGTGGGCGCTATAGGCAGCTTATTTGCGGAATATGATCGAGAAACTAACAGCCAGGTGGCATTTTTGTTCAATGGCGCAGCGGATACAGGCACCTGGCTTCATAAAATTACCTTCGGCCCCCAGTGGCGCCAACAAAATTTAACCAAAGAATTGTTAACCGAGGTCAATGATTTCTACCCTGGGCGAGACTGGCGGCTTAGCAGTTACAACGCTGTATTAAATGATATTGCCGCTCGGTTATTCTCCTCCGGCCGCACGCTCGGCAATTTGGTGCCCCAGGCAACACAATTAATTAATACCGACACCAGCCTGTTATTAACCGACTCCATCACCCTCAATCAAAATTGGATTATCTCGCTCGGCAGCCGCTACAGCCATATGCAGGGCGATGTAAACTACGACGACCTTACCGCGCCCGGCACAGCACAGCACTATGAGCTGCCGAGTTTTGACAATATGTCCTCGCAATTCGGCGCTGTGTATAAGCCCTCAGAAACCAATTCTTGGTATTTTAATTACAGCGAAGCGGTGCGCGCTCATTACCGCATAGACGCACCGGAGGCAAAAAATGCCCGGCCAGAAACCTCCAGCCAATACGAAATAGGCCTTAAATCCCTGATGCTCGATGGCCGCTTCTTAACAAGCCTGGGCTTTTATCGCATCGCCAAAGAGAATATTTCGGAAATTATTCCCAAGCGCGGTGCGCTCAACAGGCTGAATTATTTCGATCAATCAGCGCGCGGCGTGGATATTGACCTCACCTGGCAAATTACCCCGCAATGGGATCTGATGGCAGGCGCAGGCTGGCTGGACGCCTTAGTTGAATCGGGTGAACAACAAGGCAAAACCCCCGCCGACATAGCCAACAGCACGGCCAGTTTATTTTCCCATTACCGTTTTAATAAACGCTGGTCAGTGGATATGGGGCTGAGTTACTTGGGTACTCGCTATGGCAGCACCCTGGGTGATAAATTAGATGTTCTTGGGCAAAAAGCCAAACTACCCGCCTACCGCACAATGGATCTGCACCTAACTCATCACGACACACTTTGGAATCTGCCAACTGAACTTAAGTTATCCATTAAAAACGCCACCGATGAGCAGTATTACACGGCATTTGTGGCAGGTGTGCGGCCTAATATTGCCGAGGGGCGCAGTATTTTGGGCACCCTAAAGGTCAGCTACTGATGCGACAGGCTCATCCACTGGCGCTATTATTTCAGCTGCATTACGCGGATATTCGCGCACAAATCGCCGCGAAATTTCGCCGTGCACCGCAGGAGGCTGAGGATATAGTGCAGGACGCCTTTCACAATATTTTACGCGCCGATAATTTTGAGGGGCTGGATAACCCCAAGGCTTATTTATACAAAACCGCCAGTAATTTAGCCCTGAATCGCCTGCGTCAACATCGCCAAAACACTTATAAAACCGATAGTGACGAGGCGCTAGAGGCTGCTGTGCAGGATGAAATTTCCCCTGAGCGACAACTGCTTGGTGAGCAGGAGCTAGCGCGCTTAAACAGCGCACTGGGTAAACTGCCAGAGAAATACCGGCGCACCTTTTTATTAAGCCGAATGCAGAATAAAACCTACAAAGAAATTAGCGAACAATTAAATATCGCCGAAAGCACGGTTGAAAAACACATCATTAAAGTTTTGAAATGCCTGCGCGACCACCTGCACGAGGATCGCGCCTGATGCCCAAGCCAATCACTCATCTCGACGACGAAGCCCTTAACTGGCTGGTGAAACTCACCTCCGGCCAGGTATCTGCCGCCGAAGAACAAGCTTTTTTCGACTGGCTGCACCGCTCAACGGCCCACCAAGCCGCCTATGTGCGCGCCGAGCAGCTGTGGACACACGCCGCCGTCGTCGCCACCGTACCGCTCGATTCAACAGCAGCATCCACACATCATCCGTCCACCAGCAACCCCAAGCCTGCTCGCAAGCCGCCTTCAAAATTGCTCCTGGGCAACTGGGCCATCGCCTGTTGCGCCCTAGTGGCCGTCGTAGCACTGGGTTTTTTGACGCGACAGCCGTCTAGCACTCACTACCACCTCACAAGTGCTCTGGGGGAACAGCGGCAAATCAATCTTGAAGACGGTACCCAGTTAGTGCTCAACACCGACAGCCAGCTGGAGGTGGATTACAGTCAAGATCGGCGCCGCGCCCGGTTAGTGCGTGGTGAGGCCTATTTTGACGTGCAGCCCAATCCCGCCCGGCCGTTTGATGTGGAAACAGACTTTGGCATGGTGCGCGTGTTAGGGACACACTTTGCGGTGCACCGGCAGGCAACTGATACATTAGTTACCGTGTTAGAAGGGCGAGTGGCCCTGGGCCAAATACCCTCTGCGCCTGATACTTTTGCGGCCCTTGCCGAGCTTAAACCCAACCAACAACTCTCCCTCCAGCAGGCCAGCCGGGGCTTGCGCCCGCAGGCCGTCAATGCCAAAACGGCCTTGTCCTGGCGGGAAAAACAATTGATCTTCCAAAAACAGCCCTTGGCACGGGTGGTAGACGAGTTACAACGTTATTACCCGATTGAAATTAATCTCGCCGCATCCGCCCTGGGCGAGCGCGAAATCACGGCGGTGATTTATCTGGGCGCCCTCGACACCACCCTGGCTGCCCTCTGTCAGCCGCTCAAACTAAGCCCGCAATTTTCCGCCGACCGCACAAGGGTCACGCTAGCGCCGCAGTCCTGAGGTGCTCGAATCTAAAGTTAAGCAACCAAACGCAAATTGCCTCCAGGTTAGAGGCTCGCGCGCAGAGAACCAGTGCGCGCCTTTTTTGCGGCAACCTGCACAGCCTTAAACTCATCTGACCGAAGGGGTTGCCAGATCCTCACATGGGGTCTACATTGATCAAAATATAACCGCCCGTAAGGTATCCCCGATGAAACCCTTTGTTTTCGCTATAGGCCTGGCCCTCGCCAGCAGCCTCTGCGCGCCACTGCATGCACTCACTCTTGCAGTGCCCGGCAGCGCCAACCCTTGGCTGGCCGGTATGCCCGAAGGCGCCACCAGCTCCCAAGACAGCGCGCCAGGGCAATCACCCATTTTGATTGATCTTACGCAACTGGGCCCAGGCAGTTACCTAACCTTTGCCGCCCTGGGCGCCACGGATAACGGTGGCGGAATGGAATTCGGGCCGGATGGCGACGACTCCGGCTGGGTTATAGAACACACCTACGGGGTTGAAAATGGCATCACCAATTCTGCCTTGCCCTTTTTAAGCCTGACCGGCGTATTTTTGAATGACAGCCAACCGGATCTGTCCGCACCTGCCACCCCTCTGGACTACAACAGCCTAACCACCAGCTTCACAAGCTTCGCCGCGCAGTTAAAACAACCCTTTTTTATTGGTGATGGCTTGACCGGCAGAGGCACAGGCACAGGCACAGGCACAGGCGGCATACAACAATTCCTCATCCCAAGCCAAGCCACCCGCCTCTACCTGGGTACAGCCGATGGCTATGGTTGGAATAATAATGGCGGCTTATTACTGGTGTCTGTTAGCGCCGTGCCAACACCTGCCAGTGGCTGGGTAATGGCCGCAGGGCTGGCCCTGTTTGGCCTGATAGCGCGCCGCAGGCGCTTACATCTAGGGCACTAACCCCAGCAGCTACACTCCTCAGTGCTCACTGGGGAGTGCACCAACTCACAGGGCTCAGCCCGAGCTGGCCTAAACAGCCCCGCTACTGAGGCGGCTGTTTCCAGGCCTAACTGCCTTTTATATCGTCCATAATCTCCACCAGCGTCTGCCGCTCAACACTTTTCACGTTCAACACCACCAACAACTGCACCAAAAGGTCTGCCCCCAAAATCCCCCGGTTAATTTTGTTGCGCAGATTGTCGGCAGTTTGTATAACACCTTCTTCAGCTAAGGCGCGGCTTAGATCCTCGTACTTCAGCTTGCGCTTGGACATCTCGGACTTAAGCAGACGCGAAACAAGATCCCGCCACTGCGTATTTGATAGAGTTCGCTTAGACATTCAAGCACCCGAACGTAACTTATAGTTTACAAAAGATAAAAATAATTACCGAAAGAATAAAATAATGTCTTGCCAGATATTATTTTTCAGCTATTATTCACCTTAACCCCACCTGTGTCGAGCAGGAACACTAACTGGAGCCCACCCATGACCTGGAACCTTGAACAGCTAAGCGAACTTTTTTCTAAGAACGACAATTGGGCCGTGAGCCGTGAGCCCGGCTGTATTTGCCTAACCAACGAAGATGGCCTGGACGCTTTTGTGGCCGTCAGTGGCAATCAAATCATCGTGCAATCCATACTGTTCAGCAAAAACCAAGTAAACAATGCCGCCGCATTAAATGAAGAAATTCTAAAAACTCACCAGTTTTTTCCTTTGACGAGTGTGAGCATAAGCCAGATCGACAACGAAACCTATTACACCGCCTTCGGTGCCATTTCATCATCCACGGACGAAGCCAGTTTGCTGGTGGAAGTTGATACATTATTTAGCAATGTGTCAGGTTTTTTAGATGCCTACGAGCAATTCATTAATTAATTGGAGAACTAGCCATGAGTGTTTGGAAAAAATTAATTACCGCTGTAAAAGGTGGCGTAACCGAAGTGGCCGAAACCGTAGCCGATAGCCAAGCGCTGCGCATTTTGGATCAAGAAATTCGCGAAGCTAAAGAAGAGCTACGCAACTCTGACCACGCGCTGACTCAAATTATGGCCAAGCGCAAACTGGCCGACCAAAAGCTGGCCAGCCTAAACAGCTCAGTCGCAGACTACGAAAACCATGCCCGCGCAGCGGCCGCTAAAGGCGATCAAGCCCTCGCCTTGGATTGCGCAAAAAAAGTTGCTGAACTGCGCGCACAGGTGGAAGCCGAGCAACAATTGGTCAACCAATTTACCCAATCGGAATCAACTCTGCGCAAAAATATCAGCCAAGCCAAAAATAATTTAGCGCGTATGGAGCAACAGGTGGATATGGTAAAGGCCACTGAATCTGTGCAAAAAGCTCAGGTGTCTGTTTCCTCTCGCCATCTGGGCGCTAATAACAAAATGAAAACGGCCACCGAATCCCTAGCGCGCATTCAGGAAAAACAAAAATTGCGCCAAGCGGAATTTGAAGCCGCTGCAGAATTGGCATCGGATGAAAGTGGTGATGACTTGCAAAAACGCTTGCGCGATGCAGGCATCAGCGGGCCATCAACATCGGCTGATGACGAATTAGCGCGGATTTTAGGTAAACAATAAGTCACCTGCGAAGCCGTTGCCGTCACTGGCAACGGCTTTTTCACTCTGGCCATGATTATCACTACCCAGCCTTAAATACTCGCCCGCTGTAGCTCATTACACGAGTTTCCCAGTGGGCGCTCTTGTTAAGGGCGGCAAATAAACGGAGATTCGCAACATGTTCGGCTCACTGTTTGGAAAAAAAGACAAACCACCTGCTCCACCCAAAGCCCCCGAGGTACTCGGCCTTTTTTTAGGTGGCAGCCTTAAAATCGATCCACTCAAGCTGCGGCTCGTTGAGCCTGATTTAATGATCGAAGGCGCCGCTAGTGATCAGATTATTCAGGCAGTGGGCGTAATCGATTTAGACCCTCACACACAAATTTTGCGTTTTTATACCGACGATGACGGATTTATCCAAGTGCTGCAAAACGGTGGCAAAGGGGATGAATATGTTGCCGATGTAAAGCTGTGGTATTTCTACGCAACACGCTCGGTAGGCAATGATTGGGAGCAGGTGCTCAAACATAACATCAGCATGCCAAGCTATAGCCTGGATAATTACACCTATAGCCGCAGTTGGGAGGCCGCAGGCAGTGACAACCCACCCGTCGCCATGACCGAGAAAACCTATCATCTGGACGGCTCAGTATCGGAAACGGATCAATTTTTGATGCTGTACGAGCGACAGGCTAACGAAAATCTTGCAGAATACTTAACGCTAGCGGGTGAAGAATCCCTGCGCGATGGCGCCCTTGAACGCAATTTTGTTATTTGCACAGGATTTGATTTAAGCGCTGCAGACTTTACCGCTAATTGATTTTCCATTCCACCAACAATCAGCCAAACAATAAAGAGACTCCATATGGATTTTTTTCACACCTCATTACAAGGCCTTGTTAATTTTGCCAGCTATTTTTCAGCCAGTATCGCGCTACTGATTGTATTTAGCTTTGTTTATGTTGCCATCACACCCCACGACGAGTGGAAGTTGGTTAAACAGGAAAAAAACATGGCGGCGGCTACCGGCCTTGCTGGCGCGCTCATAGGTTTTGCTTTAGCGCTGGGCAGTGTGGTGAGCAACTCGGTGCATTTGTTGGATTTTGTCCTCTGGGGTGTGATCGCGCTGGTAGCGCAATTAATTGCGTTTGCGCTGGTGCGTTTTGTATTTATGCCGGAATTAGTTCAACGCATCAAAGACAACGAACTATCAGCAGGATTAATTCTCGGCGCCACGTCCGTTGCAGTGGGTGTGTTAAACGCCGCCTGCCTGACTTACTAAGAGGTGTTTTATGAAAAGGAGCCAAATAATCAATCTTAACCGCATGCGCAAATATTCTGGGGTTTTTGCTTTAAAACCTTTGGCACTGTGCATGACGGTATTATTCGCTGGCTGTGAATCCAACGAACAACAGGCGGATATATTTAAAACGCTAGAGGAGTGTAAAACCACCTATCCGGATTTAAGCGCACAGTGTGAGATGGCGTTTAACGAATCACTTAAAAAAGCCGAAGACACAGCACCTAAATACAAAACCATGGATGACTGTATTATTGACTTTGGCCCTGAGCGCTGCACACCCTATAAAAGTGCCGACGGCAACAGCTGGTTTATGCCCGCCATGGCCGGATTTATGCTCGCGCGTGCGCTGGATGATAACCGCCGGTATAACACCGCACCTATGTTTACCTCTTCCATCAATTCGTCCCCCTATTACAACCGCTGGACGACGGTAGACGGCAATTCCTACGGCGATTATCGCAATCGCCAAGTGCGCACCAACACTGATGTGTTTCGCCCGCAACCGCGCATAACCAAAACCATCGAGCGCGGCGGCTTTGGCTCAAAAGCATCTGCAGCCAGCAGCTGGGGCAGCAGTACCAAGTCTTCCTCTCGCTCCGGCTGGGGCGGTTAATGCAGCGTTTAACAATTGCCCCCAGGCCCAACTGGAAATTAAAGGCCCATGAATACGGCTTTAATTTCCATACCCTGCTGGGTGAGCCCTATTGGCGGGAAGATGCCTATTATTCGTTTAGCCTTGCTCAAATTGAAAACGACATAGAGGCACCGACACTTGAATTGCATCAAATGTGTTTGCATGCGGTGGCGCAGGTAGTTAATAACGAACAGCGCTTGCAACAGTTTTGCATACCCCCTGCACATTGGGATTTAATTGCCGACTCTTGGCGCAGGCAAGATCCCAGCCTTTATTCACGTTTAGACTTAGCCTACACAGGCCAAGGCCCCGCGAAATTATTAGAAAATAATGCTGACACACCCACCAGCCTGTATGAAACTGGCTTTTGGCAATGGCTTTGGTTAGAAGACCAATTACAGGCGGGTTTATTACCGGCGGGCGCTGATCAATATAATCTACTGCAAGAAAAACTCATTGAGCGTTTTCGCCAATTAAAATCTCAGTTTCCCGATAGACTGCTGCATCTGAGCTGCTGCCAAGACTCCAGCGAAGATCGCGGTACAGTGCAGTATTTAGCCGATTGCGCGCTTGAGGCGGGTGTTGCCAACGAATTCGTTTTTATTGAAGATATTGGCCTTAGCAAACGCGGCACATTTACCGATCTTAACAATGGTGAAATTCGCTGGTTATTCAAACTCTACCCATGGGAATTTATGCTGCGCGAGGCCTTTGCAGAGCATATATACCCCAGCAAAACCCAATGGCTTGAACCGCCCTGGAAAGCATTAGTGTCCAATAAAGCAATTTTACCGCTGCTGTGGCAACTATTTCCCAACCATCCCAATTTATTGCCAGCTTATTTTGAAAATGACCCTAAAGCAGAATTTACTGGCCGTTACGTTAAAAAACCCATTTTTGCGCGCGAAGGAGCCAACATCAGTATTTGGCAGGGCGACCAACCTATTTTAGCCTCCGACGGCCCCTATGGAGCCGAGGGTTATATTGTGCAAAGTTATACCCCCCTGCCGGAATTTAATGGCCGCCACGCCTTAGTGGGCTCCTGGCTCGTGAATGATGAAGCCTGCGGGCTTTCCATACGCGAAGACTCCTCAGCCATTACACAAAATCTCTCCGCTTATTTACCCCATGTGATTACGCCTTAACAATAAATACACAACTATTAACCCGGCACTAAAACCCGCTGAATTCACAGTTCAGAAACCACTGATTAATTAATCTTTCAAAAGCCTTAGCAGCTTGTTGAAATACGTTGGCGGCACCGGTCTGGTAAGGTAAATTTGACGAAAAAGCCGGACGACTGCATTGCTCTACCTCCTGTATCCCTACAGTCGTCGGCAATTGCTCCTGCATTGCTCTACCTCCTGCATCCCTACAGTCGTCCGATTTTTTGCTAAATTCACCTAGTCTTCGCCGCCTATATTTTTCAGAGGTTCCCGAGGTTTCTGAAAACAACAATTAATCAGCGGTTCCTAAAATCATTCAGCGCCGCCCTAAATCATGCCCTGCCAAACATGCAGTTACTAGCGGTACGGAAGTAAAGAATACACAGCATTTCAGACCGTCAAAAAGAGGGATCTTTTTGACGAGCCTACTTAGGATGTATTCACGGCGTGTCTGAAATGCTATGTATTCTTTACTTTCAGCTAGGTAGTAAATACCAAAAGTTATAGCCAGGCCATTATTAAAAACATTTAGAGCGCCCTTTAAAGCGCTTCTAACTTGCCAACTTGCAGCACGGCTGAGCTGGGCTATGCTCTGATTACATCGCCCAATTTCGCTCTCGTTTGGCTGGAGTTAGCTGCAGTGGTATTAGGTACTCTATCTGAAATAGTGATTGGCTCCAGTCTCGTGCCAAAGGCTCCCTCAGGTGTTCGGCCATGAAAGCGCCAGCGAGTGCACCTCGCACAATTTTGCTGATTAGCAACGATACCGCCACCTCCAGCCATATAACTAATTTGCTGAATATTCCCAATAACAGTTGGGATGCGTTATGTGTGGTGGAGAATTTAGAAGCCGCCTTGCACCATATTCGCAAACAGCAACCCCTGTGCTGCCTGCTCGATACTCAGGTAAAAACACTCACGGATCAATCCGTTGTTAAAGCGCTTCGCAGAGAATATGCCAGCGATAATTTACCACTTCTTTTAATCAATCCAACCGATGCCGACGACGACGCAGGCCAAACACTGGCCCAGGGTGCACAGGATTATTTGACATTACATTCCATGACAGCGGCCCAGTTATCCAGCGCCATTCACAATGCAATTCACACCAGCCAACTACAAAAGCAGCTCAATAACCTCGCCCATTACGACAGCCTGACCGGTTTATTAAATCGCAATTTGCTCTACAACCGTTTATCCCATGCCGTTGGGCGCTGCAACCGCTACGGTCATAGTTGTGCAGTATTAGTGATTGACTTAAATAATTTCAAACCGGTCAACGAAATTTATGGCTACGACGTAGGCGATAAAGTATTGCAGTACGTCGCGGCCTGTATAAGGGATAATTGCCGCAGTACCGACAGCCCTGCTCGCATGGGGGGCGATGAATTTGTGGTTTTATTAGAACATGTGGATGGACACACCGGCCAATTAATTACCGAAAAAATCATTCGAGCCATTCAAACTCCTTTTGAGGTAAACGGCAGCAGTATTCAATTGAGCGCTTGTGCTGGCCTTGCAACCTACCCTGTGGCGGCCAGTGTTGAAGAGCTGCTCAAACACGCCGATGAAGCACTCATACTGGCGAAAAATGCTCAGGACCAAAACTGGGTGAGTTTTTCGAATGAACACAAAGAGCGCTGGACACGACAACAAATATTAGAGCGGGAATTACCCAAAGCCATAGCTAATGGCGAGTTAGCCCTGGTTTATCAACCTATTGTATGCGCTAAAACCCATCAACTGCGCCGCCTGGAAGCCTTAAGCCGCTGGCCGCGCAGCGATTTTGCTATAGGCGCGCCAGAATTAATCAATATGATCGACCGCTTGCAATTAATTGAGCCGTTTCACGAATGGTTATTTCACTCGGCGTTTAAACAAATGCACCAGTGGCAACAGGAGTCGATCAACGCTGATATTTGCCTGAATATTCCAGCGAATTATTGTTATCGGCAATCTATTCTTCACACCATTGAACAGGCTTTTTCGCTCTATCATATAGACCCTTCTCGAGTGGAATTAGAAATTACCGAATCCACCCTAATGCTCTACCCTGAGCGCAGCGTCGATCTTTTACAGCGTTTGCACGATAAGGGCATTCGTATTGCCGTAGATGATTTTGGCACCGGTTATTCCTCTATGGCTTATTTAACACTGCTGCCACTGGATACACTTAAAATAGATAAACAATTTTTTATTGAAAACTCCAAAAATGATCGCAACCGCAAAGTAATTGAAGCGGTCACCGCCCTTGGGCATAGCCTAGGTTTGGATATTATTGCCGAGGGAGTGGAGACCAGTACCGAATTAGAATTAGCCAAACAAGTAGGCTGCGATTTGCTACAGGGTTATTATTTTGGCCGCCCGCAATTTGCCCAGGGCAGCTGGGCGGAATACACCCAGCACTTTAACCACATAGCCCCATCCAGCTAAGCAGGCCCCAATCGAACAACCACTCCCAATAGTCTGAATAGCTAAGGAACCTCTGCAAAATGTAAGCGGCGAAGCGCGGGCTAGACGACCCCGTCCAAATTCGCCTAGCTTGGCCCTCGCCGCCCGAGTATTTCAACCAGCGGCTATTAACCCGGCGACCCAATAGATCGTCCCGCTAAAACGGGCGAAGATACCTGGATCTCCTTGTTTTAGTGATCTCAAGGCGGCTTAAGCCACCATTGCGGCAGTATTTACCCGGCACTAACACCCGCCAGGTTAATAATAAACACCCGCGCGCCCAAACAACCATTGGCGGTGGATGTTTCGGATGCAGCAACTGCAAGCTGAGAAATTGCGTATGAGCGCGTCCCATCAGGTTAATTTGCTGGGTATAATTGGTCGCTTTGCCCTGTAAGGTTGAGATTCACCACAATGACCAATGCACCCGATGATTACGTTCGCTGGTTTCGCCACTCCTCCCCCTATATCAATGCTCACCGGGATAAAACCTTTGTCATTATGCTGCCCGGCAATTGTATTGAGCAGGCAAATCTGTCGAATATTATTTCCGATATTACTCTGCTCAATAGCTTGGGAATTCGGCTGGTTGTTGTGCATGGCGCGCGCCATCAAATCGACGAGCAATTAGCGGAAAAAAATGTGCGCTCCCAGTTCCATCAGGGCCTGCGCATTACCTCCAAAACCGATATAGACCAGGTCGTTGCCGCCGTGGGGGCCACACGCCTATGGTTAGAGGCGGGGTTTTCCAACGGATTACCTAACTCGCCGATGCACGGCGCCAAAATACGCGTGCGCAGCGGCAATTTTATTACCGCTATGCCGCAGGGCGTAATCGACGGTGTGGATTTTCAACACACCGGTAAAGTGCGCTCGGTGGATAAAACCGGCCTAATTAATTTATTGGCAACCGGTGCCATAGGCCTTATCTCGCCGCTGGGTTATTCGGCAACCGGGGAGATATTTAATTTAAGTTTCGCCGACGCCGCCGTGAGTGTAGCCGCCGCCATCCAAGCCGATAAATTAATTGCGTACAACGATGATGGCCGCATTGTTGATAAAGATGGCAAAGAATACCGAGAATTAACGCGCTTGCAGTGCGAAAAATTTCTCATTGATCAACCCTCCCACAGCCGCGACAACACCTATTTTTCGCTGCGCGCCTGCCTGAAAGCCTGCGACAGCGGTATCGCCCGCGCCCATGTGATTTCCGCCAATGAAGATGGCTCTTTATTAAAGGAATTATTTACCCGCGACGGCTCCGGCACCATGGTGTATCGCGATAATTATGAAACCATCCGTTTGGCCACGTTTGAAGATGTGGTCGGTATTTTAAATTTAATTGAACCCTTGGAGGCCGAGGGAATTCTCGTTAAACGCGAGCGGGAAATACTCGAGCGGGAAATTCATTTTTTTACGGTGATGGAAAAAGACGGCACCATTATCGGCTGCGCCGCCCTCTACCCCTACAGTGAAAACAATGCTGGCGAGCTTGCCTGTATGGCCGTACACCCGGACCACCGCCGAGATGGGCGTGCAGCAAAATTGCTAAAACATATTGAGCGCCAGGCGGTGAGTATTAATTTAACACGACTGTTTGTGCTCACCACTCAAACCGCCCACTGGTTTATCGAACAGGGTTTTACCGCCTGCGCCATTGAGGATCTGCCCATGGAACGGCGCAAGTTATACAACTACCAAAGGCAATCTAAGGTATTTGTAAAAGCCTTAAATTCTTAAACCCTTGAAGTAATGCTGATTCATTAGAGCTCGAATTAAGCGATATCTTCAAAAACCTCCACATATAGCTGTATCACCCCGGCACGGGCTTCCTGCTCGTGCCGGGGCTCACAACCCAATTAATCGACGCCTCTTATCTCCCGGCACATGGCGTCGCCGCCTCCTTCGCCTGTACAGGCTAATCGTCTCATTCCTCACGAGCATCACAATAGAATCCTAGGCTATTAATAATGCCTGCTACACTGAAGTGTAAACCGTGCCTAATTGGTTATGCGAGTCTACCCAGGATGAAAATAGAAGCCAGCACCCCACTGAATGATTTACGTCAAATCGACATTATTAAAATCTACAACAAGAAAAAGTGTCTAATTATTGACGATTTTCCAGAAATTCGTGGCAATCTAAAACGCACACTGCGCACCTTCGGTGCAGAATCGGTGGATACCGCTGCGGACGGTGAAGAAGCCGTGCGCCTATGTGGCCAGAACAAATACGATATTGTCATTTGTGATTACAACCTAGGTGTGGGCAAAGACGGGCAGCAGTTATTGGAGGAAGTGCGGTTTTTACGCGTGCTGCTTATGACCAGTTTATTTGTCATGCTCACAGGTGAAACCTCGCGGGAAATGGTCTTGGGTGCGTTGGAATGTCAACCTGATGACTACATTACCAAACCCTATACCGAAGCCAGTTTAAAAATGCGCTTAAATCGCGCCATCATTCGCCACGAGGCTCTGCTACCCATAAAGCAGGCGATTTCCGATGGAGATTACCGCAAAGCGGTCGAACGCTGTAACGAATTTATCGATAAGGATCATCAATACGCGCCGGATTGCATCAAGATGAAAGGTCAGCTGTTATTTTTGCTGCGCCAATTAAAAGAAGCCCATCAACTCTACGAATCGGTATTGGCGAAAAAACCCCTGGTATGGGCGCGTTTAGGCATGGGCAAAACGCTCTTAGCCATGGGCAAATTTGACGCCGCTGAGAATATGCTGGAAGGCATTATTCGCGAGGATGAGCGGTATATTGAAGCGCACGATTTATTAGCCGATTTGTACACCCAGAAAAACGATTTAATCAGTGCGCAAAAAGCAGTGGAACGGGCCACCCATGTATCGCCTAAATCGGTGCATCGCCACCGCCGTTTAGCGGAAGTGGCCGAATTAAACGGCGACGATGAAATTGCCATTCGCTCCCACCAAAATGCTATTCGCTGGGGCGTTAATTCCTGTCATGAATCGCCGCAGGATTATTTTAACTATGCGCGCAAAGTTGCCGAACACACCTCTGGGGACAAGTCACCGGAGGCGAAGCAACTGATGAAACAAGCGAATATGTTTTTAGACCGCGCCCGCAAGCGCTATGAGGGCAACCCAGAAGTGAACGCCCAGGCGAGCATGGTGGAAGCACAAATGTTCAACGCGCAAGGCAACGAGGCCAAAGCCCAAGAGCAGATGATGAAAGCCAAAAACATGTTTAACAATTTGCGCAACCCTTCAGTACACACCAGTTTAGAATTTGCCCGTACACTGTATTCGATGAATGAAGAAGATCAAGCCCGCAGCATTTTAACCACCGTTGCCGCCCGCCATCCCAACGATGCGAACTTAATGCGTATTATCGACGGCATTACTGGTGAGCCTATCAGCGATAGCGGCAAACAAGTCGCCGCTAAACTCACCAAAACGGGTATCACGGCCTACGATGCAAAAGATTATGAAAATGCCATTAATGTATTTAATGAAGCCATTGCCGCCTACCCTAAACATATTGGTTTAAATCTAAACCTAGTACAGGCCATAGTAGCCTATACAGAAGTGAGCACGCCTAGCGATCGGCTGGAAAAAATGTGTCGCCGCAGCATGCGTGCCATCGGCAATATCCCGCCGGATCACAAGCAATTTAAACGCTACGCGTTTATCCAAAAACAACTCGCCAAGTATTATCCCGATGCAGTTATGGCCGCCTAATTACGGTTTAGCTGGATAACTCCCACCTTCAGGCAGTCGCTGTCACTAACCCGCCGACAAAATAGATCGTCCTGATCTGTTTTGTCGGCGTTTTGCTAAAACGAGCGAAGATGCATGGGTCTTTTTTAGCGAACTCGCAGCAGCTTAAGCCGCCGGGTTAATACAAGGCGCAAGCTTAGCTTCAGCCCAGAGTGAAGAAACCTCTTATTAATCACATCATTCACAAACCGTCAAACATTTGCCACGGACCACCCCAGATAAAAAATCAAATTTTTTTGGCTAAAAAATTGGCGCTCTGCAAGCGTTGTTATACGCATTTTGGCTATAAAATTTCGCCACAGCACATAAAAAATAACAGTCTTATACTCACCTCATCAATTGAATCTGCAATCGAGATTATTTATTCATATCCACTATATGCGCTTTGAATTTAAAGGCTGCGCCATCAATACTTTACCTATAGACCACAATGATCGGAGCGACAGTTTTAACAATTGTCCCCAAAAAACAACCAGAGACTCACATGAAAAACCCACAAGGATTTACCCTCATCGAATTATTGGTCGGTGTATCTATAGTGGCGATTCTAGCCGCCATAGCCGTACCCAGTTATAGCAGCTTTGTATTTTCGGGCGAATTAAAAACCGCCCAATCCGATGCAAAAGCCTTGGCCCTACAATTTGAAAATCGTTACCAACGGGCGCTGTCATATCCCACCGTCACTGCAGCCACTAATCTAGCCAGCACTTTTTCTGGCTGGGCACCGGCATCGAAAAAATTTACTTTTTCCGCCGTCGGCACCAGCACTGCTTACACCATTACAGCAGCGGGCTCAGGGTCTGGTTATAGCGGCTGTAGCGTAGTGCTCAAAGAAGATGGCACCTGCACGGTTTCAGGTTGCAGCAAGGGAAACGGGAGTTGTTAATGAAAGCGGCAAGCGGTTTTACGCTGGTTGAAGTATTAATTGTAGTGGCATTAATTGCCACCCTAGCCATGGCCGTTGTACCGCTGGGGAATTCCTGGACCAGTAGCGCAGAATCGGTTAATACCAAAGGTGTTTTATCCCAAGCTATCAGCCGCGCAAAATCAACGGCTTTGCGCAACGGCAATAAAATTGCCGAGAACAACGCCGTGACAGCTGTGTGTGTCAGCAGCGGAAAAGTTGAGGTGCACGAAGCCAGTGGGACTGTCACCAGTGCCCATTGTTCGTCGGGCGGCGGCAGTACAACCTGGTCCAACAAAATAGGCACCAATTTAACAATTAAAAACAACGGTACAACGCTCAGCTGTATGTGTTTTTCCACCAAGGGTTTATTAGTTACCACACCGAGCAATTGCAGCAGTTGCGCCAGCACCTCGACGTTTGAATTTAGCGGATCAGGCATTGAAAATGAAACCATTGCCATTTACTAAGTACACGCCCCATAAACCAATCTGCGCCCCCATAGTAGGTTGTGTTGCAACCGCCCCAAGCCATTCTAAATCCGTCTGTGTAGGGGCAATTAATCTGTCAAGGCCAGCTGATCAACGCGGCGATATGTTAATAGAGGCATTAATTGGCCTAGTGTTAATGGCAATAGTCGCGGTGGGTGTAACAACTATTACCTCTAAAGTAGAAAAGGGTAAACGGGAAATGTCTGTGCAGGATTTAGCAATAAGTCAGCTGCAGGAATTATTAGTCAAAAACGGCACAGGTGCGATAAATCTGTGCGATAGCACAGATGAAACAATCACCCTACCGGATGAAACCATAACTGTAGTCGCCACAGGCTGCGCACGAGTTGCAGCCACGGTTAATGGCGTTGCTTTAACCGATTTAAAACAACCCATAGTGCTGTCTGCAACCACAAGCAATGGTGCGACCTACACCGTCGGCGGCGTTTCTTCGCAATAACAATGTTTGAATGCCAGCAAGGTTAACAATGCAGCGACATTTTTTATCACAAAGCGGTTCCACCCTAATTAGCTTGCTAATCGGCATGGTAATTTCTCTATTGTGTATTGGCGGCAGCCTTACACTTTATAAAAACCTGGTGCGCGTAGCTGCCGAAACCCAAAGCGACGCCACCTTTGATGGGCAACTTGCACTTTCCATGCTCACCGCGCGCTTGGAACTACAAAATGCCGGTTTTGGTATTGCAGGCCCAGGCACAACACACATTGCCACCCAAACCAGTTCATCAACCAGCTCACTCTACTGGCGCTATAAAATTGGCAGCCAATATTATTGCAAGGGTTTGCAGGATATAGCGGTGGGCAGCAACCGTGAATTGCGTTTAATTGATGCCAGCACATCCGCCTGTACTGAAACTGCTGCACTGTCTTCTCTCACCTACACAACCACTCAAACCCTCGGTGAATTTAAAAATAGTGCGACGCCCGTTGTGTCATTCACCGTTTCGGCACAGTCTTGTTGGCCCTATGGCGTAGGTAAAGTTGCGCCCCATTACCAAGTAGTAATTGGCGCTAATACGGCCGCCAAACAATTTAATTCAGCCGTTAGCGCCTCCAGTTACACCTATTGTTTACCGAACATTTACCCCACCTAATTAGGGCTTTCCATGTCTGTGCCACATAGTTTTTATCGCTCGACACCCAAGCGCCAACGAGGGATTGCTACGGTTTTAATGGTTGTTTTAGTCGGGCTGGGTTTAACCGCCACCTCCATGGGGATTATGCACTCGGTGCGCAGTACCCAACAAAAACAAATTGCTTCGCATGCAATTACCCATTCACAAGCGGGCGCTTGGACGGGAGTGGAAGTATTTCGTCGTTATTTAGCTTCGCTTACCACCAATCAATTAACAGCTCTAGCATTAAATCAATCGATTGATTTTACCTTGCCCGGCACCACCAACGTAGTCAATGCAATTATCAGCGACCGCGTTGCCCCCTCGGGCACAGTTACCACTTACCAGCTAAAAACGCGCCTAACCTATAGCGATATAGCGGCAAAAAGCAGCGCGGCCTTAGAAGTTATTTATGAATTTTCACCGCCTGCCAATAACACCGGCGTTACCCTGGGTGGCGAACTTAATTTCCACCGCAGCACTACCTTGGGTGGCGGAATTACCGTTTACGATTCGACTGGAACTAACACGGGTAAATTTAATGTGGACGGCAATTTAGATTTATCCAGCATAGGTTTAACCGGCGTGGTGAATTTAAATGCTACAGGTAATATAACCCTGGGCAGTTCAGTACCTGCGTTAAATGTAAAAGCAAACGGCCTGGTAACATTGACCGGCTCTGCATCGGTTTATCAGGTGGAAGCGCTTGGCGGCGTTAACATTACCGCAGGCGTCGCCAATATCGTTAAAAGCAATGGCAGAGTGCAATTAAGTGCAGGCAACACCACTGAGGTTTCCACCACAGGTAATGTAGACGTAGCCGGTTGGGGTACGCATCCTAAAATTACCGCCAATGGTAATTACACCCACGCTGCCAGCGCCACAGTTACACTGGCCAATGTGGGCGGCACAAGCTCAATAACCGCAACCTCTAACCCTACGCTCACCACATTAAATAGCATCGGCAATGTCACCTGCTCCAGTAATACCTGGAGTAATTTTACCTCCATCAGTACCAAAGGTACTGCCACAAACTGTAAAACAGGCGCCAGCTTAAAAACCGCGCAAGCTAGCCTAACGGTGCCAACCGTAACGGCATTAACCCCATTTACCATGACCAAACCGCGTATTGATGTGTGGACATTAAAAGACTCCGCCAATTACGTGTTTGAATATACGAGCGGCAAAATTAAAGTCACCACTAAAAATGTAAATGGCCTAACCGACGGCGTTTATTACTTAGGTATTCATACCTATAACGGTACGGAGCTGCGTGATGCCTTGTGCCAATCGGTGACTGCGGCTGGCCTGTGTGGTGAAAGTAGCGCCGCCACCAGAACTATTTGCAACGGTCAATCGTTAACAACTTCGTGTTTTAGCTACGATACTACGCTGAATCGTTTTACGATCAATTCCAAAAATGTTGCCCCCGGCGTTATGTGGTTTAAGGGCAGTTTATTATTAAATAATGGCAATTATTACAATACATTTCTTGCCTCAAGCGGAATTGAAATTTCCGGCACAACCACTGTCACGTCGGTTAATTACGGTGGTTATAGCAATAGTTGTTCGGCCGTTTACCAGGGCGCAATTTCCTTTTTTACAGGCCTATACCCCAAGAATTTTTGTAACACGGGCACATCCTCACTCATTGCTCTGCCACTGGGCAACCCCGCTTTAATTGCGGGCGGTTATGACCCCAGCCAAGGCGGCACAGTTTATTCAGGCGGGGATATTCGGTTAGGCTCAACAGGCACAATTTATGGATCTGTGTTATCCGGCGATACCCTCACCACAGGCGGCACCACGATTGTAAAAGGCTATATAACCGCAGCCGCACTCTCAACTGACACCGATACCCATACCCTCGGCGGCTCTACCACAGTGGATTTACGCGGCTTACCTAGCACCTATTCGCCGAATGTGATGCCCGATATGACCACACCGCCACCAGCCGATCCCGACGTAGCGCGTGTGCTTTGGTCACGCTTTTTGTAGCGGGCGATTAGGGAACCGCTAAAAAATGTAGGCAGCGCAGCACTGGCTAGGCGAATTTAGCAAAAAAGCGGACAACTGCCGGGATGCAGGACAAACCCATTGATGGGGAAGTAGACACATAGTAGTAAGCATTTTTTTGCTGAATTCAACGACGCCAGAGCGAGCAACGTAATTTCTCAGAGTTCCTTAGCATTTTGTTACCAAAATATGCCATCGCCAGATAATTTACACCAACGCAATACCATTCCAGAGTTGGAAGATATTTATAGCTGGGTATTTTAAAAAGTCGCCGGCAGCTAATTGCGCAATAATAAGCGGCGACAATATCCATCAATACGCTCGCACACTTATTTATCAATCAGAATTTAGTGAAGAAAGCTGTGATTCGGCGGTGTTTTCAAAACCATCATGGCGGGAAGCCTGCACCGCAGCCTCACAGATCTACTGGTATAGTTTTAAAAACATCACTCAACCATGACGCCTATTCACTCCAGGCAATAAACTGCTGCGTTTGGTAATGGGTTATGCCTTCTAATCCACCCTCGCGGCCAAATCCTGATTGTTTCATACCACCAAAAGGTGCATAGGCATGGCTGATGCGCGCTTCGTTTATGCCCAACATACCAAACTGTAATTGCTGTTGAACCCGATGCAGAGATTTTAAATTCTGGCTGTAAACATAAGCTGCTAAGCCGTATTGGGTGTGATTGGATAGGGCGATAGCCTCGTCTTCAGTGGTAAATTCCGTTACCGCAACCACCGGCCCAAAACTTTCCTCAGTAAATAATTGCATACTGGGCATTACACCTGTAACCAATGTAGGCGCGCAAAATGCGCCCCTTGTGTGCGAGCGTTTATCATGGCCGAATAATTCAACCTGCGCGCCCTGCTGTTCTGCTGCAGCTATTTTATCCTGCAGGCGCACGCAGGCAGCCTGATGAATTAATGGCCCCAGCTGGATATCAGCATCCATACCATCGCCATAATTTAATTGCTGCATGGCTTTTTTAAGCTGAAGTAAAAATACCTCGGCAATATCAGCCGCCAATAAAAGCCGGTTAGCGCTGATACACGTCTGCCCGGCATTGCGAAATTTACACGCCATAAAGCCTGCAACCGCAGCGGGAATATCCGCATCGGCCAAAACAATAAATGGCGCATTGCCGCCTAATTCCATGGTGCAGGGTTTTATAGCTGCACCCGCTCGCTCTAACAACCATTTACCCGTAGCGGTGGAGCCGGTAAAAGAAATTTTAGCGATACTCGGATGCTGGCAAAACCAGGCACCTAAAACGGCCGGTTCATCCGTGAGTAAGACACTCACTAAGCCCGCCGGGATACCGGCCGCCTGCCCCAACTTCGCCATAGCCAAAGCAGATAGCGGCGTTTCCAGGGCGGGTTTGCTTATAACAGCATTGCCCGCAGCCAAAGCGGCGGCGAGCTTGCGCGCCAGCATGGCGGCGGGAAAATTCCACGGCGTAATAGCCGCAACAATACCTAGCGGGCGCTGCTCCACCCACTGCCGCCGCCCATTCCCAACAGGCAAAATACGCCCATAGGCGCGCTCTGCCTCGCCAGCAAACCAATGAAAATAAGCTGCCGCATAGGCGATTTCTGCCCGCGCCTCAGCGTAGGGCTTGCCTTGTTCGGCCGTTAAAAGCGCGGCCAAATCCGCCTCATTGCCGAGTAATAAATCGCCCCAAGTGCGCAAAACAGCACCGCGCTCAGTCCCCGATCGCTCAGCCCACAGGGCCTGTGCCGAGCTCGCGCTTGCCAACGCGCGTTCGCACATAAGCCGATCAACCAGTGATACCGATGTTATGTCGCATGCGGTGGCGGGATTAATAACGGCATGCTCGCGCCCACCCACCTGGCAAATGCCTTCAATCATGCTGTGGCGTAACAAGAGTGACGGGTCGTTTAACTGCACCATAAAAAATTATCCGCTTAAGTAACCTGTGCGCCATCATAACAACTAAACCTGCTCGCCCCTGAAAGCTTAGAGCGCAGCAAAATAACCTTGGGCTAGGCCGCAAATACTGCTATAACATGCCTGCTGCACCGCAAAACTCACATCTGCTTTAGAGCCCGTGTTAGTTATGCTTTTAGAACATCTTCAGAGGAACACCTAATGGCTGGTTTAAACAAAGTAGTCACATCCTATGACGAGGCATTGGCCGGGCTGACCGATGGTATGACCATCATTGCCGGCGGCTTCGGTTTGTGCGGGATTCCTGAGGGGCTTATCGCTCAGATCAAAAAAATGGGTACCCGCCAACTGACGGTCGTCTCCAATAATTGCGGCGTAGATGGATTTGGCCTGGGTATATTGCTTGAGAATCACCAAATTAAAAAAATGATTTCCTCCTACGTGGGGGAAAACGCACTATTTGAAAAACAACTGCTCAGCGGCGAATTAGAAGTAGAACTCACGCCACAGGGCACACTGGCAGAAAAAATGCGCGCTGGCGGCGCTGGTATTCCCGCTTTTTACACCGCCACCGGCTACGGTACGCCCATAGGCGAAGGCAAAGAAGTCCGTATATTTAACGGTCGCCCCTATATTCTAGAAGAAGCCATTCGTGGCGATTTTGCGATTGTTAAAGGCTGGAAAGCAGACACCTATGGCAACGTCATTTACCGTCACACCGCCATGAACTTTAATCCCATGGCCACCACCGCTGGCAAAATCACAGTAGTGGAAGTAGAAGAAATCGTCGCGCCGGGCGAGCTGCCTATGGATCACGTCCACACCCCCGGTATTTATGTAGATCGCGTTATTCAAGGCACCTTTGAAAAACGCATCGAACGCCTCACCACCCAAGCCTAGGAGCAGACCATGACCCTCTCACGCGAACAAATAGCTCAGCGGGTGGCCCGCGAATTACAAGACGGTTTTTACGTTAATTTAGGCATTGGCATTCCAACATTGGTGGCCAATTACATTCCTGCTGACATGGAGGTAATGCTGCAATCGGAGAACGGCCTGCTCGGCATGGGGCCATTTCCACACCCGAATGCTGTCGATCCAGACATGATCAACGCCGGTAAACAAACCGTTACCGCCGTCACCGGTGCGTCTATTTTTTCCTCCGCCGAATCCTTTGCCATGATCCGTGGCGGCCATGTGGACCTAACGGTTCTGGGCGCATTTGAAGTGGATATTGAAGGCAATATTGCCTCCTGGATGATACCCGGCAAACTGGTCAAGGGCATGGGTGGCGCCATGGATTTGGTGGCCGGTGCCGAAAACATCATTGTTACCATGACACACGCCAGCAAGGACGGAGAATCCAAACTCCTCAACCGCTGTAACCTACCGCTGACCGGCGCTGGCTGCATTAAAAAAGTAGTTACCGATTTAGCCTACGTGGAAATTCACGATGGTAAATTTTGGTTAATCGAACGGGCACCTGGGGTAAGCGTAGATACCATAGTAAAACTCACCGAAGGCCCCATCGTAGTACCCGAGGTCGTGCCTGAGATGCAGTTCTAGCCCGTTTCTAGCAGCCTGTTGAAATAATTTTGCTAATGCATTTGTACAGCGCCAGATAGATGCAACGCCATGCACGGGCGAGGTAAAAATCAAGCCGGAGTGAAATCAACAACCCAACGGATGGCAATGTCATTAGTTGAGGATTTCATGTGGTTTTTTTAGGAGATTTTGCCCTTCGCCAGAAACCGCCGCCCAGCCTCCCCCGTGCATAAACCACATCCCTGTGGTTTACCCGTCGGGCAGCTGCGCTGTGCAAATTGCTCCGGCAATTTGTTAAAAGGGAGAGGAGCCAAGAAACCTTAAACGAAGGAATTTCGCTTGTTTTCAAGGCTATCCTGCACCCTCCCCTTTTTAAGGGGAGGGTTGGGATGGGGTTTCTGGGCGAGCAAAAAACCTCTGGGAAAATCGCAACAAACCCTTAACTGAATGACATTGCCAAGGATGGGGGAGCTGACATGCCATCGGCTATGAGAGCGAGGCGCGCTGCAAGAACTATCGCCAGGCTTAAAAACTGGTTCTAGCACGATTTAACGCCATCAGACCTAGTCGGGCAGTATCTCAACCGACCGATAAGTGTGCTCACCTTCTTTACAAAAACGCCGTCAAATCGGCGCTGTTTTCAATCTCATCAGCGGCTAAACACCTGCGCTGTATTTCTTCAATGATCAAGGTAATTGTGACTAAACTTTCATTAGAAGAGTGTGTCAGTTAACGCCACATCAAGCATCTAGATTTTGCGCAGCAGCAAAAAGTCTTTGAGGAACTTTTATAGTGAGTATTTTAAAAAACGCGAAAACATGCCTACCGCCCCGGCCTGGAAACGTTCTGACAATGCCTCTTAACTAGCGCTGGCGAAAATTTATAGTGTTTCCTGAGCGCAGCGAGATTATTGCCATCTACAACTCGCCCCTCTTAGCTAAATAGAATTGTTTTAACAAAATGAAACCCAATTAACAGCATTAAGGAATAAATGAAAAACATCGCTCAATTATTAACCAAAAATAGAGACTATTTAACTGCACAGTTGTATAGTGCTGTACGTGTATTTTTCTCGCTTGGAGTGAGTTATGTCGATTAGGCTTATGTTGGCTACCCTGGCTACACTAGTGTCAGTGGCCGCTGCAGCCAATGAAGTGAAACCTGAGGGCTATCAGAAGTTGTGCAGCCAAGGTGAAACCTGCGCGCTGCCTGCGGCTAATTTGGTTGCCTTTGGCGGTGCTGGCGCGTTTGTATATAAAGTTCAAGCGGGCACCTTCAGCTGTGATGCACACGCCTTTGGTCGCGATCCAGCACCTAACCAGCCCAAAACCTGTTCAATCCCCCCTATTCGCCCCAAAGTCACCAAGGTGATCCGCCAGGGATCATCCAGCAGCAGCTCATCTGGACTACCCGTAGTAACTGCGACCACCCTACCTGCAGGTCGCTACGCGATAGTCTCACGTCGCTCAGGCAAAGCCCTGGAAATCAACGCCGATGGGCAGATAGTACAAAATCAATTGAATAACACAGCGCCGCAGATGTGGGATATAAGCGCGGTTGCGGGCGGTTATTACGCCATTAAGTCTGTTAAAACCGGCCTGACACTCACTTTGGCCGATTGGCAAACCGAGGAAGGTGCCCGAATTAGCCAATCTGCCTGGATGGACGCCCACAGCCAGCATTGGAATCTAAGCTCAACTGGCAACAACAGTTTTAGCCTAGTTTCACGCTTCAATGGCAAGGCTTTAGATGTGGTAGCGCTTAATACCCAGGACCAGGCACCTGTACGTCTGTGGACCTATTGGGGCGGCGATAACCAGCAGTGGCAATTTGTTAAGGCCACTAGCAACTAAGCACTTTTTAGTTAGTTTTATAAACAGCCGTCTGCTCAGACGGCTGTTTATCTTTACGGCTCTAAGCCCGTCGATACGCGCAAACTGCGCCCCATCTGGTCAAACTGCACTTTTTCATAATCTTGTATTAAGCGAAATTGTTTATCGGTAATCGCCCCGCGAATATCCTGCAAATAGCTATTTTTATAGGTATCCAAGGCTTCCGTTAACGCCGCATTAGTCAGCTCCGGCCCGTTATGTTTCTCCAGCCAACTATTAAAATTTTGCTTTTGGTGTAGTTTGGCGAGCAAAAACTGCCGCTGCTGATCTTCCGTCAAGGCACTATCCGGCCCTAAAACACGTGCTATTTGCTTAACCTGATACTGCTCGAAACCTGAATCCTTAAACAATTCAAATTCGGCATATTCCCTTTCATCTAAAATCGACCCTATCTGCGCATCTATATCGGCAACCAGAGCCTGCTGGTGCGCAACCTTAGTCCCCACATCCAATGAGTCGGAAAAATACCCGCTAGTAGCAGCGTTTAACACGCGCTCCCGATCCAAAAGCAATCGCTTCAATTGATCCTTTTCAGCGGCGGATAAGGATAAACCAGGGAAGAAGTGCTGATATTTATGCGCTATTACATCGCCTAAATTATTATCCTCAATCCGGCTTAATAAGGCTTGCGTTCCAACAGTAACAGCAGATTTTTCGTCGCCGCGCAATTGTAATAATTGCAACTGTAAATTAGCGTTCTCACTTTTGGCATCAGCCAATAATTCCGCCGCCTTTTGCAGTTGATTCTGCCAAGTTTGCTCAGCACTTTTCACCTCGGCGGCTTTGCGCGTTAATTGTTCCGACAGCTCAGCTATATGCGTTTGCAACTGAACATTTTGCCGCCACATGCTAAACACCAGCACGCTCAACAGACATATACAGGCCGCTAAAGCCACTAGACTTGTTTTCATATCTAACTCAGGGCGGGCATTACAAACGCAGCATCTTTGTTGGCCGCCTTATTTGGCAATCAAACTAAGACAGATAAATTTTCAATCCCAAAAATGACTAAACATCCAGGGATGTACCGATATTAGTATTAACTACTTTTTTATTATTGACACTTCTCTGAAACCGGCACTGAAATAATTTTAATAGCGCCATTGGCCATAGGAAATTGGCTGAACAAGGCTTTTAACATATCGGGCACGACCGCCGATAAAACCCCGCAAGCGCCTTCACTTTGCGCATTTATTTCATATAGACGTGTTCGTTCATTATTATTGCGCTCGAGCACCACTCCCACCCTGCGCTCATACCAACTTGAGGTGCGCGAATTATCTAAAATCATGACATTGCTTCCAAAACCACCGCGATTGGATCCCACCATAACGCCTGTGCGCACACCATTATTGCTGCTGTCAGCAATGCGATTTACTGAGTAAGACAACATCGCATGCAATTGCGCCTGTTCAGGCGGTGCCAATGCAAATCCCTGTTTAACGAGCGCCTGCTCTAATTGGCTTTTATACAAACCAAATTCTAGCGACTGCGCCTGGCGACTCTCCGACACAACCACGGCAACACTGGCCGATGTATTAATGGGTTCAGGTGCGCGAAAACTATTGACCCGAGTGCGAACTGTTTGAGCACAGCCCACCAGAGTTACAAGTGCCAAAACTAGAATAGTGCGAGTTGAATAGGTCATTATTGCTTCTCCAAGGCGTCCACGAGTGCTTTGAATTGGCCTAGGTTGGATGAGTTCAACTGCATCAAAATTTTATGCGCTTCAATCACGCGACAACGGACTTGCTCCTCATCCACATTCTCACAATCCGTTGCATCGAGAATTGTTTCCAAATTAGCTGGTAATTTCGCCTCAGAAACCATTTCGAAAATATCGTTAAAACCCATGGTTTCAAGCAAGCGATTAATGCTGGGATTAGCCGTAAGTACTAAGGGTTTTTTGTAGCCAAACTTGCGGGAGGTTATGGCGATTTTAGCCATGAGGCCCAGGGTGGTACTGTCGATACAAGTGGCTTCCCGCAAATCAAAAATAACCGATTTAAATGGCCGAGCATCAAACATCTGAGCGATAAAATTATCAAAAGAAATACATAAGGTGAGGCGTACGTCACCCAACATACGAATGACATTGTCGCCATTTTGGTAAGCCACCAAAATCTGACCATTGATCATAAACGCCCCCGCTGTTCCAAACTAAGTATAGCTATATCGTCTGGCCCGGCGCGCTCAGCGGTTAAATTCAAGCGTGACAACACACCCGCCAACCCGCCTTCTAAGCCCTGCATACGCTCTAATAAGTAGGCCTCTCGCTCCAATAACCCCTCGGCGGGGAGCGTATCCAAAATGCCATCGGAGAAAACCACCAGGTTAAAACCCTCCTCAACCGGTTCGTGATATACCTCCCACTGATTGTCGGCAAAAATCCCCACTGGCTTGCCCTTGCCCGTAAGGTAGCGCGCCCGCCCGCTCTCAACCAATATAGGTAGAGGAAGGTGACCGGCGGTGACATAACTTAGGGTTTGTTCTTGGGTATCTAACACGCCAACAAAACAGGTCAAATGACAGCCGAAATGACTGTGTAGTAGCTCTCTATTTACATACTGCACTAGTAAACTCGGGTCGCGCAGCAGGTTAACCTCTTCCTCCTGGCTGCGGCAGTCTTTGAATAAACGCCGTACCAGGGGTTTTAGCCAGATAGTTACAAATGCCGACGAGGCACCGTGGCCGGACACATCAGTTAAATAAAAACCCACGTAGCGATTTTGCACCCCGCCATAATCGACGAAATCACCGCTCAGGTAGAGGGAAGGAATAACTTTGTGTTCCAGGGTGACACCGGCTACTTTAGCGGGGGTGGCGGGCAATAAATTGCGCTGTACCTGCCGAGCGGCTTGCTGATCGCACTCTAGAATGCGCACATAGTCGCGCAATTCCAGGTTGGCTCGCTCCAGATCGTGTTTGTAGCGCTCGTTCTCGCGCCGCAACTCCCGGCTCACCAAAGCTCGGTTAACTGCGTGGGTTAAAAAATCAATATTTTGAATGGGTTTGATTAGGTAGTCAGTGGCGCCTTTGCGCAGCGCCTCCACCACATCGCGCGCGCTGCCCACAGCGGAAGTCACTATGACGGAAACCGCTTCATCCTGCTCCCGCAGCGCCAGCATTAAGTTGATGCCGTCGATATCCGGCATGGTTAGGTCAACTAACACCAAATCAGGCCGGTGAGTAACGAACCATTGCAACCCTCCCTGACTTGACGTTTCCAAATGCACGCCATAATCACTATCTTGCAACATAGCAACTATAGTGTGGCGAACGCTCTCATCATGGTCGATGATGAGGAGTGTTCTGAGGTCGCTGATCATTAATCACCTATACGACGGGAATAATGGTGTATCTCGAAGGGCGCTAACAGTACTCCTCTCCCTTAGCCCCCGCAAGCGACAAAAGCCTATTGCAACCCTCTAAAACCTAGGCTGGATACTATATTAGTGACGTGGCGCACCCAAGCCTGAGAGGCTCCGTTCAGGCGGTGTTTGAAAACCGCCACGGGCGAGTCAGCGATAGCATTTTGAACAACCCGCTAAACAGGGGTTCCTTCGTTCAAAGCGGATATGGGTAACATATCCAACCTCGGCCGCTGGAAAAAATAGCCAGTTGGGCTATTGTGAAGGCTGATATGCCTACCGACAAACACACACTGTTAATAATTCGGTTGACCGCCCGGCAGCATCTGCTAATACCAGCCGAGGCACACTAGTCCTAAGATCATCAGACCTGGGGGATGTATGGAGTTAAGTACGCGGAATTACCAAGAAAAGCGCAGTTTTATTCGAATGAAACTTGATTGCCCCGCTAAAATTGCCCTGCACGACGAGGATTTTGCCGGTGTGTGCTCCAATCTCAGCGGGGGTGGGATGTTGCTGGTACTGGATGCGCCCATCGAAATAGGCACCGAGTGTATTGTCAGCATCAGCTCTCATTTTGGGCATGGCCCGATGCTTAGAGCCAAAACCAAGGTCATTCGCGCCCTGACCTGCGCGGGAAAGTGCCACGCAGGCCTTACAATTACGGAGTTATTAGATAACCAGTGATGGCCTAAACGCGGCCTCGCCGCCAACACAAAGCCCAGTGCCTGCCTGCCGTCCCTTTATCACACTTAGCCTAGGCTAAAAATCCTGTAGATCTGTGTCCGCGCCAAAGTCATCAATAACCTGGCCGTCTGCAGCGTTAAAAGCGCGATTTTGCAAATAACCTTCACGGATAAAAATATACCGATCTCCGCTAATCAGCTCCTCGGCTGCCAAAAGCTGGCTGCGTTTATCAATGATTTTAAGCGCCGAGAGACTGTTGTAGGCACGCACCGACTCGGTATAACTGACAGGGTGAGTGAAAAAATCCACCGGGGCCGCTACAAATGCCTCAGTTAAAGTGGAGGGGCCAAGAAATGGGATCACAAAATAAGGCCCGGTGGGTACACCCCAAGTACGCAGGGTTTGACCAAAGTCCTCGCTACTGGTGGGCTTTTTCCACCCCATCATGTCCGCCACATCCCACAATCCAACCACTCCGGCTGTGCTGTTAACGACAAAACGGCCTAAATCACGCCCGGCAGCCTTCCACTTCCACTGTAATAAATCATTCAAAACGCTGGCCGGCTCTAATAAGTTTTCAAAGGCGTTGCTAATACCTGTCTCCACAGGCGCCGGAGCCACATATTTGTAGCCTTTGACCACAGGCTTAAGCAGCCAGCGATCAAAAAAATCGTTAAAGGCGAATACCTTGCGGTTATAAGTCTCCCAAGGGTCTCTGCCTTCTTTGCCTCCGGACGCCGCCAAACCTGCCGGTGCGCCTAGCACCGAAAGCGTTACCAAAACGGCAGCTAACGCAGTCCGCCGGTTTAAATGTTCCATGCCCACTAACCTAAAGATGTGAATTTGCGCAGATTTTACTTGATGCCACCGCCGAAAACAAAAAAGGGCCCGAAGGCCCAATAGAAAACACTGGCGAGCGTTTAATTAAAAAATCAATTCACCGCCGAGGGCAAAGTAGTCATTGCCTTGGCTTGCGGTAACCGTGCCGGTTGTTTTGGTTTTTTGCCAGGTAATATCAGCGCTTTCAGTGGTATAGAAGCCGAATAAACGCGTATTTTTGCTCAGCTTATAATCAGCGCCCAGACTTAATACATCAGCATCGCGATCAACTTCAGCACCGCGAAGAATGTCTGATTGACCATATTGTGCTTTGAGCGCCCATTGGCCGAGAGTGTATTGAGAGGAAACGATCCAACCATTGCCTTGGTTTTCTTTGGCTTTTAATACATCGCCCGCCACCGGCGCAACTGGAGTGTAGGTGGTTGCATCATGGTTGTCGTATAAGGCACCTAATTGCCAGGCTCCAATTGTGTACTGAGCCACAACACGGAAAACTTGGCTTTCATCATTTAAATTATTAGTTGACTCAACTACCACCACATTTTTGTCATAGGCTAGAGCTCCGTAAAAACCGCCGAGCTCATAAGACATCGCCAAAGACGCTGCGTTATCACGGCCCTTTTGATTGTTGGCGGCGTCTTTCTGTTTGTTGTTTACTTCACTCAGAATAATATCAACGTAACCAGTAAACCCACTCATTTTAGGGGTAACGTACATTACGGAGTTTTTTCGACGATAGTCATTTACCGTAATGTACTCGTTAATATCGCCACGCAAATCATTAAATAAGTCAACCTTATTCTGTATTGATTTAAGTGGAGTATCAAAATAACCCGCTTGAGCAGAACCAAAACTACCTTTCAGCCCAAAATAAATATTACGTTGACGGATAGAGGCCGAGCTAGAGGTGGCTGAGTCGGTACCGTCAATGCCATCATCAGCATACACAGCGTATTCAGCCAGATAAAAACCTTCCAGCCCTAAATCGGCAAATTTCTCGCTGCCTTTAAAGCCTAACCGCGAAACGTTATTTTCAAGGGTAGTGGTGTCAGACTGAGTAGTCGTTACTGTGTCGCTGGCACCAACAAACTGCAGTGCTTCGGTGGAATTCTGCTGTGCAGTAAGGTTGATTCTGCCGTACACGGTAGGTGCATCTGCCATAGCACCCACGGGCGCCAAACAAGACAAAGCGATCAATGAACGCAATTTAGAACTCATGCTTTTTCTCCAGGTAAAATTAAAACGCTCAAGCAGTCTTATTGCTGCCGTTGGCGCGCAGATTATGAAGTATTTGTTACTGTTATGTTACAAAACAGTATGGACAGCAACAATTCTTTACTATTGCTACTACATTAAGCCCAAAGGAACCGACGAACCGGCATTCACCCGGCTGCAGACTTATGGTGCCAAAGACGATTTGATAGTGTTAATAAAAACCGCCCTCGCGCAGTTCCATCTGACCGTAAAACGGATCTGTACTCCAGTTAACAAACATTGTTTTACGAGACTCATCCCGGCTTAAACCGCCGTTGCGGCATACATACCGCGAGTATTAACAGGCACTAATCCCGCCGGGTAATGCCTCTACAACTCGCTGCCGGAGCGCTCACCCAAAAAAACAGCGCCAAGGCACAGGTGTGCACAAAACATAACAACATGTACAGCGGCGGATTTTACTTAACCTGAAAATATATTGCCATTTAAATATGCTGACCGGCAGCAATAGACAATGAATTTAACCCAACAAACAAAGTTGTGACGCATCGCAAACACCCGAATGTCTCTATGGTATAGCGGCTGAGCACAGAATTTGGTTATTTTAAGCACACAGTTTTTATTTACCCGGTGGCTAAGCCGCCTATGCCGCAATCATGCCGCACCTATTATTAACCCGAAGACAAAATAGATCGTCCTGATCTATTTTGTCTTCGCCCCGCTAAAACGAGCGCAGATACGTGGATCTGCTTGTTTTAGTGGGGCTCGCGGCGGCTAAAGCCGCCGTTATTAACCCGGCACTAAAACCCGCAGGGTTAATAGCACGCTGGTATTCAACAGGCTGCTAGCCTTTCTCTCCCACCGCTTCCCAGGCTTTTGTCAAACGTTTGGCCGAAGCTGGCACACGGGTTTTTAATTGTTGGGCAAATAGGGAAACGCGAAATTCCTCAATCAGCCAACGATATTCTTGCCATGCTAAATTTTGAAAATAAGCAGCGGGGCCTTTTTGTTGCCTTAGCTGCTGGTGCTTTAGCCAAAAAGCTATCACCTCTTGATTGCTTTGTTTATCCTTAAGCGGGCTAAGTTGTGCTTTTTCAAAACGCGATTGCACGGCGCTGATATAACGCGGCATTTGCTGCAATTGCAGGAGAGGTGTGGCAAAAATAAACCCAGGATACAACCAATGGGATATTTGCTCATTTATAGACGCCACCGTCTCAAACACGGCCAAGGCATTTTTTACCGCTTTCATTTGGTTTTTCAACGCCAAAACCTGCGTAAAAATTGCCTCTAATACATGCTCATACTCGATTGCCGTTTTGGTTAGTGCCGAGCGTGCCTCAATTAACTGCGCAAATGCATCGGCGCTACGAGGAATGTCCTTTTGACTAAAATAGGCGTGATAGGCTGCGGCCAGCAATAAATCATCAATAACCTGAGCGGGAGCGCCAAGCCCCAGAGTAGAAAGTAAAATACTGGTTTTTTTAAATAGGTTTTTATGCAGATATTTGCAGGCATCGGGCATAGCTAACAGGGCTAAGCGGCTTAAACCTTTGGCGCTCAACCAAGCGGCTTCAGTCGGGTTATCGAGCAATTTAAGATCAACATTCGCGCCCTGGTCAATTAACGCAGGATAAGCGCGGATACGCACTTTACCGCGCATCAAAGTAGATTCTGCCTCCAAGGCACCAAAATCCCAGCGCGTAATAGCCGTGCGCTCAACCTGGTCGCCCGCCGTTTGCAAACTCTGCTGTACATTAACACGGTATTTAAGGCGTAAATCGGCAAGATCACGCCCCTGGGCAATTAAGCGATTGTGGTCATCAAGCACCTTAATATTCATCAGATAAAAAGGATCTATTTCACTATTGGCCCATACATCGGCGGGCAATTTTTCACCCGCCAATCGATGCAATTCATCACTTAATACCTCTAACAGTGCGCGCTTACTCTGCGTTATGCGGCCTAAAATTTTATCTACTGCATCGGGAATGGGTACAAAACGTTTGCGCCATTGTTTGGGCATGCACTTGATAAGGGCAATTATTTTATCGCGAATTAAACCGGGTACTAACCAATCAAGCGGCGCTTGTGGCAGGTTATGTAATATATCAATAGGCACATGCACAGAAACACCGTCGTCCACCGCACCCGGTTCAAAGTGGTAACTCAGCGGCAATTCCATGCCATCGATGTTGAGTATTTTCGGGAACTGCGCCTCTGTGATGGCTTCGGCATCATGGCGCTTTAAGCGCTCTAGCGGAATAAATAATAAACGCGGTTGTTCGCGCTCGATGGTTTTACGCCAGTGTTCAAAACTGGCCAAATTCGCAATTGTGTCCGGCAGGCGCTCGGCGTAAAAGCTATAAATTACCTCATCATCCACTAAAATATCTTTGCGGCGAGATTTAGCTTCTAATCCGTGTACCTCTTCAATACATGCAAGGTTATGGCGATAAAACTCACCTATTTTATGCGGTGGGTTGCGCCCATAACCGCCTTCCACCAAGGCCTGGCGGATAAATACCTCGCGGGTCTCCTGCGGGTTAATGTGCGCGTAATTAACTTTGTGTTTATCTTTAATGACTAGGCCATACAGAGTAATTCTGTCATTGGCCATAACCTGGCCGGTTTGATGGGCGTAGTGAGGCTGGTAATAATGATGTTTTAACAGATGTTCTGCGGTTTCCAACAGCCACTCAGGGTCGATTTTGGCAACCATATGGCCATAGACTTTGCTAGTTTCCAATAAATGTGCAGCCAGAAGCCATTTAGGGCGTTTTTTAAATTGCGAGGAAGCGGGGAAAATAAAAAACTTGCGGTTGCGAGCCCCCAAATAATCCTGCTCACCAGACTCCTCCGACTTAACGCCTATATTGGCGCCAAGGCCCGCCAACAACGCTTTATGTATGGCGTCGTAGGAGGCAGGTTGAGCATTTTCTTTCAAACCTGCCTCTTTACAGGCCAGGCGCAATTGATGGTGCAGTTCTCGCCATTCGCGCAGGCGCAGCCAGGATAAAAATTCTTTTTCGCAGAGTTTTTTAAATTGATTCGCTGTGAGCGCTTGGCGCTGTTCTTCAACATAATTCCACAGCGCAACCCAGCTTAAAAAATCCGAGTCGGCGTGCCAAAAGCGCCGGTGTTTTTCGTCGCTGGCTTGTTGTCTATCGGCCGGCCGCTCGCGTGGGTCCTGATTGGCCAGGGCGGTAGTAATAATCAGTATTTCCGTTAAACAACCGCGTTGGTTGGCAGCTAATAATATGCGCGCAAGTTTGGGATCTATGGGTAATTTGGCTAGCGCGCGGCCCACACTGGTGAGGTGCCCGTGCGATGAGACTGCGTTTAACTCCTCCAGCAATTTAAACCCATCGCTGATTAAACGGGCGTCCGGTGCGTCGACAAACGGAAATTTACGAATATCGCCCACACCGATCGAGAGCATTTGTAAAATAACCGCCGCCAGGTTGGTGCGCATAATTTCCGCATCGGTAAAATCGGCGCGATTGATAAAATCCTGCTCATCATACAAACGAATACAAATACCACTGGCGACCCGCCCGCAGCGGCCCGCGCGCTGATTGGCGCTGGCTTTGGAAATGGCCTCAATGGGCAAACGCTGCAATTTACTGCGGTGGCTATAGCGGCTGATACGCGCAAACCCTGGGTCAATAACGTAGCCTATACCCGGCACGGTAATAGAGGTTTCCGCCACGTTGGTGGCGAGAATAATTTTGCGGCCGCGCGCCTGAGCAAAAATGCGGTTTTGTTCAGCGTTGGAAAGCCTTGCGTACAGAGGCAAAATAATTAAGTCCGTTCGGTTGAGCGCACGCAGTGCTTTCGCTGTATCGCGAATTTCCCGCTCGCCACTTAAAAACACCAAAATATCCCCAGCCTGTTTAGGCAGCTGCAGAATTTCCTCGGTGGCGGCAACAATCGCCTCGGTTTGATCCGCTTCGGCTACGCAAGGGCGATAACGAATTTCCACCGGATACGTGCGGCCGGAGACTTCAATAATCGGCGCAGCATTAAAGTGTTGGGAAAACCGCTGCAGGTCTATGGTGGCCGAGGTGATGATAATTTTTAAATCTGGCCGCTTAGGCAACAAGCGTTTTAAATAACCCAGAATAAAATCAATATTTAAACTGCGTTCGTGGGCTTCGTCGATAATTAACGCGTCGTAACGCAGCAGCAAGGGATCGTTTTGAATTTCCGCTAGCAATATGCCATCGGTCATTAATTTTATTTGACTGGCAGGTGCGGTAAGGTCGCTAAAACGCACCTGATACCCCACCCTCTGCCCTAAGGGTGATTTAAGTTCCGCCGCGATGCGCTCAGCCACAGCGCGCGCGGCCAAACGGCGCGGTTGTGTGTGGCCAATTAAGCCGCGCTGGCCAAGCCCTAAGGTTAAACAGATTTTGGGCAGCTGGGTGGTTTTACCCGAACCTGTTTCCCCAGCTAATACCACCACTTGATTGGCGGCAATCAGCGCGGCAATTTCCTCGCGTTTTTCACTGATGGGCAATTGGGCGGGAAATTCTATCGCCTCCCCATAACTCCGGCGGGCGGCGAGTGTTTGCACGGACTGCTCTAAGAGTGCAGTCAATTGCTGCTGCATCCGATCAAACGGCTGGCCCGCCTTTTGACGCTGTTCAATGCTGCGGGTAATCTGCTGCAGCTTGGGCACATCGGATATTAAACAGGCAGTTTGGTCAAAAACGTCACACTGGGTCATAGAACTATATAGAGCAGGTAATTAGCCGCCAATTATCACCCAATCCCATCTATAAACCTACGTTAAAAGCACCGCCTGCCCGCGTGACAGGGCGGTTATTAGTCGGCATACTGTATATAGATACAGACAGGAGACACAGATGCGCCTTTATATTGCCGAAAAACCCAGCCTAGGGCGCGCTCTAGCAGCCGTATTGCCCGGCCCCCAGCGCAAACAAGAGGGCTTTATTCAAACCGGCGAGGGCTCCTGTGTGACCTGGTGTATCGGCCACTTATTAGAACTAGCCGAACCGGAAGACTACGATGCCAGCTTAAAAACCTGGCGTTTAGATGCCCTGCCCTTTATCCCTAAACAATTTCGCTTTAAAGCCAAACGCCCAACCGCAAAACAATTAGCAGTAGTAAAAAAATTAATTAAATCTGCCAAAGAAATTATTCACGTAGGCGACCCCGATCGCGAGGGGCAACTCTTAGTGGATGAAGTATTGTGGGAAGCCAAATTAACCACGGCCCAATTAGCGCAAGTCAAACGGCTATTAATTAATGACTTAAACCCAGACGCCATTCAACGCGCTTTAGGGCAAATAAGGCCCAACAGTGATTTTTATGCTTTGAGCCAATCGGCGCTAGCGCGTACACATGCTGACTGGTTGTACGGCCTTAATATGACGCGCGCCTATAGTATTCTCAGCCAAACCAAAGGTGCGCGGGGTGTGTTATCGGTGGGGCGCGTGCAAACACCAGTGTTAGGCTTGGTGGTGCGGCGGGATGCAGAAATAACCGCCTTTAGTCCGCATGATTTTTATGAAGTGGTCGCAGAGGTTGAATTTAAACAGGCGGGCACACATTTAATTAAAGCCAAGTGGCTGCCCTCGGAAGCCTGTGCGCAATTTTGCGATGAAGAAGGGCGGGTATTATCCAAACCTCTGTGTGAGCACGTTATTAAACGCATCAGTGGTCAACCTGCCCTGGTAGATGAATTTACCACCCAGCGTAAAAACCAACATGCTCCTCTACCCTTTAGTTTATCCAGCTTGCAAATTGACGCTGCCAAACAATTAAAATTGTCGGCGCAAACTGTTTTAGATTTGTGCCAATCGCTGTATGAAAATCATCAATTAATCACCTACCCGCGCTCGGACAGCCGCTATTTGCCGGAAGGCCATTGGCAAGAAGCAGCCCTTATTATTAACGCTATTCAACACAACGCCCCCCAGCTTGCCACGGCTGCAGCTAATGCCAATTGCCAGTTGCGCAGCAAATGCTGGAACGATAAAAAAGTTGATGCCCACCACGCTATTATTCCTACCGCCAAAAAAGCCAACACGGAACAGCTAAGCCGCCATGAGCAGGCTATTTATCAGCTGATTAGTCGCCAATATTTAGCGCAGTTTTATCCCGCTCATATTAGTGACCACCAGAACCTGTTATTGCGTATTGATACGGGTTTATTCAAAGCCACTGGCATGACGGTATTACAACAGGGTTGGAAATCGCTATGGTTGAAGAACCCGGATGATGATGCAGCCGAACAAACCCTACCGCTATTGCACACAGGCGACACAGGCAAGTGTTTACAGGGCCAATTGCTCGCTAAAACCACCCAACCACCTGAGCATTTTACCGATGCCAGTTTGCTCGCCGCCATGACCGGCATCGCCCGTTTTGTATCGGACCCTTTATTAAAATCTATCCTTAAAGATACCGACGGCATAGGTACGGAGGCCACTCGCGCCGGTATTATCGAATTATTATTCCGCCGCGAATATTTAACGCGCGATAAAAAATATATTTTAGCTACCGCTAAGGGCAAAGCCCTTATTACCGCCCTGCCTATGTCCGCCAGCACGCCCGATATGACGGCCCAATGGGAGCGCAAACTCTCAGCTATAGCCGCAGCGGAACTCAACTACACGGATCTCATAGGCCCTTTAAGCGTGGAATTAAAAACATTAATTGATTCAGCCAAGCCCATTGAGCTTGCGGCGCAGGATTCTACTGGCCACAGGGCCACAATAGCGGCGCGCACAAAAACTCACCCAACAGGACGCACAAAAGCGCCACCCAAGCCGCGCAGTAAAAAAACGTCCAAACAGGAT
>Ga0164241_10000525_pt1 | contig 67631 bp, 39 predicted proteins | sample OricomyardsoilBY_FD_108780 | JGI IMG/M metagenome (GOLD analysis project Ga0164241, IMG submission 108780) | Backyard soil microbial communities from Emeryville, California, USA - Original compost - Back yard soil (BY) | ecosystem: Environmental > Terrestrial > Soil > Unclassified | place: USA...
GCATGCTCCAGGTGGCGGTGGCCGACCCGTTAAATCCGCAGATCGCCGATGAAATCAACTTCACGACCAAGCGCGATGTGCAGATCGTGGTGGCTGATCCGGCGGAGATATTGCGGACGATTGAGCGGCTTTATGGCCAGGAAGAAAGCGGGGATTTTTCCGAAATCCTCAAGGAGCTGAGCGACGACAAGGACATGGCCCGCGAGGTGAGCGAGGCCGGCGAGAGCGCCGCCGCCGCCGAGGCGCTGGCCAATGAAATACCCATCGTCAAGTTCGTCAACCTGGTGCTGCAGCAGGCGGTGCAGGATCGCGCCAGCGACATTCACTTTGAGCCGTTCGAGACGGAGTTCCGCATCCGCTACCGGGTGGACGGCGCGCTTTACGAAATGGCGCCGCCGCCGAAGCATCTGGCGCTGCCCGTGACCTCGCGCATCAAGGTCATGTCCAACCTGAACATTTCCGAACGGCGGATGCCGCAGGACGGACGCATCAACATGAACATCGGCGGCAAGCAGGTTGACTTGCGCGTGTCATGCCTGCCCACGGCCTTCGGCGAATCCATCGTGCTGCGCGTGCTGGATCGTTCCTCGGTGAACCTGGAGCTTGAGTCGCTCGGTTTTCCCAAATACGTCTATGACTTCATCACGGAAGTCATCCAGCGGCCGAACGGCATTTTCGTCGTGACCGGCCCGACCGGCTGCGGCAAGACCACGACGCTGTATTCCTGCCTGCGCCGGGTGAACGTGATTGATTCCAAACTGCTCACGGCGGAGGATCCCGTGGAATTTGACATCGAGGGCATCATGCAGGTGGCCATCAACGAGGCCCAGGGCATGACGTTCCAAAAGGCGCTGAAATCATTTTTGCGCCAGGACCCGGACATCATCATGGTCGGGGAAATGCGCGATTTGGAAACCGCGCAGATTTCCATCCAGGCGTCGCTGACCGGCCACCTGGTCTTGAGCACGCTGCACACGAACGATTCGCCCGGCGCCGTCACGCGTCTGGTGGACATGGGCGTGGAACCGTTTTTGATCTCCTCGACGCTGATGGCCGTGCTCGGCCAGCGCCTGGTGCGCACGAGCTGCAAGAACTGCCGGACGCCTTTTGAGCCGACCGAACAGCAGCTTTCCCTGCTCGGACTTTCGCCGCATGACCTGGGCGACAAGGTTTTTAATTATGGCCGCGGGTGCTCGACCTGCAACGACACCGGTTACAAGGGCCGCAAGGGCATCTATGAACTGCTCGTCGTGAGCGAGGCCATCCGCAATCTCATCAATGAACGTGCCCCGACGGTGGTGTTGCGCCAGAAGGCGGTGGAACTGGGCATGGTCACGCTGCGAGAAGACGGCTTGCGCAGCATCTTTGACGGTGATACAACCATTGAAGAAGTCGTCAAATACACCTGAACCGCCATGCCAAAGTATAATTACGTGGCCCTCGACGCCCGGGGCAACGAAACCAAGGGCAGCATTGACGCCGGCAGCCAGAACGAGGCCATCGGCCGCGTCAAGGAAATGAGCCTGTTCCCCACGAAGATCACCGAGGCGGACAAGGCGGATAAAACGGCCGGTAAAAAAACCACCGCCAAGGGCAAGGCCGTGAAACCCCGTCCCGGTGGCAAGAAAAAGGGCGGCGGGATGAACATCAACATCAAGATCCCCGGCATCGGCGGCGGGGTGAAGCCCAAGGTGTTGACGACTTTTACGCGGCAGTTGGCGACGCTGGTGGACGCGGGCCTGCCCTTGCTGCGCGGGCTGCGCGTGCTGGAAAAACAGGAGCGCAACGTCAACTTGAAAGGCATTCTGAGCGATTTGTCCGTGTCCATCGAAGGTGGCAGCACGTTCTCCGAGGCGCTGGCGCAGCATCCCAAGGTTTTCAACCGGCTGTTCATCAACATGGTCAAGGCCGGCGAACTGGGCGGCGTGTTGGAAGTCGTTTTGAAACGGCTTGCGGAATTTTCTGAAAAGGCGCAGAAGATCAAGGGCAAGGTCAAGGCCGCCATGTTTTATCCGGTGGCGGTGCTCCTGGTGGCCTTCGGCATCATGATCCTGCTGTTGACGTGGGTGATCCCGAAGTTCAAGGACGTGTTCGCCGGCATGAACATCAAAATGCCCTGGTTCACCACCTTTGTGATGAACATCAGCGACATGGTCAGAGTTCATTTTCTGGAGACAATGGGCGTGTTCGCCGTGCTGGTGGTCTTGTTTCTCCTCTTTATCAAGACGAAATTTGGCCGGCGGCTCTGGGACAAATTCAAGCTGATCATGCCGCCGACCGGCCAGGTGGTCACCAAGGTTTCCATCTCGCGGTTCACGCGCACGCTGGGCACGCTCGTCAGCAGCGGCGTGCCGATCTTGCAGGCGCTCACCATCGTCAAGGAAACCGCCGGCAACGTCATCATCGCCAGCGCGGTGGCCTTGGTTCACGAAAGCGTGAAGGAAGGCGAAACGATCACCGCGCCGCTGGAAGCTTCCCGCGTGTTCCCGCCGATGGTCATCAGCATGGTGGATGTCGGCGAGCAAACTGGCGCCCTGCCGGAAATGCTGCTCAAAATCGCCGACAACTACGATGAAGAGGTGGACAACGCCGTGTCGGCCATGACTTCGCTGCTCGAACCCATCATGATCGTGCTGCTGGCGGTCATCGTCGGCAGCATTGTCATCGCGATGTTTTTGCCGTTGATTTCCATGATCAGCCAGATGAGCGGTGGTAGTGGCGACAAAGAATAACTCATCAATTGAACCGGATCCGAATGATTTTTCAGAGTCAACCTTGACAAAAACCGGCTCCATGTGTAAATACATTGTATTCACATTGAATGCGCGAATTATTTACAAGTGAACCTTTATGGAGTTCGATTGGAATAACCCGCCTTTTGAGCTTGGTTCTTTGACCCAACGGGAAATAGAAGAGTCGTTTGAAGATCCGTTTGCGGTGCGGTTGATGCCGGACACGCCCCGGTTTGGCGTGCAGGCGCGGTTCTTCAATCTGGGCATGTCGGCGGGGGCGGTGGGCGTTTACAGCGTGTATCGCACGAACGGACGGCAGGTGCGCGTGCTGCTGGCCCGCCCGTTTGAACCGGAGGAACGCTTCTTCTACCAACGGAAAATGGATCAAACCCTCGCGTAGTGAACGGATCGCAGTGAATTGATTTTGCCATGCAGACTTTTGCCAACTGGGAAGAAGTGCCGCTGTTTGACAGCGAATCGGCTGAAGCGGCCTTCTGGTCTGAAAACCGTCCCGATTTGCGGCTCATGGAAACGGCGGTGGCGGGCAGCGCGGAGGCTTCCGAGTCCGTGACCATCACGCTGCGGTTCGATCCGCGGATGCTGGCGCGCATCAAGCGGCTGGCGCGCGTCCGGTATCTGAACTACCAGAGCATGATCAAGCAATGGTTGAGCGAGCGGATGGAAGATGAATTGCGCGAACGCTGAAAATCGAATCGAAATCATATCTATGAAAACCACCGGCAACAGGAAATCGAAAAACGGAGATTTCATGGGGTTCACCCTGATTGAACTGCTCGTCGTCATCGCCATCATCGGCGTGCTGGCGGCCCTCACCATTCCGGTGCTGGGCGCGGCGAAGGCGGCGCAGTATAAAAAAGTCGCCCGTGCCGAGCTGGAGCACTTGGAAACGGCGCTGGAAAATTACAAGGCCAAATACGGGGCATACCCGCCAAGCAATAAAAATCCGGCCATCGGCAACTACGATCCATTGATTTTGAACCAGCTTTATTACGAATTGTCCGGGGTTACGCGTGATGCGTCGTCCGGAGATTTCACCACGCTGGATGGGGCTGCGAAAATCACGGCAAAGAATTACAACACCGCCTATGGCGTGGGCGGCGTTGAAAATTGCACCCAAGGCGGCGGCGAGGACGGCATCAGCGCGGTTAATTTTCTGTCCACTTTCAAGCAGAACCAATTCGTAAATACTATTTCAAACGGCGTAGTTGCCAATACCACTGAGATTGTCACCTCCATCGGCGGGCCGGATGAAGCTTACAAGCCATTGGGCGTTTCCGACTTGAACCCGTTTCGTTACAATTCCACCAACCCGACCAACAACCCCGGTTCTTACGACCTGTGGATTGATCTGCGGATCAACGGCAAGACCAACCGCATCAGCAACTGGAGCCGGCAGGTGCAAATCTTGAAATGACCTATGTTCACCGATGCCGCCAAGCCAGCCGACTGCGGGAAATCTTCCGTGCAGATCGAGTGGCATGACTGCGCCTGGCGCCCGGCCATCAACCGGCGGACGGGGTCGGAAACTTGTCTTGGTGCAGCCATAAAACCATTGCCCAGAACCGCTGTTTTGGCGCATCCTGTCCGTCGCAAAAATCTCGATAAACCTATGAAAACAAACCTTTCATCGTTTCGTCCGTTTCGCCGGGGGTTCACCCTGATCGAACTGCTCGTCGTCATCGCCATCATCGGCATTCTGGCCGCCATGCTGCTGCCGGCGCTGGCGGCGGCGAAAAAGCACGCGCTCGTGGTCAAGGCCCGGACGGAGATCGCCGACCTGGCCAATGCCATTGAGTCCTACGATCAAGATTACAGCCGTTTCCCAATCTCTTTGCAGGAGCAAAAAGATGTGGGCGTGAATGATTTTACCTGTGGTTGGGTTTCAAGTCCGCAACCGAATCTTACGTGGCCGACACCAGTTCCTACTTATAGTGGCAATACTTACAATAACAGCAATGTCGTTGCCATCCTGATGGATATGACGGCTTATCCCAATGGCACGCCAACCGACAACGTCAAGCATCAGAAAAATCCGAAGCAGGTGAAGTATCTCGGTGACGCCAAATTGTCGGGCTACGATCCGACCTCAACTGCGCAACCGCTCGGTGGCGTGGACATTAACGGCATTTACCGTGATCCGTGGGGTAATCCTTACATCATCACCATGAACACGAGCTACAACGAGGTGGGCACTAGCGATGCGTTTTATTCCTCGTATCTCGTTTCCCAAGACGGCACCGGCACGTCAGGATACTACGGCTTGTCCAACACCAACACCACCACGCCTAGTTCGGATAGCTTCTTGTTTCACGGCAAAGTCATGGTCTGGTCCGCCGGGCCGGATAAAACATTTGTCCCCGGGATCAAGGCCAACACCGGGGCGAATAAGGACAATATCTTGAGTTGGAATTAAAATGACAAGCGACGCGAGACATCTGGCCGGGAGCAACCCGGCGGCAGCGTGCGGAGGAGATTTCCGTCACGCGTCACGCGTCACGCGTCACGCCGCCGCCTTCACGCTGCTGGAACTGCTCGTCGTCATCGCGATTCTCGGCATCCTCGCCGCGCTGGGCGTGCCGGCGCTCAAGAATTTGGGCAAATCCAACATTCAGGTCAGCGCCTCGCGTCAGTTGCTGGATGACATCGGCCGCGCCCGGCAACTGGCCATCAGCCAGCACACCACGGTCTATATGGTTTTTGTGCCGGAAAATTTCTGGCTGCCATCATTGACGACAAGCTCTGGTTGGACGAACACACTTACGCCGGCCGAATTTAACGCCGCCGTTAATTTGTTGGACAAACAATTTTCTGGCTACACGTTTGTCTCGCTGCGGTCGGTGGGCGATCAGCCGGGGCGGAGCGTGCCGCGCTATATTTCCGACTGGAAATCTCTGCCGGATGGCGCGTTCATTGCCACGAACAAATTCAATTTCTACAATTTTCTTAACAATTATTATTATCCCATCACCGATAATTCATCGGCGACGCCCGTGGACTATCCGATTTATTCGTTCAACTACACGAACAATCTGCCGTTTCCGACCGCGACCAATGCCATTAACGCAAATGTCCAATTGCCCTACATCGCCTTCAATTATCTCGGCCAGCTCACGGTGGATGGCACGAGCCTGGCGCAGCGCGATGAATATATTCCGCTGGCGCAAGGCGGCGTCGGTTATGCGGTGGATGGCAACAAGAATCTCCAGTTTCGCCAGGCGGATTTCACGGAGAACCCGCCAGGCAACAGCACAAATTCGATGTTCAACGTGATTCGGGTGGACAACCTCACCGGCCGCGCCACGTTGCTGCAGCAAAAATTGCAATGAAGCCAAATCCAACATGCAATCTTCAGCCTTCGGCCTCGAACGCCCCACAGGTTCGGGCTTCGTTGACGGTTGAAGGCTTCCGCCGCCAGTCCGGTTTCACGATGATTGAGATTGCAATCTGCCTCGCCATCATCGGGTTTGCGCTCGTGGCCATCATCGGGGTGCTGCCGCTGGGCATGAACACCCAGCGCAAAAACCGCGAGGAGACGATCATCAACCAGGACGCCACCGTGCTGCTTGAAGCCATCCGCAGCGGCGCGCGCGGCTCCGACGACTTGACGAACTACGTCTATGCCATCACGAATTATTGGACGCTTTACAAACCCGACGGCACGGTGAAAAACAACGGTGTGAATGGTTACAGTTACGAGACCGGCCCGCTCTCTTCGCCGGTCATTTATCCGGCGGGACCTTACTCATCGGCACCGCTGACCAACGGAGCCAATATCATCGGCATCTTGAGCACGCCGGAATTTATCGCTGATAGTCCGGCGGACAACTATCCCGCCGTTCCCGATCGGTTTTATTTTAACGGCACCGACTGTTACAGCAACCACGTCGTGGCTTACGTGCGCTCCATGAGCGGGCTGGCGGCGGAAAAGCCGCCGCAATCCGCTGACAGCATCATGTTTCAAGACACGCTGACCTACCGGTTGTTCTGCGTGAACGCGCCGATGCCGGTGGACACGAATGTCTATAATCTGCCGCTGGCCCAGAAAACCTATGCGCTGGCGCTCGCCGCCAACCAGCGCGAACTGCGGCTGACGTTTTACTGGCCGCAGCATCCGAACGGCAAGCTCGGCCCGGGCCGTCAAACTTTTCGCACGACCATCGCCGGGCAGTTGATGCCGACGAATTATTACAACGACGGCACGCTTTATTTTTACCAATCGCAGTCGTTCACCAACGCGCCATGATGATTAAGCTACAGGTTGCAGGTTGCAGGCTGCAGGTTCCCCGCCGGAACCGGACGCCGCAACAAACTTTCAACCTTCAACCTTTAACCTTCAACTCCGCCCGCGCCTTTTCGCTCGTGGAAGTTTTGTTGGTGATGACGCTGCTTTTGCTTTTCGTGTTTGCGTTGATGGCGGTGTTCAACAGCACGCAGAAGGCGTTCCGCGCCAGCGTCACGCAGACGGACGTGCTGGAAGGCAGCCGCGCGGCGGTGGATTTGATGGCTTCCGATTTACGCGGCCTGACGCCGTCCGGCGGGGTGAGCAACGGGCCGGTGAATTTCTCGGTCTTTGCAAACACCTTGGAGCCGTTGCCGCAAAACCTGCCTGGCACCGGTTTGCAGCGCACCAACCTGTTGAACACCTTTTTCGTGCTGGGCCGCGAGAATACTAAATGGACCGGCGTGGGCTACGTCGTGGACGCCACCAATAACAGCACGCTCTATTCGCTCTACCGTTTTTATGCGGAGACGAATGTGAATAACTCGCCGTGGCTGCTGTATAATCTTTTTGCCACGGAAATCGCCAGTTCTCAATGGACGAACATGAGCCATGTCATTGACGGCGTGGTGCAGCTCACGGTGCGCGCTTACGACCCGAACGGCCGGTGGATCAACGACGATCTCTCCTTGCCGGTTTATACCAACGCGTTGAATACGCGTTTCCTTCCGCCGTTTCCATTGCTTGGCGGCGAGGCGCAGTTTTTCATGTTCAGCAACACGGTGCCGGCGGCGGTGGAACTGGATCTGGGCGTGATGGAGGACGCCGCGCTCGCCCGTGCCGAATCGCTGAGTGTTCCCGGCCAGTTTCCGTGGCAGGCGCCCGCCCAATGGCAGTTTCTCCAGGATCAGTCCGGCCGGGTGCATCTGTTCCGCCAGCGCGTGACCATTCCGAATGTTGACCCCACGGCCTACCAATGAAAATCAAGTTACCAGTTGCCAGTTGCAGGTTGCAGGTTCCCCGGCGGAACCGGGCGACGCGTGCAACCTTCAACCTTCAACCTTCAACCTTCAACCGTGCCCGCGCGGGCATCGCCCTCGTCATCACGCTCATCATGCTCTCCGTCACGCTGGTGATGGCGCTGGCGTTTCTGGCCGTGTCCCGCCGCGAGCGCAACTCCGTGAACACCACCACGGACACCGCCACCGCCCGGCTCGCTGCCGATGCCGCCCTCGCCGCCGCCCAGGCGCAGATCGCCGCGAACATTCTGGCCAGCACCAACGTCGCCGCCTACAGCTACGGCCTGCTCGTCTCAACAAATTTCATCAACGGCGCGGGCTTTCAACCCAACAACGGTTATCCCACCAACGTGAGCTACAACTATGCGAATGGAAATCCTGTCACGGGGGATGACTTGGTGCAGAACATCGCCAACCTCTGGCTTCTGCCGCGCGCGCCGGTGTTCATTAAAACCAATGCTTTAGGCTCGAATGATTTCCGCTTCTATCTCGACCTGAACCGCGACGGCCGGTTTGAGGGCAGCGGGGTGCAGCCGCAGTTCGGGAACACCGGCAATTTTTTGCATACGGATGGCTCGGGTGAAAACAACAGCCTGGTCAATGTGTTGAGCAATTCCATGACCGGCGACCCGGAATGGATTGGCGTGCTGGAACATCCCGACCAGCCGCACGGGCCGAACAATCATTTCATCGCGCGTTACGCCTTCGCCGCCGTGCCGGTGGGAAACACGCTGGATTTGAATGCGATTCATAACAATGCCAGAAGGTCTAGTGCCGCAGCCGACAGAGGTTTCTTTCGCAATCAGGGTGTTGGATCGTGGGAAATTAATTTGGCGGCGTTTCTGGCTGACTTGAACACAAACCAGTGGTTTTCCTCCGGCGGTCTTTCCTATTACGATTACGAACCGGGATATATTTCCGGCCCTATCTCTCAATATCGGGCCTTTGACGATGCGCTTACCTTGATTAACTTCCGTTACGGCGGCAATTATAGCTTCCTTGCAAGTGCGAACAATGTGTTGACCAACACCTCTAACTATCCCTTCAACATTGATGAATACAGCGATGGGCCGTGGCAAACCACGGTGAATACCAACGCCAATTCTTTCGGCGGAGACACGCTTTCGTTTCCGTGGCCGGGCGCGGATAATACCAACAAGTTTTTCTCTCTGCCGTCCGACCTTTTTGGCGCGAACATGAATCTCGGCAATTTCCCTGCCCATTTGAGTGCGGCTGGCAATGGCAGCTCCACCTACGACCGCTACACGTTTTACCGGATGCTGGATCAGCTTGGCACGGATACCGCGCCGGAAAGCGGCAAGCTGAACCTGAATTATTCCAACGCTGTGGTGGCGTATGATAAAGTGACCGGCGTGGTGACGAACATCAGCATCGTGGCCGGGGCCGAGACGAACTTGGTGCCGTGGCGGGCGCAGGATTTCTTCCTCGCCGCCGCCGACCAAATGCTGAAGCGTTACACCACGAACTGGTATGCTTCCAACCCCAGCAATTTTCTGCTGACCTGCTACGGTGCGCTGCCGGCCAACACGCCCTACATCGGGCCGAACGGCTATGGCTTGACCAATTTTCCATATCTGGGGATGACCAATGAAATACCGGCGTTTGGCGTGATGAACATTCCGGTGCGGGTGAACGGCTACTTTACCTACACGCCCGCCATCAACCGCGTGCTTCAACTCGCGGCTAATTTGTATGACGCCTCGACAAATTCATTTTATCCCTCCGTCTTCCGGCCGTTGTTCGAGCACGATGTGGACGGCAATGTTTTCATCGTTGGCTACACGAATCTTTACAGCGCCAACGGGCCGAACACCGTGATTGGTCCGGGTGATTTGCAGATGTCCTTGCCGCTGGATGTTGCGTCCTTGTCCGCCTTGGATTCTCCCAATACGCTTATCGTCTCCAATGGGGTGCCGGTGAATGTTTATGGCGTGCCGTGGATCATCGGCGCGAAGAAAGGGCTGCCGGGATTGAATCAGTTTTCAATGGTGAACGCCGCGCAGTTCACACGCAAATTACAGGTGGTGCGCGATAGAATTGGACCGGGAGCCACGATTACGACAAACCAGATGGTGGTGATGAGCATCACGAATAATATGGGCATTTCGTTCTGGAATTCCTATACCAATTACTATCAGCCGCCTGGCTCTGACCCTCTTAATCTGTCGTCCCTGTCCATCATAGTGCATTCTGCTACTTGGATTACGGTGACGAATTCAGACTGGGGAACTGGCACCACCAATCTTTTATTCACACGGAATTATGTTTATGGCCCTTCATCTACCCCTCCGCTCACACGCTGGCCGGGGTCGAAATGGACGGCTTATGGTGGAGGCACGCCCGATCCTACTTCTTTTTTTGCCTGGCAATGGGCTAATACGGTGATGCCGACAGCGGTCTATAATTTTACGACCAAAGCATTCAATTTCGCCGTCAATGCAACTAATTTTTGGGATACAAGCCGGACGATTTTGGATCCGCTGCCGCAATTTGGTTTGCTGACGACGAACTGGTTGCAGGCTTACATCGTGGACGGCACGCATGTGATTGATTACGTCCAGTTGCGCGGCCCGATCAATAACGGCAATCTGAACAGCGCGCTTAAAGACCCGAATAGCAATAGTGGCGCGCCGAATTATTATTTATGGGTTACAAATATTTTCAATTCGGGAACCCAGCCAAGCTGGGGAATCGTTGACCAGATGGACATTTCCAGCAAAAACGTTACCCCGCCAGCTTCGGCTCGCTGGAAAGATCCGGGAGTCCGCATTCCCGGCTTGGATTCTATCGCGGCTTCGCGGGTTTTCTTTGGGGCTGTTTTTACGCCATCGGGCACTTACCCCTACAAAGTGGGTGAAAACACTTATACCTACACCAACTCTGAACGGGTGGTGCAGGCACCTTATACGGCGACGCGGATTATTTATCTGCCGTATCTGTATCAGGTCAACGATCCGCTCGTGCATTACACCGTCAATGATCTGGATGCGGGCAAGGCCGGCGTCTGGTTTGGAAACAACGTCAAGGCCAACGGAGTTTGGGGACAGATTGATGATGCAGCCACGTCGCCGTTTCCAACTCCGCCCACGACCGAGATTGTCAATGGGCGTTACCAACCGTGGGGTAGGAAAGCGCCGTCAGCGTTTCAAGCCATAGGCTATAACTTTGGAAATGAATACAACTTGATTTACAAAGACCCGCTAGTGTGGGGTTCGGATTACTGGGATTTTCCCACGAACAAGTATCCAGCGGTGGGCTGGATTGGCCGGGTGCATCGCGGCACGCCGTGGCAGACCGTTTATCTCAAGGCGCACAATGTCCTGCATACCTTGGGGGCTGGCGTTCCGCCTAATCTGGCATCCGGCACCAATACTTGGGCGGCATGGACGGGGGATTACAATAATTTTGACGCCGCCAACAGCGGGCCGTTGCAGGATCGGATGTTGTTTGATTTGTTCACCGCAGCGCCGAATGAGAACGCCACGCGCGGCCAGTTGTCAGTGAACCAGACGCATCTCGCGGCGTGGTCGGCTTTGTTCAGCGGCATGGTGGCACTGACAAACAGTCTTCCTGATTTTGTTTTCGCATACGCCACGCCTCCTCCCAGCAACAGTTGGATGGTCATCCAGCCGGCGGGCGTGGGCGGGATTTATTCCGCTCTGGGCAGTATTGTGACGAACATCAATAACATGCGCGCCGGTTTCACCAATCTGGACGGCGTGGTTGGCACCTTTGAACACAAAGGCGATATTCTTTCCGTGACGAACCTGACTGAAAACTCGCCGTTCCTGAATTGGAACAGCACAGTCCAAAAACAAAAAGGCATCAGCGACGAGGTTTATGAATGGCTGCCGCAGCAGATGATGTCGCTGCTGACCTGTCCGTCCGCGCCGCGTTACGTGGTGTATTGCTACGGCCAGACGCTGAAGCCGGCGCAGGATGGACTGGTGACGAGCTCCAAACCACTGCTGGCGGGCGGCGCGACCTCGTTCGGGCTGGTGACGAATTATCAGGTGGTGGCGGAGAGCGCGGCGCGGGCGGTCATCCGCGTGGACCGGCACGCGAGCGCCACCGGCACGAATTACACGACGACGATGGAGAGTTACAATCCGCTGCCGCCGGACTGATGTTTGGTGGCGACGAGGGTGTCGCCGCCACGCCGATGGCTGCCGGATTTTTTGAGTCGAAAATTTGAAGTGAACTGAAGAGACGATTTTTATGAAAGCGCGTTTGAAGATTTTGATTTCGTTGTGCCTGCTGTCGCTGGCGGCGGTGTGGTTTTTCTGGCCGGCCCCTGACCGCTCTGCGCCCGTGGCGAAATCGTCCGCCCCGCCGCCGGTCGCGAGCGCCGCTTCGACAGCCAGCAATTCACTGGCCTCGGCGGTGAGTCATTCCGCCGCCGATCTCACCAACCGGCTGGCGTTCCGGCTGACGAACACGACGAAAAGCATCGGCGAATTGACGGTGATGCCGCACGCGATTTTGCTGCAAAACGCGCTGCTGGACACGGACGCGAAGCTGGACTTGAACATTCCCAAGCAGTTGTCGGCAGGGAAGGAGCCGGGCGCGTTCATCGTGCAGGCGCGCGGCGTGATTGACGCGCCGTTCCGCGCGGCGCTGGCGTCGGCGGGCGGGCGGATTGTTTCTTATATTCCAAACAACGCGTATCTGGTGCGGCTGTCATCGGCCGGGGCGGCGATGTTGACCGGCAACGCGCGGGTGCAGGCGGTGCTGCCTTATGAGCCGTATTACAAGGTGAACCCGTCCCTGCTCGGCTTGGCGGTGGAGCAGTTGCCGCTGACGCCGGGAACGGCGCTGGCGCTGGGCCTGCTCACGACGGACAAGGCGGCGGCGGAAAAACAACTGGAATCGTTGGACGTGAAAATCATCGGCTGGGACAAGTCGCCGTTCGGCCTGGTGGCGCGGGTGCTGCCGGCGAAGGGCGCGGACTGGACGGCGCTGGCGCGGTCGCCCCTCGTGCAGGTGATGGAGCCGGCGCGGCGGCGGGTGACGGCGAATGATCTGGCGCGGCCGACTTTGGGCGTGACGACGGATTCGCAGACGAGTTCAAACTATTTGGATCTGGACGGCAAGAACGTGCTGGTGGCGGTGAATGATTCCGGCGTGGACGCGACGCACCCGGACTTGACAGGCCGTGTCTTCGGGCCGGATTTGACGGACACGGACGGCCACGGCACGCATGTGGCGGGCATCATCGCCGGTGACGGTTCCCAATCTCTGACGGTGGACAACGCGGAAGGTTCCATTATGCCGGCCACGAACGGGCAGTTCCGGGGCATGGCGCCGGCGGCGAATTTGTATTCGTTCAACTACGGCCATTCAGATTTTGCGATGCAGACCAATGCGGCGGGGCAGGGCGCGCTGATTTCCAACAACAGTTGGACTTACGGGGGCGACTTTGATTACGACCTGGCGGCGGCGAGCTATGACGCGGCGACGCGGGACGCCCTGCCGTTCCAGACCGGCTCGCAGCCGGTGCTGTATGTGTTCGCGGCGGGCGGCAGCGGCGGCGGCAACAACGACGGTTCCGGCGGCAGCGCGGATACGATCCTCTCGCCGGGCACCGCCAAGAACGTCATCACGGTCGGCGCGCTGGAGCAGGCCCGGGGCATCACGAACCTCGTGACGGTGGTGAATGATGACGGCACGACCAACCAAAGCGAATACTGGTATGATGGGACGGATTCCAGCGCGCAGGTGGCGGATTATTCCTCGCGCGGCAACGTGGGCGTGGGCACGGAAGGAACTTTCGGGCGCTTCAAGCCGGACGTGGTCGCGCCGGGAACTTTTCTGGTTTCGACGCGTTCAGCGCAGTGGGACACGAACGCGTATTTCAACCCGACGAATGTTTCCACCATTCCCTACCCGAACCAGCAGGTGACCACGAACGGGCCGATGTATTACAACGTCACGGTGCCGGCGAACGCGGTGAAGGTGACCATCGCCATCACGCCGAACAAATTTTCCAGCGTCTTTCCAACGAATCTGCCGGTCTATGTCCAGCAGTCGGGCTTTCCGACGGAAACCGTCTATGATTTCAAAACGGATAAAAACGGCGTCTCCATTCCGCCGGACAGCGGCGGTGCGATTGCGGACATCACCTCCATCCAGAACAACGGCTTTGACTTTGCGGTGGGCGACAGCACGAACGCGCCGGTGAATTATGACCTGACGGTGTCCATCTACACGACGAACAACGTGGGCGATCTTTACGCGGTGCTGATGGGCATGGACAATGATTTGGGGCCGTATTACCGCTACGAATCCGGCACGAGCATGTCGGCCGCAGGCGTGTCCGGCGTGCTGGCGTTGATCGAGGATTATTTTACCAATACGCTGAACGTGGCGCCCAGCCCGGCGCTGTTGAAGGCGATGCTCATCAACGGTTCGCAAACGGTGGGCAGCTATTCCTACGCGGTCACCAACGGCGTCAATTTTCAAGGCTGGGGCGTGGCGAACCTCACCAACTCGCTGCCGTTGACGACGACCAATCTGACGAGCAACGGCGCGAATTCGCCGCTGTTTTTCATTGACCAAAGCCCGGCCAACGCGCTGGCGACCGGCGACAGCCATACTTACATCGTGACCTTGAACACGGCGGGCTTTGCCAATTACCTGCCGCTCAAGGCGACGCTGGTGTGGACTGATCCGTGCGGCGATCCGGCGGCGGCGATCAAGCTGGTCAACAACCTGGATCTCATCATCACGAATCTGGAAACGGGCGAGGTTTATTACGGCAATGATATTTCACTGGCTGGTTACAACCTGCCGTGGGACACGAATTCCGTGCCGAACCTGGACACGATCAACAATGTTGAGAACATCGTTTTAAGCCCGAGCCAGGGGCTGCTGGCCGGCTCTTATTCCATCACCGTCGTGGGCCGCGCGGTGAACGTGAACGCCGTCACCGCGCAGACGAACAGCGTGGTGCAGGATTATGCGCTCGTGGTTTCCAGCGGCGCGGGTGAGGTGCCGGACGCAATCATGTCGGTGGTGGAACAGACTCCCTTCAGCAATCCGACCGGCGGGCAGTTGATCACGGTGGTGACGACCACGAACACGCCGTTGTTCAACCAGATGGCCGGGGCCAGTTCGCCGTTGCTGGGCACGAACACGCTGCCGCTGGGCACGAACACGGTCTGGGGCAGCAACAGCCAGTTGACCGTGGGCATGACGAATCAATTTCATTTCTACGTGGTGACCAATAACGGCCCGGCGGCGGATTATACGAACGCGGCGTTCATCACGTTCCAGTCCAGCACGCTGTCCATCCCGCGCATGGGCGTCAATGCGGACACCGTGGGCGACGCGACGCGGCCGGAGGCGGACATTGATTTGTATGCTTCCACCGATCCGGGCCTGACGAATTTGAATCCGATGGTCATTTCAAACTGCCTTGCCGGCGCCGCCGACAGCCGCGCGTCGCTTGGCCAGGGCGGGACGGAATTTGTGTATTACACGAACTCAGCGCCGGGCAAGGTTTATTACATCGCCGTGAAATCGGAGGACCGGGAGGCGGCGGAATATGCGTTCCTGCCGGTGTTCACCCGGACGCCGTTCAGTGAACTGGATGAGAACGGCAACCAAATCGTGAACGGTTTGCTGCTGCCGGCGCTGATCCCGGACGGCAACAACGCCCATCCCGGCGTGGTGTATGCTTTCGCCCTCGCCATATTGCCGATGCCGGTGGGCAAGGTCATGGTGAACAACCTGGACGAGCATCAGAATTTTGGCGACTTGTTCGGCGCGCTGACCTTCGGCACGACTTCCGTGGTGTTGAACAATCACGCGGGCCTGGGCAACACCATCGGCACCCTGCCGCTGGTTTATGACGACAGCCGCAACCCGGTCGCCGGCACGCGGCCGACGGACGGGCCGGGGAAACTGACGAATTATCGCGGCAAGTCCGCGCTCGGCCCGTGGATCTTGAACGTATCGGACAACGCGCTGACCCAGACCGGGCAGGTGAGCCAGTTCAGCCTCACCATCCAGCCGCATCGTGATCTGACGGACGGGGGCGTCATCGTCACCGTTCCGGCGCATGGCTGGTTCATTGATTATGTGGACGTGCCGCCGGGCTACACCAACCTGATGTTCAACGCGACCAATCTGGACGGGGCCATCACGCCGCCGTATCCGCCGTTGCAGATGTATGAAAAAGCGGGTGACGAGCCGACGCTGGCGGATTTCGACCAGACGGCCGGCATGACCAACAGCTCTGCCGGTATTCTTTACCCCGGCCCTTACCCATTGCCTCTCGAAGGGCCTGGCAATTCCATTTCCGTCGGTCCGCCGTTGGATGCCGGCCAGTATTTCATCGGTCTTTACAATCCGAGCGACTTTGACGCCACGAACGTGTTTTTGTCCGCCAACCTGGGCATCGGCGTGGACACGAGCGATATTTATACTTTCACCACCAACCCGGCGACGGCGCTGCCGGACGACGCCGTGTCGGGTTCCACGCTGCATGTCACCGCCACCAATCTTATTTCCTCGGTGAATGTGGGCATGGTGGTCAACACGGAGCGGGCGTCTGATCTGACGTTCACGCTGGTCAGCCCGACCGGCCAGCGCGTGCTGCTCATGGAAAACCGGGGCGGCGCCACCACCAACATCGGCCATCTGACTTACACGACCAATCTTTATCCGACGACCAGTTCCGGCGGTCTGGCCACGACCAATCTTTCCATCGGCCCCGTCGCCAATTCCGGCACATTGATTATCAATTACGACATGTTCAACCAGCCGGACGCGATGGATGTTTATTATGATGGCGTGGATATTTACAGCACGACTTCAATCAATCCTCCCAGCGGACTGGTTTCCGGCAACAGCACCGTCGTCATTCCCTACGGCCCGGGCGTGTCCGATCACATTGAGATCGTGATGAACCAAAACGGAAACCCGTCCACGACGGACGACAAATGGACGGTCACGGCCACCGTGGTCAACGTGGATGCCAGCTATCTCACGTTCACCGATGACACAAACCGGACGGATGTGCCGATCAAGTTCGCCATCCCGCCCTACGACTTCAACAATCCGGGAACCAATTTCTCGTTCTGTGACTTTGAAAGCAGCACGAATGGAAATTACCTGGCCCAGACGAACATCGGCGATCTGTTCGGCGGGTGGACCGTGCCCACCAATCTGGTGACGGTGGCGACGGAATTGAACCCGACCAACGGGTTGTTTGAACGGGTCACCAACGTGACGGTGCTGTCCAACAACCTGGTGAGCGTGGTGGCGGGATCAGCCATCGCGCAGACGGGGAGCAATTATCTTGCGCTCGGCCTCGGCACAATCACGCGCGACCTGCCGTTCACCGTCGGCCGGAAATATCAGGTCACCTATACTTATCGTGGGCCGGGCATCGCCGGCTGGTGGCGCGGCGAAGGCAACGCCAGCGACAGTTCCGATCCGGAAGTGAACGGCAACAACGGCGCGTTGATCGGCCGGTTCAATTTTCCGGACGGCGAAGTCGGGCAGGCGTTTCAGTTCGAGGATCGCGGCGACCAGTTCGGTTTTGCCGGCACGAACACTTACGTGCAGATTCCGCAGAATCCTTCGCTGGACGTGGGCAAGGGCGGCGGCTTCACCGTGGAAGGCTGGATCAATCCCACCAATTTGATCCGCCCGCAGCCGCTGGTCGAATGGCTGGCGCATGTTCCGACGAACGCGGCGGTGACGAACCTCGTCATCGAGGCCGGCCCGGTTTTGAATCCGGCCACGGGTCATTATTATTATTTGCTGGGCGCGACGAACTGGACGGCTTCGGAAGATTGGGCCGTGTCGCTGGGCGGTCATCTGGTGACGCTGGAAACCGCGAACGAACAGAACTGGGTGCGCGACAATTTTGCCAACTACGGCGGCGTGAGCCATGACCTGTGGATCGGATTGACGAACACGCCGCCGGCGAATTTTGGCTGGATCGGCGGCGAGACCAACGTGGACTACACGAACTGGCAGTCCACTCAGCCGGATAATTCTTGCGGCGATGCCGATTATACCGCCCTGCTGGGCGGGACGAACCGGTTCGCCGGCCTGTGGTTTCTGGCCGACAACAACGGGTTCACCTGCGCCGCGCCGACAGTGGCCAATAAAATTTTCGGCGTGGTGGAAGTGGACGACATTCAGACGAACGGCGTGCAGTTCTGGATTTCCGCCACGAACACGCCCGGCACGACGAACCTGGCGTTCGCCAACGCCAACGGCTCCCTTTACGCGAACATCGTGGACACGAATTTTGTGACGCATGAGATTTATTCCGCGCCCGGCCTCCTCCAGAGCAACGTCTATCAGCATGTCGCGCTGACTTTCAACACGAACAGCGGGCTGGCGGAACTGTATCTCAACGGCACCAACGTGGCCGTGACGAACCTCTTCCTGACGAGCGGAACATTCACGCCGTTTGTGCCGAAGACGGACGGCGATGTTTTGCTGGGCCGGGACATGACGCGCGCGACCAACAATTATTATTACGGCGGCAAGATGGATGAGATGAGCATTTACAGCCGCGCCTTGTCGGCGGCGGAAATTTTCGCCATCCACAATGTTTCGGCCTCCGTCACGAACGGGATCACGGGCAAATTTGATCCGTCCCTCACGCCGGCGTTCGGGTTGGCCGAGGCGCGGGTTTCGTTGGGCGGCAACACGCGGACGATCACGGGCGCGAACAACCAGTGGCAGATCGGCGGCTTCACGTTCACGGCCACGACGAATTCTCTGCCGCTGCGGATCACCGGTTTGGAGCCGGGCATTTTGCTGGATTCGTTCAGCGTCACCGAGGTGGCGGACAGCAGTTTGTATTATCTGCCCGAACAGGAACTCGCGGCGCTGACCGGCAGTTCGGCCTTTGGCGACTGGACGTTGCAAGTCTGGGACAACCGCGTGGGCGCTTATGTGACCAACCTGTCGCAACTGGTCAGTTGGCAGATGACGTTCGTCCTCCAATCCAACGCGACGTATGCCGCCACGCTCGCGCCGCAGACGCCGACGGGTTTCACCGTGGGCGCGGGGCAGATCAATTATTACGCGGTGCCGGTGCCGCTGTGGGCGCATTTCGCGACGAACATTTTGGTTTCGTCCACGACGCCGGTGGACTTGCTGTTCAACCAGACGCAGCCGCCGACCGGCTCCGATCCGAATGACTTCACCTTGCTCACGGCTGTCACCAGTGGCCGCGCCGCGCCGCTGATCGCCAATCCGCCGAGCACGCCGCCGCTGCTGCCCGGCCAGACGTATTATCTCGGCGTCAGAAATCCCGGCCCGCAGGCCGCATCGGGCGTGCTGGAAGTAGATTTTGACATTCCGGGCCTTTCCAACGGCGTGCCCGTCACGGAGGTTTTGACGACCAACGCCAGCGATGCGGCGCGGTATTATTCCTTCGGGGTCAGTTCCAACGCGTATGAGGCGACGTTCCAGCTTTTGGATTTGACGAACGGCAACGCCGATCTCGTCGTCAGCAAAGGCGTGCCGTTGCCGACGCTGACCAGTTCGGATTACGGCAGCTTCAACGTGAGCAATCTGGATGAAAATATTTATGTGCTCACCAATTCCACGCCGGTGCCGCTGGGGCCGGGAACGTGGTATCTCGGCGTCATCCGGCGCGATGCCGGCCCGGTGGGCTACACCGTGCTGGCGAAGGAACTGGACCTCTCCAACGCGCCGCCGGCGATCATTGATTTGACGAACGGTGTGCCGGTGAACTTCACCGCCGGGCCGGGCGCGGCGCTGACGAATTTCTTCCGTTTCGGCCCCGCCGTCAATCATGGCCTGACCAATGCCGCCGGCGTCCGTTTCGAGGTCTATAACCAGACCGGCGACGGCGACCTGACGGTGCAGACCAACGCGCCGCCGTTCGCACCGCCGTTCCTGCAGACCAGCCAGAATTCCGGCCGCGCTCCCGAACTGGTGATGGTTTTCACGAACGCCGCGCAGACTAATCTGCTGGCGGACTGGTATCTCGGCGTGCCGAACCGTGACAAGACGATGATCAACTACACCATCGTCGCGGCGGTGGAAACTAACGCGTATTTCCCGGCCTTCCCCGGCGCGGGCGGCGCGGGCGGCGGCGCTTTGGGCGGCGGCGGTCCGGCCACTTATGGCGGGCATGGAACCAATGGCACGGTTTATCATGTCTTCTCCACCGCCGATTCCGGCCCCGGCACATTGCGCGACGCCGTCACTGGCACCAACCGCACCGTGATCTTTGACATCACCGGCACCATCAACCTGACCTCGCCGATTGTGATTACGAATTCGTATCTGACCATCGCCGGTCAGAGCGCGATGTGCGACGGCGTCACCGTGGCCGGCCAGATGACGAAGGTGCAGTCCGCGCATGACGTGATCATCCGTGGCGTGCGTTTCCGGCCGGGCAGCGGAACGGCCGCCAGCACGGTTTGGGCCAATGGTTTTGAAGGCCAAAATCAAGACTTTAGCCTTAGTGGTTATTTTTGCGGAGGTTGGCATGTTGATTCAGGAAACATTGACCTGTTGACGACAGGATATGACGGTTCTCATGCCTACGAAGGGACTAATTTTATAGATTTGAATGGCGACACTCCCGGGACGATTTCAACGAATATGGCCACCGTCCCGGGAAAAAGCTACACCTTGAGTTTTGCCTATTCCATGAATCCTCTCGTCTATCTTACCAATGCCACGGCCAATGTTCTTGAAAATGGTAATTTAATATCTGTCATCTCGGCGTATTCGACCAGTCCATCCTGGTCGGACATGGTATGGACGACAGCTTCGACGACCTTTATCGCCACATCACCAACGACGCAAATTCAATTTGCTTCACAAACTCCGAGTTCAGGCGGTGTCGTGTTGGATGCGATCAGTTTGGCCGCGACGGGATCGGCCGGCGATTCCTTGCAGTTCCTGAATACGTCCAACGTCATCGCCGACCATGTGTCCGCCTCGTGGAGCGCAAACAATTTGGTGTCCGTGCTGAATTCATCCAACGTCACCGTGCAATGGTCCATTTTGGCGGACAGTCTTTATCAGACCAACAATCCGCAGCAAGGCGTTGGCTCGCTGTTACGCCACGGCAATGGAATGTTGAGCTTTAACCACAACCTGTATGCCGACAATTACAGCGGCAATCCGCAGGTGGGCGACAATCTCAGCTTGGATTTCGTCAACAACGTCATCTACAACTGGGGCCTGTTCCCCGGCCTGTCTGGCGGCACGAACGACCTGACCGACAGTCCCGCCGGTGTGACGAACCGGTTGAACTATACCGGCAATTATCTCATCGCCGGCCCGGACACGGCGCTCTTTGCGACGAACTATGCCATCACCAACATCGCGTTCTTTGGCGGCGTGACGAACGCGCTGGCGGCCAACTGGATTTTCCAGACGAATAACTTCATGGACAGCGACACCAACGGCATCCTGAACGGGGCCGATACCCGGTGGCGCATGTTCACCAACGACTACACGGAATTTGAGCGGCCGTTCCCGCTGATTCCAGTGCCGACAGACGAAGCGTATCAGGCGTATGAAAAGGTTCTGGATTTCGCCGGCGTCAACATGTGCCAGCGCGATGCGGTGGATGCGGACATCGTTTGGAAAGTTCGCAATCAGACCGGCAGGCTGATTTCTACGCCGTTAGGATCCGGACCGATTGCATGGTGGAAAGGGGAAAACAACGCTCTTGATAGCATTGGAGGAACGACTGGCACTACCTATTCTGGGACGACTTATACGAATGGAATAATCGGAAAAGCCTTTGCTTTTGATGGTATCAACGGCTGCGTAATGAATACCAATACGCCTCCGCTCACTAACATTCAGAATACCTTCACCATGGAATTCTGGGCTTATCCTCAAAAAGGATTCACTATACTTCCAGAAGGCGGTGGCAATGGACTTACGGGACAAAGCTATGCAATTTTTCCAGATTGGGCGGGGTTCACTGGAGCCGCTGGTGCTGGCGTTTGCGTGGGCACAAACGGCATTTCGGTTTTAGAACATGCGGATAACTATTTGCCGTCAATGCTTAGCTACACCAATCCCTTGAGCGGCTGGGTGCATGTGGCTGTAGTCTATGTTAACAAGCAGCCTTCGCTTTATGTGAACGGAGTTAAAGTCCGGACAGGAGTTAAAAGCAGCCGAACATTTGTTTATCCTTCCAAAGATTTAGGCAACTCTCATGCCGTGGTATTGAACTTTGCTCACTTTGATAATTATGGGCCTTATCGAGGATTTTTAGATGAAGTGACCATATATGATCGTGCTTTGTCGGCATCTGAAATTCAATCCATTTACCTTGCTGGCATCTCTGGGGCAGCTTCTGCTTCCACCCAGCTGCCCTATCTGGACACGGACCGGGACGGCCTGCCGGATTTCTGGGAAACCACCTTGGGCCAGAATCCAACCAATGCCAGCAACAATCAACTCTCGACGAACGCTAACTACATCGGCTACACCACGCTGGAAGAGTATCTGGGGTGGCGGGCGGGGCCGCACGCGTTGACCATCACCAATACGCCGGCCGGCGTGGATTTGTATCAGATGTTCGGGAACACCGGCCATTTGGGCTTCTCCGTGGGGAATGCCGTCAACGGCACCGTGTATCTGACCAACAACGTGGACACCAACGGCGTGGTGATCCAGAGCAATACGCTGGCCGTCTTCACGCCGCCGGTGGCCGCGCCGCCTTACAGCGGCTATGCGTCGTTTGATGTTTATGTCACCAACGCCGACACGGTCGCCAATTTCGGGCCGGTGACGGTGAACGTCATGATCAGCGCGGTGCCCATCCTATACGCCAACCATACGAACGGGCCGGTGCTGGCGACCAATCTGCCGGACGTGGAAGTGAATGAATTGTCGCTGCTGACCGTGACGAACACGGCCACGGAGGCCGACACGAATTTGCTCTTAACTTATGAACTGGCGATTGCCATTGATACGAACGCCATGATCGCCAAGGGCTGGCCGCTGACTTACGTGACGACCAATCCGCCGCCGGTGATTGATGCCAATGGGATCATCACCTGGACGCCGTCCGAAGAGCAAGGCCCCGGCATTTATACGCTCACCACCATCGTCACGGACAACGGCATTCCGCCGTTAAGCGCGACGAACAGCTTTGACGTGACGGTGAATGAAACCAACAGCGCGCCGTTCTGGCCGGCGAATGTTCCCGGCCAGACCAATTACATCGTCGGCGCTTTGAACCTGCTGGTCGTGACGAATACGGCGATGGATTCGGACATTCCGCCAAATCCGTTGAGCTACCGGTTGTTGGTCGGTCCCCCCGGTGCCGTGATTGACACCAACGGCATCATCACTTGGATTCCGACCTTGGCCCAGGCGCCCGGCTTTTACACCTTTACCACCGTGGTCACGGACACGAACCAGTATGCGCTGGCCGACAAATCATTGAGCGCGACGAACACCTTCACCGTCACGGTGCCGGCGCCCGTTGCCCCGTTTGCCTTCACGCAACCGGCGCAAGCGGTCACCGGCGCCAGCGCGCGGCTGAACGGCATGGCCACGCCCAACGGCTTGCCTTCCGTCGCGTGGTTTGAATGGGGCACGGACACGACCTACGGCAGCAACACGCCGCCGGTGGCTGTCGGCCAAGGCTTCAATGTAGTCTATACACCCGCCATGCTCATTGGCCTGACGCCAAACCGGCCGTATCATTATCGTCTGGTTGTGAGCAATATCCTGACGGTCGTTCGCGGCTTCGACCAGGCCATAAATGAAGCCAATGTGGTGTCATGGGGCGCAAATTATGTGGGCCAGGCCGACTTGCAGCCGGGCTTGAGCAACGTGGTGGCCATCGCCGGCGCTTACGACCACAGCCTCGCGCTGAAAAACAGCGGCACGGTGGCGGCCTGGGGCGACAACACGTTTGGGCAGACGACGGTGCCAGCCGGATTGAACAACGTGCTGGCCGTGGCGGGCGGTGCTTATTACAGCATGGCCTTGCGGAACGGCGGCACGGTGACAGCTTGGGGCGCGAACATTCTGAACCAGATCAGCGTGCCGCCCGGGTTGAACGGCGTGGTCGGCATCGCGGGCGGAACCTATTCCAGTCTGGCGTTGAGAAACAACGGTGACATCGTGGCGTGGGGGGCGACCTTCTTCAACTTGACCAATGTGCCGGCCGGCTTGAGCAACGCGGTGGCGGTGGCCGGCGGCAGTTATCACAACTTGGCGATCCGGAACGACGGAACCGTGACGGCTTGGGGCGACGACAGCGCCCATCAGACCGACGTGCCCGCCGGCCTGACCAACGTGGTGGCCATCGCCGGGGGCAATTATCACAGTCTGGCTTTGAAATATGACGGAACCGTGGTGGCTTGGGGCGATGACAGCGCCGGCCAGACGAACGTGCCGCCGGGCCTGACCAACGTGATTGCGGTCGCCGCCGGCGGGTTCCACAGCCTGGCCTTGAAAAACGATGGCACCATCGTGGCTTGGGGCGATGACACCGCCGGCCAGACCAGCCTGCCGCCGAACCTGACCAACGCGGTGGCCATCGCCAGCGGTTATTTCCACAGTCTGGCGCTGACGCCGCAATCCATCGCCAGCCTGACCAACGCCATCGTGTTGAACCTGACCAATGACGTGCCGCAGACGGGCACCATTTTGGGCCGCAGCATCGTTTATTACCGGGTCAACGTGCCGGCGTCGGCGGATTTTGCCACGAACAGTCTGCTCTACGCGATCAACGGGCCGCTGGATGTCTGGTTCACCACCAACACGCCGCCCACCATCGCCGGCACGAATGATTCACTGCTATTTGGGGCCGCCACGAACGGCGTGACTGTCCTGGACACCTTGAGCGCGCCGACCAACATCGTGCCCGGCACGATTTATTATCTGGGCATCAATAACACCAACAGTTCCTCGGTCTATTACGGGGTCGAAGTGGATTTCCATCTGGCTTCGACCAACAACACGCCGCCGCAGACGAACACGGTGCCTGTCGCCGACATTGTTTATACGAACGGCGGCTTCCTGCTGACGTGGTATGCGCCGAGCAACGAATTATTCCAAGTGCAATGGAGCGATAGTTTGCCGTTTAGCTGGCAGACGTTCACGAACATCGTGAGCTACGACACGAACTATCCGGCGAGTGGAACGAACGCGACGTTCACGTTCTTTGACGATGGCTCGCAAGCGCCGTTCACCGGCTCGCGGTATTACCAGCTAATCCTGCTGGGTTCAGGCGTGCCGACGGGGAACACGCCGCCGGTGCTGCCGCCGCAGATGAACCGGACCATCAATCCGCTGACGCCGTTGGTGGTGACGAACACGGCGACCGACGCGGATGTTCCGGCGCAAACCCTGACTTATACGCTGACCAGCACCGTGGCGGGGGCGAATCAGCCGGTGATCAATTCCAGCGGCATCATCACTTGGACGCCGGATGCGTCGCAGGCTGGGACGAGCAGCACGTTCACGACGATTGTGACTGACGACGGCGTGCCGGCGATGAGTGCGACGAACAGCTTTACGGTGATCGTGGCCGGAATGTCACAGACGAACACCGTGCCGATCAGCGGCGTGGTTTATACGAACGGAAATTTCCTGCTGACGTGGTATGCGCCGAGCAACGAATTATTCCAAGTGCAATGGAGCGACAACCTGCCGTTTAGTTGGCAGACCTTCACGAACATCGTGAGTTACAACACGAACTATCCAGCGAGCGGAACGAATGCGACGTTCACGTTCTTGGATGACGGCTCGCAAGCGCCGTTCACGGGCTCGCGGTATTACCAGTTGATTCTGCTGGGTTCGGGCGTGCCGACGGGAAACACGCCGCCGGTGTTGCCGGCGCAGACGAACCGGGTGGCCAATCCGCTGAATCCGCTCGTCGTGACGAACACGGCGGCGGACGCGGACGTGCCGGCGCAAACTTTGACCTATTCGTTGAGCAGCACCGTGACGGGAACGAATCAGCCGGTCATCAGCGCGAGCGGCATCATCACTTGGACGCCGGATTTGTCACAGGCGGGAACGAGCAACGTGATCACGACCGTCGTGACGGACAACGGCGTGCCGTCATTGAGCACGTCGAATTCGTTTGCCGTGGTCGTGGCGCCGGTGCCTGAAATCAGCAGCGTCACTTACACCAACGGCGGCTTCCTGCTGACGTGGTATGCGCCGACGAATGACATCTTCCAAGTGCAATTCTCGGACAGCCTCGCGCCGTTGAACTGGCAGAACTTCAGCAATCTCGTGGCCTACACCGGGCCGGTGACGCCGACGAATGGCTTGTTCAGCTTCTACGATAATGGCTTGGAACATCCGTTCACCGGGCTGCGCTTCTATCAGATCAATCTGGTCGGCGTGGGAGCGCCGCCCGTGACGAGCGGGACGAACACCGTGCCCATCGGCGGCATCGTGGTCACGAACGGCCAGATTGTGCTGACGTGGACCGCTCCAACCAACAGCCAGTTCAGCGTCCTGTGGACGACGAACATCGCCGATCCGTCCGCCTGGGTTCCGTTCCCGGATGTCATTACTTCGACGAACGGCACGTTCAACTTCATGGACACGAACGCGCCCATGCTGCTGAAGTTCTACGAACTGCTCCTGCTGTAGTAGCCATACAATCAACCGCTGATTTGCGCTCATTGTTCGCTAATGAAAATTTAGATTGGCTTTTATCAGCGAAGGTTAGCGGTTTCAAAACTCCGGCTTTGCATTTTTCGCCGCGTCGCGTAGTGTGAATTTTCGTTTCGACGAGAAATTCACGAACATGAGCAAGGAATTCATCAAGATCGGCGGCGCGCGCGAGCACAATCTCAAAAACCTCACGCTGCAAATTCCGCGCGACAAACTGGTCGTCGTGACCGGCCTGAGCGGCAGCGGCAAATCGTCGCTCGCCTTCGACACGATTTACGCGGAGGGCCAGCGCAAATATGTCGAATCGCTTTCCGCTTACGCGCGGCAGTTTCTCGATCAACTGCAAAAACCAGACGTGGATTTCATCGAGGGTTTGTCGCCGGCCATCGCGATTGAGCAGCGCAGTTCCGGCAGCAGCCCGCGCTCGATTATCGCGACGACGACGGAGATTTACGATCATCTGCGGCTGCTTTACGCGCACATCGGGCAGGCGCATTGCCCGGAAACCGGCGTGCCGATTTCCACGCAAAGCACGAGCGACATCGTGGATAAAATCCTCGCGTTGCCGCCGAAAACCAAGGTCATGCTGCTCGCGCCCGTCGTGCGCCGGCAGAAAGGCGAGTTCCGCGACGTGTTTGAGCGTTTGGGCCGCGAGGGTTTTGTGCGCGTGCGCGTGGACGGCCAGATTGTCGAACTGGGCGAGAACGTCGCCCGCGTGAAGCTCGACAAAAAGAAATTCCACAATATCGAGGCCATCGTGGATCGGCTGGTGATTGATGAGAAAATCCGCGTCCGCTTGGGCGATTCTGTCGAGACCGCGCTGCGTCTGGGCGAAGGCGTGATGTTTGCGCTGCACGAATCTTCTGGTAGGGCTGACCTGCCGGTCAGCCAAAAGGGCGACCCGCCGGTCGCCCCTACCAAATCAAATTGGATCGAGACGCTGCACTCGAACAAAATGTGTTCGCCGGCGACGGGCAAGAGCTACGATCCGCCGACGCCGAAACATTTTTCCTTCAACGCGCCCGCCGGGGCGTGCCCGGTCTGCCACGGCCTCGGCCAGAAGATGATTTTCGACGAGCATCTCGTCGTGCCGAATTTTGACGAGCCGCTCGAAAGCGCCATCCAGCCGTGGCGGCGCGCGGGCAAGCGGATGAACATTTACTACAAGGCCATGCTGCGCTCGGTCGCCGCGCATTTCAACGTGGGCCTCGAAACGCCTTACAAGGATTTGCCGGAGGATTTTCGCAAAGTGCTGATGAACGGCTCTGGCGAGGCCAACGTGGAGTTCAAGTTCTGGCGCGGCGGGAAAGTGAGCAGCATTGACCGTCCGTTTGAAGGCGTGCTGGGGAATTTGGAACGGCTCGCGACGGACAGTGAAAGCGAATTCATGCGCAACCGGCTCAAGCAATACATGAGTCCGCAGTTGTGCGATGTCTGCGGCGGCAAGCGGTTGAAGCCGGAAATTCTCGCGGTGACTTTGGGCGGCGACAAATTTGCCTCTCAACTAAAAACTAAAAATTCAAAATTCAAAACTCTTAAGATTCCCGGCCAGTCCATCATGGACGTGTGCGCGTTGTCCGTGGAAAAGGCGGATGAATTTTTTGCGACCCTCAAGCTGTCCGAATTCCAATTAAAAATCGCCGGCGAAGTCATCAAGGAAATCCGCGCGCGGCTCGGTTTTCTGAAAAACGTCGGCCTCGGCTATCTCACGCTCGACCGCGAAAGCGGCACGTTGTCCGGCGGCGAGGCACAACGCATCCGGCTGGCGACGCAGATCGGCGCGGCGCTCGTCGGTGTGCTTTACGTTTTGGACGAACCGAGCATCGGCCTGCACCAGCGCGACAATGACCGGCTGCTCGCCACGTTGAAAGGTTTGCGCGATCTGGGCAACACCGTGCTCGTGGTCGAGCATGACGCGGACACGATCCGCGCGGCGGATTACATTCTGGATCTCGGTCCAGGCGCGGGCGTTCACGGCGGCGAACTGGTGGCGGCGGGCACGTTGCCGGAAATTCTCGCGCATAAAAATTCGCTCACCGGCCAATACCTGACGGGCGAATTGAACATCGCCGTCCCGAAAAAGCGCAATCAGCCGGCGGAGAAAAAAGGCTGGCTGGAGATCATCGGCGCGCAGGAAAATAATTTGCAGAACATTGACGTGCGGATTCCGCTCGGCACGCTGACGTGCGTCACCGGCGTGAGCGGGTCAGGCAAGTCCACCTTTGTGGACGACATTTTGCGCCGCGCGCTGTTCCGCAAATTTTACGGTTCCAAAGAACGCCCCGGTGAACACAAGGCGCTCAAGGGTTTTGAAGCGCTCGACAAAGTTATTGTCATTGACCAATCGCCCATTGGCCGGACACCGCGCAGCAACCCGGCGACTTACACCGGGATGTTCAACCAAATCCGCGACCTGTTCGCCAAGCTGCCCGCCGCCAAAGTGCGCGGCTACGAGCCGGGCCGGTTCAGTTTCAACGTGAAGGGCGGACGCTGCGAAAAATGCGAAGGCGACGGCATCTTGAAAATCGAGATGAATTTTCTGCCGCCGGTCTATGTGACGTGCGAGGCGTGCAACGGCAAACGCTACAACCGCGAGACGCTGGAGATCGCCTACAAGGGCAAGAACATCGCGGACGTTTTGGACATGACGGTGGACGAGGGCGTGGAATTTTTTCGCGCCGTGCCGAAAATCGCCGCGCCGCTGGAGACGCTGGCGCAGGTCGGGCTGGGCTACATCCGGCTCGGCCAGCAGGCGACGACGTTGAGCGGCGGCGAGGCGCAGCGCGTGAAGCTGGCTACGGAACTTGCGCGCCGCGCGACCGGCCAGACGCTATACATTTTGGACGAGCCGACGACCGGCCTGCATTTCCACGACGTGGCGAAGCTGCTCGAAGTTCTTTTCAAACTGCGCGACACGGGCAACACGCTTGTCATCATTGAGCACAATCTGGACGTGATCAAGACGGCGGACTGGATCATTGACCTCGGCCCGGAAGGCGGCTCGCGCGGTGGAAAAATTGTGGCGGAAGGCCCGCCGGAGAAGATCGTGCAGGTTCCCGGCAGCTTTACCGGCCAGTATTTGAAAAGCGTGCTGACATGAGACGGAGCGCGCCCGTCCCCGGGCGCTGCGATGTTCATGGGACTAGGCGTCACTTGTGTAATGCAACAGTAATGACGGTGCTCTTGCCAAAGCTGAAAGTATAAGCTCTCCCGTCAACTGGCTCTTCAAATGTCAATGTTGTCCAGCCATTGGTCTCGATAATCTTTGTGGTGAGGCTGGCGTTGCCATCTGGCAAAACAGTCGGTGTAATGGTGCAGACTCGGCCATCGGCCAAAGTGCGGCTGATCGGCTTGCCGCTCGAAACATCAACAACTCCTAAATCAATGTGTTTTGGGAGACTTGCTGACTGCGTGTGCTTAGAGCAGCCAGTGAATGCCAATACGAATGTGGCAAGAATAAGAAGTGGCGTGCGAATTTTCATATCTCTGACTTGAACAACTAGCTCGCAAAAAAGTTGCGCGTGTCGTGACGCCTGCGACCCAAGCTCAACGAGCCGGCCCGCGAGGGGCGTATTGCAACCGCAATGCTCCTGCCGGGTAGAGGGACGGATTTTGCAGTCTAGTATGGGATTAGGAGGCTGCGTATATTTCTCATGCTGCCTTGCTCTGTGACTCCAACTGCTCAATGCCTGCGAGAAATTTTAATAACATCTGGGTCAAAAGTGATGAAGTTAAAACGACGAGTGCGCCGGCAAAACAACCAATGAAAATCCGACGCCATCCTGCCCCAAACTCTGCTCCAACAAACCAAAAAGTTCCCGTGGCAGCGACAAGTATGAGATACATAATGGAAAACCAAATCCTGACAAAAAATCTAACTCCCCGAACGCCGAATCTTTTGAATATCAGCGACTGCGAAATGGACTGCGACAGGTCTTGTTTTTTCATGAGTAATGCGGCGCGCGCAGCCTAATGACGAACCAAAGCTGAACCACGCCGACGGGTGATTGACTCCGCTGGCTCGATAATCGTTGTATCACTCAAACCATCCATAAACTCAAGGGGCAGTCGGCGTTGGCTCCGGCACGATGTCAGGCGGATGCTCATCTACTGACTCATCCTAACGGCCTGATGGTAATTTCCGGCCTTCTCTGATGAGACCTATCGCCAATGCTGATCCGCTGACAATCAGAACTAAAATCCGAACCGCCGAAATCCAACTCTGAAAATCAGATGACAAATGAGGCAAAATAAAATCAACGCAACCTGCTACGCCAAAAACCACAAAGATTGCGTAGATATGTCTCTGAAAAAATTGGCAAAGTTTTAACATGTGCTCAAATCCGCCTAATCTTATCATGAACTGCGTGGTTGCAGTCTAGCGTGGTTCATGGGTTTGACTTTAGGTTTGGAAAAACGGTTTGTAAATAGGAATTTGCACGGGAAATGAACGCTTTTACGCGTCCGATAAAAACTTGGCTGGTCGTTCCGCCGTCCTTGCAGGACAGGCAAATGAGCGGCGGTCGCACGGTGTTTGCCGCGCGGTTCCAGCCTTCGCCCTGATTTCCCGCTTTTGTCGCTTGGCCGGGTCGTTTAGATTCGGGCATGGTTTTTCGCCGGCAATGGCTTGTGATTTTCTGCACGCTCATCTTGGGCGGCGTTTCGCTGCCGGCGGCGCCTTCGCACGAGGAGCGGGCTTACGCGGCGGCGGCGGCGCTGTTCACTGACGGGATTTACGATCAGGCGGCGGCGGCGCTGGCCCAGTTCGTCGGCAAATACGCGGATTCCCCGCAGGTGCCGATGGCGGTGCTGCTGGAGGCGCAGGCGCAATACAAGCAGGGCAAGTTCACGGCGGCGATCAATCTGTTGAGCGCGACCAACGCGGCTCCCGGCGGCCTGGCGGATCGTTACGCCTACTGGCTGGGCGAGGCGCAGTTCGGCCGGGGCGATTTTGACCACGCGGTGGAAACGTTCACGAATCTGGCGAATAAATTTCCCGATTCCGCCTTAAGCCTGCCCGCCGTGATCGAGGCTGCCGCCGCGCTGGCCAAAACGGGCCACTGGCCGCAGTTGACGGAACTGCTGGGCGCGGCCAACGGAGTCTTCACCCGCGCGGCGGCGGCGGACGGCGCCAATGAACTGGTGGCGCGCGGGCGGCTGCTCCTCGCGCAGGCGCAGTTGGCGCAGAAAAATTTTACCGGCGCCATCACGGCGTTGAAATCACTGGCGGCGCAAAAACTTTCGCCCGACCTGGATTATCAGCGGGCCAGCCTGCTTTGCCAGGCGGAGCTGGGAGCCGCTGATCTGAATGCGGCGTTCGCGGCCGCGACCAATTTGTTGCAGATCGCGCGCGCGCAGAAAGACGCGACTCGTCTGGCGGACAGCGTGGCCATGAACGGCACGGTGCTGGAGCGGATGGGCCGCTGGGCGGACGCGGCGGCGGCCTGGGCGGAAAATGCCGTCGCCACCGCGCCGGCGGAACGGCAGAGCGAGGCCATCCTCAAAATGGCCGCCGCTGCGGTGGCGCAGACCAATTTTACGGACGCGGAAGCGGCGCTGGCAAAATTTCTGGCGCAGGCGTCCAATTCGCCGGCGGCGGAACTGGCGGGGCTGACGCTGGGGGAATTGCAACTCAAGGAATTTGTCACCGATCCGCTGGCGACCAACCGGCTGGCGCTGGCGCTGGCGAATTTCGACCGGCTGCTCGCCGCCGCCACGAACGGGCCGCTGGCCGGCAAAGCATTTTTAGATCGGGGCTGGTGCGGCCTGCTGACCGGAAACACGTTAGCAAGCCTGGCGGATTTTCGCGCGGCGGCGGCGCGGCTGCCGGTTTCCAACGACCTGGCGGTGGCGAAGTTCAAAATCGGCGACGCGCTGTATCAGTTGAAAGACTACGCCGGCGCCCGGGAAAATTATCAGGCGGTGCTGGACCAGTTCGGGAAGATGCCGGACGTGGCGAAGTCGCTGGGCGACCGCGCGCTTTACCAAATTTTGCGGACGGACCTGAAGATGACGAACGCGCCCGGCGCGGAGGCGGCGATGCGCCAGTTGCTGGAAAAATTTCCGACAAGCGAATTGCGGGACAACGGCCTGCTGCTCATGGCCGAAGGTTTTTCGGACTGGGGACTGACGACGAACGCCTTTGCGGCTTTCGCGGATTTTACGCGGTTGTTTCCCGATTCGTCGCTCCGGCCGCAGGTGGAACTGGCCTCGGCGCGGACGTTTGAGCGCGATCAAAACTGGCCGGCGGCCATCACGAACTACGAAAGCTGGCTGAAGGAATTTCCCACGAACGAACTTCGCCCGCAGGTGGAATACGCGCTGGGCTGGGCCAATTACCAGGCCGGGCGCGAGACGAATGCGCTGGGGCTGTTCACCGCGTTCGTGACCCGGTTCCCGACCAACGAACTGGCGCCCCGCGCGCAATGGTGGGTGGCGGATCATTATTTCCGGCTTGGTGGAACCAACTTTCTCGATGCCGAAAAAAACTACGAATTGATCTTTCAGACGCCGGCCTGGAGAAATTCCAGTTTATTTTATCCGGCCCAGTTGATGGCCGGCCGGTCGGCGGAAGGCCGGCAGGGTTTCCCGGACGCGGTGAATTACCTCATTAAACTCATTGCCGACACGAACTGCCCGGCCCCGACGGCGACGCAGGCGATGCTGGCCTACGGCGGCGTGCTGATGCAGATGGGTTCGTCCGACACCAACCGGCCGTTTGCCAACTATGAGACGGCGACGAATGTTTTCGCGCAAATCTACCAGGCCAATCCGACGAATGACCTGGGCGCGCTGGCCGCCAATGAACTGGGTAAATGCTATCTGCAATTAAGCGCGCTGGGCGCGGCGACGAATATTTATTCGCAGGTCATGAATTCGACGAATGTCAGTATTCATCTGCGGTCACGCGCGCAAGTTGGCTTGGGCGTGGTGCTGGAAAAAATGGCCGAGACAGCCCCGCCAGATGCGCGCCAGGCGTTGCTGAAGTCCGCCCTTAAAAATTATTGCGCCGTGCTTTATACGGCGGACGATGCGGCTGATCCGTTCTATACCAAGGTGGCCGGACTGTCGGCGTTGCCGTTGATGATGACTCTGAAGGATGGCGACCCGGATAAATTTTTCCCCCGGCTGGAAGGCCTGTTGCCACAGTTAAAAGATTCGCTGGAGAAAAAACGGGCGGCCCTGAACAATTGAATCCTCAATCTCAAAACCATCCTCCTGCTTCCAGCCGTGATGGGAAATCTATCCGCCCTGAGAATTGAAAGATCTGGTCCACCGGCGTGATTTTGTGCAGTTGCAGGATGTTTTGTGCAATTTTCCGTCGTCGGTCGTGGCGGAGATTTTTACGATCTGCCGCCGGACGACGAGGCCGTTCTGCCCCGGTTGCTCCGGCCGTTTGCCGTCACGTTGGCGGACGTGACGGGCGTCGCGATTTTTTTCAACGTCGCGAAACACATTTTGCATCTCTGATTGACGAGCCAACGGCTTGACGCTGCGGGCCGTTCGGTTAGCCTTGTCAGCGATGGGGAGCCAACCGGCCGTCCAGGTGGACGACGAAGGCTGAGAGTTCGGCGCGGAACGCCGGAGACCCGAAAAACTGATCCAGGTAATGCTGGCGTAGGAAGCTCCTTGCGGAGGGCCGCCGTGGCCAAATTTCTTCAAAAGCATTTTCTGAAATCAAACGCGTTCCCGGCCAGCAACCATCAACTAATAACTATCAACTAATTTATGATCGCAACCAAAGAATCGTTTGAACCGCACAGCAGCGAACAACTGCCCGCCAGCAAGAAAATTTATGTCGAGGGCGCGCTGCACAAAGATGTCCGCGTGCCAATGCGCGAAATTGCTATCGGCGACACCAAATCTTATATCGGCGCCGTCGAACGAAATGAACCGGTGCGCGTCTACGACTGCAGCGGCCCGTGGGGCGATCCGAATTTTAACGGCACCGTCGAACAAGGTTTGCCGGCATTGCGGCGCAATTGGATTTTATCGCGCGGCGACGTAGAAGAATATGACGGGCGCGACGTTCAGCCGATTGACGACGGTTATCTTTCCGAAAAACATCGCGGACTTTCCAACGCCAAGCGGCAGGATGAAACGAGTTTTCGCCTCGAAGGCTTGACCGCGCCGCGCCGCAAACCTCTCCGCGCAAAAAGCGGCAAAGTCGTCACGCAACTTCAGTATGCCCGCGCCGGCATCATCACGCCGGAAATGGAATTCATCGCCATCCGCGAGAATTTGCGGGGAGCACACGCGCCACGCGTGTCCGCTGATGCGCTTCGCATCGGCGATCTTTCCCGCGATATTGTCCGCAACGATCTAAACAAACAGCACGCCGGCTCCGCGCAATTGTCGGGGAACGCACGAGATGGTCTTGGGAGCGCACGCGTCTCGCGTGCCATTGAAGGCGTCCCGCCTTCAACCTCGTTCACACCATCTGTCTTTACCCGCTTCCCTCAACGAATCCCCGCTGAAATCACGCCAGAATTCGTCCGCTCCGAAATCGCCGCCGGGCGCGCGATTATCCCATCGAACATCAATCATCCCGAATTGGAACCGATGATTATTGGCCGGAATTTTTTGGTGAAAATTAATGCTAACATCGGCAATTCCGCCGTCGCATCTTCGATTGAAGAAGAAGTTGAGAAGATGCGCTGGGCCACCAAATGGGGCGCGGACACGGTGATGGATTTGTCCACCGGCAAAAACATCCACGCCACGCGCGAATGGATTTTACGAAATTCGCCCGTGCCGATTGGAACCGTGCCGATTTATCAAGCGCTCGAAAAAGTCGGTGGCAAAGCGGAAGATCTGACGTGGGAAATTTTCCGCGACACGCTCATCGAACAAGCCGAGCAAGGCGTGGATTATTTTACGATTCACGCGGGCGTGTTGCTGCGCTTCGTGCCGCTCACGGCCAACCGCATGACGGGCATTGTTTCGCGCGGCGGCAGCATTTTGGCGAAATGGTGTCTCGCGCATCATCAGGAAAACTTTCTCTACACGCATTGGGACGACATCTGCGACATCATGGCCGCATATGACGTTTCGTTCAGCATCGGCGACGGCTTGCGTCCGGGTTCGATTGCGGACGCGAACGACGAAGCGCAATTCGGCGAATTGCAAGTGCAAGGCGAATTGACCAAACGCGCGTGGGCCAAAGGCGTGCAAGTGATGAACGAAGGCCCCGGCCACGTCCCGATGCACATGATCGAGGAAAACATGGCCAAGCAACTCGAATGGTGCAGCGAAGCGCCGTTCTACACGCTCGGCCCGCTCACGACCGACATCGCGCCCGGCTACGACCATATCACCAGCGGCATCGGCGCGGCGATGATTGGCTGGTATGGCTGCGCGATGCTCTGCTACGTCACACCCAAGGAACACCTCGGCCTGCCGAACAAGAAAGACGTGAAAGACGGCGTCATCGCCTACAAAATTGCGGCGCACGCCGCCGATTTGGCGAAAGGCCATCCCGGCGCGCAATACCGCGACAACGCGTTGAGCAAAGCGCGCTTTGAATTTCGCTGGGAAGACCAGTTCAATCTGTCGCTCGACCCCGTGACCGCGCGCGAATTCCACGACGAAACGCTCCCGCAAGACGGCGCGAAGACCGCGCATTTCTGCTCCATGTGCGGCCCGCATTTTTGCTCGATGAAAATCACCGAAGACGTGCGAAAATACGCCGCCGAACAAGGCGTCTCCGAACAGGAAGCCCTGCAAAAAGGCATGGATGAAAAATCCCGCGAGTTCCAAGAAAAAGGTGCAGAAATTTATGCGAAGGCATAGAATCGGCACATGGCAAAGCATACCGAAGAAAGCGTTCATCGAACTTTGCTGACTGAATGGCCATCGGTCGAACGAAGAGAAATAAACCATGGTGTTCAGTTTGCGCTTCCCGAAGGAACGAAGGTCAATTTCTTTCCTTCGACAAGCAAGGTTCAAGTCCAAGGCAAGCTCGATTCTGAGGAAAAGAAACGAGCGGAACAATTGCTTCAGACTGCGTCGGCTGCCGGTGGCGCTTCGGCTGTTGCGACACCACAAAATCTCGGTCTGCTGCCTCCGGAAAAGATATTCATCGTTTATGGGCATGACACAGACGCTCGTGAATAGCTTGAACTCTTGCTTCGACGATTGAAACTCGAGCCCGTAATTCTCGCAAATCTTGTTGCCGAAGGGCAGACCATCATCGAAATGCTGGAAAAACATCGCACGAATGTGAAATACGCTTGTGTGTTACTGACGCCAGACGATGAAGGGCACAAACGGGACTGTGCGAAAGACAAAAAGTTTCGCGCTCGCCAGAATGTCGTTCTGGAACTCGGCATGTTCCTGTCAACCTTGGGGCGGAAGCGCGTAGCGATTCTGCACAAGGGAGAAGTCGAGTTGCCGTCTGATATTCATGGCTTGGTTTACATTCCGTTTCAGAAGCACGTCAGCGAGGTCAAGCAACGGCTTGCTGCCGAACTTCAAGAGGCTGGTTTCCACATCAACATCAAAGACCTGCTGGCAAATTAATCGGATGAAGACGGTGGTCATCCATTCTGATGGTGGTTGTCATGGAAACCCGGGACCAGGCGGTTGGGCGGCTGTTCTTGAATACGGACAGCACAAACGAGAAGTCAGCGGTGGTGTTCCGGCGACGACAAACAATCGGATGGAACTTCAGGCTGCAATCGAAGCTTTGAACGCGTTGAAAGAGCCATGCGAAATAGATTTCTACACGGACTCCGAATATGTGAAGAACGGCGTATCCGGGTGGTTATCGAATTGGAAACACAACGGGTGGAGGACGAAGTCAAAGAAACCGGTGAAGAATGAAGATCTTTGGCGTGCGTTGGATTCTTGCGTTTCCAAGCATCAAGTGAAATGGCACTGGCTTAAGGGCCATGCCGGGCATGTTGGCAATGAACGGTGTGACCAACTCGCGAATACGGAGATTGAAAAAATAAAAAAAACGTTTAGCTCAGAACAGCTCAAGGAAATGCTGGTTGAATTTTCTGCGAGAGATTCAAGTGCACAATCGCAGGATGAATTTGAAATAGAATAACAGTTTTGTTGACCCGTAGTTAAACTGCTGGCATAGTTTCATGCGATGAAGCTTCGCGATAACCAGACTTTCATGTCGCTCTACTACGAGCGGAACGCTGTGGAGGTCGCCACTGGCGAGGCAGATTCCTTCGCGTCGGCCGACTCTTGGCAGCGAGAAACGAAGCAATTGGGACAGGTCGTGACGCCCGAGCCAATTGCGGCGTTGATGGCGAAATGGGTGATGTCAGTCAAGCCGCGCACAGTGCTTGACCCGGCAGCGGGGCTGGGTGGTTTGCTGGCAGTGTGTCGCCCTCTTAACCAAACGACGGCGTTGGTTGGAGTGGAACGAGACGCCGAAACATTGCAGCGGGCGAAAACGACCGCGCCGCAGGGCGCGAAGCTGATTTTGGCGGATTATCTCAAGTCGGAGTTGGGACTGTTCGACGGCATCATTGCCAATCCGCCTTACGTGAAAGCGCATCGGCTCGATTATTCGGAAGACGATTGGCGCTATTTCGAGGAACGGCTCGGCACGTCGCTGGACCGGCTCACGAATCTTTACGCGCTTTTCTTGCTGAAAATTTGGGAAGACCTCGCGGCGGGCGGACATGCCGCAGTCATCCTGCCGGCGGAATTCCTGAACGCGAATTTCGGCGAGGAAATCAAGGAGCGATTGTTGCGGGCGATTCGGCCTGTGGGAATCGCAATCTTTGCGCCGTCGCTCAATGTTTTTGCTGATGCCTTGACCACCAGCGCCATTGTGCTGCTCGACAAGGGCCGAGCGTTAGATATTCCAATTTGGGCCAAGTTGGCTGAATCTGTCGAAGATGCGGAGCGCTTTATCGAAGGGTTACTCGCTGGACAAATTTCAGCCGCTGGCAAAGGTTTGATTAACTTGGCCGTGCTCAATCCGCGCGATAAATGGCTCAACTTGCTATTGAACGGCGCGACAGATAGAGCGCCGGTCCAATTTGCAAAACGAGTTGGCGATTATTTCGATTGCCGACGCGGCATTGCCACGGGAGCGAACGATTTCTTTTGTTTGAGTCCCGCAGAGATGCGCGAGCATCGCCTGACCGATGCGCACGTCGAATCCTGCATCACCAAGGCCACCGATGCCGACGGGCTGGTGTTCACGCGCGAAAAACTTGACGCGCTGGTTGCTCGCGACAGAAGGTGCTTCCTGCTCCATCCCTCGCGCAATGGGCAGAACCTCATGCGATACTTGGAACTTGGCGAACAACAGGGCATTCCAAAACGGCATCTGCCAAGTCACCGGCCTGTCTGGTATCTCCCCGAGAATCGCGCGGTCGCGGACATCTGGGCAGCCGTGTTTTCGCGGGAGTCAGTGAAGTTTATTCTGAACACCTCCGGCGCAAAGAATCTGACGTGCTTCCACGGCCTTTATGCAAAACCCGGCTGCGAAACGCTGCCGCCGTTGATGACGCTTTTCCTCAATAGTTCCAACGGTCGGCGCGCGTTTTCTCAAGTGAATCGGTTTTACGGTGACGGACTGAACAAGCTCGAACCGAAAGACGTGGAGGAGATGCCTTGTCCAGTGATGTCGAAATTGGACAGAGCAGAGGCGAATGAAATTACCCGCAAGCTGTCGGAACTAGAGGTATTGGATCTGAACGAGAGGACGGCGCGGATTGATGAACTGGCAGCTCGCTATTTCGACTCCGACGAGCATGTCACCCGTCTGCCAGCAAAACCTTCTTCATTACAGCGGCATCAAGTTCAAAACCGCCGCCCTGCGGGACGACATACGCATCGTGCCGTCCCAGTTCCGTGACGCGGTGTTCAGCAGCGAAAGTCGGCATTGCCGTTGCGCGGCCAATTTGCGTTCCGCTCGTGATCGGAATCATGATGGTGGCTTTTTCCTGACTTTTCTCCGGCGTTTCGATGGTAAAACCACTACCGCTTGCGACGATGGCAAAGATGTCGAGAAAGTTGATGACGAACACGGAATCGAAAAACACTTGGCAGTAGCTTTCTGCAACGTGATGCCGCTCCAGCCACCGATACACTATGACAAGATCCTCGACTTTGACTGTGAAGCTCGGCGTTTCGCGACCGCTTGACTTGCCAGCATCTCGTTGGCTTTTGCGAACAGCGATGTAAGTCAGCGCCTCAAACTTGCTGGAGCGAACTTCGATGGCGGCGATGGCTTGTTTTACAAGCGCTTCGGTTTCGGCTTGGCTGCGTGTGGACAAATCTGCCGCAACCGCCGCGCTCGCCGGAAAAAGCAACAGGTCCGGACGTTTGCCGGTCTGTCGAGTTCGTTCGAGTCCAGCGAGGTAGGAAGCTTTGAATTCCGGGTGACCGGCGGCAATGCGTCCGGTGTCGCCATATTGCGATACTTTCCAAGCGGGACACGCGCGAACAATCGCTTCCGCCAATCGTTGCTCCGCCCAATCGCCCATCGCGCGGTTCGCTAGAAATTCCGAACGGGCGTCGGTCGGGACAGTTGGCTTTCGAGTCGGAACTACGCCTTCGCCGCCAAACGAAAGATGTCGCTCATCAATTCCTTTCGCCCGCAGATTTGCGATGACGCCATCCAGCGTGGTTTTCAGTCGCGCAAAATAGGCTCCGCCGTTCATCGCTTCTTCTTCTCCTCGAAAGTGAAAAGCTCCCTGACTTCCACTTTCAAAATCTTGGCGAACTTCTCCAATCCTGCGACGGATGGGGCATTCACGCCGCGTTCAACGAGGCTGATGAATTCAACGGAACAACCGACGCCTTCCGCCAGTTGTTCTTGAGTGAGCTTCCGAGCTTTGCGGAGGCTGGCGATTTGTTGGCCAAGTTTTCGTTGGAGCACGCAGTTTAACTACCGGATTGACACGCCATTCACCACGCAGCTAAACTACGGCCACGATATTTTTCGATTTTGCCGAAATGTTTGCCGTGAGTTGAATTTGAAAAATTTTGCCCAAGTTGAACCACGTTATCGCCACGTGCCCATGCACATGATCGAGGAAAACATGGCCAAGCAACTCGAATGGTGCGGCGAAGCGCCGTTCTACACGCTCGGGCCGCTCACGCCCGGCTACGACCACATCACCAGCGGCATCGGCGCGGCGATGATCGGCTGGTATGGCTGCGCGATGTTGTGTTACGTGACCCCGAAAGAGCATTTGGGATTGCCCAACAAAAAGGATGTGAAGGATGGCGTGATTGCCTACAAAATCGCGGCCCACGCAGCGGACTTGGCGAAAGGACATCCGGGAGCGCAGTATCGCGACAACGCACTTTCAAAAGCCCGATTCGAGTTCCGGTGGGAAGACCAGTTTAATCTGTCCCTTGACCCGGTAACTGCCAGAGAATTTCACGACGAGACGTTGCCGCAAGAAGGGGCGAAGACAGCCCATTTCTGTTCAATGTGCGGCCCGCACTTTTGCAGCATGAAGATAACGGAAGACGTGCGGAAATATGCGGCGGAACAAGGAATCTCTGACGAAGCCGCGTTGCAAAAAGGAATGGAAGCCAAGTCGAAAGAGTTTGTGGAAAAGGGCGCGGAGGTTTACAACCACGCCTAAATCTGTTATAAATCTTGGGCATGATTCAGCCGGAACAACTGGTTGGCGGTGAATGGGCCGAGTGGTATCGGCTCACGCCGGCGCAACGCTGGCTGGAAAGCGAGAAGCTCTGGCAAACTTATCTCACGCTGGGAGGCTCCCTTGAGCCCGAACCCGATACGCAAAATCCTTTCTTCGATGCGCGCGCACCGCGTCCGTGCCCTGCTCATGGACGGACAGGCATGCGTGTTCTACGGCGCGGCCGAGTTTAGCCGCGATACGGATTTCGCCAACCTCGCGCGGCTGCGCCGGACGCTCGCCGTCCGCCTTGAAATATCTGCGGCGCGGTCAAACCCTTGAGCAATTCAGTGTCTATATCCGCAATCAAGTCTCCTGCCAATGACAAGCTGGTTCTTGTCTGCAATGCCAATGGCAAATGGGAAGACAAGACCGAGGGGATTGCTGAATACCGCGTCGTGCCGGGCAGAGGGCAGGTTGAGATTAGTTACAAGAGCAAGCCGGAGCAGCGGTATCCGTATCGTCAAGAACGGGTGCGATTGCTGGATGCCATTGCGAGCCATGACCCCGCTGTGGTGCAGCTTCGGGCGAAGGGGCGAGTTCTGCAGGTGGAATCCATCACCAAATACCCTGGCTTCTATGTCGTTACATCGCAAGGACGGCGTCATTTGCATCCGGCATCCGAGGTCAGCGTGGAGCGGGATGTGGCGGTTGACCCGGCGTGCAAGACGGCGTTGGATTACTTCCGTGCGGTGGCTGAACTCGCGGGGGTCAAAGACGACGAAGATGAATCGGTTTTGGCGAAGCAGTTCGCTTATCTGGAGCGGGTTTCCGATGCCAGCGTGCTGGCGGCGTATCTAAATCCTAAAGCTGCGCCGGGAAATCTGGAGCCAGTGGAGCCGCTGATCTATCCGTTCGGCACGAATGTCAGCCAGAAGGCGGCGGTTGAAAAGGCATTCCAATCGCAAGTGGCGCTCGTGCAAGGCCCGCCCGGAACCGGCAAGACGCAGACCATCCTCAACATCATTGCCAACGCGATTTGTCTTGGGCAAACGGTGGCGGTTGTGTCCAACAATAATGCCGCGACGAAAAATGTGGCCGACAAGCTGGAAGAGCAGGGCTTGGGCTTTTTGTTGGCGCCCCTTGGGCGGCACGCAAATAAAGAAGCGTTCATTAAGGCACAGGGCGGTTATCCAGATTGGGTGAGGCAACCGGACGAAAAAGAAGCGGTAGTATCCAATCTTAAATCGAGCCTCAAGTCGCTGACGGCGGCCTTGGATAAATTGATTCAGGCCAACAATGACCGCGCGATGCTTGTAGCCAAGATCGCGCAAACGCAGATGGAGCTTGAATTGCATCGCCGAATAGAAGGTGCGGAGCCATCCCAAGATGCTCGCGCCTTATTGGATCGTTACCCGGCGCGCGATTGGCTGAAACTGTTGATCGAGTGTGAAGAAACCGGCCTGGATACCCGAACCGGCCTGCTGCGATTGCTATGGGAAGTTCTGCGCTACGGATATTTAGGGCGCAAACGGCGGCGCAGATTGTTGGCGGAAGGGCCGCTAGCCTTGCGCAGCCTGTATTACGCAAAGCATCTGGCTGAGTTGCAGGCTCAACTTTCAAAAGTGGAGCGTGTTCTGTCGGAAAACAACTTTCAAGCCGTCCAGCAGCAGGTGCAATCAGTGTCCTGGCGGTTGTTGCGGGCAGCCATCGCTGAACGCTTCCGGGAGAAGCCGGAAAGAGCGCGCTTCACGGAGCAGGATTTATGGAGAAAATATGCGTCCGTGCTCGAAGAATATCCGGTGGTGTTGAGCACCACTCATTCAATAAAAACCTCTCTGGCTCCGGATTGCCTTTACGATCTGATCATTGTGGATGAAGCGTCGCAGGTTGATGTGGCGACCGGGGCGTTGGCCTTGTCGTGCGCCCGGCGCGCGGTCATCGTCGGCGATGAAAAACAACTGCCCAACGTCATCACTTCAGACGTTCAGCAGCGAGCCGGGGAACTTTGGGGCAAATTTGACCTGGGCTGTGCGGCGTGGAATTACGCCGCGAACAGCCTGCTCGCTTCCGCCGCATCCAGATGGCCGCAAGCGCCCAATGTCTTGCTCCGGGAGCATTACCGTTGCCACCCCAAGATTGCCGGTTTCTTCAACCAGAAATTCTATGACAACCGGTTGATCGTCATGACGACCGACCGGGGTGAACCGGATGCCATGCAGGTGGTTTTCACCGTTCCCGGAAATCACGCCCGAGGGCGCGTCAACCAGCGGCAGGCGGAAGTCATCAAACTTGAAATCCAGCCTGACCTGCTTCGCCGTGGCATTATTGATATTGGCATCATTGCGCCATACCGGGATCAGGTCGCCGCGTTGGAAAGTTTTATGGATGAAGGCATCGAGGTGGCCACGGTGCATGGTTTTCAGGGCCGGGAAAAGCAGGCCATCATCATGTCCACGGTGGACAATGAAATCGGCGAATTTGTGGACGACCCGAAGCTGCTCAATGTGGCCGTGTCCAGGGCGCAACGAAGTTTCACGGTGGTCATGTCCGCCGAACCGGCCGGCTTTGGCACGAACTTTGGCGACCTTGTCCGCTACATTCACCGCCAGCAACAGTTGGCCCGGCATTCCGAGGTGCGTTCCGTGTTTGACTTGCTGTATGCGGACCATGCCCAAGCGCGCAAAGCGTTTTTGGATGAACATGGACGTGGCTCTGAATGGGACTCGGAGAGTCTCGTGGAGGCTGTCATTCAAGGCGTGTTGCGCGATCCTGAATTTGCCAGAATGAGCCTTGCCTGCGTGAGGCATGCGCCGCTCGCATGGCTGATGGGAGGGCAAACCGAAATGACGGAGCGTGAGCGGCGATTTGCGTTTCATCCGTGGGCGCATGTTGATTTTCTTGTTTACGACGCCATCGGAAAGTTGCCGCTGTTCGGAATTGAAGTTGATGGCTGGGCATTTCACCGGCCCGGATCGCTCCAATCTGAGCGCGACGAAATCAAGAACACCGTCTTTCAACGCGCCGGCCTGCTGTTGGTCAGGCTTTCCACGACCGGCAGCGGCGAAGCCGCGAAGATTTCCCATGCGCTTCGGCAGGTTGTTGGTTTGCAGTCGGATTGAAATTATTGCGACCGGGCGTTAAAATTTTTCCACAATGAAAAAAGAATTGTCTCCAAAACAACGCGAAGAATTGCTCAAAACGTTGAAAGCCCGCTTTGAGAAAAATCTGAACCGCCACAAAGGTCTCGACTGGGCGAAAGTGCAGGCAAGGCTGGAAGCGAATCCTGAAAAATTGTGGTCGCTCAGTGAAATGGAACGCACCGGCGGCGAACCGGATGTTGTCGGCTTTGATAAAAAGTCGGGCGAATACATTTTCTTTGATTGTTCGCCGGAAAGTCCGAAAGGCCGCACGAGTCTTTGTTACGACCGTGAAGCGCTGGATTCCCGGAAAGAACATAAACCGAAAAATTGTGTCGTGGACGCGGCGGCGGAAATGGGCATTGAGCTTTTGACGGAAGAAGAATATTTCGCGCTGCAAAAGCAGGGCGAGTTCGACACGAAGTCGTCGAGCTGGATTGCAACCCCGGCGGACATCCGCAAACTCGGCGGCGCGATCTATGGTGATCGCCGCTATGGTCGTGTTTTCATCGGCCACAACGGCGCAGAATCTTATTATCAGGGCCGAGGGTTTCGTGGTTCACTCAGGGTTTGAAGTGTGTGCCGCTCGGGCCGCCATGATCTCATGGACGCGGCCCTGGCGGTTGCCGGCCGTGAATGGTTTTGGCGTTGAAACAAAGTGAAACCTCGCCGCACGATTTTCGTCTGAACCCTGACATGGAAGTTTTCACGAGAGAAAAGCACCGGCACCGCGCTTTCACTTTGATTGAACTGCTCGTAGTCATCGCCATCATTGCGATCCTGGCGGCGATGCTGCTGCCCGCGCTGGCGACGGCCAAACAAAAAGCGTGGACGATCACTTGCAATTCCAACCTGCACCAGATCAGCCTCGGCATGACGATGTTTGCCGACGACAACAACGGGCGTTATCCCCAGTCTGGCGGGGCGATCCCGTGGAACACGGCGTTTCCCGACGCTCCGACCAATGCCTGGATGCAGCAGATCTTTGCCTACACACAAAACACCAACATTTACCGCTGCCCGTCGAACAAGCTGCTGCCTTCGTCCACGCAGTCGCATTTCAATTATTTCAACGGCACGCGGGCGGCCTTCGTCGCCGCCGGTTTCCAGCAGGCGGCGGTGGACACGAAACGAATCCTGTTTCCGACGGCGCTGGTCTTGTGCGGCGACACGCTCGATTTTACGCCGGCCGATGCGGACAAGGATGACTACACGCAGAATTGTGTCGGCGGCCCGGCAAACGGCATTCCGTGGGAAGACTGGCAGGCGCATACCAAAGGTCAAAACATCCTTTTCGCCGACGGTCATGCGAAGTGGTATAAAGGCTATGACACGAACGAAATGACGTTCCGTTATGATTCAATGTCGGGCTGGGAATAATTTCTTCGCGGCCAACCGCTCTAACGCCAGTTCTATCTTAGTCGTCATGGTGCGCAACTTTGTCGTGAATTCGTTGTTTGACTTGGGAGCATGAAGCATCACATTTCACTAATCGCGCTCACATTGTTTTCATTAGCTTTTATCGGTTGCTCCAAGCATTCACCAGACGCAGCATTAGCGCGCCAGAAGGTTTATGATTTGGGCGTTGTCGAAGTTTCGGACGGCATACAGAGCCGGCATGATTTAGACGGTGACCGGGTTTGCATCATTACCCCGGCAATCCAAAAGGACGGCAGTGTTTTGCTATCCATGCGGATCGAAGAGTCAGGCAAACTGTTACAATTGATGAGGGCGCAGACTGGAAATAATATTCCATTTCAGATGACAGTGGGTGATTTGAGCATCGGAATGAAACCCCACATCAAACAAGACACCCAATAAGCCGCCATTTCGCTGTCAGTTCCGTTGTCGCGGCTCACTCACGAGCCGCAACAACGGAACTGACAGCTTGCCTGTCGTGTTGGGGTTTCATTTTCAAGAAATTTGACAGGCTGGAAGCCTGTCCCACTACTGGAATTGAAATTTCCCCTGACAGAGGCGTCTCATTTCGGTTAATTTCCACACCAGCCAATCACTATGAAAAATAAAATCGTCCTCGTATTTCGTTTCTGCACCTTGCGCGTTGCCGTCGCCATGACGCTGCTGGCCTCGGCGGCCGGCTTCGGGAAATCCGCTGCGGATTTCGTCAATCCCTTCATCGGCACCGACGCCCACGGCCATGTTTATCCGGGTGCGACGGTGCCGTTCGGCATGGTGCAGCTTTCGCCCGACACGCGCGACAACGGCTGGGACGGTTGTTCGGGCTATCATTACTCGGACGGGAGCATTCTGGGCTTTTCCCACAATCATCTCACTGGCACGGGCTGCCCGGATTTGGGCAACATCATGCTGATCCCGACCGTGGGCGCGCTGAAACTCACGCCCGGCGCGCATCCGGGTGAAGGCTATCAGTCGCGCTTTTCGCACGCCGACGAATCCGCCCGGCCCGGCTATTACTCGGTGATTCTGAAAGATTACAACGTGAAGGTGGAACTCACCGCCACGGCCCGCGCGGGTTTTCATCGCTACACGTTTCCGGCCACGGATGCCGCCCATGTCGTCGTGGATCTGCAACACGGCGTCGGCAACAACGTCACCGACTCGGAGTTGACGATTGAAAATGACCACACCGCCAGCGGATATCGCCGCAGCGACGGCTGGGGCGGCGACAAGGTTTATTATTTCGTGATGGAATTTTCCAAGCCGTTTGCCTCGTCGGGCGTGGCGCAGGCGGACAAGGATGTTCCCGGTCAGCAAACCAAGGGCAAGGAAACGAAAGGTCATTTCGATTTCAAGACGAAAGCCGGCGAACAGATTCTGGTGCGTGTCGGTTTGTCCACCGTCAGCGTGGAAGGCGCGCGGAACAATTTGCACGCGGAGATTCCGAATTGGAATTTTGACGCCGTGGCCAAGGCCGCCGGCAAACAATGGAATCAGGCTTTGGGCAAGCTCGCGGTGGAAACCAAAGACGCCAATCTCAAGCAAACCATCTACACCGCGTTCTACCACACGCTGCTCGCACCGACGCTGTTGAGCGACGTGGACGGCCAATATCGCGGGCCGGATGGCAAGGTGCATCAGGCGAAGGGTTATGATTATTATACCGAGCTTTCGCTGTGGGACACGTTCCGCGCGGAAAATCCGCTGTTGACTCTGGTTCAGCCCGGTCGCGTGAATGACTTTGTGGACACGATGCTGGCGCACTTCACGACTTTCGGCCAAAACACGCTGCCGGTCTGGCCGGAAGGCGGCAAGGAAACCTGGTGCATGATCGGCAACCACGCCATTCCCGTCATCGCCGACGCTTACATGAAAGGCTTTCGCGACTGGGACGCCAACGAGGCGTTGAATGATATGATTGCATCCACCGACAAGAACCGCGAGCAGCTTGAAGATTATCGGGACAAAGGCTACATCCCCACGGGCGACGGCCGGCAAAGCGTTTCCAAGGTTTTGGAATACGCCTATGATGATTCCTGCATCGCGCGTCTGGCCAAAGCGCTGGGCAAAAATGACGTTGCCGAAAAATATGCCAAGCGTTCTCAGAATTGGGAGAATGTGTTCGATCCCTCCACCGGCTTCATGCGCGGCCGGAATGCGGATGGAAGCTGGGTGACGCCGTTCGGCGAAAAGGAGCAGGACAGCATCAATTTCAATGAATACACCGAGGCCAACGCGTGGCAATACAACTTCTTTGTGCTGCACAATGTTCCCGGCCTGATTGAGAAACTCGGCGGCGATGACAAGTTTGTCGCCCGCCTGGACGAGATGTTTGACACGAAGGAAACCATTCCCAACCTCGGCCAGATTCCTGATGTCACCGGCGTCATCGGCATGTATTCACACGGCAACGAGCCGGATCATCACGTTTCCTATCTCTACAATTACGCCGGCCAGCCGTGGAAAACGCAGGCGCGTGTCCGGCAGCTCGCCACGATGTTTTACACCAACACGCCCAGCGGCATCTGCGGCAACGACGACTGCGGCCAGACTTCGGCGTGGTATGTGTTCACGGCGCTGGGTTTTTATCCGGTTGATCCGGTCAGCGGCGATTATATCCTCGGCAGCCCGCTCGTGGATCGGGCCACGATCAAGCTGGATTCAAAATATGCGAAGGGCCGCAGCTTTACCGTCATTGCCAAACATAATTCCCCTGAAAACATTTATATCCAGTCCGCCACGCTCAACGGCCAGCCGCTGACGCGCAGTTGGATTTCTCATGCCGAAATCACCGCCGGTGGAAAACTAGTGCTGACGATGGGGCCGACGCCCAACAAGGAATTCGGCACGGCAGCAGCAAATCGTCCGCCAAAAATCTGACGAGAGGTTTGACGGGAAGCGCGACAGCTTTCACCAACCCGGATTTGGAGTTCCGCCTTCAGGCGGGATTCCAAACTTGGAAGATTTTCCGTGAGCTACAGCTCTCCATTATGATTTCGCCGCCGGCTCAGGCAGTTCACAACCGGTTTCGCCAGATGGCGGTGGGCTGGGACACGTCAAAAGTCACACGCTTTTCTGGACTTTGTTTCGTGTAAATGGCGTAGCTCATGGGCTTCAGCGCAAAATGCCCGGCGAGCAGCCGACGCAGGCGATGCAGCCAGAACCAGAACGGCTTCACGATCCGCACCCAGCGCGGGATCATGGCGATCTTGGCGTTCCTTTCGCGAAGCGCGTTGGGCTTCAAATTCATGTTCTCGCCGGTATCGGTGAAGACAGAGGTGAAGTCGTTGCGCACCGCCATCGGCACCCGGTTTTCCACCAGCACGCGCATCCAATGAAAATCGCCCAGATCGCGCCATTGCGTGTCGAAATAAATGTTCCGTTCATGGATGACTTTCCGCCGGATGAAAATGGAGCTGGTCAGCGCCATGAACCGGAACCAGCCACCGGGCAGATGCGGCACCAGCGCATGACGATGGCAAATGTATTTCCCGTCGCTGTCGGTTACCAGGCTGCCGGCCAGCAGGATTTCCACCTGCGGATTCGCTTCAAAAAAATCGTGGACGGTCTTGAGCGCGCCGGGCAGATATTGTTCATCGCAGTTCAGATAGGCGAGAATGTCGCCGGTGGCGCGGCGATAACCACGGTTCACGGCGTCATACATGCCGCCGTCTTTTTCAATGAACACTTTGACTCGTGGATCGTGCGGCAACCAGTCCTGCGTGCCATCGTCCGAGCAGGAATCCTGCACAATGTGTTCAAGCTCGACGCCCTGCTGGTCGGCCACGGAGGCGATGCAAAGCTTGAGCCATTCCGAATTGCGGAAACTGGGCGTGATGATGGAAAAAAGCATCGTTCAATAAGGTTGGCGAGTTTAAACGCCTTGCCGTAGTTTTCTAAGGGTTTCATTGATGAGCGTGGACGATGTGCCTTGGGTGTAAGGGAAATAAACAATGTGCACGCCGACGTTGTTAAATTTTTTTTCCAAAATTTTCCACTTGTCTGATTTGAACCAGTCGTCGCCGACGAACATCACATCGAACCGGAGTTTCTCCCAAATTTTGAATTTATCCATGTCAGTTTGTGGGATGGCCGCATCCACGTATTTGATGTTTCTGATGATTTCCAAGCGTTCCGCAAATGGAATGACGGCACTTTTGTTTTTGTAGGCGACCAGTTCGTCCACGGTCACGCCCACAATCAATTTGTCGCACAGCCCTCTGGCGTTTTTTAGCAGGTTCAGATGGCCTATGTGAAACAAATCATAGACACCGGTGGTGTAGCCCACCACATATTGATTCGTGCGCTGGCCGGTCAGTTTTTTAGTTTTCAATTTGTAGCACCTTTAGATTGAATTTTAACCATTTATCCATAGACGAATCATTTTCGTCTCCAAAATCTTTGAAGATGGTGGCAAGATCCACCGGGAATCCCACCTTTTTCCGTTCAATAATGCTTGGCGGCAAAATATCGGCAAAAATCCGTTTTAACGGTGCCTTGACCACGCCGTCCTGCATCCGATATGCCAAAGGAACCCCGGCTAGGCGCTTGACGAGCCGATGATCTACAAAGGGAACCCGCGCTTCCACACTGCATCGCATGGTTGAATTGTCCACCCGCCGCAGCAGTCCATGCAGGTGCGCTACTTGAAAAAAAGCCGCCACGATGTCAATTGTCCGGCCTCGATCCATGAACGGTGCCAGCGCATCTTCAATGACTTCGTCATCCCGATGACTGCCATAGGAATAGCCGGCATCAAACTCGCGGAGATTAAATTTCGGGCAGGCGTTTGCCCAGCGATAAATCCGGTCATAGCCAAAAAACAGTTCGTCCGCGCCTTCACCGCTCAAGACCACCGTATTGAACTGTTTTACCGCTCGAGTCATCTTGTAAAGCAGGACTTCATTTGGCACGGATAACGGTTCCCGGCGGGTCAAGATCAGGTCTTTGGCTAGCTCTAAAAACTCCTCATCCGTGATCAGCACCTCGTGGTGCGTGCTGCCAAATTTCGCGGCGGCAATTCTGGCCCACTCAAACTCATTGTTTGATTCCGAACCCACCGTCCACGTGTGCGGCTTGTGCGACAGCCCGGCGATAATGGTGCTGTCCACGCCGCCGCTCAAGTAACTGCCCACTTCCACGTCGGAAATGCGCCGGTAGCGGACGGCGCTTTCCAGCAAATGCCGCACCTCCTCGTCGGTCGGAGGTTCCTGGTCTCCGCGCGGCAATTCCCAATACCGATGGATTAGCCCGTTTTCCATGTAACTGCCGGCTGGAAACATGGAAATGCCTTGGTAAAGCGTTCGGCCGTTGAAGAATGTTCGGAGTTTTTTATATTGCCGCAATCCGACCTCATCTATGGTCGTGTGTTCGGACAAGGTCAGCAGAGGCGCGATTTCCGAACTGAAAGCATGTTGTCCGCCGGCTTGAGTATGGTAAAGCGGTTTAATTCCCAATCGGTCGCGCGCCACGAAAAACTTTCCGGTTTGCTGGTTCACGATGATGAAGGCAAACATGCCGTTCAACTCGTTTAACATTTCCGCACCCAGCTTCAGGTATAGCTTCAAAAGCACCTCCGTATCGCTGGTCGTGCGAAGTTCTAGCCGATGCTTTTGAGCGAGTTCGTGAAAATTATAGATTTCACCGTTGTAAATGATCTGGTGCCGACCGTCCTCCGAAGCAAACGGCTGGTTGCTGCGATTATCGAGATCTTGAATTTTCAGCCGGTTATGGCCCAGCTTGCCAGCGCCAGATTCAGCATAGCATTCGGCGGCATCCGGCCCACGATGATCCATCTGCATCAGAGCCGAGATAAACCGGTCTTTGGTGATGGCTGGCTTGTTGGTAAAAAGTATTCCGCACATAAAATAGTCGTAAGGCTGCTCTCAAACGAAGCTGGAATTAAATCATTATTTTGGCAGCAATGCTAAATGTTTCAAAAGCCGGGTGGTGGCCTGGTCATCCGGGTTTTGATGAAACAGCTTCCGCATTTTTTTCCTTTGATCCGCATGAGAATCTCTGCCTTGCAAGGTCTGCGTCAGGCAATAGAGCAGTTCTTCAAAGGTGGTGGCTACTGGCCCGGCTAGATAATCCGTCACTGGGTTCATCAAAAATCCTCGGGACGATTCAAATTCTGCCATGTCATGAAAGCTGTGGATGACCGGACGGTCGAGAATCAGGTAATCCACCACGACACTCGAAATATCGGTGATCAAAACATCCATCTGCCCCAGCACTTCGTAGAGAGTCAAGCCTCGCTTGCACAACCATTGTTCATCAACCACAATCAGGTGGCTCAATTCTATTGCCTTTTCAAAAGGAGCCATCGGATGCGGTTTGACAAAAGCTAAAGTATTTTGTTTCTTGAAAAACGCGTTCAATGTTTCGGCCTCGACGCCAGGCATCCCGAACATGTTTCCGCTGTCTTTGCCGTCACGAAAAATCTCGCCCCGCACACTGTTCCGAAAAGTTGGCAGCCAAGCGACGGTCTTTTTGAATGCACCACCCTTTGGAAACCCCAGCCGCTGCCAGACCGCATCTGGTTTTGAAAAAAGTCGGTCATTCCGGGGCAGGCCAGTGATCAAGGCACCATCCATCGGCCGCATTGTTTTTTGCATGATGTCGGCCCAAAAATCGGAGGTGGCGAGTGCATATTGGGAGCTTATACCACGATGGTCTTTTTGCAGCCAGCCAACTTTCTTAAACGGCATACCATGCCAGACGTTAACTGAAACTACGTTGGATGGGAAATGCCACATGAAGCAGCGGTGCGTAAAAAAAACATAGCGGGCAAAGAGAAAATAGAGTAGTCCGCGAACGCTGTCTTTGCGGACGATTTTGGTTTTAGGCTTTAGTTGAAATTGCTGGCAGGGTTTGCCGCAAATAAAAAAAATCACCTTGCGAACCGGGGTTTCATCCAGCCGATCCTGCAAGGCCAGCGCCATGTCCTCATAATCCGGCCAGCCATAGACGACAGCGTAATTCAATTTGGGAAGCAGCCGGTAGGCGGTCCAAGCTAGTGATCTAATAAACTCTTTAAACATCCGGCTCAATGACTATGGATTTTCAGCCTCTGCATCGGGCTGGAACGCTGGAAAACAGGCCGGCAGGTGACGGACCCAAGAAATTGATATGGCTACGATGCAGCAATCATATGCTCCGTAAGTGATGATTCTTTTCATGTTTTCGGGCCGCCAAGAAACGATTTTGGCGTAAAACGAAGTTTTTAGCGGGGAACTGGTCTGATTGCAAGCGTGCAGAGAACGCGAGGCGTTTCGGCAAATCATTCATTCCACGCTCCGCAGTGCGGCGGCCAGTGCGGTGAGGTGGCTGGCCAAGGTGAAACGGGTGGTGAAATTTTGGCGGGCCCACTCTCCAGAATGTCCCGACATCAGGCGGATCAGCGCATCGGCAACCTGCTTGGGTGACTGCGTGTCCACGAGGCCGGGATAAGCTGGCGGCATGATTTCAGGTATGGATCGCCAACGAGTGGTGACAACCGGCAGGCCAAAAGCCATTGCCTCCACCACGACCAAACCAAAGCTTTCCGCATGATAATAGGTCGGAAAACAAAAGCAGTCGTTTTCGGAAAACACCTGCGTCTTGGCCGGACCGCTGACAAAACCCAGATAGTTCACCCGGGTTTTTCCGGCATCTTTTGATGCGAGCAGAGACAGGCACCGGTCAAATTCTATTCTGTCTTGGGGGCTGACAAATTCTCCGGCCACCGTCAGTTGCAGGCGAAGTGGCGAGTTCATCTGATGTAATTGCCAATTGGCAAGAACCACCCCTTCCAAGGCGTCAAACAAGCCTTTCTCTTTCATGCAATGCGCCAGAAAAAGCACTTTTACGATATGAGGATCGTCGCCAGCGGCTTGATGATCTTCAGGCAGAAACGGCTCGCCAGCGAGCAGTTTGCGACGGGCTTCAAGCCGGGCTTTGCGCCGGGGCAAAATAAATTTTTCAAAATCCGGACAGGGGTCGGCAATTCCATTGTTCACCAGGCAAACGCGGTGAGACAGGAGTTTTTCTCCATCAGTGGCGTTATAGCGGGAAAGAACGATGCTCAAGTCCACGGGCCGAAACGCCCGGTAGGTTGCGGCACGGGCGTGGATATTGGCGCTGGTTTCCAGCCATTTGCCCAGGCCGGCGGCGTGCCAGTGCAGGATGACCCGCTTGAAAAATGGCCGGCAAAGAAACATCACCAGCCAGTCACGATACAGGGCGACGCGTTTGCCGGGCGCGGGAATGTAATAAAAATTTTCCACGCCATGCCGGAAGCGAATCCAGACGGCCTGCGCGCAAAACCAGAAGACCAGAAAGATTTTTCCGCCTTGAAATTCACCGACGTCCGCCAGTTTATCCGAGAAGCGCGCGTTGACGTGGTAGCATTCGATGCCGTGAAGATTGTCCGCCACGCCGGCCTTTTTTTTGCGCGCGTCGCCGCCAAAACCTTCGAGCATGAGCTGAACCATGTAGCTCTGGCCGTGATGCGGCGGTGGTGTGTGGGCAAAAACAAGCAATTTCATTTCAGATTTGCGCCGGGCCATATACGATTTGCGCGCCGCATGAATCTTGAAATCGTAAATCTTAAATTCAAAATCGTAAATGACTAACCGTGTGAATGTCCTCGGCGTCGGCATCAGCGTGCTGAATTTGAAAAGCGCGCTGGCCGCCATCGCCACCGCCGTGCGCGAGCGGCGCAAGGGCTACATTTGCGTGACCGGCGTGCATGGCGTGATGGAGGCGCAGGATGACGCGGCCTTCAAAAAAATTCTGAACGACGCCTTTCTCTGCACGCCGGACGGAATGCCGATGGTCTGGGCCGGAAAGTTAAACGGCCACCGCGAAATGCGTCGCGTCTATGGGCCGGACCTGATGCTGGAAGTGTGCGCGTGGAGCGAGGCGAGCGGCGCGAAACATTTTTTTTACGGCGGCGCGGACGGCGTGGCCGAACTGCTCGCGCAGAAATTGCAGGTGAAATTTCCGAAGCTGTCCGTCGTCGGCACGTTCACGCCGCCGTTCCGCGCGCTGACCGGGGACGAGCAGAAAAACCTGGCGGCGCAAATTGCGAAAGCGCAGCCGGACATTTTGTGGGTGGGCCTGAGCACGCCGAAACAGGAGAAGTTCATGGCGGAATTTCTGCCGAAGCTGGACGTGACGCTGATGATCGGCGTGGGCGCGGCGTTTGATTTTCACAGCGGCCGCGTCCGGCAGGCGCCGCGCTGGATGCAGCGCAGCGGCTTGGAATGGTTTTACCGCCTGTGCAGCGAACCGCGCCGGCTGGGGAAACGCTATGGCCGCAACAATCCGCTGTTTGCCATGAAATTTCTCGGCCAGTTGACGGGTTTGAAAAAGTATCCGGGCGAATAAAATCAAGCCGGTTAAGTTTTGAAGTTTAATAAAGATTTCCGCCGCCGATGTTGAAGCTGGGGCCGCGGCTTTTGAATTATAAATTGCTGAACGAAAGAAAAAATTGTTCTAATTGTCAGAATGGAAGCCAATGTTGAATTAAAGGCCGCACCGGAACGAATTGAGCCTGAATCCAAAGGACGCGAGCATTTTGGATCGGAAGCCTTGGATCAGTGGCGTGGGCTGGCGCTGGTGCTGGTTTTGATTTCACACGGTTTCTTTTTCACGAACCGGGTGAATGGGATTGGCCGCGTTGGAGTAAACCTGTTCTTTTTCATTTCTGGAATCCTGGTTTTTCGTTCCATCTCGCGCTCAAAGGCGGCCAATCAATGGAGCCGCAGCCGTTTGTTTTGGTGGCGGCGCTTGCGCCGCCTTTATCCGGCGGTGATTGCTTACGGGTTGGCGATGCTCGCCGGCACATGGTGGTTGCAACATCGTCCCAATCTTCCGCCCATGTCCGACTTTGCCAGTTATGTGAGGGCGATGCCGGCAGCCTTTGGGTATTTTGCCAATTATATCGAGACACCGATGTCTCTGGGGCATTTATGGAGCCTTTCCTGTGAAATGCAGTTCTACCTGCTGGCTCCTTTGATTTACATTCTCGGTGGCCGGGCGGAGCGAAGGCGGAATCTGGTTTTTGGACTTCTGCTGATGTTTTTGATCGGGCTTGGCCTGGCGCAACCAATGATTGGAAAATGGAAATACCATTTTGAATTCGCGGTATGGCCGATGATGTTCGGGTTTTTTTGCGAGTATAAACGCGGCTGGTTCCTTTGGCTTCCCGGACGATGCGTGACAATCATCCTTTGGGCGGCCATCGCAATATGCGGAGCGAGCATGTTGCTTATGCTGTTTGGCATGAAAATGAAAGTGACCGTGATTGCAGTCGGCACATTGCTGCTTCTGCCTTGCATGCTGGCATACTTGTTTGGCCGGCCCATGCCCGGCCTTTTTGGCTGCGGCATGAAATGGCTGGGGGAAAGAACTTATTCAATTTATCTTTGGCAACAACCATTTACGATTTGTAATTTTCTGCCATCAGGATGGCATCCTGTAGGCGCCATGATTTCAATTGCCGTCGGAGCCGCCTGGTTTCGGATCTTTGAATTTCCATTTTTAAGCGCCAGCCGGAAAAAGCAGGCAAAACCTTTATGAAATCCCGCCGATGGGTCGCCGGATTGTTGCTGGCAGGATTGTTTGGATCATTATTCGTCAACTATATCCTCTTGCAACAATTGCGCTCGCGTTACGAGAGCCAGCTGATCCAACAAATTTGGCCGGCAGGAACAACCCGGCAGCCGGCGGCTTCAGGTGACACTAATCATTTGTGTCCGGTGGTTTTATTGTTGGGCGATTCCAGAATTTCTGAATGGAATCCACCGATGATGACAAACTATCACGTCATAAACGCAGGCATTCCGGGCGCGACCACGGCACGGCTTCGATTGCAGGCTCCAGAGTTGCTCGAACAGTTTCATCCAGCAATTGTCGTGATCCAGGCAGGCATCAACGATTTGAAATTAATCGGCCTTCGGCCCGAACTGGCTTCGCTCCTGATTTCTGAAGCCGCGACTAATTTGACAGAGCTGGTGGAGATTTGTTCCCGGCAAAACTGCAAAGTGCTTTTATTGGAGACATGGCCAACCAGCCGGCCCAGATTGCTTCGACGATTTATATGGAACCAAGCCGTCCCCGATTCAATAATGAAATTAAACCAGCAGTTGCGCAAACTAAACGCCCCCGCCCGCGCAATTCGGGTCGCGGATATTATCAGCGAGGCCGGCCGCAATAACCAGGGTGTTTTGCCATACCGCGACGCGATTCACTTTCGTCCGGACGCCTATCATCTGTTGAATCCGATTCTAAAAGAGGAATTAAAAAAATTGGATTTGAATCGGGATTGACTTACAATCGCAAATTCAAGGCCACCATGATCCCGGGCGGGCTTGAGTGCCTCGAAGCATGACCTCGTTGGGCTGTTTGGGAATATGCGTGAACTATTTTTTTCACATTGTCTTTTCAGTCGGCCCGGCAATTTTAATCACCCCAATTGGCAGGGGCGCTTCGAATTTGTTTGAGCGAATCCCGGCGTTTTGTTATCTGAAAGCTGGAACAACGCACGCATGAACGGAAATGCTCAAATTGAAACGTCGCCCGGCTTCTGGCCGGACACCGTGGCCTGCTGGCAGCGGCTGCCGAACAAGCTGTTTTTTTTCCTGCTGCTGCTGGCGTGGCTGGCGTTGTTCCATTTTCTCGGCAACTCCATCTTGGGCTACGTCCATTCGTCGTCGTTGTTTGTGTGGTTGAATTACGATTACAGCCTGCCGGAATCGGACGATGCCCACGGGCCGCTGATTCCGTTCATTGTCATCGGACTTTTCTGGTGGAAGCGCAAGGAACTGCTGGCCCTGCCATTGCAAATCTGGTGGCCGGGACTGTTGCTTTTCGCGCTGGCCGTGCTGCTGCACCTGGTGGGTTTCGTCACGCAGCATCCGCAATTGTCGGTGGTGGCAATGTTCGCGGGGATTTTCAGTCTGATGGGCCTGGCCTGGGGCCGCGCGTGGCTGGTGAAAAGCATTTTCCCATTCTGGCTGTTTGGATTTTGCGTGCCGCTGGCGGCGTTGACGACGGTCATCACGTTTCCGTTGCGCCTGATCGTGACGTGGCTGGTGGCGGGCGCGGCGAATCTGCTGACGATTCATGTGGTGCGGGAAGGCACGCAACTGCTGTCGCCCGACGGCAGTTTCCAATACGACGTGGTGGCGGCGTGCAGCGGAATGCACAGCCTCGTGGCGATTTTTTTGCTGGCGACGGTGTATGGTTTCGTGATGTTCCGTTCGCCGGGCAAACGCATTTTGCTCATGGCGCTGGCGCTGCCGCTTTCCATCCTCGGCAACTTCACGCGGCTGATGTGCGTTGTTTTTGCGGCGGAAATCGGCGGGCAATCCATGGGCAATTTCGTGCATAACAACTGGTTCTTCAGCCTTGTCCCTTATATTCCGGCCATCGCGGGACTGCTGCTGGCCGGCCGCTGGCTGGAAAATAAAACGGCCCGGGCGAACCCGGCGGCGGCGGAAACAAAATGAACAAATGAACAACTCCACCAAAAAATGGCTGCTGTTTGCCGTCGCGCTGGCGTTGATGGGCGGTTCGGCGGGCGCGCTGACGTGGTTGAAGACGCATCAAAAACTCGGCGCGCCGGGCGTGAAGGCGGCGGCCATTCCCGGAAGCGTGGCGATGCAACTGGCGTTGCCGGAACGCGTGCTGGATTTCACCTCCACCAACGTGCCGGAGCCGGAGGTTGTCCTGGGTTACCTGCCCAAGGACACGAGCTACACGGGACGGTATTATTTCACAACAAACGGGTTTTGGGCCAACGCCACGCTCATCCTCATGGGTGAAGATCGCACAAGCATTCACAAGCCGGATTATTGCCTGCCCGGCCAGGGCTGGCAGATTCGGGAAAAAACCGAGGTCAAGCTGCCCATCGCCGGCACGGCGCCGTATGAACTGCCGGTGATGAAATGGATCATCAGCAAAACCGTGTCCACGGCGGACGGCTCGCCGCAGACGGTGAGCGGCATCTACGTCTATTGGTTCGTCACCAAGGGCCAGACCAGCGATGATTTTCCGGGCATGTTAAAATCCATGATGTTTCATCTCATCCGCCACGGCGAATTGCAGCGCTGGGCCTACGTTTCTTATTTCACCGCCTGCCTGCCCGGCCGGGAAGACGCGGCGTTTGCGCGGATGAAGGAATTGATCGCCGCCTCGGTGCCGGAATTTCAACTGCCGCCGGGCGCCGTCAAATGAATTGAATTCGTTCCGGCAACGACTATCATGCCAACAAATTAGACGTATTAAATGCTGCAACGCGACCGTCAAATCCGCACGCAAATCCAGCAGGTCGCCGATGCCTGCCTCTTTGCCGTCAGCTTCTGGCTGGCCTTCAGTTTGCGCGGCACCAGTTTTTTTCACGACTGGATCGGCCTGGAAAATATCCACGCGGACGCCTTCGACCGGGTCGCGTGGCTCATTTTTGCCGTTGCCCTGGCCGCTCCGTTCGTCCTGCAATCGCAAGGATTTTACAACCGGCAGGTCGTCAGTTCACGGATGATGATGTTCTGGCCGTTGACCCGTAGTTGCATCATCGTGACCACGGGTTTGGTGCTGTTGTTCTTTCTGTTCCGGGCGAACGCGCCGCGCGGCGTGGCGGTGTTGTTTGCCGTCATTGCCTTCGTGCTGGTCTGGATCAAAGAGGAGATGCTGCTCATCGCGCTGCGCAGCCGCATGGCCAGGGCGCAATATCGCCGGCGCATCATCCTGGCCGGAATCCCGTCCGAAACCGCCCGGCTGCGGCGCGGATTTCACGTTCGCTACGGCGACGAAGTCGAAATCATGGCGGAATTTAACCTGGCCAGTTCGCCTATCAACGAACTCATCGAACGGCTGCATGAACATTCGGTCAGCGGCGTGCTGGTCAGCGCCAAGCACGCGCATTTTGAGCACGTCGAGAACATCATCCGGGTTTGCGAGATCGAGGGCGTGGAGGCATATTTGGTCGCGGATTTTTTTGCGACGCAGATCGCCCGCGCCAGTTTTGACGAACTGCTGGGGCATCCGCTCATCGTGTTCCGCACCACGCCGGAAGCCTCGTGGGAAATGATGCTTAAGCTGGTGGTGGACTTTTCGGGCGCATTTCTGCTGCTGCTGGTGACTGCGCCGTTGATGCTGGCCGTGGCCGCAATGGTGAAGATTAGTTCACCCGGCCCGGTGCTGTTTCGCCAGCAGCGTTCCGGCCTGAACGGCGCGCCATTCACCATCTTCAAGTTCCGCACCATGAGCAGCAACGCCGAGCAGTTGAAGCATGAACTGGCCGCGATGAACGAGATGTCCGGCCCCGTCTTCAAGCTCACCAACGACCCGCGCATCACGCCGCTCGGAAAATTTCTCCGCAAATGGAGCCTGGACGAACTGCCGCAGCTCTTCAATGTTTTGAGCGGCGAAATGAGCCTGGTCGGCCCGCGCCCGCTGCCGGTGGACGAGGTCAAGCGGTTCAACGATCTGGCGCATCGCCGCCGGTTGAGCGTCAAGCCCGGCCTTACCTGTCTCTGGCAGGTCAGCGGCCGCAACCAAATTTCCGACTTCAAGGAATGGGTGCGGCTGGATCTCGAATATATTGACAACTGGTCGTTCTGGCTGGATGTGCGGATTCTGTTCCGCACCATCCCCGCCGTCCTGCGCAACACGGGGGCGAAATGAGGGGACGCCGGCGACGTTTAATCATTGAATTGGCCCCGCGCTCAAATAAGCTTTCGCGGTTGATTGCAACAATAAGGATTTGCCCATGAAAAAAACACAACCCACGTCCGTCGTCACCGGGGCCGCCGGCTTTCTTGGCTCCCACCTCACCGATTTGCTGTTGTCACGCGGCCACAAGGTCATCGGCATTGACAACTTCGTCACCGGCAGCGTGGACAACATCTCCCACCTCGGCGGCAATCCGAATTTCAAATTCATCCAGCAGGACGTGACAGAATTTATTTTCCTCGACGTGCCGGTGGATTACGTCTGGCATTTCGCCTCGCCCGCCAGTCCGATTGATTACCTGAAAATTCCGATCCAGACGATGAAAGTCGGCTCGCTCGGCACGCACAAGGCGCTCGGCCTCGCCAAAAACAAAGGCGCGCGTTTCCTCGTCGCCTCCACGTCGGAGATTTACGGCGACCCGCATGTGCATCCGCAGCCGGAAGAATACTGGGGCAACGTCAGCACCATCGGCCCGCGCGGCTGCTACGACGAGGCCAAGCGTTTCGCCGAAGCGCTCACGATGGCCTATCACCGCGAGCACAAGGTCGAGACGCGCATCGTTCGCATTTTCAACACCTACGGCCCGCGCATGAGATTGAACGATGGCCGCGTCGTCCCCGCTTTCATCAGCCAGGCGATCACCAACAAGCCCATCACGATTTTTGGCAAAGGCACGCAGACCCGCAGCTTTTGCTACTACGCCGACCTCATCGAAGGCATCTACCGCCTGATGATGAGCGACTACGCTCTGCCGGTGAACATCGGCAATCCAACCGAGATGACCATGCTCCAGTTCGCGGAACAGATCATCAAAGCGACGAAATCCAAAAGCAAAATTGTCTTCCGCCCGCTGCCCCAGGATGATCCGAAGCAGCGCAAGCCCGACATCGCCAAGGCCAAAAAACTGCTCAAATGGGAGCCGAAGGTGAAGCTGGCCGAAGGGCTGACGGACACGATCGCGTATTTCCGCACGAAAGTTTGAGCGGCGCGCAAACGCAAGCCAATCATTCGGCCTTTGACGGCACCAGACGGGTGATTTCCGAAACTACGATCGGGGAAAATCTGGAGGGGCATATCGTTGTTTCCGAAATTCGCAATGGCATCCAGCTTGGTAATCAGCGTTACGATTTTTGGCCGTCCGCCATTTGGCGGTGCCTGCCAGAAAACCTCCGTGTTCGTGGAGAAATGTGGTTCAATGTCATCGCGCGATCACTCGCTGAAAGCAGAAAAGGTCGTTGAAATTACAACAAGAAAAATGAAGGTTTTCACGGCTTGGTTTCGTCAATGATGGGGCAATCCATGTAGAAGGTTGCATTTTCAGCTCCCATATCGGCGTCCGCTTCCAGTTCCATAAAAGGATAAGCGGCGTTCGGCGGATTGTCGTCTTCACCCCAGGCGTCGGTGTAATAAAGCGGGGTCGCCTTGGTGATGGTTATTTTTTTGACTGATTGCAAATCAATGCCCAGCGTATCCGGCGCTTCCCGCCAGACGGCTTTGCCTGCTCGAATCTGTTTCAAAAGCGTATCCGGCGAAGCCACCCGATAGGATTTATCACGTTTGTAATTACGCCATGAGACCATGATTTTGGAAATTTCGGCGTCGTGGCCGAAGCTTATTTCACCGCCGCCACGCGCGCAGCCGCCGGAAATGCTGAATCCGTCAATGGCGCGATAAAAAACAACATTGTATCCAAACGTATTTGTCGCGTAAGCTGGCCCTCCCCCCCTCGGAAAAAAGAAAACTGTATGCGGTGCGCCGTAAAACTTTGTGCCGCCTCCATTGGGATTGGGAAATAACTCGCGTTCATTGATGCCAAGTTTAGGCAGCCAACGTTTTGCCATCTCGAATGCCTGCTTTCGATTCAGCACACCGTTGGTGTTGTGCATGTCGTCCGCATCGCGGTCGCTGTAATCAATGAATGCCCAATCGGGATTGATTCGCAGCGACCTTTTTTCGTCAGGGGTGTTGTAAGCAATCAGGCGCGGATACCCAGGGATTTCTTTTTGGTCTTTCTCTGTGAATCCGCCCAACGCAACCAGATTCGAGACAACATCCGACGAGACTTTGGCCGGCAAAGCTCGATAAGTCCAAACCTTGCGCGGCAGATCATTCTTTGGCGCATTCCAAACCATTGTGATGTTGGTTTGGGGTTTGAACGGATGGCCCAGACGGTGAAATGGCACAGTTTCCGCAAAACTAGCTGCGCAAAATCCGAATAGAAAAATCAAAGCAATATTTTTCATTGCACAATTTGCAGCGGATCATAAAACACGCTCCCTTGCGGAGTGGTAGCATTGTCTCCAGTCAGCATGTCTTGTTTGCAATCATTAAAACCAGCTATGGCAAATTGAACTGGCCGAGTTGCACAAAACGGAGTTGACTCGTTCCATGCGTCATAAATGGATTCCCGTTGTCGTCCATCCAATCCGAGCATCTTCTTGGCAAATATCACAAGATTACCATTATCACAAGTTGAATTGGCACCGAGTAAAAGATGCAAGTTACCATTGAAAGGCGTGATACCTGCATTTTGCATACTATACCAGTTATCCTGCCGGAGACTGTTGCAGGCTAAAATTACCATCCACTTTAATCCGTTAGTGCCAGAAGCGCCAAATTTCATCTGGGCCATGCTAACCCATGAAGAAGCGCCCGGTCGGCCATCAATTGGAAAATAAATGGGTTTGGATTGATTGGCATTGTAATCAATTGAGGTGGCATAAGTGCCATGAAGAGAGAGTAATCCAAGTGGAAACTGATTGAATGGGCTTCCGCTGCCTTGCAAGTCGGCGGCCTTTAGCTGGGTATTTGCCTCGGTAAGTCCAGACTGCCAGCCCCCTCTGCCCATCTGTGTTACAAAACCATCTATCCTAACCGATTCCACAAACGGGCAAGTGGCGGTTGTCCCCGAAGAATTTTCTAATTGGACGTGTTGCCCCTTTTGTCCCGGAAGCACAGGAAAACCATTAAATGGTGTGGCCAGCGCAAGCCCGCTCGGAAAATAGTCCTGATATGCCAAACCAAATTGCCCGGCAACTCCTTTCACCGGCTTATTCGGCGGCTTTTGGGGTGCGGGAGAAGAATTTTGGAAAGCGGCTGATGAACCACCGCTGGCAGCATCGGGAGAAAAACCGCCGCCGCTACTCATGGCAACACCGGATTTAGGCCGGGCGGAAGCGGTTAAAGATTCCGCTTCGGACGGCGTGGCGCTAAAAATCGTCAGGCTGTTTGTGTCGCATCCCGGCGGATAAATCGCCAACGGCACGACGTTTTCTGAATCGGGAGCCACCGCCCACAATTCAGGCGATTCCGAACGGGCAAACGAACTGGAACCGCCTGACGACATAGCATCCGAAGGTTGGCCGTTGGTCTCCGCAGAAATATAGTAATAATAAATCCCTGTCGGAAGATTTGTGCCGCCGTTTCCAGTGCCGTCCCAGTTATACAACATGGAAGTTCCGCTGCCGGTCGCCGTCAGCACAATGTTGCTATTGACGTCCTTGATATTCAACGTCCAATCGGAGTTGTTGGCAAAAACCGCGCTGACTTGCTGAGTCTGCCCCGCCGCTGGGTCAAAGAACCGTTGGGAAAATGAAATCCGCGTGACGAGATTGCTGAAAAGCACGGGAACAAAGGGAGAAACCGCATGGCCAAGCAAGACCGGCGGAGCATTCAATGCGTCACCCAGCCCCGATGCGCATCTGGCTGTGGCTAACAGGGTGTGTGTCTCATTGCCCCATTCGCAAGTGTTAATGCTGTAAGTGGCCATTTCATAATTCGTCGCGCCGTCAGTCCAGTTTGTAGTGCTGTCCGCCATTTGCATCTCCTGGCCATCCACATAAAGTTTTGTCCATGAAATGACAGGCTGGTCAGAACCGGCCATTACGTTGACAGTCAATTCGCCGGTAACGGCGGCGTTGCTTGTGGGTGAAGTGATGAAAACGCTCGGCTCATCCGAAGCCGTATTCGCTCCTTTGTCCACGACGCGGTAAAAGCGCACGGGCGAATTTTTCGGAAACACGATTGCTGGCGCCAAGTTGTAATTTCCAAAGTCACCGATGAACGTGTTCGTGCCGTGTGAGGGGTAATTATCGTAAAGTTTGCTCCAAGTAATACTGCCCGTGTTCGTGTCCACGAGCGCGTCGGCTTCGTCAACCTCGTAGAGATGATGTGGTTCACTCTGCCAATACAGTTGCATCGCGCCTTCGTCCGCCACTTTGATGGCGGTAAATTGCGGTTGCGCGACGGCGTTCAAGCCGATGACCAAGAGAATGCTGATGGTCAGTCTGCCGATGGTGTGGTTTAGGGTTTTCATAGGTTTTTGTGTAGGATTATCTTCATAACAAATTTTATTCCTTCAGGCTACGCCCCATCAGGCCGTGTTGTGCGAGCAAAATATGCGCCCTAATAAGGCGTGCCCAAGAGCCAACCGAAATTGCCTGATCTTGGTGCGCTGGGCGCCAATGTGCGCCGCGAACGCATTGCGCGCGGGCTGACGCAAGAGAAATTGGCAGAATTGGTCGAAATAAACCCGCGAACCATCCAGAAGATTGAAGCCGGAAAATTGAACATACTGGTCACAACCGTCCTGCGTTTGCAAAAAGCCCTGAATTGCCCTTGAGACGCCTTGATGCCGCGCTAACATTCCAAGCTAGACAAGATTATGCCGCACAATGGCGGTGGATTTCTTTTTCATAGACGGCCTTTTGTGGACGTCATCCAACTTTTCCAAAGCGGGAAAAAATGATGTCAAGCAGCCTTCTTACATGTGAGAAGGCTGGGTCAGCACCTTTGGCGCGTGGCGGCGTCACTGCAAAAGCAACTTGGCCGGTTTCTCCGGGAAAAACGGCATTTCTTCCGCGTCGCTGCATCGGATGGAAATGGGCCAGCAAAACGTCACGCTCAAAACTTTGGAACACATCCTGAAACGGTTTAAGCGCCAGGCGGGCGATATTTTTGACGACCGTTCCTGATCGAAGGCGAGAGCCTCTTATTCATTCCTCTTCGTTCCGCCTGGCGAGGATTTTCGAAAACTCGCGGAGTTGTATTGCGGGGAAAATCCAAGTAGGCAATCATTCCGGCGATTGAATGTTTTTTCGCGCCCGCCAATTTGAATTTGCTTTTCCGCGTCCGGCGCTTGTCATGGGCGTTGTCAACGTCACGCCGGATTCGTTTTCCGACGGCGGCAAATTTTTCAACGCGGAAGCCGCCGTCGCCCACGCGCTGGAACTCGTCGCGCACGGCGCGGACATTCTCGACATCGGCGGCGAATCCACCCGTCCCGGCGCGGAACCAGTCAGCGAAAATGAAGAACTGCGGCGCGTCATTCCCGTCATTGAAAAACTGGCCGGCCAGGTAAAGATTCCGCTTTCGATTGACACGATGAAGCCCGCCGTCGCCTGCGCCGCCCTCTCCGCCGGGGCCAGCATCGTCAATGATGTCGGAGCCAGCCGCGCGGACGACGCGATGGGACGCATCGTCGCCGAATTTCAGGCCGGCTACGTCTGCATGCACGCGTCGGCTAGTGGCAAGACAGACGTCTCGCCGGATCAGTTGCATCAAATCGTGAAACTGGCTAAAAACCAAGCCGGCGCCGGCATCGTCCAAGGCATCAGTGATTTTTTCCGGGAACGGTTGCGGTGGCTGAATGATTGCGGCGTGGCTTTTGAACAGGTGGTGCTGGATCCCGGCATTGGTTTCGGCAAGACGCTGGAGCAGAATTTGGCATTGCTCGCCGGCCTGGGGAGTTTTATGAAATACGGCCGTCCGCTGCTGCTCGGCGTTTCCCGGAAGTCGTTCATCGGAAAAATTCTTGGTCCCGGGACGAATGAACGCTTGCCCGCGTCGCTCGCCTGCGCGACTCTGGCGCTGGCCAATGGCGTGCAAATCATCCGCACCCACGATGTCGCGGAAACCGTGCAGGCGCTGCGGATGGCGGAAGCGGTTTTGGCCCGGAGAAACAATGTGGAATTATCTCGATAACGTATGGCGGCCCGTGGTGGAGATTTCAATCCTCGCGGTGCTGATCTACTACACCTTCCGTTTCGTGCGCGGCACGCGCGGCTGGCCCGTCGTCATCGGCTTCGTCGTCGTCCTGCTGGCGCTCAAGGCGGTCACTTGGTTTCTGGATTTGAAAGTATTGAGCTGGCTGCTTGACAACGCGTCGTTTTTTATCGCGGTCGGCGGGCTGGTCATTTTCCAGCCGGAACTGCGCCGGATGCTCGCCGAGCTGGGCAATCTGCCGCTTTTTGTCAGCACGAGCGAACAGCGTGAGGCCATCGAAGTCATCATTCAGACGGCCGAACGCCTGGCCGAGGTGAAGATCGGGGCGCTGATCGCCATCGAACAATCCATTCAGTTGCATGAAGTGGTCGAGTCCAGCGTCAAGGTGGATTGCGACGCCACGCCGGAAATGCTGGAGACGATTTTTTTTCCGAACAATGCGGTGCATGACGGCGGCGTCATCATCAAGGGCGACCGCATCGCCTACGCCGCCTGCATTTTTCCCCTGACGCAGCGGTCGGACATGAGCAAATCGCTCGGCACCCGGCACCGCGCGGCCATCGGCTTGAGCGAGGAAACCGACGCCGTCATCGTGGCGGTGTCCGAGGAAACAGGTTTGATTTCCTATGCCTACAAGGGCCAGTTGATCCGCGGCGTGACGTTGCAGGAACTCCGGGCGTTCCTGTCCTCCGTCATCCTGCGCCCGGAAAAAACCCACGGCTTCGCCAAATGGGCGCGCGCCCAGTTCACCGAACGCAACCGGCCGAAAGGCCCGGCGGTCATCATCAAGCACGCGGCCCGCAAGGCTGCGACAAAATAAATTTCTCCATCATGCGCGAATTTTTTCTCACGGACGTCCGCTGGAAGGTGTTTTCCCTGTGCCTGGCGCTGGCCATTTGGGGAACGGTTCATCGGGTTTTGAACACCTCCGGCTCCGCTGCCGCCAGCACGGATCGCCAGGTCATTTACAACGACCAGCCCGTCTTTGTAGTCGCTTCGTCCTCCGACGTGCATCTCTACCGCGTCGTGCCGGAGACGGTCAGTGTCACGGTCACTTGCTCGGACGCCGCCTACGCCGTTTTGCAGGCCAACCAGATCCGCGCCACCGTGGATTTGACCGGACTGGAGGCGGACAAGGA
>Ga0164241_10000526_pt1 | contig 67559 bp, 58 predicted proteins | sample OricomyardsoilBY_FD_108780 | JGI IMG/M metagenome (GOLD analysis project Ga0164241, IMG submission 108780) | Backyard soil microbial communities from Emeryville, California, USA - Original compost - Back yard soil (BY) | ecosystem: Environmental > Terrestrial > Soil > Unclassified | place: USA...
CCTAAGCCGGCGCTGGCCCCTCCACCGCCGTTCGGCGGTCCCCCTCCCCCAAAGGGGGAGGAGAGAGACTTCCCCGGCGGCCTCGCTCTAGTGCCCCCCAGCCGCCGGCGGTTTGGCGATCTTGGCCACATCCGCTTCCGTCACCGGCTTGGCATACGCATTGCCGAAGTGCGTCCGGATATAGGTCACAGCCTCGGCCATCTGGGCGTTGGACAAGGTCCCAGAAAACCCCGGCATCGCCCCCTTCCCGCCCGTCACGATCATGATCGGATAGGCCGCCCCCGCCAGCCGCGGATTGCTCGCCAAAGCCGGAATGGTCCCCGCCCCGCTCGCGCCCTTGGCGTCGGCCATGTGGCAGGCTTGGCAGACCGCGCCATAGACCTGCTCGCCGGTCACGGGCTTGACCGCACGGACGATGCCGCCGCCCGTGTCGCCGCCGCCCGAGGTCTGGGCCGCCGCCGAAGTCGCCGCCATCAACGCGGCCACCAAAACGATCTTCCTCATCCTCAGGCCTCCAGCGCGCGCTTGTGCAGACGGGTGATGGCGTCGATGGAGGACAGCAGCGCCCCCTCCATCCAGCAGCCGACGTACGACGCGTGCTCGCCGGCCAGCACGATCCGGCGGTCCATGCCGACCAGGGTCTGGTAGTGCTCCTTGCGGGTGTCGTCGTTCCAGCGGGCGCAGCAGCCCAGGGTCCAGGGCACTCGGCTCCAGGCCACCGAGGCGCCCGACGCGAACTCCTGGCGGTAGCTTTTCGGGTGCAGCACCGAACCCTGCGCCAGGGCCACCCCGATCCGCTGCTCGGGCGTCATGCCCGCCAGGCGATAGGCCCCCATCTCACGGGCGAAAGCCCCCAGCAGCACGGCCGGCCCGTCCTTGAACATGTTGTTGTTCGGATAGGAGATCAGGGCGATCTCCTGGTCGGTGAAGCTGTGGCCGCCGTAGATGTAGTCGTCCTCCTCCCAGAAGCGGCGCTTCATCTCCAGGCCGATCTTGACCTGGCCGGAGTACGGCACGGCCTTGATGGCGGCCATCATCTCGTCGGTGACCTGAAGGTCCATCTGGCCGAGGATGCCCAGCGGGATCGTACAGACGCACCAGTCGGCCTTGGCGTCGGCGGTCTTGCCCGTGGCGGTGTCGGTCCAGCTGACCACCACGCCCTTGTCGTCCTGGGCGATCTTGCTGACCTTGGCGCCGTAGGTGATCAGGCTCTCGACCTGTTTGGCGAAGGCCTTGCCGATCATGTCCATGCCGCCCACCGGCTGGAACATGGTGGTCTGCATCTCGTGGCCCATGAAGAAGGCCATCGAGGTCCAGACCTGCGGGTCCAGCACGTCGTGCAGCTTGTAGAGGTCCTTCGACGGGATCGGCGCCCCGTTGACCCCGCCGCCCGGCGGGCGCTCGAAGCCCCGGTGGTTGGAGGCCTTCAAGCCGGCCGCGTACCTGTAGTCGTTGTCCAGCATGCCCCAGCCCTTCAGGGCCTCCAGCAGCTTGTCGCGGTCCTCCTGGGTGACCGTGTCGTCCAGGGCCTTGGCGTTGACCGACTTGGCCAGCAGCTCGGCGATATTGCCCTCGAAGTCGGCGGCGGCGGCGTTGAAGCGCACCGGCTTGCCGTCGAAGGCCTGGGACGAGTGGACCCAGCCGGAGTGGTTGAACTGGATGAACGGCTCCAGGGCCACGCCGAACTGCTTGCAGTAGTGCAGCAAGGTGCGGTGGTGGTGCGGGATCCGCCAGGGGCCGGGGTTCAGGTAGTTGCCGGCCGAGAAGCCGACCTTCTGGGTCGCGCCGCCGAGTTCGGTGTAGGTGTCGCCGCCCCGCAGCGACCAGTTGCGGCCGCCGGCGCGGTTCTGGAACTCCAGGATCTGGACCTTGTAGCCGGCCTTGGTCAGCTCGAACGCCGCCAGCATCCCGGCCAGGCCCGCGCCCAGCACGATGACGCTGGCCCCGGGCCGCGCCCCTTGCAGGTTCGGCGGCCCATGGAACTGGGTCTCGGCCGCATGGCCCAGCGTGGTCATGGCCTGGTACAGCGCCGCCGTGCCGCCGACCTTGGCGATGGCTGAAAGAAGCTGACGCCTGGTTGGTACTCGAACCCCGGATTCCATTGGAAAGCCCCGACAGAACCGTCGCGAGGGACGGTGTGCCTAAGGGCTAGCAGGGGTTGGGGAGGCGGCGAGGGTTAGGGGGCGGTGGGGCGTGACGTGGCGTCAAAGGCTCCGATTTATCGGCGCCCGGATCATGTGGCTGCGCGGGAACTGTGCAGGCGGGAGCGCCCCCACCGTCACGATGCGTATCCGCAGCGCGCCACCTCCCCCGTTCCACGGGTGAGGAGAAGAGGGTCATTCTCCTCCCCCGCTTGCGGGGGAGGTGGATCGGCGCGGATACGCGACGAGACGGAGGGGGCGCTCGCCTACCGCACCACCCGCAGCGCCGGCCGCTCGGCCATCGCCTGGGTCAGCGGCACGACGAAGTGGAAGCTGGACCCCTGCCCCGGCGTCGAGTGCACGCCGATCGACCCGCCCATCAGCTCGACCAGCTCGCGGCAGATCGACAGGCCCAGGCCCGCGCCGTCATGCGCCCGGGTCAGGGAGGTGTCGACCTGGGAAAAGGTCTTGAACAGCTCGGGCAGGTGCTCGGCGGCGATGCCCAGCCCAGAGTCCTCGACCTCGAAGCGCAGGCCCTTGGCGGTGGGGCGGACGCGGACGGTGATCCCGCCCTCGTCGGTGAACTTCACCGCGTTGGCCACCAGGTTGCCCAGCACCTGGCGCAGGCGCATCGGGTCGCCGACCCAGCGGCCGCGCAGCTCGGGCGCGATGTCGGCGGTCAGCTCCAGGTCCTTGGCCATGGCCGCGCCGGAGAAGGCCGCGCACGAGGCCTCGACCAGGCCGGCCAGGTCGAAGGGCTCGGCCCGCAGGCGCACCGCGCCGGTCTCGAGCCGGGCGATGTCCAGGATACTGTTCAGCAGCGCCAGCAGCGACTGGCCGGACTCCTGCAGGATTTTCAGGCGGCGGCCCTGGGTCTCGCTCAGGGTGTCGATGGCCATGACCTGGGCCATGCCCAGCACGCCGTTCAGCGGGGTGCGGACCTCGTGGCTCATATTGGCCAGGAAGCGGGTCTTGGCGGCGTTGGCGGCCTCGGCCTCTTCCTTGGCGGCGATCAGGTCCAGGCGCCCGGCCTCCAGCTTGCGCAGGGCCTCCAGCACGCGGTGGGTCAGGACGGCGCCGGCGGCGGCCAGCACGACGAAGCCGGCGACGATCCAGGGGGCCAGGCCCTTCAGCAGCGACAGGCCGGGGTTCTCGGCGGCCCAGACCAGGGCGCCGGCGGGCTGGCCGTCCATGTCCAGCAGGGTGACGCGCGGCTGGCGGTTCCCCGGATGATCCATGAAGGACAGGCCCTTCAAGCCCAGGTCGCCGGCCAGGCCGCGCACGAAGCCGTTGTCCAGGCGACGACCGGTGATCACCACGGCGGGCGGCCCTTGATAGGCGGCCGCGCCCCGTTGGCTCTCGGGCGTGACGGCGGCGAAGGCGACCATGTAGGTGGCGCCGTCCACGCGCAGCAGGCCGGTGCGGGTGACCTCGCCGGCCGTGCTGACCTTGCCGGCGCGGCGGGCGATACGGGCCTGGGCGGCGACATCGGCCGCGGTCCGGGCCGCCTTGGCGGGGAAATCGCCGAGGTCCGCCGTCGTCGTCCGCTTGCCGATCCTGGAGGCGTAGACCACCTGGCCCGACTGCATGACGAAGGTCACGTCGTGGCCGAACTGGCTGCGGTAGTAGTTGGCGAAATTGGTGTCGGCCCAGGCGGGATCGGGGTTCCAGTCCATGGCCCCATAGGCCAGGTCCCAGACCGTGGCCGAGGTCGCCTCGCGCTCCAAACGGTCGAGATTGCGGGCCAGGGTGTGACGGACCAGGACCATGTCGTCGGCGGTGTCGGTGCGGTCCACCGAATGGGCGGCCAGAAGCATCAGGGCCACGCTGCCCAGGATCGACACGACCATCAGCACCGCGGCCGCGCCGACGATCCCGAGGATCAGCCGCAGGGGACGCGCATCGGGGTCCGAGGGGGACGTTGCGAAAAGGGACGGGAACCACGCCATGCACTCACCCTGTAGGCGAACACGGTTGCCCGACAGGTGACGCGGCGCCGCAGCGCTTGGTTAGCGAACCCTTACCCCGTCCAGGATCAGGGCCGTCAGGGCGGTGCGGGTCTCGTCCATGAAACCCTTGTCGGACAAGGTCTTGCCGCCGGTCAGGGCCCGCACCTGGACGGCGAAATCGGCATAGTGCTGGGTCAGGGCCCAGACCGCGAAGATCAGGTGCGACGGATCGACCCGGTATAGCCTTCCGGCGTCGATCCAGGCCTGGATCACCGCGACCTTGGCGTCGAACACCGCCTTCAGCGGGCCGGCCAGGACGGGCTTGAGCAGGGGCGCGCCGCGCAGCATCTCCAGGGCGAACAGGCGCGAGACCTCCGGGTGGTCGCGGCTGAGCACCAGCTTGGCGTCGATCAAGGCGGCGATGGCCTGCGCCGGGTCGTCGTCCTCGGTGAAGCGCGACAGCGGCGCCAGCCACAGGGCCAGCCCCTGCTCCAGCACCGCCACGTACAGCGCCTCTTTCGTGGGGTGGTAGTAGAGTAGGTTCGCCTTGGAGATGCCGGCCGCCTGGGCGATCGCCTCGACACTGGCCCCGTCCAGGCCCAGGCGGGCGAAGACGCCGAGCGCGGCTTTCAGGATCGCGGCCTTGCGGGCCTCGCCAGCTTTCGCGCGGGGACCTTTCGGCGCGGGCGCCGCCTTGATGTCGCTCAAGGCTTGGGCGGCCTTGACCAGCTTGCGGGCGCCGGAGGCCGCTTTCGGCGTGGCCTTGCGCGGCGGCTTGACGGTCTTGGCGGCGGGGTCGGTCATGCGATCTCGAACTTGGACCATTTGGTCAAACATGGACCGAACGGTTCGGATTGCAACGTTCTCCCGGATGGTATTCCATGCCGTCTGGAAATCACAAGGAGCCGCGTCGATGAGCGCTCGGATCACGCCGCTGTCGCCGGACGCCATCATGCTGCCGGCGCGGCCCGAACCGATCCCGGTGGACCCGAAGACCACCGCCGTGATCGTCATCGACATGCAGAACGCCTATGCCTCGCCGGGCGGCTATCTGGACCTGGCCGGTTTCGACATCTCGGGCGCGGCCAAGGTCATCCAGGAGATCAAGGGCGTGCTGGCCGTGGCCCGCTCGGCCGGCATGCAGGTGGTCTATTTCCAGAACGGCTGGGACGACCAGTATGTCGAGGCCGGCGGCCCCGGCTCGCCCAACTGGTGGAAGTCCAACGCTCTCAAGACCATGCGCGCCAAGCCCGAGCTGCAAGGCAAGCTGCTGGCGCGCGGCCAGTGGGACTACGAGCTGGTCGACGACCTCAAGCCCGAGCCGGGCGACATCCAGCTGCACAAGACGCGGTATTCCGGCTTCTTCAACAGCCAGCTGGACAGCGTGCTGCGGGCGCGGGGCGTCCGGCACCTGGTGTTCGTCGGCATCGCCACCAACGTCTGCGTGGAGTCGACCCTGCGGGACGGCTTCATGCTGGAATATTTCGGCACCGTGCTGGAGGACGCGACGCACCAGGCGGGTCCGGAATTCCTCCAGAAGGCGGCGCTGTTCAACATCGAGACCTTCTTCGGCTGGGTCTCGACAACGGCCGATTTCAAGGGGGCGTTCGGGCAGCTGGCGCCGCCTTAAAAACTGTCATCCCGGACAAGCGCGTAGCGCGCCGATCCGGGACCGCGGCAAGCGCCGGCGTTTCCGGCGGTCCCGGCTCTCCGCTTCGCTGCGGCCGGGATGACAAATCTGGATTGGAGAAAAAGCCATGCCCAAGACTGTCATCACCCCGCCCGGCACGGGCGTCCCGATCGCCCCGTTCTCGCCCGGCACCCTGGCCGACGGCATCGTCTACGTCTCGGGCACCCTGGCCTTCGACAAGGACAACAACGTCGCCTTCCCCGACGACGCCGAGGCCCAGACCCGGCAGGTGCTGGAGACCATCAAGTCCGTCATCGAGACCGCCGGCGGCACGATGGAGGACGTGACCATGAACCACATCTTCCTGACCGACTGGGCCCACTACGCGCCGATGAACAAGGTCTATGCCGAGTACTTCCCCGGCGACAAACCGGCCCGCTACTGCATCCAGTGCGGCCTGGTGAAGCCCGGCTTCGTGGTCGAGATCGCGTCCGTGGCGCACATCGGCAAGCGATGACCAGCGGCGTCGTCGACGGCCTGTTCTACGAGCTGCACGGCGGCCCAGTCGCCGGCCGCGAGGTCGTGCTGATGTCGTCGGGCCTGGGTGGGTCCGGCGCGTTCTGGGCCCCGCAGATGGCGGCCCTGCTCGAGCGCTGGCCGGTGGTGCTCTACGACCATCGGGGCACCGGCCGCAGCACCCGCGAGCTTCCCGCAGACTACACCGTCGCCCACATGGCCGACGACATGGTCAAGGTCATGGACGCCCTGGGCCTCGCGAAAGCCCACGTCGTCGGCCACGCGGCCGGCGGCAATGCCGGGCTGCAACTGGCCCTCGACCACCCCGACCGCCTCGGCAAGCTGGTCGTCGTCAATGGCTGGAGCCGACCCGATCCGCACATCCGCCGCTGCTTCGACACCCGCATCCATCTGCTGAACGACACCGGCCCGGAGGCCTATGTCCACGCCCAGCCGATCTTCCTCTATCCGGCCGACTGGATCTCGCGGAACCACACCCGCCTGCAGGCCGAGGAGGCCCACCACGTGGCCGGCTTCCCGCCGCGCGAAGTGATGCTGGCGCGGATCAACGCCCTGCTGGCCTTCGACGTCGACGCACGGCTGGAGGAGATCACCCACAAGGTGCTGATCTCGGCCTCCGCCGACGACATGCTGGTGCCGCCGCTATGCTCGCAACGCATGGCCGGCCGCCTGCCCAATGCCGACTTCCAGCAGGTCGCCTGGGGCGGCCACGGCTTCACCGTCACCGATCCCGAGACCTTCAACGAAGGCCTCATCAAGTTTCTGGAGGGCGCGTGAGCGCGCCCGTCATCTTAAAAACCACGGGGAACTAACCCAATGCAGGTCGGCGTCTTCATCCCCATCGGCAACAATGGCTGGCTGATCTCGGAGAATTCTCCGCAGTACATGCCCAGCTTCGAGCTGAACAAGGAGATCACCCAGAAGGCCGAGAAGTACGGCTTCGACTTCGCGCTCTCGATGATCAAGCTGCGCGGGTTCGGCGGCAAGACGCAGTTCTGGGAGCACAATCTCGAGAGCTTCACCCTGATGTCGGGCCTGGCGGCCGTGACGTCGAAGATCAAGATCTTCGCCACCGTCGCCACCCTGACCATCCCGCCGGCCATCGTGGCCCGCATGGCCTCGACCATCGACTCGATCGCGCCGGGCCGCTTCGGCATCAACCTGGTGACCGGCTGGCAGAAGGCCGAGTACAGCCAGATGGGCCTGTGGCCGGGCGAAGAGCACTACACCGACCGCTACAACTACCTGGCCGAATACACGACCGTCCTGAAGGAGCTGCTGGAGACCGGCGTCTCGGACTTCAAGGGCAAGTACTTCACCATGGACGACTGCCGGGTCAGCCCGCACCCGAAGGAGACCAAGCTGATCTGCGCCGGCTCGTCCGACGAGGGCCTGGCCTTCACGGCGCAGTATGCGGACTACAGCTTCGCCCTGGGCAAGGGGACGAACACCCCGACCGCCTTCGCGAGCGTGAACAAGCGGCTGGAGGCGGCGGCGGAGAAGACCGGCCGCGACGTGCAGTCGTTCCTGCTGTTCATGATCATCGCCGACGAGACCGACGAGAAGGCGATGGCCAAGTGGCAGTCCTACCGCGAGGGCGCGGACCAGGAGGCGCTGGCGTGGCTGACCAACCAGGCGGCCCCGAACGCGAAGGCGGGCGCGACCACGAATACGACCCAGCTGGCCGCGCCGGAGTCGGCGGTGAACCTGAACATGGGCACCCTGGTCGGGAGCTATGAGAGCATCGCCCGGATGATGGACGAGATCGCCGCGGTGCCGGGCACGGCCGGGGTGCTGCTGACCTTCGACGACTTCGTGAAGGGGGTGGAGGACTTCGGGGAGAGGATCCAGCCGCTGATGAAGAGCCGAAAGGCCGTACAAGCCCCCACCTGACCTCGCTACGCGAGGTCTGTCCGCCCCCAGACGGGGGCGGAGAAACGACCCTCCCCGCCGGGAAAACCCTCTCCTCCCCCTCTTGGGGGAGGGGGACCAGCGAAGCTGGTGGAGGGGGACTGCTCGGCGTCAGTCGACCGCCAGCATCCCGATCAGCTGCAGCCGGAACACCAGCACGCTATCCGGCGGGATCTCGCCCATGTCGCGCGGGCCGTAGCCCAGCTCCGACGGGATATACAGGGTCCACTCGTCGCCGACCTTCATCAGCGGCAGGGCCTGCAGCCAGCCCTGGATCAGGCCGTCGGCCGGCATGATCGCCGGCTTGCCGCGCGCGAAGCTGCTGTCAAACACCGTGCCGTCCAGCAGCTTGCCCTCGTAGTGGACCTTGACGATGTCGCCGACCTTGGGCGACGGGCCGGTCTTGGGGCCGCTGGTGGTGATCTTGTATTGCAGGCCCGACGGCAGGGTCACGACGCCCGGCGCCTTGGCGTTCTTCTCCAGGAAGGCCTTGCCGGCCAGGGCGTTGGCCGACGGCCCGGCGTTCAGCTGCGGCGGCGCGCTCGGCGTGACCTGGGCGTGAGCCGCACCGGCGGCGGCGAGGGCGGCCGCGAGGGCCCCTGCTACGAGGAATTGGGGGGCGAGAAGGCGCATCAAGGGTCTTTCGAACGCTGGTGTCAGTGAGCGACACCGTAGCGATCCTTGAGCGGAACTTCGCGGCGAAAATTGGATCGGTGGAAGAGCGCCCCCTCCGTCACGTCGCCTATCGGCGCCGCGCCACCTCCCCCGCAAGCGGGGCAGGAAAGAGTCTCTTCTCCTCCCCCGTGAAACGGGGGAGGTGACCCGAAGGGCCGGAGGGGGCGCTCAGCGGCCTAGACCAGCCCCCGCTTCTGCGCCTCCAGCGCCGCCTCGGCCCGCGAGCAGATGTTGAGCTTCCTGTAGATCGCCTTGACGTACCCCGCCACGGTCAGCTCGGTGACGCCCATGACCTTGGCCGCCTCGCCCGAGCGCAGGCCCCGGCCGATCAGCCGCAACACCTCGGTCTCGCGCGGCGTCAGGGCCGCCTCGGGTTCGGCCGCCATCGGCGCCGGCCGCGCCCGGAAATAGTCCAGCATCCGCCGCGCCACGGCCGGGGACAGCGGGGTCTCGCCGGCCTCCAGCCGCCGCAGATAGCGCACCAGTTCCTCGCGGCCCATGTCCTTGAGCAGGTAGCCGCCCGCCCCCGCCGCGATGGCGTCGAACAGGTTCTGGTCGTCGGCGTAGATGGTCACCACCACCGACCGCGTCGCCCCGCCCGAGCGCTCGGCCAGGTCGCGCAGGAAGTCGACGCCGCGGCCGTCCGGCAGGGCCAGGTCGACCAAGGCCAGGTCCGGCGCGCCCTGGCACAGGAACGAGCGGGCCTCGGCCAGGTCGGCCGCTCCGCGCGCCACCACGCCGGGGAAGGCCTCGGACAGCGCCGCCAGCAGGTGCTCGCGGGTCTCGGCCTGGTCTTCCAGGACAAGGGCGGTGGACAGCGGGTTCATGCCGAGGCGCTCGCATCGATGGGCGCGGACAGGCGGATCACCGTGCCCCGCGTCGTCTCGGGGATCTCGACCGCCCCGCCGATCTCGCCCAGGCGGCGCTCCAGATTGGCCAGGCCGCTGCGCCGTCCGCCCGGCTCGCGCGGCAGGCCGACGCCGTCGTCGCTGAGGGTCAGCTCCAGCCGCCCGCCGTCTTCGTGCACCGTGACGGCCACGGTCGTCGCGCCGGCATGGCGGATGGCGTTGGACACCACCTCGCGCACGGCCGAGGTCAGGTTCTTGTAGACGCGATAGGGCGCGGTGCGGCCTGGATCGCTGAGCTCGACCGGCGGCCAGTCGAGCGAGAGACCCGCCGCCTCCAGCCGCTCGGAGGTCTCGTGGCGCAGGTCGGCCAGCACCGCTTCCAGCGGCAGGTCGTGGCCCGACAGGCCCGAGACGATCGAGCGCAGGTCGCCGATCGCCCCGCGCATGGCCTCGCGGGTCTGGGACAGGTCCTGGCGGTGCAGGCCCGACAGCAGCCGCGCGCCGACGTCGTCGTGCAGGTCGCGGGCGATGCGCAGGCGCTCCTCCACCACCCCACGGGCATAGGCGTCGCGGCCTTCCTCGATCTGGCTCAGGAGGCCGATCAGCTGGTCGGCCAGCTGGGCCTGGGCCACGCCGAACAGGCCCCGGCCCCGGAACGGGAAGCGCAGGGTCAGGGCTGTAGTCCCGGCGGCGGCGGGCAGGCCCAAGGCCACGCCCTCGTCGAGGATCTCGGCCTTGGTCAGCACGGCGGCGGCCCAATCGTGCTTAAGGGGCCCGATCTCCAGCGGCTCATAGACCTTGGACAGCAGCGCCTTCCACGCGTCCGCGCGGGCCTCGGCGTCGTGGATCAGGGCGACCTGGGCCACGGCGGCGAACATCTCGTGCTCCTTCATGGTCTTGCGGCCGATGGTCCGCCGCCACAGCGCGTCCCGGAACGGCAGGTAGGCGAAGGCCACGATCAGCAAGGAGACGCCCAAGGCCGCCTGCGGGCTGGTCCCCAGCGCGGTGATCAGCACGCCGTCCAAGGCCAGCATGGCCGCGCCGGCGCTGATGTAGAACAGGATCCGGAACGCCCACTGGTCCAGCTCGAACAGGCGGTGGCGGCGCAGGCCCACGGCCATGCCGACATAGATGATCACGAAGAAGCCCAGCGAGAAGCGCGGGTCCAGGAACGGTCGCATGCCCAGGGCGATCGGCACGGCGACATTGCCGATGAAGGCGCCCGCTCCCACGATCACCGACAGGCCCAGCCACCGGGTGGCGGCCATGGCGGCGGGGTCCTTGCGGCTGGCGAAGGCCTGGACGGCGATGGCGACGATGATCAGGGCCATCTCGATCGAGGTGATCCCCTGCCCCATGCTCTCCGTGGACGGATTACCAGGCAGCAGCGGCGTCAGCGCCCAGCCCAGCACCCACAGCGGCGCCATCAGCATCAGCGGCAGCCGGGTGACCCGCTTGGGATAGGCCAGGAAGAAGGCGATCATCGCCCCGCCGAACGCCACGGCCCCCATCATGTTCAGCCGCTGGGCGATGACCGTCAGGGTCTGGTCCATGACCAGCTCGACACTGGCGTTGACCGCCCAGCCGAAGGTGAAGGCCAGCATCGACAGGCCGGTGATGGCGAAGAGCTGCGTGGACAGCTCGCGCGGCCTCAGCGCCCAGACCCAGCCGACGATCAGGGCCGCGATCAGGCCGAAGGACAGGTTGGCCCAGAACTCCGCGCCCAGGCTGGGCAGCGGCCGGATGCGGCCATCCAGGATGACGACGCGCTGGGTCCCATCTTGCTCGGCCAGGCGCAGCACCAGCGGCCGGGCGGAGAGGGCCTTGGCGAAGGCGCCCTCCAGGCGGTCCTTCTCGCGGGCGGCGGTCTGGGTGGCGGGGGTCTCCAGCCCGCCGATCTCGGAGGCCTGCAAGGTGGGCGCGGCCCGGTCGCCGCCGACGCCGGCCAGGCGGTCGCCGACCTTGGCCCCGACGCGGTCCAGCGGACCGCCAGCGGTCAAACGCGTGATGACCACCGCCCCGTTCGGCTTGGCGGTGAAGCTCGCGCCCAGCCACGGCGGGCTCAGCGCCATCCACACACCGATCAGCGCCGTCGCCACGCACAGCAGGACGACGCCAAGCAGCAGGGTAGTGGGTGAAGAGGCGCGCATCCGGCCTTGTCTGAAAACGATTGAGGACCGCCGAACCTTGAGACAGGACAAGCGCGACCGCAACCATCACAGAACGCCGTTACGGGGACACCCCCAGTTCTGGGGGTTGCCTGCCCCTACTTCGCCGTGACGTTCAGCACCGCCAGGGTCATGGCCTCGACGCCCGTGCGGATGGTCGGCTCGGGCGTGGGGGCGAAGAACGGCGAGTGGTTGGACGGGATCTGGCGGCCCTCCGCCTTGGCCTTGGCGATCTCGGCCGGGTCATAGCCGCCGATGCCGAAATAGACCGACGGCACGCCGGCCAGCACGAACTCCGAATAGTCCTCGGAGGCCGAGCCGGGCTTGTCCTGGACCACGGCGTTCTTGCCGAACGCGGCCTTGAACACCACCCCCGTGCGGTCGGTCAGGGTGGCGTCATTGACCACCATCTTGCCGCCGGGGGTGATCTTGACGTCGGCGGGCGGGGCGCCGGCCATGTCGACCACCGCCTTGATCGTGCGCTGGACGCCGTCCAGCACCTTCTCGCGCACGGCGGCGTCCTGGGTGCGGACGGTGCCGCGCACCCGGGCCTTGTCGGGGATGATGTTGCCGGCGCTGCCCGCCTGGATCGAGCCGACCGTCACCACGCCGAACGCCGACGGGTCCTTCTCGCGGCTGATCACGCTCTGGACGTCGACGGTGAAGCGGGCGGCCATCAGCACCGGATCGATGGTGGTGGCCGGCATCGAGCCGTGACCGCCGCGACCGTTGAAGGTGATGTCGAGGCCATCCGAGGTCGAGGTCAGCACCCCGGCCTTCCAGGCCACCTCGCCGGCCGGACCGTTGCCGACGTGCAGGGCGAAACCGTAGTCCGGCTTGCCGCCGATCTTGTCGAACAGCCCGTCGGCCAGCATGGCCCGCGCGCCGCCGGTGGTCTCCTCCGACGGCTGGGCGATGAAGACGAGCGTGCCCTTCCACCTGGCCTTGAGGGCGACCAGCTGCTTGGCGGTGCCGACCCAGGCGGCCATGTGGATGTCGTGGCCGCACGAGTGGGCGGTGAAGGTCTTCTCGTCGCGATAGGTCGCCGTCGCCTGGCTGGCGTAGGGCAGGCCCGATTTCTCCTGCATCGGCAGGCCGTCCAGCTCGGTGCGGATCAGCACCTTGGGCCCGTCGCCGTTCTTGAACACCGCGATGAGCCCGGTCTTGCCGACGTTCTCGGTGACCGTGAAGCCGAGTGCTCGCATCTGGGCGGCCAGCTTCTTGGCGGTCTCGACCTCCTGGAAGCCCAGCTCCGGATGGGCGTGGATGTCCTTGTACAGCGCGTCCAGCTGCGGGTAGTCGCGGTCCAGCTGGGCGTCGATGGTCTTCAGCGTGGCGGGAACATTGAGGGGCGCGGCGTGGGCGGCGGTGGCCAGGAACGCGGCGACAGCCGTGGTGACGAGGAGTTTCATGCGGGGTCTCGTAGAGGGCTCAGTGAACTGACGCACGAGTCCCGCTCAACCGCTACTCGAACCCTCTCCTCCCCCTTCATGGGGGAGGTGGATCGGCGCGGATACGCGACGAGACGGAGGGGGCTGGTCATGACTCGCTGGCGCGGCGCAGGCCCCCTCCACCGCCGTTCGGCGGTCCCCCTCCCCCAAGAGGGGGAGGAGAGAGAAGACGCCTACTGCCCGTTCCCCGGCGCCCACGGGAACTGCAGGCTTTCGTAGTATTCCAGGCTCTTCGCCGGAGCCTTCTCCCCCGGCGGCAGCGGCTTCTTCGAGAAGCTGCCGAACCACGCCACCGACGCATCGCGCCACCACTGCGCTTCGTCGCGCTGGATCTTCAGGTAGTCCGCCACCTCCTTGTGGCGCTCGGCGTCGACGTACGGGGTCAGGCCGGCCCACGTCTTCTCCATGCCGTCCACATAGGCCACCCCGCGCCCGTAGTGCTTGACCAGGCCATCCCACAGGGTGTCGCCGGACTTCAGGCGGTAGTCCCAGGGCAGGTGGTGGAACCACAGCAGGTCCTTCTCGTCGACGCACGTCACGTCGGCGAAGCACTTGGCCACCTCCGGCGCGTACTGGGCCGTGGCGTTGGAGCCGCTCGGCGTGCGGTCGAAGCCGACGCCGTCAGCCCCGGCCTTGGCGTAGTAGACGCTGGTCCAGTCGGCGCGCTCGCCGCCGGAGACCCACGGCCCCGGGCCATAGTGGTGGCTGCGGCCCATCTGGTGGTGCAGGCCCAGCGGGGTCATGTAGTCCACCGCCGCCTCGCGCGAGCCCATCATCATCTCGACGACCGGCTTCACCAAGCGCGGGTCGTTACCGAAGGTCATCTTCGTCCAGTCGGTCGCGATGTCCTTGGCCGAGGCCTCCGGATCCCAGGCCAGGCGGCCGAAGACGTACCAGTTGGCCTGGTCGAAGTTCGAGCCGGACCAGTTGCGGTCGCTGCCGATATTGGCCACGCCGGCCATGACCGTCAGCTTGTGATGGTCCAGCGAGCCGTCGACCACCTTGGCGACCGTCGAGCCCTTGCCCTCGGTCATCGTGTCCGACTTGAGGGTCTCCTCGAACATCGGGCCCAGATAGACGAGGTGGGTCGAGAACCCGAGGTATTCCTTGGTGATCTGGAATTCCATGCCGAGGTTGGACTTCGGCATGGCCCCGAACAGCGGGTGGAACGGCTCGCGCGGCTGGAAGTCGATGGCGCCGTTCTTGACCTGGATGGCGACGTTGTCGCGGAACTTGCCGTCGAAATCCTTGAACTCGGTATAGCCCTGCTTGGCGCGGTCGTCGGGCTGCTCGTGCGAGTAGACGAAGGCGCGCCAGATCACGACGCCGCCGTGCGGGCCCACGGCGTCGGCCAGCATGTTGGCCCCGTCGACATGGGTGCGGCCGTAGTCCTGCGGACCCGGCTGGCCTTCCGAATTGGCCTTGACCAGGAAGCCGCCGAAGTCGGGGACGGCCTTGTAGATCTCGTCCGACTTGGCCTTCCAGAAGGCGGCGACGGCGGGGTCGGTCGGGTCGGCGGTCTTCAGGCCGCCGATCTCGATCGGGGCCGACCAGCGGGCCGACAGATAGACCTTGATGCCATAGGGCCGGAAGGTGTCCGCCAGGGCGGCCAGCTTGGCGATGTAGGCGGGGGTGAGGCTATCGGCCTTGGCGTTGACGTTGTTGACCACGGTGCCGTTGATGCCGATCGAGGCGTTGGCGCGGGCGTAGTCGACCATGCGCGGATCGACATGGCCGGGCAGCTTCCACCAGTCGAAGATCGAGCGTCCGGAATAGCCGCGCTCGACGTGGCCGTTGAGGTTGTCCCAGTGGTTCAGCATGCGCAGCTTGACCTTGGGGACCGAGGTCAGGTCCAGGGTCTCCACCGGCTGGCGGGTCTGGATCAGTTCCAGGTAGCGGAACACGCCGTACAGGACGCCGACGTCCTTGCTGGCCGAAATCACCGTGGTCTTCTTGCCGCCCACCAGCTGGGTGCGGATGCGGTAGCCCTCGTCGCCGAGGTCCTTGGACGGTTCGACCGACAGCTGGATGACGCCATCGCGGGCGCCGGCGGCGGCCGTGGCGGGCTTGCCGACCAGGCCTGTCAGGCCGCGTTCCAGCTCGGCGCGGGCGACCTTCAGCGTCGGGGTGTCCTTCGTCGGCGCGATGGCGGCGGCGCGGGCGGCGTAGGCCGTCCTGGCGCTGGCCTCGACGGGCCGATAGCGGAGCCAGAGATCGTAGCCGTCCTCGGCCCGGGCGGTCGTCGCCACGAGCATGAGACCCAGCGCCAAGGTCAGAAGCCGCATCGTTCCACTCCCGTTTATTCCGTTCGTTGGGAAGAACGGCTTATTTGAAACTTGCACCGACAAAAAAGGTCGGGTCACCCTGTCATAGTGGTCAGACCACTGGGTTGACAACCCTCATGGTAGCGGTAAACCGGTAGGCAGGGAGGAAGATGGACGCCCCGCGCCTCGCACAAGGCGCGCCTTCGGTCTTTCGGTCCCGCCAAACGATTGCAGAAAAAGCGTCCTCCAAGGCCACCATGCCCAAGATCATTGCCGCCAAGACCATCGTCACGTGCCCGGGTCGCAACTTCGTGACCCTGAAGATCGTGACCGACGAAGGTGTCTACGGCATCGGCGACGCGACCCTGAACGGCCGCGAGCTGGCGGTCGAGGCCTATCTGACCCAGCACGTCATCCCCTGCCTGATCGGCCGCGACGCCCACCAGATCGAGGACATCTGGCAGTACCTGTACAAGGGCGCCTACTGGCGTCGGGGCCCGGTGACCATGGCCGCCATCGCCGCGGTCGACACGGCGCTGTGGGACATCAAGGGCAAGCTGGCCGGCCTGCCGGTCTACCAGCTGCTGGGCGGCGCCTGCCGCACGGGCGTCATGGTCTATGGCCACGCCAATGGCGAGACGATCGAGGAGACCCTCGACAACGCCGCCCACTACGCCGCCCAGGGCTACAAGGCCATCCGCCTGCAGACCGGCGTGCCCGGCATGCCGGGGGCCTATGGCGTCTCCAAGGACCGCTTCTTCTACGAGCCGGCCGACAGCGACCTGCCCAAGGAGACCATCTGGTCGACCGAGCGCTATCTGCGCAGCGCCCCCGACCTGTTCGCCGCCGCCCGCGAGCGCCTGGGCTGGGACCTGCACCTGCTGCACGACGTCCACCACCGCCTGACCCCGATCGAGGCCGCCCGCCTGGGCAAGGACCTAGAGCCCTACCGCCTGTTCTGGATGGAGGACGCCGTCCCGGCCGAGAACCAGGGCAGCTTCCGGATCATCCGCCAGCACACTACGACCCCGCTGGCGATCGGCGAGATCTTCAACTCGATCTGGGACTGCAAGCAGCTGATCGAGGAACAGCTGATCGACTACATCCGCGCCACGGTCGTGCACGCCGGCGGCATCACGCATCTGAAGAAGCTAGCCAGATTCGCCGACCTGCACCACGTGCCGACCGGCAGCCACGGGGCCACCGACCTGTCGCCGTTCTGCTCGGGCGCCGCCCTTCACTTCGACCTGTCGATCCCCAATTTCGGCATCCAGGAATATATGCGCCACACGCCCGATACGGACGCGGTGTTCCCGCACAGCTACACCTTCAGCGACGGCATGCTGCACCCCGGCGACGCGCCTGGCCTGGGCGTCGACATCGACGAGGCGCTGGCGGCGAAATACCCCTATCAGCGCGCCTATCTGCCCGTGGCCCGCCGCCTGGACGGCTCGATGCACGACTGGTGAGGCCTTGGTCAGGCCATGAGCGAGGGCAAAACCTGACCTCGTGGTCGTAGAGGGAGAAAAAGTAGGACAATTCGCATCGGTCCCCGTGCTAGTGAATCACGGTCCCGACACAGCCCGCATGGGCACAAGCGTCCTTTCTGAGCCTTCCCGACCCATGTCAGACAACGTCAAGCTCTACCGCAAGATCGCCGACTCCGTGGCCGACGCCATCGAGGCGGGGCAGTACAAGCTGGGCGACCGCCTGCCGACCGAGCGGGAGCTGGCCGAGCAGTTCGGGGTCAGCCGCCCCACCCTGCGCGAGGCGATGATCGCCCTGGAAATGCTGGGCATGATCGAGGCCCGCCACGGCCTGGGCATCTATGTCACCGGCAATGTCCGCCCCGTCGCCCCGTCGGCCGACATCGACTTCGAGATCGGCGCCTTCGAGCTGATCGAGGCCCGCCGCCTGTTCGAGGGCGAGGCCGCGGCCCTGGCCGCCACCTCGATCAGCGACGAGCAGATCGGCGAGCTGGAAGGCCTGCTGGAACGCATGCATGTCGAGGAGGAGATCCGGGGCGAGGACGCCGACCGCGACTTCCACATGATCATCGCGAGGGCCACCGGCAACGGCGCGATCATCGCGACGATCGAGAACCTCTGGGACTGGCGTAATCGGTCCCCGCTGGCGCGGAACATCCTGACGCGCGCGCGGGGCATGGGGCTGGAGCCTCGGATCGTCGAGCACCGCCGCGTGGTGGATGCGCTGAAGGCGCGGGACCCTGCGGCGGCCCGGCAGGCGATGCGCGACCACCTGGAGCGGGTGATCGATCACCTGCTGCATGCGACCGAGACCGAGGCGGTGCAGAAGGCCCAGCAGGAGACGAAGGCGCGCAGGAGCGCGATCGCCAAGCGGGTGGCGATCTAAACCCTCTCCTCCCCCTCTTGGGGGAGGTGGCGCGGCCGCGAAGCGCGCCGTGACGGAGGGGGCTGGTCATGACTCAGCAGCGCCGGCGCAGGCCCCCTCCACCGCCGTTCGGCGGTCCCCCTCCCCCAAGAGGGGGAGGAGAGATCATCCCGTGACGGACGGGATGCGCCATGCCACAGCTTCCCCATGAAGCTCCCCCCCCTCAAACCCGACTCCGACCAGATGCTGCACCTCGACGCCCTGCGCATCGTGGGCGCCGTCATGATCGTGGTCTTCCACTTCAACCGCTTCATCAACCTCGATGGCCACTGGCAGCCGGCCGACGACACGATCAAGGCCTTCAGCCTGATCGTCGACCTGTTCTTCCTGATCTCCGGCTACGTCATGGCGGCGATCTACACCGGCAAGCTCACCACCTTCGCCAAGTACGGTGACTTCCTGCGCAAGCGCGTCGCGCGCCTGGGGCCGCTGCACTGGGCCACCATGCTGGTGTTCATCGCCATCGCCGCCCTCGGCTGGGCGGGCATGCTGAACGAGCGGGACCCGTCGCGCTACGACGTGACCTGCATCGCCCAGAACGTCCTCTTCATCCACGCCTGGGGCACGTGCCACGCCCAGACCTGGAACTTCGTCAGCTGGGCGATCAGCGCCGAGATGGGCCTGTACATCGCCCTGCCCCTGCTGTTCTGGATCACCGCCCGGGGCTGGCAGGCCACGGCGCTGGTCGCCATCGGGAGCCTGGCCCTGCTGCTGTGGGTCTCCCGCACCGGCGAGACCTTCTCGCAGTGGACCTACAATTTCGGCGTCGCCCGCGCCGTGCCCGGCTTCATGCTGGGGATGCTGGCGTTCCAGGTCCGCGACACGCTGGCCAAGCTGCCGTTCGCGCGGTTCGTGATGTGGGCCCTGCTGGCGGCGTTCTTCGCGGCGTCCTATGCCGGCGCCTCGCGCACCGCCTTGCTCCTGGTGATCTACGCCGTCGGCCTGGCCGGCGTCGCGGCCGACGCGCAAGGCGTCCAGGGCGGCGTGAGCGCGCGCCTGGCCCCGTGGGCGCAGCTCAGCTTCAGCCTCTACCTGCTGCACCCGATCGCGCTGAAGATCGCGCTGAACTGGGTCGGTCTGGGGATGTGGGGCCTGAACGGCGACGCCATGCGGCTGTGGTGCCTGGCGTGGGTCATCCTGCTGATCCCGATCGCCTATCTGTCGCTGATCGGGTTCGAGCGCCCGGCGCGGGATTGGATCGCGAAACTGGGCAAGCGCTGAGCGCCCCCTCCGTCTCGCTGCGTATCCGCAGCGATCCACCTCCCCCGCTTCGCAGGGGAGGAGAAGAAACTCCTCACCCGTGAAACGGGGGAGGTGGCGCGGCGCGAATACGCGCCGTGACGGAGGGGGCGCTTAACGCGTCAGGCTATCCACCCACCCCGGCAGCTCGCTGATACTGCCCAGCTCCGCATACCGCTCATGCCCGACCGGCGCGTCGGCCGCCTCGTGCGACCAGACCAGCGGATACGGGATCAACGCCCCCCAGCAGCCCGCCTCCAGCGCCGGCAGGATGTCGGACTTCATCGAGTTCCCCGCCATCACCGCCTGCTCCGCGCCGGTGCCATAGCGCTCGAACACCCGGCGGTAGGTCCCCGCGTCCTTCTCGGACACGATCTCGACCGCCACGAAGTAGTCGCCCAGCCCCGACGAGGCCAGCTTCTGCTCCTGGTGCAGGAGGTCGCCCTTGGTGATCAGGATCAGGCGGTAGCGGTCCGACAGCTCCGACAGCGCCTTGTCGACGCCCGACAGCGGCTCGATCGGCTCGGTCAGCATCTCGCGGCCCACGGCCAGGATCTCGCGGATCACCCGAGTGTCGACGCGGCCGTCGGTGACCTCCAGCGCCGTCTCGATCATCGACAGCGTGAAGCCCTTGGCCCCGTAGCCATAGACCCGCAGATTGCGCTTCTCGACGGCCAGCAGCTGGCTCTCGATCTTGTCGGGATCGCCGTGGTCGGACAGCAGCTCCAGGAACCGCGCATGCGATAGCCGGAACTTGCTCTCGCAGTGCCATAGCGTGTCGTCGGCGTCGACGCCGACGGTGGTGATCGTGCTCATCGGCGACAGATAGCGGCGCCGCGGTCGCCGGAAAAGGGGTCGTGACCTTCGCTCGTCGGCGCGCTAGGCCTTCAGCCTCGAACGAAGGTGAGCTCCATGGATTTCTCGAAGCTGCAGGCCGTCAGCACCGTCACCACCGAGTGGAAGTATCCGCTGAAGCCGGCCAACCGCTCCGGCCTGCTGCAGGTCGATCAGGGGCCCGACCACAAGCTCTATTGGGAAGAATACGGCAATCCGGACGGCGAGCCGGTGATGTACCTGCACGGCGGTCCGGGCGGGGCGTGCGCGCCGGTGATGTCGCGGTTCTTCGACCCGGCGCGCTACCGCGTGATCCTGTTCGACCAGCGCGGCTGCGGGAAAAGCGAGCCGACCGTGGCGACGCACGGCCCGCAGGTGGCCCTGGTCCGCAACGACACCGACCACCTGGTCGACGACATCAACAAGCTCCGCGACGCCCTGGGCATCACCGGCAAGATGCACGTGTTCGGCGGCAGCTGGGGCAGCACCCTGGCCCTCGTCTACGGCATCCGCCATCCGGACAAGGTCGCCTCGCTGATCCTGCGCGGCATCTTCCTGGGGGCGACCGAGGACCTGCTCTACATGTACCAGGGCAACGCCGCGACGTTCACGCAGGCGCCCTACGCCCTGACCGAGCCGGGCAGCTACGTCACCTATCCCACCGAGTGGAAGGCCTTCGTCGAGGAAATCCCGGCGGACCAGCGCGGCGACATCATGGCCGCCTACAAGGCGATCTTCGACATGGTCCCGGCCAATGACACCGACCGCGAGCGCCAGCTGCGCGCCGCCGTGGCCTGGTCGGTCTGGGAAGGCACGATCTCGAACATGATCCCGCAGGACAGCGATCCGGGGAAGTTCGGCGAGGCGGACTTCGCCCTGTGCTTCGCCCAGATCGAGGCGCACTTCTTCGCCAACGGCCTGTTCCTGGAGCCGGACTACATCGTGCGCAATGTCGGCAAGATCGCCGCCATCCCGACCCACATCGTCCACGGCCGCTTCGACCAGGTCTGCCCGCTGACCCAGGCCTCGCGGCTGGTCGCGGCGATGGCGCAGGTCGGCGCGACCCCGGCCAGCTATGTGGCGACCAATGCGGGGCACAGCGCCATGGAGGCCCAGACGGTGCTGGCCCTGACGGCGGTGATGGACGGGTTGGACACGATCGACTGAGGAGCCGTCCAGATGCTCCCCCGCGATGCGGGGGAGCTGTCGCGGAGCGACTGAGGGGGCGAGTGCTGCCTGGGCCGAGCTGGCCCCCTCCGGCCCTCTGGGCCACCTCCCCCGCAGCGCGGGGGAGGATCTAGACGGCTTTACGCGGCCCTTACGCCGGAGGGGCGTAGGCCATACAGCGCGCTTATGCGGGGCGGGCGTACTGAAGGCGGGTCAAGTGGACAGACCGCCATGTACATGCCCTCCCCCGCTCACCGCCGCCTGTTGATGATCCTGCTGGTCGCCGGCCTCGGCGGCTTCCTCGGCCTCATGGCCTGGGCCGCCCACGTCGCCCATCCGCAGGCCGATCTCATCCGGTTCTTCGCCGTCGTGTGGCTGCTGGTCTTCGGCGCCGCGCGGATCCTGGTCCACCTGGACGAGGCGCTGGACCAACCAGGCGAGGCCGCGCACTGGACGCGGCTGCGGGGTCGAGGCGATCTTTAGAAAGGCGCCCCGGGGCGCCCAGCGCTCCGGGGGTTTTCGCCTTAGAAGCTCAGCACCACGAACACGACCGCGCTGATCGGGATCGCCGCCGAGAGGGCCACGTGCAGAAGGGTCTCGGTCAGCTTGACGGCCGAGAACGAGGGTTGCTTCAGCGGGGCGACGGCGGGGGTCATGGACGGTGCTCCTTGCACGCTGGAGCTTGCACCCTGAAGCGTTAACGGACCTGAATCTTGGACGGATGCGCCGCTGCGGCATGTTGTCCGTCAGGCCTGTTCAAAAGCGCCAGCGGCACGGCTTCGGCCAGGGCCCGATAGCCCGCTGGCGACAGGTGCAGGCGGTCGCCGAGATCATACTTCGGGTTCAGCCGGTCGGGCGCGGCCGGGTCGCGGACCACGGCGTCGAAGTCGATCACGCCGTCGAACTTGCCCGAGGTGCGGATCCACGTGTTGACCGCCTGGCGGTCGGCCTCGGCGTCGGCGTCCGAGCGGTAGAAGTTGGTGCCGCCGAACGGCATCAGGGTCGCGCCCAGCACCCGCACGCCGCGCGCGTGGGCCCGCAGGATCACCTGCTGATAGCCCTCGATCACCGCCCGCACGGTGCGGGCCCGCACCTGCGGCGTCACCGGGCCTTCGCGCGAGATCTTGCCCAGATCGTTGGTGCCCTCGAACAGGATCACGGTCGACAGGCCCGCCTGCGAGAGGATGTCGCGGTCCAGGCGCGATAGGCCGCTGGGGCCACTGTTCTCGCGGGTCAGGCGGTTGCCGGAGATGCCCAGGTTCAGCACCGAGAGCTTGACGCCGGCGGTCTTCAGACGGTCGGCCAAAACGTCGGGCCAGCGGTCGTCGGCGTCCAGCGTCGCGCCATGGCCGTCGGTCAGGGAGTCGCCCAGGATCGCCACGGCGGCGCCCCCACCCCCATTGGCGCCTTCCGCCTCGACGCCGGCGATCTGCCACCAGTGCGTCACCGGCTTGGCGTCCGACAGCGTCGCCGCCGCCGTCTGGTCGCCGGGGGCCAGCCAGCCGGTGGTCTGGCTCATGTGGTGCAGGGTCTGGCCGGCCGGCGCGCCCGTGAAGTGGATCGAGATCGCCAGCGACTGCCCGGCCTTCACCGGCAGGTCGACGGGGTCGGACAGCATGTAGGCCCCGGCCGCGATCTCGGCCTCGCTCCGGCCGGCAAAGGTCACGGCGCGGTCGGTCCCAGGCGCGGTCGCGCCAGCCTTGTCCGCCGCCAGGGCGACATGGACTCCGCCCAGCACCAGCGGCGCGGTCCCGTGGTCGTTGGCCAGCCTCAGGCGGATGCGGCGGCCGTCGGCGGTGACCCGCACCCGCTGGCGCAGGGTGGCGTCGCGCAGGGCCTCGTCCGGCAGGGCGCTCTGGGCGTCGGCGGGCATCACCGCCGTGGCCCAGGCACTGACCCAGCGCGGGGCGGCTTGAGCCGGAGCGGCCAGCATCGCGCAGGCCAGGAAGGTCAGAAGAGGTCGCAGAGCCATAGCGCATCTCACCAAAGAAAAGGGGCGGCGCAAGCGCCGCCCCAGTGTTTCCCGGGTTGGGGGGAGGTTAGACCTAGAAGCGGCCGCGGAGACCGACCATGACGGTCCGACCCGGGTCGTAGGAGGTGAATGTGGCGTTCTCGAACTGGAAGTAGCTGCGCTGCTTGGCGCCCGTGAAATTGATGACGTCGAAGGTCAGCTGCGGCAGCCCCTTGCGCTTGAAGATCTGGTCCAGATCGAAGCTCGAGGAGAAGTCGTACTGGCGATAGTCGTCGCTGAAGATCGCGGCGTTCGGGATGCCGTTCTGGTTCAGGCCGCTGGACTGCGAGCCCTTGGTGAAGGTGGTCGAGACGCGGGCCGAGACGCCGCCCCGCTCGTAGTAGCCGGTGATGTTGTAGGTGTACTTGGCCACGCCCAGGGCGGTGGCGGGGGCGGCGCCCTCGCCCTTCTGGTCGATGATCGTGGCGTTGGCCAGGAAGCCGAAGCCCTTCAGGCCGATGTCTTCCAGCACGAAGTCCAGCGGCTGGACCCAGTTCATTTCCAGGCCGTTGACCGTCAGCTTGCCCGAAGCGTTGACCTGCTGGGTCAGCACGACCGTGGCCGCCGTCGGACCGCCGCGGGCGTTGATGGCCGCCTGCTGGGTCGGGGTCAGCGAGTCGAAGGTCACGCCGTACTGGGCCAGGGCCGAGAAGGGCGTCGTGACGTTCTGGTTCTGGGTGAAGCCCGTCACCGACTTGCGGAAGGTGGCGATGCCGACATAGCCCTCGCCGCCGGTGTAGTATTCGAAACCGAAGTCGATGTTGTCGGAGATGTACGGCTCCAGGGCCGAGTTACCGACCGAACCGACGTCCGCCGACGGGGTGCTGAAGTTCAGGCCCGGCAGCTGGGCGTTGGGATCGGGACGCGTCATGGTGCGCGACAGCGAGGCCCGGACCACCGCGTGCTCCGACACGTTGTACGAGGCCGAGGCCGAAGGCAGCCAGTTGTCGTACTCGTTGTCGATATAGGTCTGGTTGCTGATGTTCGGATAGCGCGCGCCGTCCGGCAGCTGGGCGCCGTTCAGGCTGGCCGGGGTGTTGCGCGGATCGGGGATCGAGACCGTGCCGCCGATCGTCTGCTCGGTCCGCACCCAGCGCATGCCGGCGTTGTAGTGCAGATCGTTGTCGGCCAGGGTGGCCACGCCGTTGATCTCGGCGAACAGGCCGTAGGTCTTTTCGCCGATGAAGCCGCCCGAAGCGCCGGTGTTCGACGAGCCGGCCGCCGGGGCGCTGTCGTGGAACTTGGCGTACTGGCTGTCCTTGGCCAGGCGATCCCAGTCGAGGTTCACGAAGCCGTACGAGCCGGGCTTCATGTAGCTGCTGATCACGTTGTTGGGGATCAGCGAGCCGGCATAGGTCACCGGGCCGGTCTTGCCGGCGGTGAAGCCCGTGCCATAGCCCGGATAGGTCGGATAACCGGCCGGCGTGCCGGGCAGGTTGTCGCCGTTACAGGCCGGCTGGCTGTTGGGCGAGGGCAGGAAGACGCTGGGGTTGTTGCCGCAGATCGCGTTCTGCCAGGCCTGGCTGTTGTCATAGGCGGTGATGCGACGCGACACGTCGTCATAGGCGCCGCCGAACTTCAGGTTCAGGTGCTCGTCGCCCCAGGTGAAGTTGCCGCGAACGCCCTTGGTCTCGGTCTCGCGACGCTCGTCCTGGATGTTCACGCGGCCGCCCGGCCAGCCGAAGTTCTTGGGATCGTTGACGTCGGCGCTGGACTTGATGCTGGGGATGCCGCCGTCGTTCTTGTAGGTGACGGTCAGGCCCGAGCTGGCCGGGGAGATCAGCAGGACGCTGGGCGATTCCCGGTGGAACTTGCTCTTGGTGTAGTTGGCCTGGCCCTCGAACTTCAGCTTGTCGGTCAGCTGCCAGTCGAAGCCCGGATTGACGCCGTAGAAGTTGGTGTCTTCCAGGAACGGGCGGTAGGTCATGAACATCTGGGCGTTGGCGAACGTGCCCTCGGTGACGACGCAGCCGTTCGAGCAGTCGCTGCGGTCGACCTTCATGTTGATCGGGATCGCCGCGCCGTTGCGGCCGACCCAGTCCATGTCGATCCGCGCCAGGTTGTTCTTCTTCTTCCCGTACATGCTGTCCAGGTAGAAGTGCAGGTCGTCGGTGGGCTTCCACTCGAACGAGGCGATGGCGTTGACGCGGTCGCGACGGCCGAAGTTCTCGGCCTGACGGCCCAGGCGCGGGATCAGGGCGTTGTCGATCTGCTGGATCGACAGGCCGGGGTTCAGCGCCAGCAGGGCGGCCTTGTCCAGCGTCGCGCCGGTGACCAGGTTGTTGCCGGCGTTGGCCGGCACCGTGCCCGGGATCGTCCAGTTGCCGCCGCCGGTGTTGTTACAGCCCGTGGCCGCGCCGCACTGGGCCGCCGACAGGTTGGCGTTGGTCCAGCCGATGGTCTCGAAGCCGGGGGTGTTGACGTAGTTGCGCACGGCGGTGACGCCGACCAGGGCGCCGAAGTCGCCCCAGGTGTCGCTGGCGATGAACGAGCCGCGGCCGCCCCACTTGTCGGCGTGCTGGCCCTTGGTGGCCTGGGCCGAGTAGCTGACGCGGCGGCCATTGCCGTCGAACGGACGGGCGCTGCGCATGTTGACGGTGCCGGCGGCGCCGCCTTCGACCAGGCTGGCCAGCGGCGACTTGTTGACGGTCAGCTGGCTGAACAGTTCGGTCGGGAACATGTCGAGGTCGACGTCGCGGCCGGTGCTCTGCGCATCGGTGCGGCCCGTCGAGGCCACGGCCACCGGCGCGCCGTTCAGCAGCACGCGGGTGAAGTTGCTGCCCAGGCCGCGGATGGCGATGTTCAGGCCTTCGCCGGTGACTTCACGGCTGATGGTGATGCCGGGAACGCGGTTGAAGGACTCGGCGATGTTGGTGTCCGGGAACTTGCCGATGTCCTCGGCGAAGATCGAGTCCTGGAAGCCGACGGCGTCGCGCTTGGCGTTGGTCGAGGCCGCGAGGCTGGAGCGGTAGCCGGTGACGACCACTTCCTCGACAGCCGAGTCGTCAGCCTGAGCTGCGGCCGGCGCGGGGGTCGATTGGGCCTGGGCGGCGAAGCCCATCATGAGGGTGGTCAGACACGTCGCGCCGATGAGGGCCAGGCGGCGGGCGGAACCGTGGTGTTGAGTGGACGGCATGTTTCTCCCCTAAGAGTCTCTGTGCTCTGCGCACTTGTTCATTGTCGCCACGCGAGACCCGGCCCCTTCCCTGGGCCTAGTGGGTCCGACGCGGTGTGGTAGCGGTCACACAAGACACGGTTACGAGGTAAGTCCTCCCAAGTCAATGTGGTCAGACCTTAAGCGGGGTGGGCCGTCGGACCTTTTGCCGGACCACTGCGGCGCCGGAGCCACGGTGCGTGCCCGGAGGAAGTGGGGAAGGTCTGACAAGGGAAGAGGAAACCCTCTCTCATGGAGAGAGGGAGGGGCCCGCGCCGCAGGCGTGGGAGGGTGAGAGGTTTCACCCTGTCAGGATAGAATTCTGAAGACGGAAGATACGGGCGGCCCGGGCTTCACCGGCTGGCGGTGTAACCTCTCACCCTCCCACCGCTTCGCGGCGGGCCCCTCCCTCTCTCGCAGAGAGAGGGATTTCTAAGCCCAGCCCGCCGGCCGGTCCTGCTCGCGCCGGGCCGTCGGCGCGTACCGGTGCCCTTTATTCACCCGCCGCAGCGACGCCGGGTACCTATGCAGCTGCGCGTCCGGCCGGATCGGCCGCGCCACCAGCCCGCCGCCGCAGTCGGGACAGGTCTCCTCGAACCGCACGTCCGAGCAGTCGGCGCAGAAGGTGTGTTCGAAGGTGCAGATTCGGGCCGCGTCGCTGGCGGGCGGGAGGTCCGCGTCGCAGCACTCGCAATTGGGGCGCAGTTCGAGCATGGGGCCGTCCTCCCGTGTTCGTCTGGTTTTGCCTGGTAAGCCTTGCACCATAAGGGCTTTTCCGGCCTCCGCGCGAGAGGTCCCGTTCGCCGATCACGGGAATGTGGAGACAAGCGAAATCCGCGTGATCATGAGGGGTTGACCCCCTCCCCCATACCCCCTAGACACCGCGCCGTTTGCGCGGCGGGCCGGGGTTACACCCAGCCCGCTTTTTTGCAAAAATGAGCCCCACCAGCACGCGTCCAGGAGCGCTTCCAAGAATGTCCCAAGACCTTCTCCCCGGCGTCACCGGCGTTCTGGCCCTGGCCGACGGCACGATCCTGCAAGGCGTGGGCTGCGGCGCGGTCGGCGACGCGGTCGGCGAGGTGTGCTTCAACACCGCCATGACGGGCTATCAGGAGATCCTGACCGACCCGTCCTACATGGCCCAGATCGTCGCCTTCACCTTCCCGCACATCGGCAATGTCGGCACGAACGCCGAGGACGTCGAGCAGATCACCGGCGTGGCCGAGACCGCCGCCCGCGGCGCGCTGTTCCGCGAAGTCCCGACCGAGCAGGCCAACTGGCGCGCCAACAGCGACTTCGACGCCTGGATGAAGAACCGTGGCGTCATCGGTCTGGCCGGGATCGACACCCGCGCCCTGACCCGCAAGATCCGCGAGACGGGCATGCCGCACGGCGTCATCGCCCACTCGCCCGAGGGCAAGTTCGACCTCGACGCCCTGGTCGCCAAGGCCAAGGCCTGGGCCGGCCTGGAAGGCCTGGACCTGGCCAAGGACGCCTCGACCACCCAGACCTTCACCTGGGACGAGGGCCTGTGGTCGTGGCCGGAAGGCTACGCCAAGCTGGACAAGCCCAAGTACGAAGTGGTCGTCGTCGACTACGGCGTGAAGCGCAACATCCTGCGCGCCCTGGCCCATGTCGGCGCCCGCGCCACGGTGGTGCCGGCCGACACCAAGGCCGAGGACATCCTGGCCCGCAACCCGGACGGCGTGCTGCTGAGCAACGGCCCCGGCGACCCGGCCGCGACCGGCGCCTATGCGGTGCCCGAGATCCAGAAGCTGGTGCAGAGCGGCAAGCCGGTGTTCGGCATCTGCCTGGGCCACCAGATGCTGGCCCTGGCGCTCGGCGCCAAGACCGTGAAGATGGAACAGGGCCACCATGGGGCGAACCACCCCGTGAAGGACCTGACCACGGGCAAGGTCGAGATCGTCTCGATGAACCACGGCTTCACCGTGGACAGCGAGAGCCTGCCGGCCCCGGTGCAGGAGACCCACGTCTCGCTGTTCGACGGCACCAACGCCGGCATCCAGCTGGCCGACAAGCCGGTGTTCTCGGTGCAGCACCACCCGGAAGCCTCGCCCGGCCCGACCGACAGCCTCTACCTGTTCGAGCGCTTCGCGGGCCTGATGGACCAGGCGAAGTAGGACGCTTACGGCGGTGTTCGGGATCGAAAGCATCGAACCCAACACCGCCCTCGAGCGCCTGCGCGCGCTCCACGACTACGCGCTGTTCCCCGAACTGTTCGACGCCATCGCCGACGGCGCGGTCGTCTATTACGAACCGGCCCTGCGCGAGTTCACCATCCCCAACGCCGATGGCGTCTGCGCCTACGTGCTGAACCACTGCCCGCTGACCGGGAGACGCCTGCCGCCGTCCCTGCGGGATGAGTGGTTCGACGCACTGGAGGCCGTGGGGGCGTTCCCGGTCGACGAGATGCCGCCGGTGGATTTCCTGGCCCCGCCGGCGTACCGAGCCGATGCGTGGTGGCGGGATACGGAGCTGGCCAAACTCGATCCGGAAACCCCTCTCTCATAGAGAGAGGGGTTTCATGTTTTGACCGCCCCTACGTCACCTAGGCCTATCCTCCCCAAAAGGGAGGCCCAGTCATGACCAACGACACGGACTTCACCGGCCGCCGCGTGCTGGTCGTCGGCGGCTCCAGCGGCATCGGCAACGGGATCGCCCACGCGTTCAAGGCGCGCGGCGCCGAGGTCGCCGTCTGGGGCACCCGGGCGAGCGCCGCAGACTACGACCCCGCCGACGGCTCCGACCTCTCCCGCCTTTCCTACGCAAGCGTCGATGTCGGCGACCCCGACGCCATCGACGCCGCCCCCGCCCCGTTCGAGACCCTCGACGTCCTGGTCCTGTGCCAGGGCACGGTCGTCTACAGGCGCGGCGAGTTCGAGCGGGCCGGCTGGGACCGGGTGATGGCGGTCAATCTGGACAGCCTGATGCACTGCGCCCGCCGCTTCAAACCGGCCCTCGTGCAGAGCCAGGGCAGCGTGATCATCGTCAGCTCGATCTCGGGCCTGAAGGCCAATATCGGCAATCCGGCCTATGCCGCCTCCAAGGCCGGGGCGATCAGCCTGACCAAGACCCTGGGCCAGGCCTGGGCGCCCGAAGGCGTGCGGGTCAACGGCCTGGCGCCCGGCCTCGTGGAGACCAAGCTGACCCAGGTCACCACCGCCAATCCCGAACGCCTGGCCGGCGCCCTGGCCGCCATCCCGCAGCGCCGGGTGGGCACGCCCGCCGACATGGCCGGGGCGGCGCTGTTCCTGGCCTCGCCCCTGGCGTCCTACGTCACCGGCCACACCCTGGTGGTCGACGGCGGCCTGTCCCTTTGAGTGGAGTAGATCGATGAAGGCCCTGCGTTATCACGGCGCCCGCGACGTCCGGTACGAGACCATGGACGACCCGACGCTGCAGTCGGACCGCGACGCCATCGTCCAGATCAGCGCCTGCTCGATCTGCGGCTCGGACCTGCACATCTATCACGGCCACGGCTTCTCGGAGGACCTGGGCTTCTGCGTCGGCCACGAGGCGGTCGGCGAGGTGGTCGAGGTCGGGCGCGGCGTCCAGCAACTGAAGGTCGGCGACAAGGTCATGCTGCCGGCCGCCGTGGGCTGCGGGCGCTGCCGATCGTGCCTCTCCGGCGTGGTCCAGACCTGCGAGTATGGCGAGTTCGGCTGCTATGGCCTCTCGGCGCGGCTGCAGGGCTCGCAGGCCGAGGCGGTGCGCGTGCCGGCCGCCGACATGAACGCCGTGCCGGTGCCCGAAGGCGTCTCGATGGAGCAGGCGCTGATGATGACCGACGCCCTGGCCACCGCCTGGTTCGGGGCCCGCAACGCCGAGGTCCGGCCAGGGTCCAGCGTGGCGGTGATCGGTCTTGGCCCCATCGGCCTGATGGCCGTCGAGAGCGCCTATGTCATGGGCGCGCACGTGGTCTACGCCATCGACCCCGTCCCCGGCCGCCGGGCGCTGGCGGAGGAAGCCGGGGCCATCGCGCTCTCACCCGACGAAGCCAGTGACCGCATCCGCGAGGACACCAAGGGCAAAGGCCTGGACTGCGTGATCGAGGCGGTCGGCAGCGAGGCCACGGTCGACGCGGCCCTGCGTCTGGTCCGGGCGCGCGGCGTGGTGTCGGTGATCGGCGTCCAGCAGGCCAGGCGCTTCCCCTTCCCGCTGGAGCGCGCCTTCGCGGCGGGCCTGACCTTCCGGGTGGGGACCTGCTCGGTGCCGCAGGAACTGCCAGCCCTGTTCCCGCTGGTCCGCTCGGGACGCCTGCGGCCGGAGAAATATGTCAGCCACCGCCTGCCGCTGAGCCAAGGCGCGGAGGCGTATCGCCTGTTCGAGAGCCGCGAGGCCGGCGCGCTGAAGATGGTGCTGAAGCCCTAGCCCTTCGGCGCGGTCTTCATCAGCGCCCGGAACTGACCGCCATAGGCGTGCTCGTTCCAGTAGTCGGCGAACTGGTCGTAGCGGACGGTGATCCTGCCCGGCGGCGGCTGGGCGGGATCGACCATGTAGAGCTCGCGCCGCTGGTCGTCGAAGCCGCTGACCACCAGGGTGTGGCCGACGCCGTCGGCCGTGATGTCGACCAGCACCGGCCGACCGGCGCGCAGTTCGTCCTCGAGAACCTTCAGCCCTTCCGCATAGCCCTGCGGCGTGTCGGCGAAGGCCGCGTCGCTCCAGTGATATCCCAGACGCGCCAGGCCGCGCTTCATGTCCCCGAACAGGGTGATGGTGAAGTCGTTGAACGGCGCGGCGGGGTCATAGGTCTTGCCGCGCGACAGGGCCTTCAGAGCGCGCGGCTCCTGGCGGTCGCCGTAGAAGGCCAGCACCATCGCCGTCGAGGTCGGGACGCACAGCAGCGTCTCCTGCACGAGGTGCGGCACGGGCAGTTCGACATGGTGGCTCGACCGGTCCTGGCAACCGCCCAGGGCGAGGACGACGAGCACGGTCAGGGCGGCGGCCAGGCGGCGCATCTCAACTCCCGGAAAACCCATCGGGAGACATACACGCCAAGGCTTAACCAGCCCTATCGGCGCAACCCATATCGACGCAACAAGGGGTGCCGCCTCCCGCAAGACTAGGGGGCAAAGCGGGAGGCGGCGGCCAGACGCCCTAGGCAAGGGGGGCGCTTTTCAGGCGTCTGGCGGGGCGCACTCGTCCGGGCCGGGTGACGCACCGGCGGGAACGAGAAGCCCTACTCGGAAACTAGAAGTCAGACCTTGAGGTCGAGCAGCTGCTGGCTCATCGCCTCGGCCGTGCGGACGACCGCCGCATTGGCCTTGAAACTGGTGGTCGCGCCGATCTGGTCGGTGCGCTCCTTGACGTAGTCGACGTCGTTGGCGCGGGCGTCCGAGGCGGCGACCCGCTGGGCCGAAGCGTTAAGACGATCCGCGGCGGCCATCATGCCCGAAGCGGCGATCGAGAGAGCCTGCATGGCGTTTTCTCCGTGTACGCCAATGGTTATCCGGCCGGTTGGGTTAAGCCCTTACAACTGAAAATGGTAAAATTCACGCCTTGGTCATCTTTTTTAGCGCGCGTTAACTTTTGGGGGTGCGCCCCCTCCGGCCCTCCGGGCCACCTCCCCCGCAGGCGGGGGAGGAGAGCTTTCCTCCTCACCCGTGAAACGGGGGAGGTGGCGCGGCGCGAATACGCGCCGTGACGGAGGGGGCGTCCTCGGACCTCGATCCACCCGAAAAATCCTGCCCAACATTACAAAACGTTCAGGCTTGCCCTTATCGACAAGCTGTCACCGTCCCGACATGGTTCGGCCCTTCGCGGGCCGGGGGGCGGCCCGTCGCTCCGGAGTCTCTGAAACCCATGTCGTTTTCGCGTCGTATCGCGCTGGCCAGCGCCGCCCTGCTCATGGTGGCGCAACCGGTCCTCGCGGCCACACCCGCCAAGCCCAAGCCTGCCGCTGCCGCCAAGAAGGCGGTCTCGGACTTCACCCCGTCGCCCGAGGCCATCAAGGCCCACATGACCTTCCTGGCCGACGACGCCATGGAAGGCCGCGAGGCGGGCACGCGCGGCTATGACATCGCCGCCAACTATGTCGCCGCCCAATACGCCCTGCTGGGCCTGAAGCCGGCCGGCGACAAGACCGCTGCCGGCGTCAGCTACCAGCAGCACGTGCCGCTGCTGGCCTTCCGCGCCGACGGCGAAGGCTCCTTCGGCCTGACCGGCGCCGACGGTCAGACCGCCGCCCTGAAGTACGGCGAGGACTATCTGCCCAACGCCCAGGCCCAGGCCGCCGACCTCAAGCTGGACGCGCCGCTGGTCTTCGTCGGCTACGGCCTGGTCAATCCGGCGACGGGCCGCGACGACTACGCGGGCCTGGACGTGAAGGGCAAGATCGTCGTCATGCTCAATGGCGCCCCGACCTCGCTGCAGACCGAGGAACGCGCCCACTTCAGCAACCCCAACACCAAGCGCCAGGAAGCCGCCAAGCGCGGCGCCGTCGGCGTCATCACCATGTCGGGCCCCAGCGCCGAGAAGCGCCGTCCGTTCTCGGCCGGCGCGGGCATGCAGCGCGGCTGGCGGGTGATCTGGCGTGACGCCCAGGGCGTCGGCGCCATCCGCGCGCCCAGCGCTCCGGCCCTGGTCTCGATCAGCCAGGCCGGCGCGGCCAAGCTGTTCGCCGGCGCCCCCGTGGCCCTGGCCGACGTGCTGGCCGAATCCGAGAAGCCGGAAGGCGCGGTCAAGGGCTTCGCCCTGGCCACCAAGGCCAGCATCGGCCTGAAGACCGAGATCGAGAAGCGCGAGAGCAGCAACGTCGTCGGCATGATCGAGGGTTCGGACCCGACGCTGAAGGCCCAGACGATCATCCTGTCGGCGCACCTCGACCACATCGGCATCAAGGAAAACGCCAAGCCCGGCGAGGACCGCATCAACAACGGCGCGCTCGACAACGCCTCGGGCATCGCCACCCTGCTGGAGGTGGCGCGCGGCTTCGAGAACACCAAGTCGCGCCCCAAGCGCTCGATCATCCTGCTGGCCGTGACCGGTGAAGAGAAGGGCCTGGTCGGCTCGGACTACTTCGCCAACAACCCGACGGTGCCGAAGGCCAATATCGCCGCCGACGTCAATCTGGACATGCCGGTGCTGCTGTACCCGTTCACCGACGTGATCGCGTTCGGCGCCGACCGCTCGACCGTGGGCGAGGCCGTCAAGCACGCCGCCGGCCGCGTGGGCGTGGCGCTCTCCGGCGATCCGCTGCCGGAGGAAGGCCTGTTCACCCGCTCGGACCACTACCGCTTCGTCGAGCAGGGCATCCCGTCGGTGTTCCTGATGACCGGCTTCCAGAACGGCGGCGAGAAGGCCTTCACCACCTTCCTGAAGGGCAACTACCACCATCCGGGCGACGACCTGAACCAGCCGATCGACTACCAGGCGGCCGCCAAGTTCGCCCTGGTGAACTACGAGATCGCCCGCGAACTGGCCAACACCCCGGCCCGCCCGGTGTGGAAGAAGGGCGACTTCTTCGGGGGCACGTTCGCGCCGGCGGGGCATCCTTCGGCGGCGAAGTAGAGCGCTGCTGAAAAGCCTGATTGACCCGGAGGGCGGCGGAAGGGATTCTGCCGCCCTCTCTCTTTGACCGACGGATAATCGTAAGCGTGACCGCCCGCACCGGCGCCTTCCTGAAGATCGGCGTGATCGCGCCGGCCATCATGGTGGCCGACGTGTGGCTGGCTCAGCGCCTGTTCCCGGGCTTCGACGCCGGGGCGCAGTTCATCAGCGAGCTGGGCGGCCCCAAGGCGCCCCTGCCCGAGGTCTTCAACTACGGCATGATGATCGCCGGCGTCGCGGGCCTCTTGGCCGGGGCCGGCTTCGCCCACGCGCTGGAAGAGGCCGGCGGCCGTCGCCGGGTCTCGGCCTTCGCCGGGCTGTTCGTGGCGCTGACGGGCCTTGGGGCCTTCTTCGCCGGGGTGTTCCACTGGCCCGATCCCATGCACCGCGCCTGCGGCGTGGGCCTGGCCATGCAGTTCGCGCCGCTGTTCACCGCCTGGGCGCTGTGGGGCAAGCCGGGCTACCGGCGGCTGGCCCACTTCTCGCTGGGCTGGTTCTTCGGCCTGCTGCTGGTCTTCGCCCTGCTGACCGGGGTGTGGAACATCCGCACCGGCTATGACGTCGGCTACTGGCAGCGCGGCCACGCGTTCCTGGGCCTCCTCTGGCTGGCCATCGCCGCCTGGAGCCTGGAGAAGGGCTGGAAGGCGAGTGCGGTGGCGGCGCAGCCGGCGGTGGTCTAGGCTCTCCTCATAACGGGGGAGACATCACCATGATCGGACACCGCTTTGCGGTTCTCGGGCTCGCCGCGCTGGCCCTGACCGCCTGTTCCCAACAGAAGACCGAGGACCAGCCCGCCGCCACGCCGCCGCCGGCCGTGGGCGACGAGACCCGCACCCCCGCCGTGACGCCGGCTGTTCCCGCGCCCGTGGCCGCCACGCCCGCCGAAGGCGGCACGGTCGGCGGCGACGGCTCGCAGATCCAGCTGTCGGACATCACCCTGGCCGATCAGCAGGCTCATGACCTGAAGGGCGAGCTCAGCTGCCACTTCCGCGACAAGGCCAACGCCCTGCTGCTGGTGGCCTCGGGCTTCTCAGGCGTCAAGGAACCGGGCTACGGCCTCGTGAAGGTGCTGACCTCGGTCGAGCAGGTCGTCGCGCCCGGCGGCTTCGACGCCATGGTCAACGGCACGGCCTTCAGCGGCCAGGGCAAGACCGTGACCATCGCCCTCACCGGCAAGGCCACGGGCGGCGGCGAGTCGCCGGCCTATCCGGCCACGCTCACCTACGACCGCGCCGACGGCGCCAAGCGGGTGTTCGCCGGGACCTGGACCTGCGGTCCGTAGGCAGCGAAGAGCGCCCCCTCCGTCACGTCGCCTATCGGCGCCGCGCCACCTCCCCCGCAAGCGGGGCAGGAGAAGAACAGCTGCATCTCCTCACCCGTGAAACGAGGGAGGTGGATCGCTGCGGATACGCAGCGAGACGGAGGGGGCGCTCCCGCCCTTCCCCTCACCGCCAGGCGTAGTTGAAGCTGATGCTGATGCGCTGCTCGTCGGCCTGGTTGGTCGTGACCTCGTGGCGCAGCCAGCTCTCCCACATCAGCACGGTCCCGGCCGATGGCTTGACGTAGATGAACGGCCGCAGGGTCTCGGGCGCGTCGTCGGCGCGGGTCGGGGCGGCCATCATCATCGGCAGGCGCGGGTCCTCGAACTTCAGGGCCGAGGCGCCCGGCGGGATGGTCACATAGACCGTGCCGGAGATGACGCTGTGGGGGTGGATGTGGCCGCTGTGCGAGCCGCCCGGCTCCAGGATGTTGATCCACAGGCTGTCCATGACCAGCTTGCCGCCGGCCAGGTCGAACGCCAGGTCCTTGGCGAAGGCGGCGGCATGCTTGTCCAGCTTCTTCTTCAGCGCCTCGAACAGGCTGTCGCGCTGCGGCAGGTCGTTCAGCGAGGCGTAGGAGGTGTAGCCCAGATAGCCCTTGTTATAGGCCCAGGCCTGGCCGGCCTCGTCGTCCTCGGCGATGGCGATGCAAGCGTCGTGCAGCTCGTCGATGAACGCCTCGGCGTCCTTCTCGCTGGCGAGGCTGGCTTCATAGAGCGGCGTGACGAAGAGCGGGCGCGTGGTCATGGGGCGCGTCATAGCGCCCCTCGTGATTGACGACAAACCGTCAATGGAACATCATGAGAACATGTCCAGTAAGATAACACCCAAGGTCGATGCAGCGCCTGTCGAAGCGGCCGGTCCGAACTTGGCCGTGTTCGCTCAGAAGCCGCCTGAGAGCGACTTCGTGGAACGTCCTGGCTTCGAGGACAACGAAGCCCATTGGCAGGACGTCCAGCGCATCGCGGAGGAGACCGAGCGTAACGGTGGCATCCCCCTGGAGGATGTCATCCGCTGGGTGGAGTCGTGGGACACGGACAACGAACTCCCCCCGCCTGAACCTCGCCCGCGAAACGCTGGATGAGAACAGTCGAAATCTCGGCGGCGGCCCGCCGGGACATCGAATATCTGCGCGCCTGGCTGGCAGTGCGCGCGCCGAACGCCTCCAGACGCGCGGTCCGGACGATCCTCTCGGCCGTTGAAACCCTCGCCGAATTTCCCGAGCGCGGGCGCCTCATCCGCAACAATCAGCGAGAATTGACCGTCCGGTTCAGCTCGACCGGCTATGTCCTGCGATACGTCATCCATGCCGAGCGGGTCACACTGTCTCGCGTCTTCCACAGCCTCGAACGTCGCTGAACGCTCCGGACTCGCCTATATCTGCCCCCGTGACCGACACCACCTCCGAAGACACCGCCTCGCCCCGCCTGATCGGCGCCGCCCTGATCAAGGACGAGGTCACGCGCCTGCCTGACGCGCCGGGCGTCTACCGCATGATCGGCGACGCCGACGAGGTACTGTACGTCGGCAAGGCCAAGAGCCTGAAGAAGCGCGTCGTGCAGTACGCGCAGGGCCGTTTCCACACCAACCGCATCGCCAACATGGTCGACGCGACGCGGTCGATGGAGTTCATCACCACCCGCACCGAAGCCGACGCCCTGCTGCTCGAGATCAACCTGATCAAGCAGCTGAAGCCGCGCTTCAACGTGCTGCTGCGCGACGACAAGAGCTTCCCCGAGATCGTCATCCGCCGCGATCACGACGCCCCGCAGCTGCGCAAGCACCGCGGCGCCCACACGATCAAGGGCGACTATTTCGGGCCGTTCGCCAGCGCCTGGGCGGTGAACCGCACGCTCAACACCCTGCAGAAGGCCTTCCTGCTCCGCTCGTGCAGCGACAGCGTCTACGACGCCCGCGACCGGCCCTGCATGCTGCATCAGATCAAGCGCTGCGCCGCCCCCTGCACCGGCCTGATCGGCAAGGAGGACTACCAGGGCCTGGTCGACCAGGCGGAAGCCTTCCTGCGCGGCAAGTCCCGCGCGGTCATGGCGACCATGGCCAAGGAGATGGAAGAGGCCGCCGAGGAGCTTGAGTTCGAGCGCGCCGCCCGCCTGCGCGACCGCATCCGCGCCCTGTCGTCGGTGGCGCAGGAAACCCAGATCAACCCCGAGACCGTGGACGAGGCCGACGTCGTCGCCCTGCACGTCGAGGGCGGCCAGGCCTGCGTGCAGGTGTTCTTCTTCCGCGCCGGCCAGAACTGGGGCAACCGCGCCTACTTCCCCCGCGTGGCGGGCTCCGCCGACGAGTCCGAGGACGAGACCACCACCGAAGAGCAGCGCATCCTCACCGCGTTCCTGGGCCAGTTCTACGACGACAAGCCGATCCCGCGCCTGATCCTGGCCAATCTCGAACCGGCCGAGGCCGGCCTGCTGTCCGAAGCCTTCGCCCTGAAGAGCGGCCGCAAGGTCGAGATCACCGTCCCCAAGCGCGGCGAGAAGGCCGACCTCGTCGGCCACGCCCTGACCAACGCCCGCGAGGCGCTGGGCCGCAAGATGGCCGAGGGCAGCGCCCAGACCAAACTGCTGGCCGGCGTCGGCGAGGCCTTCAAGCTGGACGCCCCGCCCGAGCGGATCGAGGTCTACGACAACAGCCACATCCAGGGCACCAATGCCGTAGGCGGCATGATCGTGGCCGGGCCGGAAGGCTTCATGAAGAGCCAGTACCGCAAGTGCAACATCAAGTGCACCGAGCTCACGCCCGGCGACGACTACGGCATGATGAAGGAGGTGCTGAAGCGCCGCTTCGCCCGCCTGGTCAAGGAAGAGGAGGAAGGCGACGACGCCAACCGCCCCGACCTGGTGCTGGTCGACGGCGGCAAGGGCCAGCTGGACGCGGCCCTGGAGATCATGGCCGACCTGGGCGTCGACGACATCGCCGTCGTCGGGGTGGCCAAGGGTCCGGACCGCGACGCCGGCCTGGAACGCTTCTTCATCCCCGGCCAGACGCCCTTCATGCTCGAGCCGAAGTCGCCGGTTCTCTACTACCTGCAGCGCCTGCGCGACGAGGCCCACCGCTTCGCCATCGGCGCCCACCGCACCCGCCGCAGCATGGACCTGAAGAAGAACCCGCTCGACGAGATCGAGGGCGTCGGTCCGGGCCGCAAGAAGGCCCTGCTGCACGCCTTCGGCTCGGCCAAGGGCGTGGGCCGGGCCAGCGTCGAGGACCTGGTCAAGGTCGAAGGCGTCAGCCAGGCCCTGGCCGAGCGCATCCACGGGTTCTTCCGGAAGAGCTGAACCGCCTCAGTGCGCCGCCGCGCCGGCCCGATAGGGCCACACCTTGCGGCGGTCCGAGCCCAGGACGCGGTCCTCGTATCGGGCGTTGGCCTGGTCATACGGCGTGTGGAACACGTCGGGCCCGCCATAGAGGATCAGCCGCAGGCGCTCGCCCGCCTGATCCAGCGTCAGGTCGCAGCTGGTGACCGCCCCGACCTTGAACTGAGCCTGGGCCGGGCCCTTCAGGACGCGTTCGGCCCGCACCACGGCCGGCGAGGACGAATCGCGATAGGGCTCGACCACCTCGGCGTCGATGATCGCCGTCGCGCCCTGCACGACGGCGCGGGCCTCCCGGAGATCGTCGGCCGGCGTGCTGCGCCCCCGGACGACGGCGCAGGCCTGCGCCTCTCCGGCCATGGCCAGCACGGCGAGCGCGCACAGGGTCGCGGCGCGGAACATGCCTCATCTCCTCTGGAAGCCCCGCCACCATGACAGCTTGACCAGGCCGTGCAACTCTACGCGAGGTTTAACCTCGGGGTGGGTGAACGACATGGTGCGGGTGTCTCGACGGAGCGTCTTGAGTTCATTCGCGGTCCTGGCGGCGGCTTCGGCCGCGCCCCGCGCCCGAGCCGCCACGGCGGGCCCGCCCGTGGCCCGGATCGAGCGGGTCACCGACACCTATTTCGGCACGCCCGTCGTCGACGACTACCGCTGGATGGAGACCTTCCCGCGCACGCCGGAGTGGGACACCTGGCTGAAGGGCCAGGCCAATCACGCCCGCGGCGTGCTGGACGCCCTGCCCCAGCGCGCCCCGATGATCGCGGCGCTGAAGCGCTATGCCGAGGCCTTCGACATGGTCGGGGTCATCCCGGCCGGAAACCGGCTGTTCCTGCAGCGGGTCGAGCCCGCCAACCCCGCCCCGCGCCTGTTCGTCGCCGACAGCGTCGGCGGTCCCGAGCGCCTGCTGTTCGATCCCACGGCCGAGCGCCGCCCGGGCGGACCGCCGGTGAGCCTGGACTGGATGATCCCCTCGCCGGACGGCTCGCTAGTCGCCCTGGGCGTCGGCGAGGGCGGGTCGGAGATCAGCTCGGCCTGGATCCTGGACGTCGCCACCGGCGTCCGCACCAAGGTGACCGCGCTGCGCTCCAAGGGCAGCGGCTGGAGCGGCGACGGCAAGGCCTTGTTCTACTACCGGGTTCGCGCCGGCGCCGTGCCGGGCGCGACCGACTACGAGCAGGGCGGCAGCTGCTGGATGCACCGGATCGGGACCGACCCGGCGACCGATATCGAGGTGCTGCGCTCGGGCGAGGGCCCCGGCTTCGTCGCCCAGGAGGACGACGCCCCGTGGGTGCAGGGCGACGCCAGCAGCGACTGGGTGCTGGGCGCGCACCTGCTGAACGGCTACCTGCAGCCCCAGATCTTCGTCGCCCGCGCCGCCGACGTGGCGGCGGGCAAGCCCGCGTGGCGGAAGGTGGTGGCCCGGGCCGACGGCGTGGCCGCCAGCGTCCTGGTCGGCGACGGGCTGTATGTGCTGGCCAATGGCCGCAAGTCGAACGGCGAGGTGGTGCGGATCGACCTGGCCAGCGGCCAGACCTTCGAAGACGGAAAGATCGTGCTGCCGGCCGACGACGCGGTGATCGACAGCCTGACCACGGCCAAGGACGGCGTCTATGTCCACAGCCTGCGCGACGGTCAGGGCGGGGTCATCCGGATCGGACCGGACGGCAAGCTGGACCGTCTGGCGCCGCCGACCTCCGGCGCCATCTTCGGCCTGGCCGCCTCGCCGCTGGTGGACGGGGCCTGGTACGGCTCGGACGACCTGACCCGCCCGGCCGGCACGTTCCGGATCGACGCGGCCAGCTTCAAGGCCAGCCAGGTCCGCCTGGAGAAGCTCAAGCCCCTGGACGCCTCGCGCTATGTCACCGAGCGCCACGAGATCAAGGCCCGCGACGGGGCCCTGGTCCCGATCGAGCTGCTGCGGCTGCGCGACCTGCCGCGCAAGGGCCAGGCCCCGACCCTGATCCAGGCCTACGGCGCCTATGGCACGATCCTGGACCCCGGCTTCCGGGGCTCGGCCCTGGCCTTCCTCGATGCCGGCGGCATCCTGGTCTACGCCCACGTGCGCGGCGGCGGCGAGAAGGGCGAGGCCTGGCACCAGGCCGGCATGAAGACCACCAAGCCCAACACCTGGCGCGACGTCATCGACGTCGCCCTGGCGCTTGTCACGATGGGCTGGACCAGGCCCGGCCATCTGGCGGTCGAGGGCACGTCGGCCGGCGGCATCATGGCCGGCCGCGCCCTGACCGAGCGTCCGGACCTGTTCGGCGCGGTGATCGCCAATGTCGGCTGCTTCGACACCGTCCGCTTCGAGCTGACGCCCAACGGCAAGGGCAACGACGCCGAGTTCGGCACCGTGAAGAAGGAGGACGAGTTCCGCGCCCTGCTGGCCATGGACTCGATCCGCGCGGTCAAGCCGGGCGTGCGCTATCCGGCCGTGCTGCTGACCACCGGCGCCAACGACCGCCGGGTCGAGCCGTGGATCGTCGGCAAGTTCGCCGCCACCCTGCAGGCCAAGAGCACCCGCCCCGACCCGGCCATTCTCAGCGTCAACTACGAGGCCGGGCACTATACGGGCGACCGCGACGCGGCGATCGCCAAGCAGGCCGACGCCTATGCGTTCGTCCTGGCCCATACGCGGTGAGGCCCCGTCACACACCCGTCGCTTGACCGCCTCGCACCCGCCTGAGAAGCTCCGCCGCACAATCTCAGATGGAGACGGTCTGGTGCGGCGTTTGTTGCTTACGGCCCTGGCCGCTCTCGTGCCGCTCACCGCCCAGGCCAGCGTTCCGCTGCCGCTCGGCAATCCGGCGCAGCCCGCCCAGATGGTCAGCTTCGCCGCGCCGCCGGCCAGCATTTCCTGCGCCGAGGGCGCCGTGCGGCTGGTCGAGGGCGCGCCGCTGGTGTCCAAGGCCTGGCAGCCGTGGACGCCGCCGGTGATGCCGGTCAGCATGCCCGCCTACAAGCCGCCGCCCTCGCCGACCAGCCAGGACTACACCTTCTCGGTCGACGCCCAGGGCCGGGTGACCGACCTGAAGCGGACCGACAGCCCGACGCCGGTCGCCATCAACTGGCCGATCGACGAGCAGGCCGCGACGATCGCCAGCTGGCGGTTCGCGCCGGGCGCGGCGGCCACGGGCTGCAAGCTGGACCTGGCGCTCAGCTATATGGCGGTCGCGCAAGCCTCGCCGGCCAAGCTGTTCGAGGTCCTGGCCAACGAGCAGCGCAACGCCCCGCCCAGCATCCGCAAGGCCCTGGCGGCCGGCACGGGCTGCGAGGGCGGCGCCCAGCGGCGGCCGAACGTCATCGTCTATCCGGACCTGCGCGCCTTCGACGACAAGACCGTCGATCCGTCGTGGGCGGCCGTGCGCTACGACATCGACGCCGGCGGCGCGGTGCGCAACGTGCGGATCGCCGCCCAGCACGGCGAGCCGGCCTTCGCCGACGCAGTGGCCGCCGCCGCGGGCGAGGCCAGATTCTTTCCCGGCCCGGCGCGCGCCGGCTGCTTCCTGACCTTCAAGGCCACGCCGAAGGCGACCTTGGCCGCCAAGCATCCCGACGAAGCCACGTTCGAACGTCCGGGCGACGTCTGCAAGGTGGCGCAGTCGGCGCTGAACCTGCCGGAGAACAAGCTCTATCCGCCCGCCTACGCCCAGCGTCGCGTGGGCGGCTGGGCGGTCCTGCGCTTCGATGTGGCGCCGTGGGGCCAGGTGGGCGCGGTCGAGGTCCTGGCCTCGCAGCCCACCGCCGCCTTCGGGGACGCCGCCCGCCTGATGGTGATGAGCGCCCGGCCGACGCCGCCGCCCAGCGGTTATCGCGGCTGCGTCGTGCCGATCGTCTACGCCATCCCGGCCCTTCCCGACGATGGGTACTGATTGATCGGCGGTCTGCAACCAAACCGCTCCAGCCTCGTTTGATAGCTTGAGTATTTTCAAGCGAGGGCCGTCATGGACCACCAAGACCAGAAGACCTTCGAGCGCGACCTCGTCGCCCTGATCCCGCACCTGCGCGCTTTCGCCCGCTCGCTGTGTGGCAACGCCGCCTCGGCCGACGACCTGGCGCAGGAAGCCGTGGCCAAGGCCTGGGCCAGCCGCAACAGCTTCGCCATGGGCACCAACATGAAGGCCTGGACCTTCATGATCCTGCGCAACCAGTTCTATTCGGAAAAGCGCCGCAGCTGGCGCTCGGTCGGCCTGGACCAGGAAACCGCCGAACGCACCCTGGTGGCCAACACGAACTTCGACGGCGCCATCGCCCTGGACGACCTGCGCCAGGCCATGCTGATGCTGCCCGAGAACCAGCGCGAAGCCCTGATCCTGATCGGCGCCGGCGGGTTCTCTTATGAGGAAGCCGCCGAGATCATCGGCGTCGCCGTCGGCACAGTGAAGAGCCGCGTCAGCCGCGCCCGCGCCGACCTGGTCCAGATCTTCGAGACCGGCAGCTACGAACGCGACGGCAAGCCGGTGCACGAGGCCATGGGCTCGATGCTGGCGGCGCTGGAGCGTCTGGCGGCTTAGGCCACAGCCCTTCCGTCAAACCAAAAGCTTGTCATCCCGGAAAGCCCGCAGGGCTTGTCCGGGACCCAGGGGTCGGCGCATCGCCGTTGCCCCTGGGTCCCGGCTCTCCGCTTCGCTGCGGCCGGGATGACAAGTTGTTTTGGGCGTTAGGTGAGTTCGGTACAGAACCCGCAAAACGCCGCGATGTCTGTCTCATCGTGATAGATCGACAGCCCCACCCGCAGCACGTCGTCACGGACGTCCACCACCACGCCCTTCTCCGCCAGCGCCTGTTTCCACGCGCTGGCCTCTTCGTGCTTCAGCGCCACGAACCGCGCCTGTGGGCCATTCCCCGGCGGGTTCATCACCATTGCGTCCTTCAGCGGTCCGGCCTCGCCCGCCGCGATCTTCTCCAGCAACGCCCGCTTCAAGCCGCCGACATGCGCGGCGATCGTCGCCGTGCTCAGCCCCTCGGCCTCCAGCATCGTCCCCGCCGCCACGAACCGGTAGATCCCCGACGGATCGAACGTCGCGCCCATGAAGCGGCTGGCGTCGCGGACATAGCCCACCCCGCCGGGCGGGCCTTCCAGGTCGCCGAACTCGGCGTACCAGCCGGTCAGCACCGGGCGCGGACCGAAACCGGCCGGCGCGTGCAGGAAGGCCGCGCCCTCCCCGGCCATGGCGTATTTGTAGCCGCCGGCCAGGTAGAAGACCCGGTCCGCCACCGCCGACAGGTCGGTCGGGACAGCGCGGAAGCCGTGATAGCCGTCCACCACGACCCATGGCCCTTCAGGGCGCGCCAGCTCGGCCAGCTCCCAGACGCGATCGAAGACGACGCCGGTCTTGAAGAACACGTGGCTGACGAAGATCAGATCGTACACGCCCGTCCGGGCCGCCGACAGGAACCGCTCGGCGAAGTCGGGGCGGTCGGTCTCGACCAGGGTCAGCTCGACCTCGCCGGCCTCGACCCAGCGCTGGGCCTGGCGGCGGAACGAGTGGAACTCACCGTCGGTGGACAGGATGCGGACCGGGCGGCGCTCGATCGCCGACTTCAGCACCGCCAGCAGGGTGTGGGTGTTGGGCGCGAAGACCACGCTGTCGGGGCTCGGCAGGTTCAGCTCGCGGGCGACCAGAGCCTGGGCCGCCGGATAGACCACGCCCAGCGCCTTGTCCCACTTGTGGTCGGCCAGGACGACGGCGTCCTCCCAGGCCTCGACCTGGCCGGCCAGGGTGGCGTCGGGCCACAGGTGGTGGCTATGGGCGGCCATGTGCAGGCGGCCGGGGACGGACAGCGCCTTCGAGAACAGGTCCTTGCGCGCGGTCATCAGAGCTTGGTCCGCAGCGACCACAGTTCCGGGAAGGCCCGTCGGCGCAACGTCGAAGCCAGATAACCCACCCCATCCGTGCCGCCGGTGCCCGGCCGGCCGCCGATGATCCGCTCGACCGTCAGCACGTGCTTGTGGCGCCAGGTGACCAAGGCGTCGTCCAGATCGACCAGCTTCTCGGCCAGCTGGTACAGCTCCCAATAGCGCTGCGGATCGCGATAGACCTCCAGCCAGGCAGCCTCGACGGCCTCGGACGGCGCGTAGGTCTGGCTGAAGTCGCGGTGCAGGGCGCTGTCGGGCACGGTCAGGCCATGACGCGGCAGCTGGGCGATGGCCACGTCGTACAGGCTGGGCGCATCCAGCGCCGCCTGCAGCTGACCCAGCGCCGACGAGCCCTCCTCATGGAACTTCAGGAAGCTCTGGTCCTTCAGGCCCAGCAGATATTCCAGGGTGCGGAACTGGTGCGACTGGAAGCCCGAGGACGAGCCGAGATCGCCCCGGAAGCTCAGGTAATCGGCCGGCGTCATGGTCGCCAGCACGTCCCACGACAGGGTCATCACCGTCTGGATCCGCGACACCCGCGCCAGCGCCTTGTAGGCCGGCTCGACATCGCCCGAGGCGATCAGCCGCTTGGCCAGCTCGACCTCGTGGATGATCTCCTTGAGCCACAGCTCCTTGGTCTGGTGGATGACGATGAACAGCAGTTCGTCGTGCCGGTCGCTCTGCGGCTTCTGGGCCGTGAGCAGCTCGTCCAGCGCCAGATAGCGCGCGTAGGTCATGTCTTTCGCCATGGGAGAACCTATGCCGCTTTTCGCGGCGTATCGGCAACTCTCTGCTTGTCATCCCGGCCGCAGCGAAGCGGAGAGCCGGGACCCAGGGGTCGCCGCACCGCCATTTGCCCCTGGGTCCCGGACAGCCTCTGCGAGGCTTCCGGGATGACAAGCGTGGGCGCCGCGTCATGGAAGGGGTGTGAGGATCGGCTCCGCGCCTCTAGAATAGGCCAACCACGAAACCCGCACTCCCTGGAGCCCTGGCGTTTGAAAGCCTCGACTTGATCTCGCAATACGGATGGTCCGACGCGCTGGCGCAGGCGTTCAAGCCGCATGCCCGCGCCGGCTATGTTCCCGGGCGCGTCGTCGTCCAGCAGCGCAACGGCTATCTGGTGATGACCGACCAGGGCGAACTGCGCGCCAAGCCGTCGGGCCGCCTGCGCCATGAAGCTCGCGAGATCGGCCACCCGGCCGTCGGCGACTGGGTGGCGATGTCGGTCAACAGCGCCCAGCGCACCGCCACCATCCACGCCCTGGTGCCGCGCCGCACCGCCTTCATCCGCCGGGCCGCCGACAGCCTGCAGACGCCGCAGGTGATCGCCGCCAATGTCGACCTGGCCTTCATCGTCACCTCGATGAACGGCGACCTCAATGCGCGCCGGATCGAGCGCTACCTGGCCGCCGCCTGGCAGAGCGGGGCGCGGCCGGTGGTGGTGCTGACCAAGTCCGACCTCGTCGCCGAGACGGAAACCCACACCGCCGAGATCGAGGCCCTGGCCGCCGGCTGCCCCGTGGTCAGCATCTCGGCGCGGCAAGGCGTGGGCCTGGACGCCCTGCTGGCCCATCTGGCGCCGGGCGAGACCTGCGTGCTGATCGGCTCGTCCGGGGTCGGCAAGTCCACCCTGGTCAATGTGCTGCTGGGCGAGCAGCGCATGGCGACAGCGGAAGTCCGCGAAGGCGACGACAAGGGCCGCCACACCACCAGCCACCGCGAGCTGGTCCTGCTGCCCGGCGGCGGGCTGATCGTCGACACCCCCGGGGTGCGCGAGATCGGCCTGGTCGACGCCGACGAGGGCGTCAGCGTGGTGTTCGACGACATCGAGCAGCTGGCCCAGACCTGCAAGTTCGGCGACTGCACCCACGCCAACGAGCCCGGCTGCGCGGTGCGCGGGGCGATCGAGGACGGGACGCTGGATCCCGACCGCTGGGCCCACTTCCAGAAGCTGGGCCAGGAGCTGGCGGCCATGGAGGAGAAGGCCGAACGCCTTGCCCGCGACGCCGAACGCCGTCGCCAGGGCGGGCTGCAGAAGGTCTATCGCGCCACCAAGAAGGACGTCCGCGGCGGGGCCGATCGCTGAGCCCGGCGGCTCGGCGCACGCGGTTCTTTCAGAATTTGGCCCCTTCGCCCCGGCGAACGGGTTAGGTGTGGATATCGATACTTCTAGAGAGGCCCTCCCCATGCCCGCTTTCACCATCGTCACGACCAGTGCGACCCAAGGCAGCGATGCGGCGGAGGTCAGCTCGCTGGCCGACGAGTTCAACGACGCCAGCGAAGCCCTGGGCTATTCGCGCCGCATGGCCGACGAGATGCTCAGCATGGCCAGCCAGCTGGCGCTGGACTTCGACTACAGCCACGTCGGCCTCTACGAAGGCGACCTGATCGACGAGGAAGTCGATCCCAGCCACGCCGCCTTCCTGGGCGCCTGGGTGCTGGACGAGGAAGGCATCGCCTTCCTGGTCGCCGAAGAGTTCCGGGACGGGGCGACGGAAGAAGAAGCCGCGAACTAAGCTCGTGTCCGCTCATCCCCGCGAAAGCGGGGACCCAAGCTGAATTTCAAGCAAGTGGCGCGGCCGAGCCAAGCCGACCAGCGCCGCTTGGGTCCCCGCTTTCGCGGGGATGAGCGGTGTTGGGAATGCTTTCCCCTCCCCCTCCGCGCGCAACTTGGCTAAACCCTCCCTCATGGTTCAGTCGTCCGCGTCCGCCGTAACCTCGTCCGCTCCCGTCCCGCGCTCGCGTGTCGGCAAGCGCCTGTCGATCGTCGCCCCCTGCTTCAACGAGCAGGAGGTGCTGGACCTGTTCTTCGAGCGCATCGACGCCGAGCTGGCCCGGATCGGGGTCGACTACGAGATCGTCGCCGTCAATGACGGCAGCCGCGACCACACCCTGGCGGTGCTGCTCAAGCATCATCAGCGCGACCCGCGCATCAAGGTCATCAACCTGGCCCGCAACTTCGGCAAGGAGGTCGCCCTGTCGGCCGGCCTGGACGCCGTCACCGGCGACATGGTGGTGCCGATCGACTGCGACCTGCAGGACCCGCCGGAGCTGATCGAGAAGTTCATCGAGGCCTGGGAGGCCGGGGCCGACGTCGCCTATGGCGTGCGCGTCGACCGCAGCAGCGACACCTTCGTCAAGCGCCTGACGGCCCAGGGCTTCTACAAGGCCTTCAACCGGATGTCGGATGTCGACCTGCCCTACAACGCCGGCGACTACCGGCTGATGGACAAGCGCGTGGTCGACGTCCTGCGCCAGCTGCCCGAGCGCAACCGCTTCATGAAGGGCCTGTTCGCCTGGGTCGGCTTCAAGCAGACGCCGATCCCCTATGCCCGCCCCGAGCGCGCGGCCGGCACCAGCTCGTTCCGCTACTGGAAACTGTGGAACTTCGCCCTGGACGGCATCACCTCGTTCAGCACCGCGCCGATCCGGGTGTGGAGCTATGTCGGCCTGATCGCCGGCGTGCTGGCGGCCTCGGCGGCCGTGTTCCTGGTCGCCCGCACCCTGCTGGAGGGCAACAACGTCCCCGGCTATCCGTCGCTGATGGTGGTGATCCTGACCGGCTTCGCCATCCAGATGCTGGCCATCGGCTCGCTGGGCGAGTACGTCGCGCGCATCTATCAGGAAGTGAAGGGCCGGCCGCTGTACGTGATCATGGACCGCTACGGGTTCGAGCCGTGAACAGCCTGCTGACCCCGGCCCGGCGCGAATTCCTGGTCTCGGCCCTGCGCTACGGCGTGGCGGGCGTGGCCAACACCCTGATCGGCCTCTCCATCATCCTGGCGCTGGACGTCGGGCTGCACGTCGATCCGCACATCGCCAACGCCGTCGGCTATGCGGTCGGGGTCTGTGTCAGCTTCGCCCTGAGCAAGCTCTTCGTGTTCAAGGCCCGCCAGACCGCGCGCTCGGCCCCGCTGCGCTATGGCGTGGCGGTCGCGGTCGCCTTCGCCCTCAATCAGGGCGTCCTGACCCTGGCCCACATGCTGCTGCCGCATGGCGCGCTGTTCGACGTTGCGGCCCAGGGCGCGGCCGTGGCCAGCTATACCGCCGCGCTCTTCCTGCTGAGCCATTTCTGGGTCTTCGCCCACCAACCGACGCCTACCGACCGGGACCCCGCATGGACCGCCTGATCTACGACCGCATCCGCGAGCTGGAGACCGACCACTGGTGGTTCGTCGGCCGCCGCAAGATCCTGCGCAGCCTGCTCAAGCGCTTGGCCCCGCCGGCCGGCGCGCGCATCCTGGAGGTCGGCTGCGGCGCGGGCGGCAATGTCCCGCTGCTGCGCGAGTTCGGCGACGTCAAAGCCCTGGAGCCCGACGACGAGTCGCGCGCCTATGCGTCCGACCGCCTGGGCCTGGCCATCGACACCGGCCTGCTGCCGGACGGCCTGCCCTACCAGCCCGAGACCTTCGACCTGGTCTGCGCCTTCGACGTGGTCGAGCACGTCGATGACGACGCCGGCTCGGTCAAGGCCCTGGCCAGCCTGATCAAGCCGGGCGGCGCGATGCTGACCACGGTGCCGGCCTATCAGTGGATGTGGAGCCATCACGACGTGCTCCACCACCACAAGCGCCGCTACCTGCTGCCGGCCTACCGCAAGCTGTTCGAGGACGCGGGGCTCAAGGTCGAGACCGCGACCTACTTCAACACCCTGCTGTTCCCGCTGGCCGCCGTGCAGCGCACCGCCAAGAAGCTGCTGAAGGACGACAGCGCCGACGACACCATGCCGCCGAGCTGGCTGAACCGCACGCTGGCCGGGGTGTTCTCGCTGGAAGCGCCGCTGGCGGTGGGCGGCGGCCTGCCGTTCGGCCTGTCGATCGCGGTGATCGCGCGGAAGGTCTGATTGAATCCCTCTCTCATAGAGAGAGGGAGGGGCCCGCCGCCAAAGGCGGTGGGAGGGTGAGAGGTTTCACCGCCAACCGGAAAATCCCGATTCCTTCCGTTGAGCTGATCCAAAGACCGAGCCCATGCTCGCACCATGGACCAGATTTCCAACGCCCGCCGTCTTCGCCGAGACCAGACCCTGGCTGAGAAGACGCTGTGGAATCTCGTCCGCAATCGACGCCTCGGCGGTTTCAGGTTCCTGCGGCAACACCCGATCGATCGCTACTACGCGGACTTCGTCTGCGAGGCCGCGAAGCTGATCGTGGAGCTGGATGGCGCCTCCCATGAAGGCCGTGAAGACTATGACGCCCGCCGGACCGAGACGCTGGAACTGTTCGGGTATGTCGTTCTGAGGTTCCGCAACGAACAGATGTTGAACGATCCCGGCGGGGTGGCGGACGAGCTCCTCGCGGCGCTTCGTTCGGCGAGAGTGTAACCTCTCACCCTCCCACCGCTGCGCGGCGGGCCCCTCCCTCTCTCTATGAGAGAGGGATTCCATCCTCCCCCTACCGCAGCGTCGGCGTCGGGATGATCCGGATCGCTTCCAGCCCCACCCCCAACCGCCGCGTGTCGTCCTTGCTCAGCCCCAGCTCCTGAGGCGTCTTGGCGTCGGGCACGTCGAACGTCACGACCAGCTTGTCGCCCTTCAGCGCTTCGGGCGGCAGGGTCAGCAGGTAGTCGTGGCGCAGGGCCGTGGTCAGGCCGAACTTGAAGGTCTCGGACGCGCCGGCCGCCGACACCGTGGCGGTGCGGAACGGCGACGGCGGGGGCAGGAAGCCGAACGCCGCCACCTGCAGCGAGGCGTTGGTCAGGGTGCGCTGGGCCGGCGAGATCGGGATCTCGACCGTCGCGCGATAGCCGTCCGACCAGACGCCGGCGGCTTCCGGACCCGACCAGCCCTGCTTCAGATACCGCACGCCCGTGCCGCCGGCCTTGAACAGCAGCGACGGCGGCTCGACGCACGAGCCGACCATCACCACCACCAGCCCCACCGGCTTGCCCGAGCGGCAGCCCGGCTTGTCATAGGCGTCGCCCGGCAGGGTGACGATGTAGTCCACGTCGCCCGGACGGTCCGGACGGCCATCGGCGATCAGGCTCAGCACATTGCCGCCGTGGGGCGACTTCAGCATGGCGATGGTGGCCATGTAGGTGGTGACCGGCTTCACGTCCGCCGCCGAGAACATCACCCGCTCGCCCTGCAGGCCGCGCGTCAGGCGCACCTCGCGCACGTCGTGCAGGATGGCCTCCAGCTTGTGGACGTCGGCGACGCTGGGGCGCAGGAACAGGCACAGCATCACCACCAGTTGGGCGACCAGGGCCGGAGCCAGGCCCAGCGGGGCGATCCAGGCCGGCCGCTCGTCGGCGGGCTTGGCGCGCACGCCCAGCACGGTCAGGAACCACAGCGGGGTGACGAAGGCGAGCATCGAGAAGACCCCGAAGCTGTGCTTGAGCACGGCGTATTCGGAGCCATCGCCCCGGAACAGCATGGCGTACTGGGCCAGCATGGCCAGGGCCGCGGCCGCGCCCAGCGAGGCCAGCAGCACGGTGGCGGCGGTCGGGCCCGGATCGTCCTCGACCGCGCCGGGATCGCGGCGCAGCTCGACCAGCAGCACCCAGGCCGACAGCAGGGCCAGGACGATGGCGGCGGCGGCCAGGCCGTTCAGCGGCATCGGCGTGGCCAGGTGCAGGCTGCCGTTGTTGGCCGCCATCCAGCGCATGCGCCAGAAATAGGGGCTGCCCACGACCCCGCCGACGATGGCGAACAGGCCAACGAGGCCGACCCAGTCGAAGCGGCGGGCGTGGATCAGGTCGCGCAGCCAGGCCAGGGCCAGCATGGCCATCAGCGCCCCGGCCAGCTTCAGGGTCGGCACCAGGTGGAAGCAGCCGCAGAACAGCACCGCGGCCGTGGCGTAGACCACATAGGCCGGGCGCGAGCGGGGCAGGATCGCCGCGCCGCCGGCCAGGCACAGCATGGCCACGGCCTCGCCGACGATCTGCGGGAAGAAGAAGTTGTCGACCAGCTCGGCCCCGAACGCCCCGCGCACGGCGAAGACGTTGACGACCATGAAGCCCAGGGCCGCCAGCAGATAGGTCAGCGACACCCGCCTTGCCTGGTCGAACAGCACCACCCAGACCACGGCCGCCGACAGCACCCCGGCCATCAGCAAGGCGTTCAGCTCCGACCAGCCGAGCGTGGCGAACAGGCCCGCGAAGCGGTGGCTCAGCTTGGGATAGATGAACATCTCGGCCATGAACTCATGGCCCTGCTGCGGGATCAGGAAGGCGTGGCGCACGACCTCCATGACCTGCAGGTGGTAGGAGCTGTCCACCGACAGCGACAGCAGGCGGTCGGCCGACAGCACGCCGGCCAGCAGCAGGCACCAGAGCGCCGCCCCGACGCCCCAGAGCCACTTGGTGTTCACGCCGCCCATATCCCACTCCCCAGTTCCAAGCGCCCCCGCGCTTAGTGACTACTCACGGTATAGCTAGTTTGCGGGCGTCCCCGCCAGTTCGCCGGCCTTCACCGGCGTCAGGCCCTTGATCCCGTCCAGGTCCCGCCCGCAGGCCACGCCGGGCCCGAAGCGGTAGCAGTCGCTGCGCCCCGCGATCGGATCCAGGAAGCCGCCCGCCTTCTGGCCGTTGGCCATGACGATCGTGATGGTGCGATCGCCCGGCGCGGCGTCGACGAAGGTCTCCGGCCGCGTGACCACGCACGGCGGATCGCTGCTGCGCGCGGTCGGATAGGTGTTGGCCGAGCCGCCGTTGCGGACGATGGCGTGGAACAGCTGCCGCATGACGGTGAGGTCGCCGTAGTTGGGCGTGCAGTAATAGGTCGGCGCGAAGGTCCAGTGACGGCCCGCCGTCTTCGGGCTGGCGGTCAGGTCGATCGGATAGGCCAGCGGGTCGGCCCAGCCGAAGATCTGCCGCACGCCGTGGCGCAGCAGGCTGGTGTCGACCGCCTGCACGGCCAGGGCCGCGACCAGCACCGCCAGGGCCGTCCGGCGCGGCAGGCGGCTGGCCCAGGTGATGGCCAGGGCCAGCAGCAGATAGCCCACCGCCCAGAAGAACCGGCCGTGGGCGCGGAAGCCGCCGACCACCTCGGCCAGCCCGCCCTTGGGACGCGGCAGCTCGTAGACATGGACCTTGAAGAAATAGGCCGACCAGCCCACCGCCCACAGCGTCAGGACGATCATGGCCAGGGTCATCGGCGTCCAACGCGCCCACCAGCCGGGGGCGACGCCGCGGCTGCGGACGACCGAGACCAGCTGGAAGACGGCCATGGCGACGATCAGCAGGAGGAACCCGCCGCCCAGGTACTGGTAGCCCTCGAACGACTGGGCGCCGTTGGCGTCGACCACGCCAGTGTACCAGGAGCCGGTCCACAGCTGGCCGGCCAGCTTCGAGGCCTGCGGCCAGAACGGCCCGACCATGTTCATGGAATAGACGCCCAGGGCCGTGGCCCCGCCGGTCAGGCCCCGGCCGTCGTGGTAGTCGAGGATCCAGGTCGAGACCGCCAGGGCGGCGATGGCCATGGCTGCGGCGCCGATCACCCGCAGCCAGCCGCCGCTGCGACGTTGCAGCAGCTCGGCCAGCAGCGCCGCGCCGAAGGCGGCGGCGACCGGCGGCAGGTGATAGGCGTGGACCCCGACGATCAGAGCGAACAGGCCGGCGAAGCAGGCGGCGCGCTTCCAGGTCAGGCCCTCGCGGATCGAGCGCACCGACAGGGTCAGGCCGACCAGGATGATCCAGTGCCCCGACAGCGCCACGTGGCCGAACTGCCGGGCGATCCAGGCCGGGAACATCAGCGACAGCACGCCGCCCAGCAGCAGCACCCAGCGGTCGGTGACGCCCAGCGCCCGCAGCAGGCCGATCATGCTCCAGACCTGCAGCACGTAGGAGGCCAGCAGGAAGAAGCCCATCGGATGCAGCACGCGCCACAGACCCGTGGCCTTCAGGACGATGGCCAGCCAGGGGATGCTGTCGGTGAAGACGATCGAGATCGGCTTGTCGCCCAGCCCGCTCACCGTGGTCAGCGGCCAGTGCCAGGGCTGGCGGATGAAGGCCTCGTACGAGGCGGTCATCACGGCCATGTCGCCCTTGGGCCGCGCCCAGAATTCCGAATGCGCCGAGGCGATGTCGAAGCCGAACATGAAGCCGCACAGCACGACGGGAATCAGCGTCGCCGCCAGGGCGAACAGCAGCTGGCTACGGTTGGCCCTGACGTCGGCCCAAGACGGAATCATGCGCTCCCCCGGATACTCGAGCGCCTGCTTAGCATCGAAGCTCCGCCGGGCGCATCCCCGAGGACCCTCCCAAGGTTGCGCGGCGACCGCGACGCCCCAGATCTCGACCATGACCGAACTCAAGGCCACGCTTGTCCTGACCGCCTTCGCGGTGCTGCTGATCCCGGTCGGGGTCTGGATCATCCGTGCAGCCAAGCGCTCGAAACGCGCCTTCGCCCCGCTGGTCGGGATGCTGATGATGCTGGGCGCCTTCTACCCGCCCGACCCGCCGCCGCCTCCCCCCGCCGAGACCGTCGTCCGCGACGAGAACGACGAGCCGAAGGACGGCGAGGACTAGAAGTTCCTTCGGTCGCCGCAATTACGCTCGTAAGTTTTTATACTTGTAATTTTTACTTACGCCGCCCAACCTCTCCCCATACGGATGGAGGGGCCCCATGGCGGTGCGGGATTTCGGGACGCGGACGACACGGCGGCTGTGGATACCGCTGATCTTCTCGAGCGTGGCCGTGGTCGGGACCCTGGGAGCGATGTTCTTCACCGGCTTCGACCTCAGCCAGTTCGAGCGCGCCAACGCCTTCCTGCCCAAGCCCAGCCCCGAGCAGGTCGAGCGTTACCGCCCCCTGGCCCAGACCGAGTGGCGGATCGTGCAGGCCAATCTCGACACCCGCCTGGACCAGACCCTGCCGCTGGAACTGGGCGCGGTGTGGTCCACCCGCACGGGCCAGATCTGCGGCCTGGTCAACGGCCGGGGCAGCTTCGGCGGCCTGACCGCCATGACCCGCTTCTACACGGTCGACCAGCGGCCAGTGTTCCACCAGGACGTCGAGCACGTCGCCTTCCAGCAGGCCTGGTTCCAGTGCCGCCGCGACCAGTACGTGATGCTGCACGCCGGCACGATGGAGAGCGGCTTCTGCAGCAGCGAGGCGGGCAAGCGGCACTGCTACACCGTGCGGGGCGGCGTGCGGCAGTAGCCATGGTTTGTAATAGTCATGTCACACCAATCGCTTCGCGCAGCGGCTAGAAGCCATCCCCAACGCAACGTCCGCTTGGGAAAAACCTATGCTCAAAGGTCTTCTGGCCGCCGCCTCGCTGCTGTCGCTGGCGATCGCCGCTCCCGCCCTGGCTGAACCGCAAAAGGCGAAGAATGTGATCGTCTTCCTGGCGGACGCCGGCGGGGTGCCGTCGGTGAACGCCGCCAGCCTGCTGGGCTACGGCCAGCCGCTGAAGCTGCACGTCCAGCAGTGGCCGAACCTCGGCCTCAGCGACACCACGCCGGTCGACCAGTTCGTGTCGGACTCGGCCAACGGCATGTCGGCGATCATGACCGGCGTGAAGACCCACAACGGCGTCATCAGCCAAGGCCCCGACGGCGTGCGCGGCAAGGCCGACGGCGCGCCGACCAAGACCCTGCTGGAATACGCCGAGGAGCGCGGGCTTCGTACGGGCGTCGTCACCTCGCAGCCGATCACCGACGCCACGCCGGCGGCGACCTACGCCCACTCCAACGACCGCAACAAGTGGGGCAAGATCTTCCAGCAGGCCTTTGCGCCCCGCTTCGGCGACGGGGTCGACGTGCTGTTCGGCACGGGCCGCACCAAGATCGGCAAGCAACTGGCGACGGCCGGGACCGGCTTCGACCAGCTGGCCAAGGCGCACAACCGTCCGATCTACGCCAAGCTGGAAGACGCCCCGGCGACTAACACCCGGCCGATCGTGGTGACCGAGGACGACCAGATCGACACCCGCGCCGCGACGCTCCGCGCCCTGGACCTGCTGAAGGGTTCGCCCAAGGGCTACCTGCTGGTGGTCGAGTGGGACGCCCACACCGACGACCCGCGCGAAGGCCTGCAGCACATCGTCGACTTCGACAAGCTGATCTCCGAGATCGAGAAGCGCGTCGACCTGAAGGACACCCTGCTGCTGTTCACCGCCGACCACTCGTTCGGCCTGCAGGTCGACGGCGGCAAGCGCGGCGAGCCGCTGCTGGAAGGCTACGACGCCTGGAAGGCCGCCCAGACGCCGGGCGCCAAGGACGACGACCTGATCCGCCTGAAGAACGTCATGGTCAACCGCACCCACACCGGCGAAGAAGTCGTGGCGCTGGCCACCGGCGCGGGCGCCGAGCGGGTGCGCGGATACTTCCCGAACACGCACCTGTTCGACGTGGCGATGGACGCCTGGGGCTGGAAGAAGGACGGGAAGTAGGCCCCCGTCTCCTACGAAGCCAGGTCGTTAAGTTCGGTCAGGACGGCGGCGTCGAGGTCACCCAGGAACTCGCGCACCGTCGTCCAGACGATCCGTTCCTCGACGCCTTCGTACTCGTGCCGGTAGATGTTCCCCGCCGCCTTGATCCCGCGCCAGTCGATGGCCGGGTAGCGGTCCATGAGGTCCGTGGGCAGCCGGCGGCAGGCTTCCGAGATGATCTCCAGACACCGCGTGGCGGCGTAGAAGGCGATCCTGTCGTGCTCGAAGTCGCCGGCGGATCGGTCGCCCACGATCTGGCGAGCGAAGGCGATATTGTCCCGGATATGCAGCAGGACCGCTTCGGTCCTAGAAGGCATAGAGCGCTTCCCGCTCGACCGTCGGGCGGATGTGGCGGTTCAGGCCGTTGCGGCTGACGACATCCACGCGTCCGCCGAAGAAGTCCTGGATCAGGTCCTTCAAGCCGGCATAGGCCCAGACGCTGATCGCCGCGTCAGGGGCGAACTCCACCATCACGTCGACGTCGCTGTCAGGCCGAGCCTCGTCGCGCGCCACCGATCCGAACAAGGCGGCGCGCGCCACGCCTCGGCGACGCAATTCGCCTTCGTGGCTCTTCAGGATTTGAAGGGCTTCATCGCGGGTCATGGGCCGAGGATAGCAGAAACGCCTCGGCCCGTCACAATCCCGCTAAGAGCGCCCTACTCCGCCGCGTAGCTCTGCAGCGGACGGACGTCCAGGACCTCTTCCGGCGCCACGGCGATGGCCTGGGCCGCAGCGAGGGCCCCCGCCGAGGTCGTGTAGTACGGCACCTTCATCATCAGGGCCGTGCGGCGGATCTCGAAGGAATCCTCAAGCGCCTGCTTGCCTTCGGTGGTGTTGAACACCAGCTGGACGCCGCCGTTCTTCATCACGTCGACGATGTGCGGACGGCCTTCCAGGACCTTCTTGACGTAGTCGACCTGGACGCCCTGCTCGGCCAGGTAGGCGCGGGTGCCTTCGGTCGACAGCACCTTGAAGCCGGCCGCCAGCAGCAGCTTCACCGGCTCGACGATCCAGGGCTTGTCGCTTTCCTTGACCGAGACGAAGGCCGTGCCGCTGCGGGGCAGCTTCACGCCGCCGCCCAGCTGGCTCTTGGCGAAGGCGCGGGCGAAGGCGGGGGCCATGTCGGCCTCGCCGTCGCGCTTCCAGTCCAGGCCCATGACCTCGCCGGTCGAGCGCATTTCCGGGCCCAGCACCGTGTCGACGCCGGCGAAGCGGGCGAACGGGAAGACCGCTTCCTTGACCGCGATGTGGTCGTACGGAATGTCCTTCAGGCCGAAGCTGGCCAGGGGCTCGCCAGCCATGACCTTGGCGGCGATGGCGGCGACGGGCTGGCCGATGGTCTTGGCCACGAACGGCACCGTGCGCGAGGCGCGCGGGTTCACTTCCAGCACGTAGATGCGCGGGTTCTCGCCGTGCGGCTCCTCGATGGCGAACTGCACGTTCATCAGGCCGCGGACGTTCAGGGCGAGAGCCATCTGCACCGTCTGGCGCTTCAGCTCCTCGACCGTCTCGGCCTTCAGCGAGAAGGGCGGCATCGAGCAGGCCGAGTCGCCCGAGTGGACGCCGGCTTCCTCGATGTGCTCCAGCACGCCGGCCACGAACACGTCCTTGCCGTCGCACAGGGCGTCGACGTCCACTTCGGTGGCGCGGCTCAGATAGTGGTCCAGCAGGATCGGGTGCTCGAACGAGATCTCGCCGGCGTTGGCGATGTAGCGTTCCAGGTGCTCGTGATCACGGATGATCTCCATGCCGCGGCCGCCCAGCACGTAGGACGGACGCATCACGAACGGGAAGCCGATCTCCTCGCCGGCGGCGCGAGCCTCTTCCCAGGTGCGGGCGATGGCGTTTTCCGGCTGGGCGATTTCGAGGCCGTTCAGCAACTGCTGGAAGCGCTCGCGATCCTCGGCCAGGTCGATGGCGTCCGGGCTGGTGCCCAGGATCGGGATGCCGGCCTCTTCCAGCGCATGCGCCAGCTTCAGCGGGGTCTGGCCGCCGAACTGGACGATGACGCCGGCCAGCGTGCCGTTGCTCATCTCGACATGCAGCAGCTCCAGCACGTCCTCGGCCGTCAGCGGCTCGAAGTACAGGCGGTCGGAGGTGTCGTAGTCGGTCGAGACGGTCTCGGGGTTGCAGTTGACCATGATCGACTCCACGCCGATCTGGTCCAGCGCGAAGGCCGCGTGGCAGCAGCAGTAGTCGAACTCGATGCCCTGGCCGATGCGGTTCGGACCACCGCCCAGGATCACGGCCTTCTTGCGGTTCGAAGGCTCGCTCTCGCACTCGGGGATCTGGCCCAGGGCGCCCGTCTCGTAGGTCGAGTACATGTAGGGCGTCGAGGCCAGGAACTCGCCGGCGCAGCTGTCGATGCGCTTGAAGACCGGACGGACCGACAGTTCCTGACGCAGGGCGCGCACGGCGCCTTCGTTGGAGCCGGTCAGCTTGGCCAGGCGGGCGTCGGAGAAGCCTTGGGCCTTCAGGGCGCGGAAGCCGGCGGCGTCCTTGGGCAGGCCACCGGCGCGGACCCAGCCTTCCTGGCGGATCAGCTCGGCGATCTGGCGCAGGAACCAGGGCTCGTACGAGCAGGCGGCGTTGACCTCTTCCACGGTCAGGCCGTGGCGGAAGGCCTGGGCGATGACGCGCAGGCGGTCCGGCGTGGGCGTGCCCAGGGCGCGGATCACCGCGGCCTTGCCGGTGTCGGGATCGTCGGCGCCGTGGATCTCGACCTCGTCGAAGCCCGACAGGCCGGTCTCCAGGCCGCGCAGGGCCTTCTGGACGCTTTCCTTGAAGGTGCGGCCGATGGCCATCACCTCGCCGACCGACTTCATGGCGGTGGTCAGCAGGGGCTCGCTGCCCGGATACTTCTCGAAGGCGAAGCGCGGGATCTTGGTGACGACGTAGTCGATCGAGGGCTCGAACGAGGCCGGGGTCGCGCCGCCGGTGATGTCGTTCTTCAGCTCATCGAGCGTGTAGCCGACGGCCAGGCGGGCGGCGACCTTGGCGATCGGGAAGCCGGTGGCCTTCGACGCGAGAGCCGACGAGCGCGACACGCGCGGGTTCATCTCGATGACGACCATGCGGCCGTCAGCCGGGTTCAGCGCGAACTGGACGTTCGAGCCGCCGGTCTCGACGCCGATCTCGCGCAGCACGGCGATCGAGGCCGCGCGCATCCACTGGTATTCCTTGTCCGTCAGGGTCAGGGCCGGGGCGACGGTGATCGAGTCGCCGGTGTGGACGCCCATCGGGTCGATGTTCTCGATCGAGCAGACGATGATGCAGTTGTCCGCCGTGTCGCGGACCACTTCCATCTCGTATTCCTTCCAGCCGAGGACGCTTTCCTCGATCAGGACTTCGGTCGTGGGCGACAGGTCGAGGCCGCGTTCGACGATCTCCTCGAACTCCTCGACATTGTAGGCGATGCCGCCGCCGGTGCCGGCCAGGGTGAACGACGGACGGATGATCGCCGGCAGGCCGACGAACGCCAGGCCTTCGCGGGCCTCGTCCATGTTGTGGGCGGCCTTGGACTTGGGGCTCTCGAGGCCCAGCTTGTCCATGGCGTCGCGGAACTTCTGGCGGTCCTCGGCCTTGTCGATGACCTCGGCCTTGGCGCCGATCATCTCGACATTGAACTTGGCCAGGGTGCCGTCGGCTTCCAGCGCCAGGGCGGTGTTCAGCGCGGTCTGGCCGCCCATGGTCGGCAGGAGGGCGTCGGGGCGCTCCTTCTCGATGATCTTGGCGACCATCTCCGGGGTGATCGGCTCGATATAGGTCGCGTCCGCTACGTCCGGATCGGTCATGATCGTCGCGGGGTTCGAGTTGACCAGGATGATCCGGTAGCCCTCGGCGCGCAGCGCCTTACAGGCCTGGACGCCGGAGTAATCAAACTCACAAGCCTGACCGATGACGATCGGGCCGGCGCCGATGATCAGGATCGAGGAGAGGTCTGTTCTCTTGGGCATGGCTAACTCGCGCAAAGACACGGTCGCGCACATCCGCGCGCCCGCTGTCGACCATCTTGCAGGTTAAGGCGCCCGTGTAGAGACGGAGTCGAATTTCCGCAACCCCGGATGCGGCGACCATGGTTACGCCGACCGCGTCGTCATTTGTTGCGACACGTCAAAACCCGCTTTGGGGCTAGTGAAACGCCAGCGTCGGACAACCGACACATCCGGGTGGGGACACGGACATGGCGTACACCAGCAAGCAGCTCACCATGGCCTGGACGGCCGTGCACAACGGCCTCGCGCCGGACGAAGCCACGCAGAAGAACATCGACGTCTTCGCCGGCTTCAACGCGTCGGGGTCGATCTCCGACGCCAACGCCCTGGCCTATGTGCTCAACAGCGGCGACGACAGCACGGCCCTGGCGGCGCTGAGCTATCAGTTCTTCACCGGCAAGAGCCCGACCAAGGCCGGCTTCGACTACCTGCTCAATTCGCCGACCAACCCCAACGACCTGAACGACGCCTACTACGCCAAGTTCAACATCGAGAACCGCTACATCAACTTCGCCGCCAATCTGGGCGTCCAGGGCGAAGGCGCGGCCGACTTCGCGGCCAAGTACGGGGCGATGAGCTTTTCCGACTACGTGGCCTCGATCTACGAGACCATCATCGGGTCGACCTACGCCAAGGCCGCCGGCGTCGATGTGACCGCGGCGATCGCCTACCTCGTGGGGACGAAGGACGCGGTCCTGGCCACGGCCAGAAGCGCGGGCATGGTCACCGACGGCATGACCCCGGCCCAGATCGACCTGGCGCTGAAGGCGGCGATGGCCGGCCTGGTCATGGCCGCCGCGGTCAAGTCCGACATCGGCGTCTACGCCGCCGCGGCCAACAACTTCATGCTGGCCATGGTCCAGGACAAGGCGGTCTACGGCGCCGACCTGGCCCACGACTACGGCCCGACCTCGGGCAAGGGCTCGACGGGCGACGGCAAGGCGGTCAGCACCACCCCGGCCCCGGCCGACTTGCCCGGCGCGCCCAAGCCGCCGCCGCCCCCGCCCGAGCCCGAGCCGGAGCCCGAGCCGGTCTCGCTCGCCTTCGTCCTGACCAACCAGACCGACCGCTTCACCGGCGACGTGCTGGCCGACACCTTCACGGCGACCCACGACACCTGGAACGCGGGCGACGTGCTGGACGGCGGCCTGGGCGCCGACAGCCTGACCCTCACGGCGGCCACCGGCGGGATCTACGTCCTGCCTGGCGCGACGGTGGCGAACATCGAGACCGCCACCATCACCAACGACCGCAGCCTGGACATCGACACCCGGGCCTGGACCGGCCTGACCCGCCTGACCCTCAACCTCGCCGGCCAGGTCGACGCCAGCGTCGCCACGACCACCGACCTTGTCGTCAACAACACCGACCAGCGCGGCGGCGACGTGCAGATGAGCGGCGGCCACGACGTCACCGTCAATGTTTCCCGGGCGGTGGGCGGCTCGATCACCATCGGCGACATGACCGGCGCCGTGGTCATCAACCAGGAGAACGCCACGGCCTCGGTCGGCGACATCCAGGTGACCGGCGGCTCCAGCGTCAAGATCAACCAGACGGCCGCCTCGGGCGGCGGTTTCAGCGACGCCCGCGTGCTCGTCTTCGGCTCGGCCCTGACCACCTCGGTCGTCGTCAACGGGTCGACGAACGCGGCCAACGCCCGCGTGGAGATCCACGACGTCAACGGTCAGTCAGCCGCCGTCAGCAAGATCACCAGCATCGAGGCCGATCATTTCTTCAACCTCAACATCTATGACAACAACCTCTCGACGCTGAAGCTGGGCCACAGCCAGCAGGCGACGAACATCTGGAACGCCGGCCTGGCCACGCCGGCCGCCACCACCCTGAACCTGACCGTCAACGGCCTGGGCAGCGGCGCGGTGCTCAAGGACCAGGGCATCTACACCACGCTCAACATCACCACCGGCGCGGAGGCCTCCGACCTCGACCTCGACATGACGCGCCTGACCACGCTCAGCGTCAGCGGCGACAGCGACCTCAGCCTGACCAGCCTTCAGAACAGCCCGCTGGAGACGATCAGGATCAGCGGCGCGGGCCAGGTGGACGGCCTGGGCAACCTGGCGGCCTTCTCCGCTCTGACCAGCTTCGACGCCTCGGGCTCCGGCGGCGACTTCACCCTGACGGCCGACGCCACCCGCACGGCGGTCCGCACGGGCTCGGGCGACGACATGGTCACCCTCACGGCCACCGCGACCATCGACAAGCTGATCTCGACCGGCGACGGCGACGACACGGTCGACCTGAGCGCCACCACAGCAAGCAACCTCAGCCAGATCGCCATCGGCGTCGATGGCGGCGGTGGCGTGGACACCCTTGTCCTGAAGGCCGCCAACGCCGTCTCCCTGAGCGCCCAGGGCGGCTTCACCAGCAAGTTCCTCGGCTTCGAACGCCTGGCGCTGACCAACGTGTCCAGCGGCACGCTGAACCTGAGCGGGACCGGCATCCACCACGTGACGCTCTCGGGCGGCAGCCACTTCATCCTGAGCGGCATGAGCTCGGGCGACACGGTCGTCGTGAACGACAACGGCTCGTTCTTCGACATGACCGTCGGTCCTGGCCTCGACGGCGTCGACGACACCCTCAACCTCGTCCTGGAGGACCGGGCCGGGGGGAGCCTGGAGTTCTCCCCCGGCCTGAACACCCAGCGCTTCGAGCACATCGACATCACGACGCTGGACGGCAGCGCGACCCCGGTCGGGGCGATGGAGACGCTGACCCTGGCCAGCATCGACGTCAAAACGATCGTCGCCAGGGGCAATGCGGGCCTGAAGCTATTCACCCACGTCGGCTCGATCGTGGAGAGCATCGACGCCAGCGGTATCACCCTGGGCGGCCTGGACCTGACCCTCAGGCACGCGGCGGCGCCTATCACCATCAAGGGCTCGGCCACGGCGGACAACGTCATCGACCTGTCGAACGCCACGACCTCGGCCATCAGCTATGTCGGCGGCGCGGGCGACGACACGGTCACCGTCAGCGACGGCAGCGTCACGCTGGGCGTCCACCTGGACGGCGGCGACGGAACCAACGACGTGTTGAAGATGTCCGTGACCGCGCTGGCCGCCGTCACACCCGGCAGCATCACCGGCTTCGAACACCTGATCCTGACCGGCGCCAGCAACCAGACGATCGACCTGACCCGGCTGAGCGGCGTCCACCACGTCACCAGCGACGGCGGCTCCGGCCTGGTCTTCGACGGGTTCGCGGCCGGCGACACGCTGACGCTGAACGGCGCCAACACCCTGACGACCGTGCAGGGCAGCTTCGCGACCGTCACCGACATCTTCAACCTGAACCTCGTCGACAGCTCGGGCAGCGCCCGCGACTTCGGCGAGATCGCCACGGTCGGGGTCGATGTCCTCAATGTCGACATCGCCCACGCGGGCGCGTTCCAGGACAGCCTGAAGCTCACGGGAAACCCGCTGGGCACGATCGTGATCACCAGCGACGCGGGCGTGGCGCTGACGACGGACCCTGGCCCCTTCGCCGGCGTCTACCTGACCATGTACCAACTCGACGCCAGCGGCGTGGCCGGCGACTTCTCCTGGTCCAACTCCAACCTGCAGGCCCCCTTCACGATCAAGGGCTCGGCCACCGGCGACAACACCATCGTCGTGGGAACCTACGAGAACTCCTTCTCAGCCTATACCGGCGGCTCGGGCGACGACGACGTCACGATCATCAGTGGCGGCGCGATTTCCCTCAACCTGGGCGACGGGACCAATACGGTTCACGCGATCCGGGGGGTCGGCATCACCAGCGGATCGGGCGACGACACGTTCACCCTCAAGAATGGCGGCAACTCCTTCGGCCTCGGATCGGGTGACGACACGATCGTCTACACCGCCGGTACGAGCAGCGTGGGCCGCGGGGACGCCATCAGAGGCCTGGGCGCCGGCGATAAGATCGAACTGCCCTTCGCCCTGGGGATCACCAGTTTCGGCGCCCCGATCAACACTTCGGTCTATGCCGGCGGCTTCCAGGAAGCGCTGGTCAGCCAGTTCCAGGGCGATGGGGCCACGACGCCGATCGTCCGCTGGTTCAGGGTCGGTCCCGACTCCTACCTGTTCATCGACCATGGCGACGGCGATTTCCAGAACTTCGCCGAGACCGACTACAGCATGAGACTGGTCGGCATACCGGACCTCTCGACCGCCACCGTCAGCGGCGGGACGATCCTGTTCCACTAGCAGCGCCTCAACCCTGAATCGCAAGCACGGCTCGCCACAGAACAACGTTATGTTAAGAGTAACGGTCGGCTGGCCGACAAATGGACCGTTCCGTGGGGGGACACGACGATGGCTTACACGCTCAAGCAGCTGACCATGGCCTGGACGGCCGTGCACAACGGCGTCGCGCCCGACGCGGCCGCGACCGCCTCGCTGAACACCTTCGTCAACCTGGGCTTCAGCGACGCCAACGCCTTGAGCCAGGTGCTCAACGACGCCGACAAGACCACCGCCGTCGCCGTGCTGACCTACCAGTTCTTCACCGGCAAGAGCCCGACCAAGGCCGGGCTGGACTACCTGCTGAACTCGTCGGCCAATCCCAACGACCTGAACGACGCCTACTACGCCAAGTTCAACCTCGAAAACCGCTTCATGAACTTCGCCGCCAATCTGGGCGTCAATGGCGAGGGGGCGACGGCCTTCGCGGCCAAGTACGGGGCGATGGGCTTTTCCGACTATGTCGCGTCGATCTACGAGACCGTCATCGGCGGGACCTACGCCAAGGCCGCCGGCGTCGATGTCGCCGCGGCCGTCGCCTATCTCGTGGGGACCAAGGACGCCGTCCTGGCCACGGTGACCAGCGCCGGCATGATCACGCCGAACATGACCCCGGCCCAGGTGGATATCGCGCTGAAGGCGGCGATGGCCGGCCTGGTCATGGCCGCCGCCATCAAGGCCGACATCGGGCTCTACGCCGGGGCGGCCGACAACTTCATGCTGTCCCTGGCCACCGGCAAGGCGATCTACAACACCGACATCACCAAGGCCTACGCGCCGCACAAGGGCGCAGGCTCGGAGGGCCTGGGCCGCGCGGTCGACAACGCCCCGCCCCTGCCCGGCGGGACCGAACCGCCCAAGGACCCCGACACGCCGCCGGCCAGCCAGAGCCTGGTGCTGACCCCGGGCCAGGACAAGCTGACCGGCGACATCCAGGACGACACCTTCACCGCCACCCACCTGACCTTCGACGCCAGCGACATCCTGGACGGCGTCGACGGGCGCGACACCCTCAACCTCACGGCGGCCACCGGCAACGTCTACACCCTGCCCGCCGCCACGGTCACCGGGATCGAGGTCGCCAACCTCGTCAACAACGGCGGCCTGACCGTCGACACCATCGACTGGACGGACCTGATCGCGCTGCGCGTCACCAGCGCCGGCTATACCGACATCTCGTCGGACATCTTCACCGACATCACCGCCACGGTCTCGAACCTGGACATCGACGACGTCAGCATCGCCGGCGGCCGCAACATCAGCCTCACCGTCACCGGCGCCACCGAGGGCTACATCAACGTCCTCGCGGTCGGCGACATCACCGTCTCGCGCGAGGTCCTGGGCGCCGCCAACGCCGGCGAGATCACCATCCTGGGCGGCAAGACCATCGATGTCACCCTGACCTCGACCCTGCCGGTGGCCACCCAGGTCCAGGACCTGGGCGGCGTGCTGATCGCCGGCTATCTCGACACCCAGAGCATCAAGGTCACGGCCCCCAAGTCGCTGGCCGACAACGGCGCGCACGGCGAGATCATCGCCCCGACCATCGCCATCCAGGACTTCTTCTACGGCTCGGTCGACTATCGGGGCACGATCAAGACCGTCGAACTGGACGGCTTCGACGGCGCGGGCCTGGGCTTCGCCGGCACCGCCCTGTCGACCCTGAAGGTCTCGCACGGCAGCGACATCTATATCGACAACGGCGGCCTGAGCGTGACCGACGCCACCGTCCTGAACGCCACGCTGAACGACATCCACGGCCTGTTCGACGACGAAGGCGCCTACCAGACCCTGCACATCACCCAAGGCCCCGAGGACTCTGTGATCGACCTCGGGATGGACGGGCTCAAGACCCTGACCATCGACGGCGTCGGCAAGATCACGGTGATCGCCGACCCGCTCTACAGCCCCAATATCGAGACCGTGACGGTCACCGGCGCCGTCGGCCTGGAAGCTGACCTGTCCGGCCTGACCCACCTGACCTCGGTGGACACCTCGGGGACCACGGGCGACAACGCGGTCGCGATCGACGCCAGCCTCGCGGCCTTCACCGGCGGCGTCGGCGACGACCGCGTGGCCCTGGCGTCCAACGTACCGACGAAGACCATCGCGGGCGGACTGGGGACCGACACCCTGACCCTGGACGCCGCCTTCGCCGACGCCAACGCGGCGGCGATCGCTTCCAAGGTCAGCGGCTTCGAGCGCCTGGTCATCACCGGCGCCAGCAACCAGACCGTCGCGCTGAACACGCTGGGCTTCCACCACGTCACCACCTCCGGCGGCGCCGGCCTGACCCTGACCGGCCTGACCTCGGGCGACACCCTGGTCCTGAACGACGCTGGGACCAGCTACACGGCGACCGGCGGCTTCGGCGGCGGCGGCGACAGCCTCCATATCGTGCTGGAGGACAGGGCGGGCGCGGGCGTCGCGTTCGGGGACCTGGCGACCACGGGCGTCGAGACCTTCGACATCACGACCCTGGACAGCAGCGCGACCCCGACGGGGACGATGGAGGCGTTCGGCCTGACGGACGCCGCCGTCCAGCATATCGTGATCGACGGCAATGCCGGCCTGACCTTGTCCGCCGCCGGCGCCGCTCTCAACACCATCGACGCCAGCGGGATCACCCTGGGCGGCCTGGACCTGACCCTGAACGGCGCCGCCGCCGCCGTCACCATCCATGGCTCGGCCACGGCCGACAACAGGCTCGACGCCTCGGCCCTGGGCGCCAATGTCGTCACCTATGTCGGCGGGAGCGGCGACGACACGGTCATCCTCGGCAAGGCAGCCCACAGCATCGACCTCTCGCAGGGCGGCGACGACACCGTCCAGATCGTGGCCGTCGACACCAACAGCGGCACGGTGTTCACCTCGGTCACGGGCCTGGGCGCGGACGACAAGCTGTCCTTCGCCACGCTCAGCAACGCCGGGGCCATGGGCGCGAAGATCGGCGGCCCGACCACCCTGGCCGCCTATCTGGACGTCGCCGCCCAGAGCGTCGCCGGGACGACCAACACGCTGCACTGGTTCGAGCTGGGCGGCGACATCTACGTCGTCTCCGACGTCAGCAACGCCACCACGTTCGTCCAGGGCGCGGACACCGTGGTCAGGCTGGTCGGCTTGGCGGGTCTCCTCAACGTCGGCAATGCCAGCGTCGCCGGCGGGGAGATCATCTTCCACTAGCGGAGGTCGCGGAACGCCGGTTGACAGCCGCGCGCCCTCAATTTAACAAGTCAGTTAATTAGCTGATGCGTTAAATACATGACCGATCCCCTCTCCTCCACCTTCGCCGCCCTGGCCGACCCCACTCGCCGGGCGATCCTGGCGCGGCTGGCGTCCGGCGAGGCGACGGTCAACGAGCTGGCCCCGCCGTTCGACATCAGCCTGCCCGCCGTCTCCCGCCTCCTGAAGGTGCTGGAGGGCGCGGGCTTGATCGGCCGGTCGTGCGGGGACCTGGGCGGCGATTGCAAGTTCGAG
>Ga0164241_10000527_pt1 | contig 67411 bp, 75 predicted proteins | sample OricomyardsoilBY_FD_108780 | JGI IMG/M metagenome (GOLD analysis project Ga0164241, IMG submission 108780) | Backyard soil microbial communities from Emeryville, California, USA - Original compost - Back yard soil (BY) | ecosystem: Environmental > Terrestrial > Soil > Unclassified | place: USA...
CTTCAATCGATTAGCATTATGAATAACGGTTTCCGTGCCTTTACAGATAATTGCTTAAAAGGAATTGAAGCGAATGAAGATCGTTTAAAAGAGTATGTTGAGAAGAGTGTAGGAATTATTACAGCCGTGAACCCTCATATCGGTTATGAAGCAGCAGCTCGCGTTGCGAAAGAAGCAATCGCGACAGGGCAATCTGTTCGAGAACTTTGTGTGAAAAATGGTGTACTGTCACAAGAAGACTTAGAATTAATTCTAGATCCATTCGAAATGACACACCCAGGGATTGCAGGAGCAACTCTTTTAAAGAAAAATTAAAAGAAGAGGGGGGACAAGCCCTTCCTCTTTTTTTCAATATAGGGATGCTATATGTGAATAGAGGTAGGGATGTTATGAGTAGCTTCTAATGCTTCATTAGAAACGACATTAAGAGGAGCAGAATTATAATTAACATCACTTTTAAATAAAGAGGATTTATTTAAAACATCCTATCATATTAACAACAAGCTTACATGAATCTTTATAAAGAGCTATGGCCAACCACGAATAAATAGTTGGCCATAATGATCTTAAAGATCCATATCTTTTAATCCGGGACTATGCTCATTTGGCATTTCAGGAAGTTCTGGTACAGGAAAACCTTTTGGTGGGTCAGTTACTGTTAATGTTCCTTTATTTCTACTTGGAGATTCACCTTGGAATATTTCCCCCATTCTTGTTGGATCTAAACTAAAATTAAATTGTGCGTTATGGAATCCCATATCTACATACTTTCTGCACTCTGGGTATTTATTAATATCATAGTTCGGCACAGGGAAGAGTTTCCCCCATTCAACGCCTAATGTTTCTAAAGCTTTTGCGAAAGCATTTTGATGTGCATTATCACGTACAATTAAAAATGCAAGTGTTTCTCTAAAAGTTTGATTGGAACTCATTTCATAAATTCTAGTTTTTTGAAGTACACCTGTAGATTCAAGTACTACGTTATCTAATAAATCGCTAATTAAATTCCCATGACTATATACCCAAGATCCATTCCATGGGTTGCCAGCTGCATCAACAGGCAATGAACTTTGAGCACCTACAATAAAGTGGTGAGGATTTGCATGTTTAACCGCTTCATCAAGCGGTGCTTTGTCAATACCAGCATTTCCTGGCGTAGGTTCACCAGATCCAGTTAATAGTTGATTAATTGTATGTTGTACAAGTTCTACATGGCTTATTTCCTCTAAAAAAACACCTCGAAGTAAATCGCGATATTGCTTCTCTTTGCCTCTAAAATTTGAGCTTTGGAAGAAATATTGCATCATTGTACGCATTTCACCATAATGCCCGCCTAATATTTCTTGTAAAACTTTTGCGGCAGCTGGGTCTGGTTTATCCGGCTTAATCATATTAATTATTTCTTCTTTATAATAAAACATGAAGGACACCTCTTTTTAAGTTAGTTAACATTGTTATCGTGTCCGCTAGTTGGTTACTTAATACTTAAATTCATTTTTTTACCAATAAATCGTTACCTTAAAATGCAAAGTCTTTTGAAATAACTCTTTTCGATGTGAGATGAAAGTGAGGGAATAGCTACTTAGCATGTAATAAAAAAAGATAAGATTATGGAGTGCAATCTTACCTTTTTATAAAGAATAACAAATTGTATCTTCAAGGTTTCAAAATGACTTTTATACAATCATCTTCACGATTATTAAAAATTTGATAACCGTAGCTCGCTTCTTCAAGGGGGATTTTGTGTGTAATAATCTCTTTTGGATCAAATTCTTTATTTGTTATTTTTTCAAATAGTTCTGGCATAAAATGAATGACAGGTGCTTGTCCCATTTTAAGATTAATATTTCTAACCCAAAATGCTCCGAGTGGAAATGCATTATAATTGCCACCATAAACGCCAGTCATTTGAACCGTTCCATATTTTCTTACAGCTTTTGTAGCAATTTGAATAGGGCCGAGAGTTCCGCCTTGTAATTTCAATTTTTGTTCCAGAAATTCTAGTGGCGATTTCTTTCCATCCATTCCCACGCAATCAATGACTACATCGGCACCGCCATGTGTAATTTCCTTTAAATGTTCTCCCATATCTGGAAATTTTGTAAACTCAAATACCTCAACGTTGTTAATCTTTTTTGCATAATGTATCCGATAATCTAAGTAATCCACTGCAATTACACGTTTAGCGCCTTGCATCCAAGCAAATTTTTGTGTCATTAATCCAACAGGTCCACAACCAAGGACGATAACAGTATCACCTGGCTTAACGCCTGCATTTATTACACTCCAATAGGCTGTAGGTAAAACATCTGATAAAAATAGTAGGGATTCATCTTCAAGCTCGCATGATTCCGGTATAACAAATGGAGTAAAATTTCCAAATGGAACTTTTAAATATTCTGCTTGTCCGCCTGGATGATTACCAAATTTCTCCGTATAACCAAAGTATCCACCAGAATCGTAATGAGGGTTTGAGTTATCACATTGACTTTCCATTTCATGTTGGCAATAGAAACAATGTCCACAAGAAACGTTGAAGGGGATGACAACACGATCGCCTTTTTTCACTTTAGTGACATCTGGCCCGACTTCTTCAACGATTCCCATTGGTTCATGGCCGATAATGTATCCTTGAGGTAAGGGCATGTTACCTTGATATAAATGTAAATCAGAACCGCAAATAGCGGTTGAAGTAATCCTTACAATAATATCATCTTTTTTCTCTAACTTTGCATCATCAACTTGTTTAACTTGTACTTGGTTTGGTCCTTGATAGGTTACAGCTTTCATCTCATATCTCCTTAGAAATCATTTTTCATAATTTATATGTATCTCTTGGCAAAACAGAAATCTTTAGTAAAGAGAAATTTACACATATTGTTGTTATGAAAGTACGTTATAGCAACTCTTCTTTCTTATGTCTTTTGCTCTATTTTAAGAAGAAACTCAATATTTATTCACAATAAAATTTCCATAAAAAGGATAATTATTATTTCATAATTTGTAACATATTAAAAACATCGGAGGTGAAATAATATGGCAAACAATAATAGTGGAAATCGTAATGAATTATTAGTTCGAGGCGCTGAACAGGCTCTTGATCAAATGAAATATGAAATTGCACAAGAGTTTGGTGTACAACTTGGTGCAGATACAACAGCTCGTTCAAACGGATCTGTTGGTGGTGAAATTACAAAACGTTTAGTAGCAATGGCTGAACAACAACTTGGTGGTAGAGCTAACCGCTAAGTAAATGGGCATACAATATAGCAGGTATGTAAATCAATTTCTTTTGTATATGTATAAAAACAAACCCTTATAGTAAATGAATTCTCACTCAAAGATTATCGATAATCTTCTTTCATAATCTTTGAGTATTTGATTTGTAAACTACTTTCCTAAACAATAAACACACAGTGTTGGAAAGGTGTTTTCCATGCATAGTAGAAAATCTTTTGCAGGAAAAAGCATACTTAAAAATTTGGTTTCAATATTGAAATCAATATTTATTATGATATTTTCGAAAGGGAGGAATTTAAAGATGGGTATTTTAAGTGGAAATCCTCAAAATGAACCGTTACATTACGGAGAAGTATTTGATATTTGGAGTTATCTTTTAGCTGCACAAGGTGCAATTGCAAGCCATCAAGTGTTTATGAATCATACAGGTGATGAAGATTTGAAGAAGTTTTTAGAAGGCTTAATTGAAAATGATATGAATTCGGAGATAGAAGAGTTAAAAACTCTTTTAAAGGTTAATGGCGTAGCTTTACCACCTGCTCCTCCAGAACGACCAGTTGCATCTATCGAAGACATTCCCCCAGGGGCACGTATTAATGATGTTGAAATAGCAGCAGCTGTTGCTACAGGATTAGCAGCTGGACTTGTGACATGTAGTCAAGTGATGGGAAAATGTCTTCGAGAAGATGTAGGCATGCTATTCGGACAATTTCATATGAAAAAGGCGCAAGCAGGTGTAACTTTGCTGCGTTTAAGTAAGAAAAAAGGGTGGGTAGTACCACCTCCGTTACATGTAAGAAATTCTGATCAAGCTTAATAAACAAAAATAAAAAAGTGGCGTTGGCCACTTTTTTATTTTTTAGATGTATCCTCAAGCTTGGATTTATTTATTGTGGAAGAATCCATATATTCATCTGACATTTCCATAGCATATTTATCATGGCGAATATGATTGTGATTTCTTAATTCATCGTCGTTATGCAGTACTAACCTCTTCATATAAATGTGGAAGAAAACCTCTATTCCGCCAATAATTAATGTGGCCATAAATGAAGAAAATCCAATATTACGAGTAGCATCTAAATTAGTAAATAAGGATGTTAAAAGCCAAATTCCGAAGAAGGTTAAGCCAAAATCTGCCATTGTAGCAATCATATTTCCGTATTTAGGCAAAATGAAGAGATCGCCAATTAAATAGGCAGCTCCTGTTAAGAAAAGAGAAATGAGTAATACTCTAGGAATGGAAATGCCTTGAAAGATACCAAGTACGATAAGTAATACTGCAGTTATCGCTGTGTATTTAATTAATAAAGCAACAATATGTTTCATTATTTTCCTCCATTGTTTAAACGTATATGGAATAAAAGGTTTCATTAAAAACGGGTTATGCTATATAGCGTAACCCACTTTAATCAACCTTTAATGGTAAGAAGTACAACCTGGGTAAGAAGCAGGCTTATACTATGGATAGTATTTGCGGAATATCGAGCTTTATTCATAAAGGGTAGTTCCATTCTTATAATAGAGATGTTGCCTAAGTACAGTGTTTTTTCATATTAAACTTAATATTCGTTGGTGTTTTGATTCATTAATATAAAAATAAACAAAGTATTTCCGCATTTAATGCATCTTTTTATCTATATATTTTCCGTAATCAGGTACAGCAATTTTATCAAATTCTTGAACCAGTGTTTTGAGGCTTGTTGATAGCAATTCACCTGACATTGGTATCCCATGTCCAGTAATAGCGACTAGAGGCTTTAATTCTTCTAATTTAATGACTGATTCTTTAGCTGCTTTCCAGTCTGTTGTTAAATAACGAGGCGGACCGCTTATTTCCTGTTCTTGAGTTATTACTTTATACAGATACTCCTGTTTCACTGTAACAAAAGCGTCCCCAGCAATTAAAGTTCGGTCTTTCTCTCTGAATAATGAAATATGCCCAGGAGTATGCCCTGATGTATGAATCCATCTAAACTCTGGCATATGGGGAACAGTTCCATCGGTAGGTAGTGCTTTTACGCTATTTCCTAAATCAATCGGTTCATTAGGGAACAGGGGAGACATTTTCGCTACCATACCACCTTCAACTGTTGGATCTGGTTCAGGATAGCTTTGTTGTCCAGTCAAAAACGGTATCTCCATTTGATGGGCATAGACTGGAACATCCCAATATTTAATGAGTTCAATTATTCCTCCAACATGATCAAAATGGCCGTGAGTTAAAATAATTGCTTTTGGGCGACTATTGGTACCAAATCGATCCTCAGCGATAGAGATAATTTCATTTGCACATTTAGGCATTCCAGCGTCAACTAAAACAAAATCATCGGTATGCGGATTCCCAACAAAACATATGTTGACGATTTGAATCGTGTAGCAAAACAAATCAGGCAATACTTCGATGCCATGACCACTTTCAATTGAAGTTGCTGGAATAAACTTGTAATCACTTCCGTAATTCATCTCATTGTCCACTTTTTATCCCCCTTACTATATGTTCATACGACATTATAGTTCCCTAATTTCTCAAATCCATTTTGGAGGATTTGAGAAAAGAATGAGTGGGGGGATTAAAAAAGCAATAATTTACTCCTAGAATTAAGATGGAGACATATCAATTTATATAAAGTGCAAACAAAAAATATTGATTGTAAAGTCGTAGTTTCTACTATTATTTTGAGTTTAAGTGTATATCTTTTAAGAGGATATACCAAGTTCTTTTATTTTGATAATTACTTGAAACTTGAATAGGGAAAACATGATCAAGCCCCCATTCTAATTCGTTTATTTCATTTTCAAGTCCTGTTGGATAGAGTAAAAGAATCTTAAAATTATTTTTAACAATATTTGATAAAACGGTTTGTAATTCTAGTGCTTCAGTCAAGTTTCCGCCCCATCTAACAAATAAAATGGATTGTGAATGATGAATTTTTTCGTAAAAGTTATCAATTCTTCGATCTAATTTTTGTTTAAAATCATGGTATGTGATGAACCAATCTTCATTTGGAACAACAGGGAAATCATGATAAGATGTTACGTTATATTTTGTGTCTTTTATAATATGAGAAAAAACAGGTTGTATCACACCATCATTAAACACAATATTTTGTTCCTGCATTGCGTGCATGTTTTTTAAATCCATAAAGTCTATAAAATTATTTTTCAATAATGTGTTGATAGAAGAAAGATTCGGTGATTCAAACCAATCTAGAGGACCTGAATATTTCCGCAGCCTATATTTTTTTAGATGAATAGCGGTATAACAATTTTCCCCTAAACTAATAACATCATCATAAATTCCTTGAAGTTTTTTCATTTCCAATACAATCATCCTTTTTTTGGAAAGTGGGAGAACTAATTCATTATAAATAATATATGTATATATAAAACCTCCTGTGAAAAGGCTCACAGGAGGTTAAACTAAAGCGTATTTCGAGTTATATACTATTTGTCGAGGTAAGAATTGTGTGTGATAATTAATGGCGTGTTATAAAAAAGGAGAAAAATAGAAGTACATTGAAGTTAGTTGTGAATAAATTATAATTTAAAATTGAGCGGAAATAAGGAGCCCCAGTTACTTCATTATGCAACTGGGGCATTTTTTAATCTCTTCCTAACTTAATTATATCATGTAAATCAAGTTCGAAATAGACTGTTTCTTCTCATTTACTACTGTTACAATCAAGTACACATGCAAAGTAAGGAGAGATGTTACATGAGTTCTTTCGTTCTCGATTTTCAGGAAATAGAAAAAACGCAGCTTTTTCTCGTCGGTGGAAAAGGATTGAATTTAGGGGAGTTAACAAACATTCAAGGTATACAAGTACCCGAAGGTTTTTGTGTTACAACGGTAGGATATGAAAAGGCTATCGAGCAAAATGAAGAGCTTCAAACTTTGTTGCAGCAGCTAACAAAGTTGAAAATGGAAGAGCGTGCTCAAATTGGTGAAATGAGTAAGAAGATTAGAGAAGTCATTATGGCAGTAGAAATCCCTACTGATGTAGTGGAAGCAGTAGCTCATTATCTCTCGCGTTTTGGAAATGAACATGCGTATGCCGTGCGTTCGAGTGCTACGGCTGAAGATTTACCGTATGCTTCATTTGCAGGTCAACAAGATACGTATTTAAATATTATTGGAGAAGAAGCGATTTTACAGCATGTAAGAAAGTGCTGGGCGTCTTTATTTACAGAGCGAGCAGTTACGTACCGCATGCAAAATGGTTTTGAACATAATCAAGTTTCTATATGTGTTGTCATTCAAAAAATGGTTTTCCCTGAGGCTTCAGGGATTTTATTTACTGCGGATCCGATTACTTCGAATAGGAAGGTGTTGTCAATCGATGCCAGCTTTGGACTTGGCGAGGCGCTAGTATCTGGATTGGTTTCTGCCGATAATTATAAGGTAAAAGAAGATGAAATCGTCGAAAAGGTCATCGCAACGAAAAAATTAGCCATCTATGGACGAAAAGAAGGCGGAACAGAGAGAAAGAAAATTGCTCCTAATCAGCAAAAACTTCAAACATTGTCTGAACAACAAATTTTACAACTAGCAAGTATCGGAAGACAGATTGAAGCTTATTTTGGTTGTCCGCAAGATATTGAATGGTGTTTAGCCCATAATACATTTTATATTGTCCAAAGTCGCCCCATTACGACTTTATATCCAATTCCTGAAGAAAATGATGGGGGAAATCATGTATATATATCAGTTGGCCATCAACAAATGATGACTGATGCGATGAAACCACTTGGGTTATCTTTTTTCCTGTTAACGACTAATGCTCCTATGCGTAAAGCGGGAGGACGGCTGTTTGTTGATGCTACGCAACAATTAGCTTCACCTGCTAGCAGAAATTACTTAATAAACACTTTAGGAAAATCAGATCCACTCGTAAGAGATGCATTAACGACTATAATCGAGCGAGATAATTTTATTACATTGTTGCCGGATGATGAAAAAGAAAAGATTGTTAGTAAAAATAAGCAACTTGCAAATTCGCAACCAGAAATCGAAAATAATCCGGCAATCGTTACGAATTTAATACAGAATAGTGAAGCATCAATCAAAGAGTTAAAACGAAACATGCAAATGAAATCAGGGGTGGATGTACTTAATTTTATTTTGGAAGACATCCAGCAATTAAAAAAAGTATTATTTAACCCGCAAAGTATCGCTGTTATTATGGCAGGAATGAATGCTTCAGCATGGATGAATGAAAAAATGGAGCAATGGCTAGGCGAAAAAAATGCAGCAGACACGCTTTCTCAATCGGTACAAAATAATATTACATCTGAAATGGGTTTAGCATTAATGGATGTCGCTGATGTGATTCGGTCATATCCAGAAGTTATTACGTATTTACAACATGTAGAAAATGAGAACTTTTTGGATGAAATAGTTCAGTTTAAAGGTGGAGAAGAAGCTCGAGATGCCATTCTAACTTTTCTAAATAAATACGGAATGAGATGTAGCGGAGAAATCGACATTACGAAAACGCGCTGGAGTGAAAAGCCAACTACAATTATCCCGATGATTTTAAATAATATAAGAGATTTTGAATATGGTGCGAGTAAGCGGAAATTTGAAGAAGGACTGCAAGAAGCTTTAAAAAAAGAAGAAGAGTTAGTAAATCGATTACAGCACTTACCGGGTGGAAAACAAAAAGTAGAAGAAACGAAGCGAATGATTCGTAATATCCGTAATTTTATCGGCTATCGTGAATATCCAAAATACGGTATGATTAATCGTTATTTCATATATAAGCAAGCGTTACTGAAAGAAGCTGAGCAACTTGTGCAGAGCGGTGTCATTCATGAAGTTGATGATATATACTATTTAACTTTTGAAGAACTTCACGAAGTAGTTCGCACGAATAAACTAGATTATGAGCTTATCCAAAAACAAAAAAATGATTACAAATTATATGAAAAACTAATGCCTCCTCGTATAATGACGTCTGATGGAGAAATCATTACAGGTAAATATAAACGAGAAAACCTCCCAGATGATGCGATTGTAGGTTTGCCTGTTTCTTCAGGAGTGATTGAGGGGAGAGCTCGCGTTATTTTAAACATGGAAGAAGCGAATTTAGAAGAGGGCGACATATTAGTTACAGCTTTTACTGATCCGGGCTGGACACCATTGTTTGTGTCTATAAAAGGGTTAGTCACTGAAGTTGGCGGACTTATGACGCACGGAGCAGTAATTGCACGTGAATATGGATTACCGGCAGTTGTTGGAGTAGAGAATGCTACGAATTTAATAAAAGACGGACAACGAATTCGGGTACATGGAACAGAAGGGTATATTGAAGTGTTGTAATGAAATAAAAGAACATCCGCTATTATAGTGGATGTTCTTTTATTATATAGCTGAATTATTTCTTTAAGCCAGCTGCATAAAAAGGCCCATGAACTGCGATTGTTGATAAAAAGTGAGCAATCTCCTCAGGTGTTTCTTTTTGCCCGTTATTTAGCCATTGCTGAATCACACCAATATGAGCAGATGCCATATTTGTCATTGGGTTCGGTCTTACATGGATCGCGGATGGTATGGTAGGGGTAAATATTTCGAACTTCACAGATACGGCACTGTTTCTATCTATTACATCCTTTAGTTTCTTCTTAATGATATCGGCGGTACTTTCATTAGTTGGACTAAAGGGAATCGGTGTATTCGCTCTCTTACTATTCTTCGGGGCACCGTTATTATCGTTAGCACCGGAAATGTTGTTACCATTTTATCAAGACTGGGTGTACGCATGGTTGCCAATGCGATTTATGATTGAAGGGCTTAGAGAAATATTCTTCTTCGGAAAAGGATTAAGCTGGAGTACACCTCTTACTGTGCTCGTTTGGATTGGTGCAGTAAGTATGATGATTATTTTAGCGACTGCTTTCAAACGTAGTGGAGTAAAGGAACAAAAAACTGAAGTGAATGCATAAAAATTAATAAAGGAAAAACCGTTTCACTAGTAGTGGAGCAGTTTTTTATGTTGAAATACATGTAAGTGTACAAAATATATTGATATAATGAAAAGGGAGTTAGTTGTTTGTTGAACTAACTGTCCCTTAGCTAGGCTTGGGATGTAGAAATCCTCCTGAAAAACCTGTTGTACTATATAATGATTATCTCTGATATGCTTTAATTTTGTTAGTTTTTCTGCATTTTCTACCACACAACGTGAAATCGTAGAGGGTGTTGCAAAGTTAACAAAATATAAACATGCAAAAATAAATGCATAAAGAAATATAGTACTCAAGATTATTTTTAAAAAGTAAGGATTTCATAATAAAGCTCTTTGAAGAGGGGATAAACAAATAGACTAGTTTAAAATTGAACGTATGAAAAAGGAATGAGAGGAAGAGTAAAATGAAGCAGATTTCAATATTAATAGCGGATGATGAGGTGGAAATTGCGGAGTTAATTGGGATACATTTAGAAAAAGAAGGTTATCATGTTGTGAAAGTTACTGATGGAGAAGAAGCAGTTCTTATCATTCAATCGCAACCAATTGATTTAGTTATTTTAGATATTATGATGCCAAAAATAGATGGTTATGAAGTAGCAAGACAAATTCGTATCAAACATAATATGCCAATCATTTTCCTAAGCGCGAAAACATCTGATTTTGATAAGGTGACAGGTCTTGTACTAGGTGCGGATGATTATATGACAAAGCCTTTTTCACCAATTGAATTAGTTGCACGTGTAAATGCACAATTACGCAGATTTCTTACGTTAAATCAACCGAAAGTAGAGGAGAAGAAATCCGTTTTAGAAACAAGCGGAGTGGCTATTAATCTTGATCAACGAAAGGTAAATGTATATGGCGAACAAATTGAATTAACTCCAAAAGAGTTTGATATTTTATATTTATTAGCGAGTCATCCGAAGAAAGTGTACAGTGTGGAACACATTTTTCAGCAAGTGTGGACGGGTGATTATTACGATGGTGGAAGTACGGTTGCGGTACATATTCGTACTTTACGAAAAAAAATTGGGGAGGATACAAGAAAGGATAAGTTAATAAAAACGGTATGGGGGGTAGGTTATACGTTCAATGGCTAACATGATGAGAAGTTTTCGTTTTAAAATGATTGCCTTGTTTGCGCTAAGCATGGTATTAGCAGCTGGTGGAACATATATAATTTATAAAGTATTACAGCTTTATTATAGAACGATGGTACGTTACGAAGATTATTTAGCTCAATTTAGACCAATTGTAGATATTAAATTCTTTTTAATGTGTTTTATCCCACTATCTGTTGTATTCTTTTTCTTTTTAACAAAACCATACTTAAAATATTTTAATGAAATTTCTAACGGTATTCACCATCTTGCTAACGGTGATTTTACAAAGAGAGTTCATATTACTTCAAATGATGAATTTGGCGAGATTGCGCGTGAAATAAATATAGCGAGTGAAAAACTAAAAGAGGCTGTTGAGAGAGGTGACTTTGCAGAAAGTAGTAAAGATCAGCTCGTTGTTAATTTAGCTCATGACTTAAGAACGCCTTTAACGTCTGTTTTAGGTTATTTAGATTTAATTCTTAAAGATGAGAGTTTATCGAAGGAGCAAATTAAACATTTTTCTATGATTGCATTTGCGAAATCGCAGCGACTTGAAAGTTTAATTGATGAGTTATTTGAAATTACGCGAATGAACTATGGCGTGCTAAAGTTAGATAAAAAAACAATTAATATAAGTGAATTGCTTATACAATTAGATGAGGAATTATATCCATTATTGGAGAAACATCATTTAGAAGCTAGGTTGAATGTTAATCCTCATTTATATATTTATGGTGACGGGAATTTGTTAGCTCGAGTATTTGAAAATCTTGTAACAAATGCGGTTAGATACGGAGATACTGGCCAATTTATTGATATGAATGGATATATTGAAAATGGAGAGGTTATCATACAAATTATTAATTACGGAGATAGCATTCCAGAAGAAGATTTGCCCTATCTTTTTGACATGCTTTATACAGGTGATAAAGCAAGAACAGGGCAACAAGGTGGTACAGGCCTTGGGTTATTTATTGCAAAAAATATTGTTGAACAGCATAATGGAACGATTTCAGCAGAAAGTAATGTAATTAGAACAATATTTGAAGTAAGATTGCCAAAAGAAGAGAGTTCAAGAATTTAATAAAAATTTAATGTTTACCCCACTTTTTATTTAATTAGTTTTTTCTATCCTATACGTATGTTAGGTCAAGGAGGAACTGGTAATGAAAAAGTGGGGCTTTTTATATTGTACATAGTATGTACGAGGCTTTATATATCATTTTCAAAAACGTTCAAAAATTATTAAAGAAAAGGACGTACAGTTTCTAAAAGTAAAACACATGAAAAAGTGAGGATATTATGATATGAAGAAAGCAAAAAAACTAGTCATCGTTGGTATGGTCACAATTGGTTTAGGAGTAGGGTCGTATATGACATTTGCAGGAGAATCTGAACCAGTTGAAACTTATAAAACATATGAAGTGACAGAAAAACAAATAGAGGAGGAGCAAAAATTAGGCGGAGAGGTTATCCCAAATGGTATAGAAACAATTTCATTCGATCCAACAAAAGGTACGTATGAAATAGCTGTTAAAAAAGGTGATGAAATAAAAAAAGGGCAACTTCTTTTTAAATATAATGACCCAATTACTAAACAAGGTGTAACAGAAGCGGAAATGCAAAAGAAAATTGCGCAAAAAGAAGTAACATTGCATCAGAAACAAATGGATGCAGCGAAGCAGAAATTAAAAAAAGATAAAAACGCTGGTCTTCCTGAGGGAACGTTAAAAGCATCAGAAATCGAAGTACAACAATTAGAATCACAAATTGAAATGAAAAGGTTTGAAGTAGAAAAAGCTGATGAAATGATTAAAGCAGCAAAAGAGAAAGTAAACACACTTTCAGTAACGAGCCCGGCTGATGGTGTAATTGATGACATCGTCAAAAATAATGATGCTGGAATGAGTGGGATTACGCTTCGTCACGCTGGTCCATTTAAAGTAAAAGGTCAACTGTCTGAATATGAGCTTGCGAGTGTGAAAGTTGGACAAGAAGTAATAGTTTCATCAAAAACTGTATCTGGTAAGACGTGGTCAGGAAAAGTTACAGAAATCGGATCTACACCAGTAAAGAATATGGATGAAAACAAAAGAGTTTCTAGCTATCCATTCACTGTTACATTAAACGAGAGTGAAGGATTACAAAACGGTTTCCACGTAAACGTGACAAATAAAACAGGCGAAGCAACAGGTACAATCGTTCCGAAAAGCAGTATGGTGAAAAAAGGTGACAAAGATGTTGTATTCGTTGTCAAAGATGGAAAAGCGAAAGAACAAGTAGTTACGGTTGAATTTGAAATGGATCATGAAGCAAAAGTTTCTGGAGTGAAAAAAGGTGTACAAATTATCTCTGAACCTATGAAAAATGTAAAAGATGGTATGGAGGTTAACACAAAATGATTCATTTAAAAGACATCACGAAATCTTTTCAAAACGGTACAGAGTCCGTCCAAATATTACATGGAATCGATGTAATACTGAATCAGGGGGAATTCACTTCCATTATGGGACCATCAGGTTCTGGTAAGTCAACCTTAATGAACATTATCGGTTGTTTAGATAAACCAACTGCAGGTACGTATGAGCTAGCTGGTCAAAACATTTCAACTATGTCTGAAACAGAACTTGCACACGTACGTAATAAAGAAATCGGCTTTGTATTCCAAAATTTCATGTTACTACCAAGGCTTACAGCCCTTCAAAATGTAGAATTACCTCTTATTTATGCAGGAGTTGATAAAAAAGAAAGACGCGAGCTTTCGTTAGCTGCTTTAACGAAAGTTGGGTTAGCTGAACGTGCTACTCATCTTCCAAGTGAGTTATCAGGTGGTCAAAAACAGCGTGTTGCTGTAGCGCGTGCAATTGTAAATAATCCGAAATTTATTTTAGCCGATGAACCAACTGGTGCACTTGATACGAAAACGAGTGAACAAATTATGGAGCTCTTTTACGAATTAAATAAACAAGGTTCAACGATTATTATGATTACTCACGATCGTGAAATCGGAGAAGCAGCAGCACGTCAAATTGTAATTCGTGACGGCAATATCGTACAAGATTGGAGAGAATAAATTTGAATACGAATGAAAATATACGCATGGCCATATCTTCTATTTTTGCGCATAAAATGCGATCTATATTAACAATGCTAGGTATTATTATTGGAATAAGTGCAATTATTACAATTATTTCAATGGGAGATGGACAGACTGCAAAGATGCAAAAGGAACTTGCAGAGAATCAGCATATGGATGAACTTAAAATAGAATACTTCAACCCGGATTTTCCGACAGAAAAAGCAAAAATTACACCACATATGGTAAAGCAATTGCAAGTGATACGAGGTGTAAAAGATGTGTATCCCAATGTGCATAGGGACGTAAAAGTATATACGGGATCAAAAAATGTTTCCTTTAGTTTAAATGGGGGAACAGGAAACTTTATGCAGGACTTTAAAATGAAGATGGTGCATGGGCGAGAGTTAACAACGGATGAACTGAAAAAGCCAATTCCTGTTGTAATTGTAGCTGAAGATTTATTTAAAACACTATTTGATACTTGGAAAGATTATTTGTATATAGATATAAAAGGAAAACCATATAAAGTTGTCGGGGTGTACAAATATGAAGACGGTTTTCAACGTCAATTTAAATTGTATGAAGGATATACATCTATCGACAATGCATCTTTAATTGCAGGGATTGAGGAATACGATACAGTGAAAATTAAGTTATCTTCTCCAAGTGAGCGAGAGGCTGTAGAAAAACAAGCTATATCTGTATTGAATGAATTGAAATCCCCAGAATTTGAGCATTCTTTTACAGTGGAGGATACGAAAGCATATGGTCAAAAAATAGAAGAGTCAACACGAACGATGAAAATAGTATTTGCTAGTATTGCTGGGATTTCCTTACTTGTAGGTGGTATTGGTGTGATGAATATTATGTTAGTATCCGTTACAGAGCGTACACGTGAAATAGGTATTCGAAAAGCGCTCGGTGCAACGAGAGGAAAAATATTAACACAATTTCTCATCGAAGCATGTATTTTAACGTCATTAGGCGGGGCGATTGGTTTTGGATTAGGTATGTTTTTTGCTTGGATCGCTTCATCAATAGGTGAATGGCCACTAGTTATTTCTGTAAGTCTTGGATTACTCTCAGTTGGAATATCGATGTCAATTGGTATTGTCTTTGGCATACTGCCGGCTAATAAAGCGGCTAAATTAGATCCGATTGAGTGTTTGCGATATGAATAAGTGAAAAGGTAATTTTTTAGTAAGGTGTTTTCAAAAAGTCATTGATGTAATGTCTTCTATTTCTGGAGGGCTGGCTGGTGACCTTATCTAGCTGTGCCCTTTGTCATATTTTACATCAATTATTTCCTGGAGGTTCAGATAAATGAATTTATTTGATATAGTTCAACGTAACATACGGCGTAATTTTAAAGAGTATATACTTTATTTTGTATCGTTAGCTTCAAGTATGCTTATCTATTTTATATTTGCATCACTTCGATATAGTACTCAAATAAAAAAAGAAATGGTTAATAATGTGATGATTAATAGTGTTCTTCAATCTTCAAAAGTGATTCTCATTATTTTTATAGCCATATTTATTATTTATTCTACTAATTTTTTTATAAGGAAACGTAAAAAAGAGGTAGGATTATATTCTTTACTAGGAATAACTAAAAAACAAATTGGTACGATGTTATTTTGTGAGACTATGATAATGGGAGGCTTTGCTTTAGTAGTTGGCATACTGATTGGCAGTATGAGTTTTAAGTTATTTTTAGAGCTGCTAATGAGTTTAATGAAATTAAATGTACCTATTCATTTTGAGTTATCTATAAAAGCAATAATAGACACGTTCATCGTCTTTTTATCTATTTTATTATATACAGCATGGAAAAACTCTCGCATTATTTATAAATTTCCATTGATTGAAATGTTTCAAGCTAATCATCAAGGAGAACGGATGCCAAAAGGTTCTGTACTTAGGGCGTATATAGGTCTTATTTTAATGGGATTAGGATATATATTAGCAGGCTTCTTCCGTGAAGTAGTAAATATTGTGCGGAATCCCATTGATCCTATGAACCCTATTATAAATCCTATAATGATTCCAGTTTTTATTTTGTTTTTAGTTGTTTTTGGGACATATTTTCTATTCACTTCTTATACAGTTATTGTTTTAAAGAAAATTAGAAGTAAAAGAGAAATATTTTATAGCGGTATAAATATAATAAACATTTCGCAATTACTATACCGAGTAAAAGGGAACGCTAAGTTACTTGCAACAATTGCTATATTAAGCGCTACAGCTTTAACGGCAATTAGTACAGTCGCAGCAGGGTATTATGTAGGGCAATCTGAAACAAATGGAGATTTTATGCAACTGTATGGAGTTGCGTTATTTATTGGAAGTTTTTTAGGGGGAATATTTGTTTTGGCGACAGGTTCAATTATATATTATAAACAATTATCTGAAGCGTATGCTAATCAGAGATATTATGAAACTCTTCGGAAAATAGGTGTTACGAAAAAAGAGGTAAGAAAGTCAATTTCGAAACAAGTTAGCTTTAGTTTTATTTCACCTCTAATAGTCGGACTTGTTCATAGCTTATTTGCGATACCGATAATTAACAATATACCTATAAATAACATCATTATTCCAATTTTAATTAGTAGTGGTGCATATTGCATAATTTACTTTGGGTATTATGTATTAACTGTTTATTCCTATTTTAAAGTTGTGTATAAATGAAATGTGTAAAAGATAAAACCGGTTCACTATTAGTGAACCGGTTTTTTTGAATTCATTATTACTCTATAGGAAAATAAAGTAGTGATAGATAGGTTTTTTAATCGAAGAGTTCGGATTTGCGTTTTCCTTTTATATACATGCTCCTGCTATTTCAAATTGCATAAAATGTTATGTGAAATAATGGAGGGGATACGATGTATAATTCGAATGATTATGATTGGTATAGGCAAAATGATAAGTTGATTCGTGATATTGAGAAAGCAATTAATGGAGAGTTTAGTGCAATAAGTTGCTATGCGAAATTAGCCAACATGGCTCCAAATGCGGCGGAACGAAATCAAATTCTTGAAATTCGTAACGATGAAATAAAGCATTTCCATCATTTTGTACAGATCTATACAAATTTAACTGGTCAGCAGCCTAAACCACAAATTACAGAAGAATGTCCAAATACGTACTTACAAGGATTAGAATTCGCAATACAAGATGAACAGAAGACAGTAGATTTTTACTTGGAAATTTCAGATGAAGCATCGGATGCACATATGAAAGAGTTATTGCGCAGAATAGCTGCCGATGAACAAAATCATGCGGTGTGGTTTTTATATTATTTTGTGAAGACGAAGTGAGCATTAAGAATAAATGGCTGATGTGATGAATATATTAGAATTTATTTTAAAGCGCAGTGCAACAATTGCATGAAAAACTTAATAAGCATAAAGAAACCGTTTCATAAGTAGTGGGACGGTTTTTTTTCGCGGTGAAATACAAGTTACATAGATATCTACAAAATATGGTAATTGAATTTGGTATATAATGTATGAAATGAAAACGAAAATAAATAAGCTAGGAGCAAATAAATGAAAAGAGGAATTACAGTAGATATTCCAAATGAATATGATAATTTACTTTGGAAAGTGTTAAAGCCAATTGATATTTCTTCATATGATTGGTGGGTAGGGAGTGAGGAGTCATACTTAATAGCACGTGGTGGATTGGATGAGGCATTATTTCCAGAAGAACCAAGTATAGTGGAAGGATCAGATTTGAAAATATTATTTAAAGACAATATATATTATGTTATTTTTGCAGATTTAAAAGCGTATTCAAAAGGAGAGGAAGTAGTAGATATTGAAACATATGAAGAATTTAAAGAGAGTAAGTGTGAATTAGTTTTACTAGTTGCGGATTGTACATACGTCACAATTTACGCTAAAGATCAAAAACAGATTGAATTGATGTATGAAAACGCAAGGAATCAAGGTTATTATGTTGAATACGTTACCGACGAAAATGACGGTAGAACGCGTTTATCAGTATGATAGCGATAGGAAAGGGGAACAGCGATATGGAGAGAAATACAGTTAAAGAATATACAATTCGAACTGCTACTGAAGAGGAAAGCGATAGCATTATTACTCTATTAAAAGAAGTAGCACAATGGCTACAATATAAAGAAGTGGATTAGTGGCAGTATCTTTTAGGAGAGGAAGCTACGGCTGAAATACTAGAATGTATAAGAGAGAAATATACATATGTTGTTCTGAAAGAAGATGAAATAGTTGGTACGGTTACAGTTTCTCCTAAACAAAATGAATGGGATGAACATATTTTTGGTAAAGAGGAAGTTTCTAATTCATTATATATTCATAGATTTGCGGTGAAACGGAAGTATAAGGGGAACGGAATTGGAGAATGGATTTTACAGTGGATAGAAGAGAATGTACAACATGACAAAGAGTATTTGAAGTTAGATTGCGTGGGGCATAATCGTACGTTGAATGATTTTTATAAGAAAAATAATTTTGAATATGTTGGAAGTACGGATGGGCTTAGTAAGTTTCAAAAGAAAAGGAGAATGTGAATGCATCCAATTAACGTAAGTTTAGTTGAAAAGTTAATACAGGAACAGTTTCCTGAATGGGCCCATTTAGAAGTGAAACCTGTAAAGTTTAGTGGGCATGATAATAGGACGTTTCACTTAGGGGATGAGATGAGTGTAAGATTGCCAAGTGATGCGGCATATGCACCGCAAGTAGAGAAAGAAAATAGTTGGCTTCCTATATTAAGTAAGGGACTTTCTTTACCAATTTCTACACCAATTGCGAAAGGAAATCCGTCTGAAGCGTATCCATTGCCTTGGTCTATTAATAAGTGGATAGAGGGAGAAACAGTTACGAAACAAAATGTTCGTGATTTAAATGAATTTGCGGCGGACTTAGGATCCTTTTTAGTAGAATTGCAATCTATTAATGCGAGTAACGGCCCTTTAGCTGGAGCACATAATTTTTACCGAGGCGGACTTATATCTGTATATGATGAAGAGGCGAGAGTTGCTATTGAAAATAATAAGGATGTTTTTGACGAGGCATTATTAAAGCATCTTTGGAATGTAGCACTTAGTTCAACATGGGACCGTAAGCCAGTTTGGATTCATGGAGATGTAGCACCGGGGAATTTACTCGTTAAAGAGGGAAAACTTTGTGCTGTAATTGATTTTGGTATTTTAGGTGTAGGAGATCCTGCTTGTGATGCGGCGATGGCATGGACTTTTTTTGATAAGAATAGCAGAAACGTATTTAAAGAAGTATTGCGCATAGATGAAGAAACGTGGAATAGAGCAAGAGGATGGGCACTTTGGAAAGCGTTAATTACATATGATGCGAATAAGACTAGTAATAACATAGTGGCAGAAGAATCGCATCGTGTTATTCAAGTAATTGTGGATGATTATGAGAGGTAGTAGAAAAAGCCTATTTTAAAATAGGCTTTTTTTTATATGATGAAATATTAGAAATGGGAAGAAGGAATATAACATAATTATACAGAATATTTAGATAATAGGAGGTGTCGAATTTTGAGTGAAATTGAATTAAAGAGTAATGTAATTAAGACAGGGCGAGAGAAGGGGATTATTCTTCGGTTTATACTTGCTAGCCTCGTTGGGGTGTTTATGTTTTTCGTTCCTGTTACGATAAACGGTGCATCGTCTATTATGATTGATCATATCGTATCGTGGATTAGGGCTTCGGTTCCAGGCGTAGTACCTTATTATGCATTGTTCGTTATGGCGATTGGTGCGATTTATCCATTTTATACGAAGAAATGGAATGCATCTATCGTAGACATTTGTTTTTCTATTTTAAAAGTAGTTGGCGTTGTATTTGGCATATTATATTGTTTAAAAGTAGGACCAGCTTGGTTCTTTGCGCCAGATGTTGGACCGTTTTTGTATGAGAAGCTAGTCATATCAGTAAGTTTGCTCGTTCCAATTGGCTCGGCGTTTTTAGCGTTATTAGTCGGATATGGATTGCTTGAATTTATCGGTACATTTTGTCGGCCGATTATGAGGCCATTATGGAATACGCCGGGGAGATCGGCAATCGACGCAGTTGCGTCCTTCGTTGGAAGTTATTCGCTTGCTCTCCTTATTACGAATCGCGTGTATAAAGAAGGAAAGTATACGACAAAAGAAGCGGCGATTATCGCTACAGGATTTTCTACAGTATCCGCTACATTTATGATCATCATCGCAAAAACATTAGATATTATGCATTTATGGAATGTTTATTTTTGGACTACGCTTGTTGTAACATTCATCGTGACTGCTATCACCGTAAGAATCCCACCCCTTAGTAGAAAACCAGATACATATGTAACAGAAGAAGGGTTCCCAGAGCCTGTTTATAAAGAGAAAATGTTAGAACGTGCTTGGGAAGATGCGTTAGAAGTATCAAAATCTGCACCGAGCATTATGAAAAATATTGCAGTGAATTTAAAAGATGGATTTATTATGACGATGGGAATTTTACCATCTATTATGTCAGTAGGATTAATTGGTATCGTCTTAGCGAAGTTCACGCCAATATTTGATTGGATTAGTTATATTTTCTATCCATTTACATGGCTATTACAATTACCGGAAGCAGAATTAGCTGCTAAAGCCGCATCAGTTGGTATTGCAGAAATGTTTTTACCGTCATTATTAGTAGTAAGTGCACCAATTGTGACAAAGTTTGTCATTGCAGTTGTTTCCGTATCATCTATTTTGTTTTTCTCCGCTTCCATTCCTTGTATATTATCAACAGATATTCCGTTAAAAGTGTCTGAACTTATTATTTTATATGTGCAGAGAACGATTTTAACGTTACTTATTATTACGCCGATTGCTTATTTATTGCTTTAAAGTTTTAATAAGGTAAAGTTATAAAAAAGAAGCCGTTTGTAAAAAGAGGGCTTCTTTTGTTTAAAAGCGGGATATTCTTATTTATTTTTCGTATATGACGTAACGCTTCTTAAGAAGATTCCTAGTCCCGCAAAAAAGAACCCTAAGCATAATAAGCTGCCTGGCGTTCCCCAAGTAATTTGATCTAGCATTTTTTATCCCCTCCCATTTATCATTATATAGAATTTATTGGAAATTACCAAAAATTTTTTTTTAAGGGTTACTGATGAGTCTTCCTACCTTATACGAGAAGAATATATTTGAAAAGAATTCTTTGCTCTATATTTTTTATATTCTTATAATACGTTTTATATTCTTATGATATAGTAACAACAAAGGGGGCTTAAAAATGGAAATTATTCACGAAAGAGCAAAGTTGCGGTTAATGGATAATACTGATGTCGAAACTTTGTTTTCGATTGTAGAAGGAAATCGGGCTATTTGGGCGTATTTAATCTCTAAAATGGATAGTGTGCAAGATATGCAACAATACGTTCAAAAAGCGATAAAAGGTTACGGAAGAGGTACTCAAATACCTTTCGTAACCGTAGATCAACAGTCGAATAAGATTGTAGGAAGTACACGTTTATATAATATTTCAGTAGAAGATAAGACAGTTGAGTTAGGGCAAACGTGGTATCATCCGAGTGTGCAACGTACGAGTATAAATTCAGAGTGTAAGTATATGCTTCTCCAGTATGCTTTTGAAAAACTGCATATGCTTAGGGTACAAATTAAGACGGATGCAAGAAATGAAAAAGCACAACGAGCAATTGAAAGGTTAGGAGCAGTAAAAGAGGGTGTGCTTCGAAATGAAAGAAAATTACCGAATGGTTATGTGAGAGATGCGGTGGTGTACAGTATTATCTCGAGTGAATGGCCAGGCGTAAAAGAACAATTGTTAGAAAAATTAGAGTTATATAAAGAAAAGTTATAATTCGTGTTTTGAAAGGTATATTGTTCGTGACATATGAAAAATATACCTTTTTTCTTACAAAATGCTACTTTATTTTAATTCCTTTTGTTTCATCGTTCCCTTCTGAGAAAAAATTCGTTACAATGTAGTTGTATGGTAATAAACTTATGAATTTAAAAAATGTAATGAAAACCGCAAATGAAAATGAATTGATAATCCTCAATTTTAAATGAAAACCCTTTTATACATAAATAACAAGTAAAGTTCCTTCTTTTAAATAAACTCAAACAAAACGATTTGATATAAATGTTTTTTATAGAAGTATGGATGATGTACGGAGGCAATTACAAATGAAAGAAAATAAGAAGAGTAAGAAAAGACGAATCTTTCAAGTATTTTTACTAATGATTTGTTCTGCTATTTTATATGTAAGTTATGCAGCTTACGATATTTGGAGTTATCGTTTTAAAGCAAATGATGACGTGAAAACGGATGCTGGTATCGTACTAGGAGCAGCTTCGTGGAACGGAAAACCATCTCCTGTATTTAAAGAAAGAATTAATCATGCGATTTCTTTATATAAGAACGGAAATATTAAAAAGATTATTTTTACAGGTGGTACAAAGTTCGAAGCAGAACTTGAGGAAGCACGTACTGCAAGAGTATATGCAATGAAACAAGGTGTAAAAGAGGAAGATATTTTAATTGAAACTAAATCCCTTTTCACTGAAGAAAATTTAAAAAATGCGAAGCAAGTTGGAATAGAGAACGGAATACGCACATACACGATTGTAAGTGATCCACTTCATATGAAACGCGCAATGAGAATTGCAAAACATATTAATATTGAAGCGTATGCTTCACCAACGCCGACATCAGCATATAAAACGTTAGACACAGAAATTCCATTCTTCTTTAAAGAATTATTCTCGTATATTGGATATGTAACCTCTTTGCCATTAAAGGCATTGAAGGGAGATTAACATAAGAAAAGAACCTATCCTTAAATAGGAACTTTTCTTATTAGTCAAAAACATTGTATTTTTATCGGAATAGTGAAACAATAGAGAGGTAGCTTCATATAATCATAATGAAAAAGTGAGCGGTTGATGAATCGAACATAAAGGAGATTATAGTATGGCACTCTCATTTGTTGAAACAGAAGAACAATCTTTCATTATTGCACAAATAAATAAATTGATTCCGAAGTTCATGGAAAGGGAGCATCAGCTAAGTGAATTGGGATCATTTCCGTATGAAAATATAAATGATTTGAAAGATATCGGATATACGAAATTAACGTTACCGAAGGAATTTGGTGGTAGTGCGATTTCTTTATATGACTTTGTTTTATTTCAAGAGAAAATCGCGGAAGGCTGCGGAGCTACAGCATTATCGATTGGCTGGCATCTTGGCATTGTGAAAGAGCTAGCGGAAAATCGCTCTTGGAATGATGAGATGTTCAAATGGTTTTGCGAAGAAGTACGTAATGGTGCGCTCTTTAACAGGGCAGCAACAGAACCGAAAACAGGGAGTCCGACGCGTGGCGGCAAACCAGAAACAATAGCGGTTCAACAAGGCGAGAAGTGGGTTATAAATGGAAGAAAAACTTTTACAACGATGGCGCCAGTACTTGATTATTTTATTATTTCAGCAAGTATGGAAGGCCAAGAAGAAGTTGGTGAGTTTGTTATTCCAAGAAATACACTCGGTGTATCTATTGAAGAAACGTGGGATAGCGTTGCAATGCGAGGGACTGCTAGCCACGACCTTGTCTTACAAAATGTAGAGATAGAAAGTCGCTTTTTTACAGATATAAAAGGCGGGAAAGTAAAACAAAAGGGTGTTGGCTGGTTGCTACATATACCAGCATGTTATTTAGGAATTGCACAATCAGCAAGAAATTATGCAGTTCAATTTGCGGAATCATACAAGCCAAACAGTTTAAACCATTCTATTAGTTTATTGCCGAATGTTAGAAGATTAGTTGGAGAATTAGAACTCGAGCTTATGCAAGCTCGCGTCTTTTTATATCAAATTGCGAAAAAGTACGATGAGGCAGAAGATAAACTATCACTGCAAGCAGAATTAGCAGCCGTGAAATATGCTGTAACAAATGCGGCGATATCTATAGTGGATAAATCGATGCGCATCGTAGGAGCAAAAAGTTTATCAGAAAAAAATCCGCTCCATCGTTACTATTTAAACGTCAGAGCAGGACTGCATAATCCACCGATGGATGATGCAACATTGTCTATGCTGGCGGATGCGGCGTTTCGGTCGTAGTTTTTAAAGCTTACATTTTATTGTTTATGGATATTATATTTGTTTTGAAAGCACGGGTTTGATTAGTAATCAAACCCGTGCTTTTTATGTGTATGAAGTACTTAGTTGAGATGTAGGTTTTTAATATAAATGATTATCATGGTTTTTTGGTTGTTTCTTGTTGAAAAATTCTTATTGTAATGCCAGTTTGGAGGTTGTATAAACATTTTTCGTATTTAATCCCAAATTAAAGGTCTTTCCAAGTTTACCATTCGTAAATATTGTAAAAATTGACCTGCATGGACCGCATCATGATAGGCAATTCGTAATAGCATGTCGCCTAAATATCTTTGATAGCCAACATCGCTTCGATCAATAAGGGTTGAATCTAGCTCAGCTATGCTTATGGATTGAACATATTCTATGAAGTCAGTAAAGTATACTTGTGCCAATTCAATTTCTTTTTTTACACAAGTAATTGGCTCGTCATCATACGGGAAATGTATATCATGTATTGAGCCGTTGTTTTTTAAAATCATATGATAGTAAAAAGTTGAGCTCCATACATGACGAATCATCTCACCAAAGGACATAGCTTCATGATCAGGCTTCCAATTAAGAAAATTATCGGGAAGAGAATCCCATAATTTTTCTGAGCGTCTTCTCGTTTCTTTCAAATTTAATATACTAAGATCAATTGCATTCATAATACATTCTCCTTTACTATTAAACTTAAAATAATTGTATCAGTTTAATAGTTAGGGTATCATCGAAATATGAATGTATATCCGAATATCTCATATATAGCCAAACTAATTGCTGAACCTACAAGAGCAATTATCTTAGATTGTTTAATGAATAATCAGGCACTACCTGCCAGCGAATTAGCTTATATGGCAAAGGTGTCACATCCAACGATTAGTTCTCACCTTTCAAAATTAGTAGAGGGGAATCTACTTACAGTTGAACAACATGGTAGACATCGTTACTATCGACTTGCTAATCAAGAGGTAGCAGAAGTTCTTGAAAAGTTAGGAACAATTGCACCAACAGTCCAAGTTCGGTCTTTAAAACAATCGGACCAACTAAAACAAATTCGTTATGCTCGAACTTGCTATGATCATCTTGCAGGCAAACTCGGTGTAGAGATAACTGAAAAATTACTAGATAGGCAATTTATAATTTTAGAGGATGGAGAATACATTGTAACGGAACAAGGTAAGCAATGGTTTCTGAATTTTGGAATAAATGTTGATGAGGCAGATACAAAAAGGAGGGTATTTGCAAAACCTTGCCTTGATTGGAGTGAACGGCGTTATCATATTTCTGGTTGGTTAGGGTCTGCAATTGCAAAACTGCTTTTTGAACAGGGATGGATTACGAAAATGGATAAGAACCGAGCTGTCCATCTTACAAAGAAAGGTGTAAAGTTATTGGAAGATCAATTAGGCATTGATATGAAAACTGAGGAAAGAAAAGCTTGAAATTAGAAAAGTCCGTCAAAATGATGGGTTTTTTCATTATGGTAGGAGTGTACATGAATAATAGGATGTTACCAATAATTGTTGCCAATAAAAAAATCTTTCTTTTCATTCTTCTTTTTTAAGTTTTAAAGGAGAAAGCTAGGCTTCTTATTTTTACTAATGTTATAATAAGAAAAAAGCACGAAAAGAGGTCATCTCATGCTAGAGGTTATTGCAACATGTTTAGAAGATGTAAAACGAATTGAAAGCGCTGGCGGGAAGCGGATTGAATTAATTTCATCTTATACAGAAGGTGGTTTAACGCCGAGCTATGCATTTATTAAAAAAGCGGTAGAAGCAGTACATATACCGATTCACGTTATGATTCGCCCGCATGCGAAGTCTTTTACATATACGGAAGAAGAAATTGAAATGATGAAGGAAGATATTATCATTGCACAGAAGTTAGGTGCAGCTGGTGTTGTATTAGGTGTATTAAACGAACAAAATGAAGTGGATGAAAAGAAATTAGCAGATTTACTATCTGTTGTAGATGGAATAAATGTAACGTACCACCGTGCGATAGATGATATAGAAAATCCAGTAGAAGCGATGAGAACTTTAAAGAAGTTTCATAAAGTGACTCACGTTTTAACTTCAGGTGGACAAGGAAATATAGTAGAGAATATTCCGGTGCTTACAGAAATGCAAAAGGTAAGCGATGGTCAAATTCAGCTTGTAGCTGGAGCTGGCGTGACGAAAGAAAATATAAAGCGATTGCTAGATGAAACTGGAATCACGCAAGCTCATGTCGGTACAGCGGTAAGAGAAGGAAAATCATGTTTTTCTGAAATAGACCCTAATTTAGTACAAGAATTAGTTAAAATCATAAAATAAGTGCTTAAGAAAGAGGAGAAACGATGAAGGAAAATACGAAGAAAGAATTATTCTCTTGGGCTAAAACGATAGGTTTTACCCTTGTATTAATTGCTATTATTCGCGGTGTTTTATTTACACCTTCTTTAGTGCAAGGTGAATCAATGATGCCCACTTTAAAAAATAACGAACGAGTTCTCGTGAATAAGATTGGTTATAGTATAAGTGGATTAGATCGCTTTGATATTATCGTCTTCCACGGAAAAGAAGGATACGATTTAGTAAAACGAGTAATTGGTTTGCCAGGCGATACAGTTGAGTATAAAAATGATGTTTTATATGTAAACGGAAAAGCGATGGAAGAACCATATTTAAAAAAGTTTAAAGAAAAAGCAGTAGGCCGTGTATTAACTCCAGACTTTACGTTAGAACAAATCACAGGGAAAACGAAAGTGCCAGAAGGCCAAGTATTTGTTTTAGGGGATAATCGTGAAGTTTCTAAGGATGGTCGCATGTTTGGCTTTATTTCAGAAGATGAAATTGTCGGAAAAGGACAAGCTGTTTTCTGGCCGTTGGAACAAGTAAGAGCGTTATAAAGTGTGGTGAAGTATGGGAGAAATATTCTTCCATACTTTTTTATTTGCTTAAAATCTATTGATTGAATTGAAAGAATATTTTATAATTTTAAATTATATGTTTGTTTCGAAAAATGGAATTTAAGTTCCGTAATTTGGAACGAAAGGGAGATAGAATGAGTATAAATAAAACGGCAGTTAAGACAATGGATATTTTAGAGTTGTTTTATGAGCATGAAGAGCTAAGTTTAACTGAGATGGTTCGGCTTACAAATATGCCGAAAACATCTGTTTATCGTTTAATTGGCTCGTTAGAAGAGATGGCGTTTTTACAAAAAAACGAAAAGGGGAAATATCGTTTAGGGGTCGTATTTTTACGGTTCGGTCAACTTGTTTCACAACGATTATCAGTAAGAAATTTAGCAATTCCTTATATGAAAGAACTTAGAGATAGTTTAGGACAGGCAGTTAATTTAATAATTCAAGATGGTAATGACGCAATTTATGTTGAAAAGATGGAGGGTGTTCAGCCGGTACGCGTGTATACGGCGGTTGGAAGAAGAGCACCGCTTTATGCTGGTGCATGTCCAAGAATTTTACTATCGTATTTCTCTGAGGAAGAGAAACGGAGATACATAGAGGAAGTGGATTTAAAACAGTTTGCAGATGGAACAATCGTGGATAAGGAACAATTGTTAGAAGTGTTGCAAATGGCAAAAAAGGAAGGCTACACAATTAGTTATTCTGAGTTAGAAAATCATACAGCCGCGATAGCAGCACCCATTTTCGCGAGCGATGGAACGGTTGTAGCAGGCATTAGTATTTCAGGATTAGCAATTGAGTACAGCGAAAGTAACATTTCATATTTTATTGCGAAGGTGAAAGAAACAGCGCATCGCATTTCGAAAGAACTCGGCTTTTTGGCATAGAAAGAGGGAGTAGGATGAAATTTTCTGCGTTAGGGGATCAAGCAATTATTGTTACATTTGGTGAAGAAATTAAGATGGGTATATATGAGAAAGTACAGCGGTTATTTCAAGCACTGCAACAACATCCGTTTGCAGGAATGATTGAGTGTGTTCCGTCGTTTACTTCATTAGCTGTTTACTACAATGTATACGAAGTATGGAAGAGAAATGAGAGAAGTGAAAGATCATATGATTACGTTCGCCAGTATATAAAGGAGCTGTGTGATTCTTATAAAGAAGAAGTAAAACAGGATGTGAAACATATTTCTATACCAGTGTGCTACGGGGGAGAATATGGACCTGATTTAGAAGAGGTTGCACATTATAAAGGTTTACAAGTAGAAGATGTGATTCGAATACATAGTGAAACTACATATTTTGTATATATGTTAGGTTTTACACCAGGGTTCCCGTATTTAGGAGGACTATCAAAAGAATTAGAAACACCTAGAAAAGAAACACCACGGTTACAAATCTCTCCTGGTTCAGTAGGTATTGGCGGAAATCAAACAGGTATATATCCGCTTGAAACACCAGGAGGATGGAATATTATCGGCCGAACACCTATTACTCTATTTAATCCGAAAGAAGAAATACCAACATATATTCAAAGTGGTATGTATTTACGATTTATCCCGATAACGAAGGAAGAGTATGTATCTCTTGAGGGGGCTAAAGAATGGATGTAGAGGTTTTGCATGCAGGAATGTTTACAACAGTCCAAGATTTAGGGCGATCTTATTATCAACAGTTTGGTGTACCTGTTGGGGGTGCTATGGATAAAAATGCGCTTAGGCTCATCAATATGTTAGTCGGTAATGAAGAGAATGAAGCAGGATTAGAAATGACGATTTTAGGTCCTAAATTGTTAATAAAGAAAACGACTTTACTCGCAATTGGTGGGGCTGATATGGAACCGTTGTTAAATGGAGAACGTATCCCATTATGGCGTCCCATTTTAGCGGAAGAAGGTAGTATGCTTTGTTTTGGAAAAGTGAAAAGTGGTTGTAGAGCGTATGTGACTTTTGCGGGTGGTATACATATTGAGCGTACAATGGGAAGCAAAAGTACGTACATACGTGCTGCGATTGGTGGTATAGAAGGAAGAATGCTGAAAAAAGGAGATTGTTTTCAAATTGGTACGTACTCAGAAATGGCGAATCGTTTCATTCAAGACTTACAAAAAGATGAGCGAATAAAAACGAAATGGGTAATTAGCAACAGCGTACTACCAAAGTATAAGAAACATCCTAAGCTTCGTGTCATAACTGACTTTGAATACGATCAATTTATCGAAGAAAGTAGAAAGGCATTTTTTACGAAAGAGTATAAGGTATCTAATTATGCTGACCGTATGGGCTACAGGGTTGAGGGAGAAGTTTTAAATAGGATTGAAGAAAAAGAGATTTTATCGAGTCCTGTTACATTTGGAACCATTCAAGTTCCTAATGGTGGACAGCCGATTATATTAATGGTAGATAGGCAAACGACAGGTGGCTATCCGAGAATGGGAAATATCATTTCAGTAGATTTACCTCTTCTTGCCCAGCTAAAGCCGGGGGACTATGTTTCTTTTGAGAAAATTACGCTTGAAGAAGCGGAACAATTGTACATAGAACAAGAAGTAAATAGCAATCTATTAAAGAGATTTATCGCTTTACGAAGTTAAAATTAGGAGGAAAACAGTGTGACTACAATCGATTTAAACTGTGATTTAGGAGAAAGTTTTGGAGCTTATAAGATGGGGAATGATGGTGAAATTCTTCCGTTCGTTTCCTCTATAAACGTTGCTTGCGGTTTTCATGCGGGTGATCCGTCTGTTATGCGTCAAACTGTTGAAAAAGCTTTGGAGCATAACGTAGCAATAGGGGCGCATCCTGGATTTCCTGATTTAATTGGATTCGGTAGAAGAAACATGAATGTTTCAGCAAGTGAAGTATACGATTATGTTTTATATCAAATCGGCGCATTAGACGGGTTTGTAAAAGTGGCTGGCGGGAAGATGCATCATGTAAAGCCGCACGGTGCCTTATATAATATGGCGGCGTCTAATTCGGAAATTGCAGATGCAATCGCAAAGGCAATTTATCGTATAAATCCAAGTCTATTACTTTATGGATTAGCAAATAGCGTGGCATTTATACAGGCTGCAGAAAAATACAAAGTAACTCTCGTACAAGAGGCTTTTGCGGATCGTACATATAAGCAAGATGGTACATTAACGAGCCGTACAGAAGAAAATGCGCTTATAAAAGATGAAGACGAAGCGATAAAGCAAGTACTTCAAATGGTGAAAGAAGGCCATGTAAATTCGATCAATGGAGAGAAAGTAGCAGTTCAGGCGCAAACGATTTGTTTACACGGTGATGGGGAAAAAGCAGTGCAATTTGCAGAAAGAATATACAGAACATTCGAACATAATGGTGTTTCTATATGTGCACCGAAATAAAAAATGAGGGGAAGTGTTGGAATTGGTGAAATTAATCGGAATATTATTAGTGGCAGTGGGCTTTTTATTTAGATTAAACACACTTTTAGTAGTTATGGTTGCAGGTATTGTTACTGGTATGGTTTCAGGATTAAGTTTTTATGATGTGATCAGCATGTTCGGTAAATTTTTCATAGAAAATAGATATATGTCTATGCCAATTATATTAACTTTACCTGTAATCGGAATTTTAGAGCGTTACGGTTTAAAAGAAAGAGCCGAAGCACTTATAACGAAATCAAAAGGAGCAACAACTGGAAGAGTATTAATGTCATATTTTACGATAAGAGAATCATCAGCAGCACTAGGGCTTAATATTGGTGGGCATGCGCAAACAGTAAGGCCGCTCGTTGCACCGATGGCAGAAGGGGCCGCGCAAGGTAAATACGGTAAACTTCCTGAAAAATTAAGAGAAAAGATTAAAGCAAACGCAGCTGCTGCGGAAAATACAGCTTGGTTTTTCGGAGAAGATATTTTCATCGCAACTGGTGCTATTTTATTAATGAAAGGATTCTTCGATTCAGTAGGTATGCATGTCGGTGTATGGGATATGGCACTTTGGGGCATTCCGACAGCAATATCTGCACTTATTGTAAGCTGGATTAGATTTAGAAGGTTTGACAAATATATAGAGAAAACAATGAAGGCAGAAGGAAAAGAAAAGAAGGAGGCAATCTAATATGAACATCATCACAATGGATACAATCTATTATGTATTAGGGATAATTGTTGCTTTTATCGCTGTTCGTATCGCATTCGATCGTGAACATCCAAACAGATTCGGTTCTAGTTTATTTTGGGCATTGTTTGCAGTTACATTTTTATTTGGAAATGTAATTCCTTCGTTTTACGTGGGCTGTATCGTGCTCGCTATGGTCGTTTTAGCCTCGCTAAATAAAGTGACAAAATCAGAGGAAAAAGAAGTTCCAGTACAAGAACGTGTGAAACATGCTGAGAAATTAAAAAATAAAATTTTTATGCCTGCACTATTAATTCCTATTTTTACAATTATCGGTACGTTAACGTTAGGGAAAATTAAATGGGGAAATGTCTCTCTTGTTGATCCAGATAAAGTAACGTTAGTAGCGTTAGCGCTTGGTGCATTACTCGCATTCGTCGCGGCGATGCGTATTACAAAATCAAAAATAACAACGCCTGTTCAAGAAGGAAGCAGACTATTACAAGCTGTCGGCTGGGCTGTCATTTTACCACAAATGTTAGCAGCACTTGGCGGTATTTTCGCGAAATCTGGCGTTGGACAAGTTGTTTCAGATTTAGTCGGTCAAGTATTACCGACAGAGTATCCGTTCGTTGCTGTTATGGCGTACTGTTTAGGCATGATGCTATTTACAGTCGTAATGGGAAATGCATTCGCAGCGTTTGCTGTTATTACTGGCGGAATTGGCTTACCTTTAATAGTTCAAATGCACGGCGGAAACCCAGCAATTATGGCAGCACTCGGTATGTTTGCTGGATATTGCGGAACGCTGCTTACACCAATGGCAGCAAACTTTAATATCGTACCTGCGATGCTTTTAGAGCTAAAGGATAAAAATGCGGTTATTAAAGCGCAAGTACCAATTGCTCTTTCAATTTTTATCATAAATATGTTTATTATGTACGGCCTTGTATATCGTTTTTAATTAGGAGGATAAAACTATGAAAACAGTATTATTAACAGGGTTTGATCCGTTTGGCGGAGAAAATATCAATCCAGCTTGGGAAGTAGCAAAAGGTTTGCATGAAAAAACAATTGGAGAATACAAGGTAATAAGCAAACAAGTACCAACTGTATTTCATAAATCAATAAGCGTATTAAAAGAGTATATAGAAGAACTAGCGCCGGAAATTATTATATGCATTGGACAAGCTGGGGGCAGACCAGATATTACGATAGAACGTGTTGCAATTAATATTGATGATGCAAGAATCGCAGACAATGAAGGAAATCAGCCGGTAGATATACCGGTTGTAGAAGAAGGAGCGATTGCGTATTGGTCTACACTTCCGATGAAAGCAATCGTAAAAAAACTTCGCGAAGAGGGCATACCGTCATCTGTTTCACAGACGGCAGGCACATTCGTTTGTAATCACTTATTCTATGGACTTATGCATGAACTAGAGAAACATGATAAGAAAATAAAAGGCGGATTCATTCATATTCCGTTTTTACCAGAACAAGCGAGTAATTATCCAGGGCAACCGAGTATGTCACTTTCTACTATTAGTAAGGGAATAGAATTGGCAATTGAAGTAACGATGACAGTTGAAGTAGATATTGTAGAGATTGGGGGCGCAACGCATTAAGTAAAATGAATTGTACAACACCTCCTGTAAACAACTGGTATAATAAGAATAGGAAAATACATAGAGGTGATTTTTGTGCAACAATTTGAAGAAGTACGTTCAATTTTAGAAAAAGCGAAGAAAATTACAGTATTAACAGGCGCTGGTGCAAGTACGGAAAGTGGTATCCCAGATTTCCGTTCAGCAAATGGATTGTATGCTGATGCGAATGTGGAGATGTACTTATCAAGAGGGTACTATAACCGAAGTCCGAAAGAATTTTGGAAGCATTATAAAGAAATCTTTCAAATTAATACGTTCCATCAATATAAACCAAATCGTGGACATCGTTTTTTAGCTGAGCTAGAAGAACAAGGGAAAGATATTACGATTTTAACGCAAAATATTGACGGTTTACATCAATTAGGTGGCAGTAAACATGTCATTGATTTACATGGAACACTTCAAACAGCACATTGTCCGAAGTGTAAAGCGGGATATGATTTACAGTATATGATTGATCATGAAGTGCCGCGCTGTCAGAAGTGTAATTTCATTTTAAATCCAGACGTTGTTTTATACGGAGATACACTGCCTCAATATCAAAATGCAATGAAACGTTTATATGAAACAGATGTACTTCTCGTTATGGGAACGTCATTAAAAGTACAACCTGTCGCTTCATTCCCACAAATCGCAAAGAGAGAAGTAGGGGCAACAACTATTTTAGTAAATGAAGAGTTAACAGGACAGGAATATAACTTTGATTATGTTTTTCAAAATAAAATTGGTGAATTTGTTGAAGAGGTATCTTTAATGAAATAAGTTATCGAAAAAACTGAGGTAGATACCTCAGTTTTTTATTTGAGTAATCGCTGTTTTAAGCCATATGAAAACATTTTGATAATGTAGTAACAACATCTCTATAATTTATAAAAAATTGTTTCATAGGTAAAATAGCAGAGTAAGAAGTAATATTATCTTTAGTGAATACACAATCGTCATAAAGTAAGCTAATATGTAGCTGTTGTAAAGGCTCTATTTCGTTTTGCTTTAAGTATAAAACTAAGTCATTATAAAGTTGTTCACTATAATTACTTACGGAACATTCTATTGAAAGCTGACCTACTATGCTAGTCCACCATACTTTAAAGCTACATATTAATTCTTTAAATGATTCCTCATCACATAAATTAGCGTCAAAAAGTTTCTTATAAAATATATGATTCTCCTCGTGGAAAATTTGTAAATCATATCTGTCGTTAGCAGTTTGCTTACGAAGAGTCAGCCATAATTCTTTGAAATTTGTTTTAAAGTCAGTGGAGAAATGTAATGTTTTTGTTATGTAAGGAAAACGAAAATTTTCTTTTTTTCCTTTTTGATTGAGATAAATATTTTGAATGTAGATCATAAAGTTTAAACAATGTGGCGTTTTAGTATGTATGATAAACGAATCTGTCATTTTCGTTCTCTCCTTAAGTAATGTCTTTTATGAATTTATTTCTTTAGTATACAAAGAAATGTAAACTAATGGTATAAAAATAAATTTGCCCCATTTTTCTTTTAGAATAATATTCATTTTATTGTGCATTAAGGGAATGGTAATAAATAGGGTATAAAAATAAAAAACTGAAAATTAAATCTTTTATTTCTTTTATAATTAATATAAAATTCTATATATATCATATAAATAAATTTGATACATAATGACTTTGCGTAGAAATGTTAATAGAATGAAGCGAGGGAGCGAAATGAGACAGAAAAAGGAGCAGAAAAAACTATCGAAAAAGAAAAAGACTCATATTCCATTTCGGTTAAATGTACTATTTTTTATTGTCTTTCTTTTATTTTCAGCTATTATAATTCAATTAGGTAAAGTACAAATCATTGATGGAGAAACGTATAGAAATGAAGTAAATAAAAAGGAAGATGTAACGGTAAGCACTCCCGTTCCTAGAGGGAAAATGTTTGATCGGCAAGGCCACGTTATTGTAAATAATAAACCATTGCGAACCGTTACATATACGAAAATGAGAGGAGTAGACTCGAAAGAAGTTTTACAAGTAGCAAGAGATTTAGCTAAGCTAATTGAAATGTCGCAAGAGGACATAGACAAGTTAACAGAAACAGATAAAAAGGATTTTTGGATGCAGTTAAATGAAAAGCGGGCAGCAGCGAAAGTAACGAAAGAAGATGAGAGTAAATTTAGAAAGCAGGAGATAGAAGGGAAAGAATTAGATAAAAAAGTTGAAGAGTTACGTAGGGAAAGAATTACACAAGAAGAATTAAGTGAACTTTCAAAAGAAGACCTAGAAGTACTAGCCATTAAAAGCAAAATGAATGCGGGATATAAAATGACGCCGCAAATCGTTAAAAAAGATGTAAGTCAAAATGAATATGCTGTCGTTAGTGAAAGGTTGGCAAGTTTACCGGGGATAGATACAACAGTAGATTGGGAACGTGAATACCCAAATGATAAAATACTGCGCTCTATACTAGGTAGCGTTTCTAATGAAAATGAAGGGTTGCCAAGAGAACAATTAGATTATTATTTAGTTCGTGATTATAATCGAAACGACCGTATTGGTAAAAGTTACATCGAAAAACAATACGAAGATGCACTACACGGAACGAAAGAACAGTCTAAAAATATTATGGATAAAGCAGGGAAGATTGTTCGAACAGAAAAAGTGACTGAAGGAAAAAGTGGAAATAACTTGATGTTAACAGTCGATATGGATTTACAGAAAAGAGTAGAGGGAAGCCTTGAAAAGAATTTACGAGCCTTTCATGCTGCAGAGCCGATGATGGATCGTGCGTTCGTAGTAATGATGAATCCGAAAAACGGTCAAATTTTATCAATGGCAGGAAAGAAAATTGTAAATAAAGATGGCGGTATGCAAATAGAAGATTATGCATTAGGAACGATGACAAGTTCTTATGAGTTAGGGTCAACTGTAAAAGGTGCTACTTTATTAACTGGATATCAAACAGAAGCGATTAAGCCGTATACACATTTCTTTGATGCACCAATGTATTTTAAAGGAAGTTCTAAGCCGAAGAAATCGTGGAAAGAATTTGGGGATATTGATGATTTAAGAGCTTTGCAAGTGTCATCGAACGTTTATATGTTTAATACGGCTTTAAAAATGGCAGGCATTAATTATGTCCCAAATAATCCATTAGACATTAAACAAGAAACATTTAATAAAATGCGCTACTATTTTAGACAATTTGGCCTAGGTGTGTCGACTGGTATTGACCTGCCAAATGAATCAATTGGTCAAGTAGGTAGAACTGATAACATACCCGGATTTTTACTTGATTACGCGATTGGACAGTATGATACATATACGCCGCTGCAGCTTGCACAATATATTTCAACCATTGCAAATGGCGGTTACCGAATGAAGCCACAAATTGTACAAGAAGTTAGAGAGCAACCAAATAGACCAGAGGATGTAGGAAAAGTCGTTCGGTCGATTGAACCAGTTGTATTAAATAGAGTGGATATGGACACTTCGTACATTAATCATGTAAAAGAAGGATTTAGAAGAGTTTTTCAAGAAGCTGACGGAACAGGTACCGGAACGTTTAAAGGTCTACCATATAAACCAGCGGGAAAAACAGGAACAGCTGAGACAGTATATGGTGGAGAAAGTGATATTGGAAGAGATGAGAACAACAACCGAAAAAAATGTTATAATTTAACTCTTGCCGGTTATGCACCATATGATGCTGATCCGGAAGTAGCTTTTTCAGTTGTTGTACCATGGGTGAATGATGATAAATCAGGAATTAATTCTGCGATTGGTAAAGAAATTTTGGATGCGTATTTTGAGTTAAAAACAAATAGATCAAATGCAAATTCAATTCCAGTAGAACAACCGAACAAGGCACAGTAAAAATAGTATCACTGCATGGAAACATATTGTGCAGTGATATATTTTTTGAGTTAAAAAGCGCTTTATAAGGTGGGAATGGATATGAAAAAGGAGATTAAGAGAGGCTGGGGAAAGTACATACTATTTATATTGGTGATAGTCATAGGCTACCATTCTTTTACTTTATGTAAGGTGGAAGGGGAATCGATGCAGCCCACTTTATATGAAGAAGACTACGTATTTGTAAATAAAGCAGTAGTACGTCTTTCTAATTTACAACACGGAGAAATTGTCATTATAAAAGAAGAGGATGAATCGAAATATTATGTGAAACGTGTAATAGGGCTTCCTGGTGATGTAATTAACATAACGAACGGAAAGGTATATGTGAACGATAAAAAGCAAGAAGAACCATATACAAACAAAGATTTATTTAACAACACACAAGTGTTTTATAATTTTCAAAAGACAAAAATTCCGCCAAATAAGTTATTTGTAATGGGAGATAACCGCGAAGTAAGTAGAGATAGTCGAAATGGCTTAGGATATATTGAAGAAGATAACATAATTGGCAAGGTGGAATTTGTATATTATCCTTTTTCAAAAATGAAAATAATAGAATAAGTGGGAGAGGAGCAAAACCCCACTTATTAAAGTTTCACTTTATTTTCTTTAAAAAACCTTTTGGATTAAATGATATGAAAAATTTATGTTTAGACTCGTCGATTATGAAGTTATTATTTTTAGTTAAAAACTCATCCACAGCCTCCATCGGGCCAGGCCCCCAATCGGGAAGAAGCGGATGTCCATTAATGGAGGTATCTTCTACAATCATATAACTGCCAGTAGTGACGATAGATTTATATAGTAATAGTTCTTTGGATACATGCTCTTTACTATGATCAGAATCTAAAATAACTAAAACCACATCATCAGGTTTGCGCATGCTTACTATTGTTTGGACGGCCTGTACAGAAACAGAAGATGCTGTTAAATACGTAATCCGATTATGTGATGGTCGATTTGGCTGCGGAGTTATATCGATAGTAAGTACGTGACCTTTTCCAATTAAATCTAACATAGAAGCTAAATACAGTGCACTACCACCGTGAAAAGTCCCGCATTCAATAATTAAATCGGGCTTTAATTCATAAATAATTTCTTGATACAAAAAGAGATCAGAGGGAAGTTTACAGATTGGAACCCCGAACCAGTGTGTATCGTTTAACCATACGAGGCTGTTGTAATATTGGTTTAGAAATTCATTGCTTATAGTATCGATTTTAAATTCTCCTTTCTAAAAAGGATTCTCTCGTTTGACGTAAAGTGTTTACGCATGAAAGTTGTACTATATATTATGTAGTAAGGAATTGTAAGGCGAGTGTTTTTACTTGAAAATAAGCCAAATAACTCATGTGGAAAATGAAAGGAAATGATCGTATGTACAAATACACAATTTGCTTTATTAGAAAAAGCGATAAAATACTGCTATTAAATAGAAATAAAAAGCCGAATATGGGGATGTGGAATGGTGTTGGAGGAAAAATAGAAGATAATGAAACGCCATACGAAGGAATAATTAGAGAAACATTTGAGGAAACGGGCATAGAACTTTCAAGTGTAACGTATAAAGGGACTGTTGGTTTTAAAGGTAAAGATGAGCCCCAGGCTAGTGAAGGAATGTATGTGTTCGTTGCTGATTTGCCAGATGGAATGCAAATGAATATACCATTACGTACGGCTGAAGGTCTATTAGAATGGAAAGAAATTGATTGGATATTAGATGGTGATAATAGAGGAGTAGTTAGCAATTTACCAAAATACTTACCGACAGTATTAACAGAAGAAAATAAGTTAGAACATACGTTTACGTATGATAACCGGAATATTATTCATTACACAACTGCATGTTTGACAGAAGATGATGCGAACAAGCGATATGAAAAACAACTCATTTCTCAATAGAAGAGGAAAGTGAAAAATCACGTTTTTGCTCTCATCCTATATGCGAGGTGATTATATGTTTCAGAAATACAATTCATTGGTCATAATTGTAATATGCATGATATAACTTTTCTTATTATGAAAGAGTAGAGAACATATGTAAACGGAGCAAAAAGGAGGTGGCTTTGCCACCTCTTTTTGTTAGCTACAAATCGCCTTAATCATAAAACGATGTTGTTTCACATCAAAATATCCATTTTGCAAAATAATCTCATGTATACGATATAACTCCTCAAAGTACCTTTCGACAGTAAAATCAGGAACTTGCCACGGAATTGCTTTTAAATAATAGACGATAGCGCCAATATCATAAAAGCGTTGGAAAGGGAATTCCTCTTTTGCATCTAAGATAGTAAATCCATTTTGCTTTAACTCACTGCATGCGGTTTCGAGAGACCAACTTGCAAATTCGCTATTTAGTGGTGAGCCAAACTGCTCATTAAGTTCCGCGCAATCAAGACTGCCAACTTGTTGTGTAAGAAAAACGCCACTTGGAGAAAGAATTCTGTTTACCTCAGAAGCAGCATACGATTCATGTTGATTTATAATTAAATTAAATTGACCATCTTGAAATGGCAAAGCAGTATCATCGGTCACTTCTACAACGGTAACCCCTAAAGACTCTAATTTCTTTCGAGCAATTGGCACATTTGGAGCGTAGCCCTCAGTAGCGAATATAGTTGACGGGAACGGTTGTAACATAGATAAAAACTCTCCGCCGCCAGTACCCATATCGAGCATTGATTCTGCACGTTGCATAAGCTGAAAAGCAGTACTGCCGTATGACCACGATAAAGGTTCGCTCTTCATTCGACCTGTTTCTGAAATGAAAGAAAAATCCCAGCCGCTAAAATGTGTATTTGCACTTTCTAATAAAGTTAAAAATAATGGATCACGTTTCATAATTATGTCCTCCTATTTTTTTAATGGATGATATGATGAGAAAAGAAAAAGGGAGGACCTCTTATTAAAGTGGAACGGTTTTATGTTTCGTGTTCGAATAGATTCATATAAAGTTACTCCTTGTGAGAATTGTTATTTATATATTCGGGTTAATTGAGTGAAAATCCTTTGAGGGTATAAAAGAAGGCAGTTGTTTAATGAAAAAATAAATTGAGTTATCTAATTTTATAGTGTAATTGTTCATCCATACGCATAAAAAAATTATTCTCTCCATAAAATAGTAAAATTATATTGGAGGTTGAATTATGAAAAAATTTAGTGTATTTTCAATAACATTGATGACTTTTGGAATGTTATTATTTGGATTAAATAGGATAATAGATAGCTATTCTGAGCCTATTATCCTATTAGGGTATATTTCTTTTTTGATTGGAGTGGTTCTGAGTATTATAGCGATTGCTAGACGTGAAGATGGAAGATTAAAATTCATATCACTTATCTCTTTCTTTGTTCTCCTGTTTTTCATTACTTGGTTTGAGTCGTTTCAGGTACTACGAATTATTACTTGGCTAAAAAATATCTATTAAAATTTAAATTGTTGGTAAAAATGGGAAACCTTAAATTTAGGTTTCTTTTTATTATATTCGATTATCAATATTAAAACTTATTAGAGCCATTAATAAAAGAAATAGATATATAAACCGAGTGTAAAAATATTTTAATTCTTTGAAAACATTCAGCGATTTAGTATTCTTTATATATGGAATATTTTGTTTATGCAAAAAGAGGGCAAGGTGCTATATGAAAAGAATGAAAAATGTAATGTTAGTATTGTTATGTTTCTTATGTTTAAGTGGGTGTAATTATAAAGATGACGATCAGGTGAAAAAATATGTGAAAAAAAAGCACGGAATTGATGTGATTGTAACACATTGGGGTGCTATAAACGAAGGGAATATGGGGCATACATATCATACTGTTCAAGCAAAAAATAACAAAAATATTCAATTTAGAGTAGAGGTAGATGGCTTCTTATATTCAAGAATAAAAGGTGATGAATATCAATACGGAAAAAAAACATATGAGGAATATAAGAAATTTAAACCAATGCTAGAAGAAATTAAAAAATTAGGTTACGTGGAACCTGAAAATAAAAATGTTTTTCAATATATAGTGGATGATGATATAGAGGAGAAACCAACGGATAAGTTATTATTAACTTTAAAAACGAGTGACAAGATTGATTACAGTCAATTTGAATCAAAAGAATTAGATCGTTTATATGCTCTAATTCAATTCATTCAGAAGAGTAATAGAAAGATAACAACACTTGAAATTGAGGATTATAATGGTGAATCTATAGGTTTCCCTTTTCAAAATGTGCAAAAAGCTATAACGAAAGAAGAACTGCTTTTAACAATGAAAAACACAGTAAGCGGTTATTGGACATATTTGATTCAAACTGAAACAAAAGTAGGCGTAAGGTTAAATGAAATTCAAAATGATCGTTTTGTAATTGAGGATATTACTTGTCCACACCCGAAAGACGGCAATTGTCTAGAGTATGAATTGACTTTAGTTTTCAATGACAGTGAGATAAAATATAGAAATGATCCATATGTAATAGATGATTTGAGAAAGGTAGTCACTATTCTTAAAGAAGAACTATATAATAAGGAATTTAACATATATTTAAGGAACAAGGATGGAACAAGTTATTCACTCTGGCTATCATCCGAAAAAATTAAGGAAAGTAATAACATAGAAGAGTTAGTAAAATAATGATATAAAGAAGAAATTTAAAGTACTTTTTATGTTTGTTATTTCTGTATTCAAAAGGAAAACCGCTTATGCTTCATTTTTGAAGCATAAGCGGTTTTGTTTAAAATACTTAAAAAGAAAAATTTTTTGGTAAAGTACCACTTTTTATTACTGTTCTTAGCCCATGTTTTATAATCCAAGGATTAATAGGATGCTGTTTATCACGTAATTGCTGTAACCACTGAAAAACGAGTTCTTTATCTTCTTTCGTAATATCGTTAATATGATTGGCTACAGATTTTTGAACATATTTAGAAGGGTCATTCATTAATGGTTCAAGAAGCTGTAAATTGTACTTAAAATCACCTTTTAGAGCTCCTGTTTTTTTAGCCCAAGGAAGTCTTGGTCTCGTACCTTCAGAAACTAATCTTCTAATGTGGCTGTTTTTATCATGAATCCACTTTTGTAATATGTTTAGTGTGTCTTCATGGTATGTTTGAAGAAAAGGCCGAATGGCATATTCAGCAGTATTCCTTTTTGTTATTTCATACATGGCGTTGAATGAGGTTTCAAAGTCGTTAAGTCCATATTTTTCAATGTATTTTGCAAGAGGCATGTACATATATCCGTTTGTAAATGTGCCTACTTCTGTTGTATTTTCTGGGCCTAATGTTTTTAGTAATATATGTATTGCTTCATTAAAATCTTTTTGTAATGCATTATGTAATTCATCTGCTATTACTTCAATACGTTGTTTTAACCCTAAACCTTCAACTTTACATGTTACAGAGGATACAAAGTTTTTTTTAGAGAAATTCGGATCGTATTTACAAATAGAATCAGCTATTTTTTCTGCTAATTCTTCGCTAAATAAAAATTTTAACGGAACATAATTACCCATTTTTTCACCTCGGTGGTCAAATGAAAACAATTTTTATTTTTTAATCGACAAGCCATAAACTAACGTCTCACTCGGAGTCGTAATACTAAAACCAGTCGTCTTATAATCAAGCTTCACTGTATCACCAGTGTAGTCTTTCGTGAATGAATCCATTTGTACGATAAGATCTGCATCTTCATATACAACATCATCTGCGTTATATGTATCCAAAATTAAATCGACATCAACGAAAATACTACAAGAGTTCGTCATTGTTCCTCTAATGCGAACGATCTTTTTATCTTCAAGTTCTAATCTATGTATAGCTGCTTTCGCTTCATCAGTAATGCGAATGTTCATTGTATCCCAACCTTTATTTATATTTCCTTTATTATTGCAAAAACAGGAGCAATAGGGAAGCAAAGAGGTTTGCAACAAAAAACGAGCAAACAAATTTGTTTGCTCGTTTCACTTTATTTTAGTTCACATTTATCAAGTGGAATCACTTTCGTTTTTTTCGTAAATTTATATCCTAACCATAGTACTAAGAAGAGTGGTAAACCGATGTAAGAAACAAGTACGCCGTTCCAATCGATTGATTCACCCATAAATGCGCCATAGTTTTGTCCTAAAATTACGATAATACAAAGAGTAAATGCGAAGAGTGGACCGAATGGGAACCATTTTGCTCTATATGGTAAGTCATTTAAATCTTTTCCTTGTGCGATATATGCTTTACGGAAACGGTAATGACTAATTGCAATTCCGACCCATGCGATAAAACCAGACATTCCGGATGCGTTTAATAACCAAATGTATACAACTCCGTCACCGAATAAAGAAGCAATGAAAGCAATACTACCAACAATTGACGTTACGATTAACGCGTTAACAGGTACACCGCGGCTATCTAATTTACCAAGAAACTTTGGTGCTTTTCCTTGGCGAGCTAAATCCCAAAGCATACGAGTTGATGCATACATACCAGAGTTACCAGCAGATAGTACAGCAGTTAAAATAACAGCGTTCATAACAGAAGCAGCAAAGGCAACGCCCGCTTTTTCGAAAATAAGTGTAAATGGACTTACTGTTACATCACTTGCGGCAAGACTTTCAGTTGTATAAGGAATTAATAAACCGATAACGAGAATCGCAAGAATATAGAATAAAAGAATACGCCAAAAGATCGAACGAATTGCTTTCGGAATATTACGCTCTGGATCAGAAGTTTCACCAGCAGCTACCCCAAGTAATTCAGTTCCTTGGAAGGAGAAACCAGCTGCCATAAATACACCGATAATTGCCATGATACCACCGTTAAATGGTGCATCAGCAACAGTGAAGTTTTTGAAGCCAACAGTTTCGCCCCCCATAATTCCGAAAATCATCATAAAGCCGACAATTAAAAAGATAATAATTGTAACTACTTTAATAAGTGCGAACCAATATTCAGATTCACCAAACCCTTTAACAGATAAATAGTTTAAAAGGAAAATAATAGCTAAACATAATCCGCTCCAAATAAGAGAAGGGGTATCTGGGAACCAAAATTTCATAATTAATGTTACGGCCGCTAGTTCTGCCGCAATTGTAATCGCCCAGTTATACCAATAGTTCCATCCAAGTGCAAAACCAAGTGATGGATCAACAAATTTTGTTGCATACGTACTAAAAGATCCAGTAACAGGCATGTAAGCTGCAAGTTCAGCTAAGCTTGTCATTAAGAAATATACCATAATTCCAATTGCGGCGTATGCGATTAATGCACCGCCAGGACCAGCTGAATGAATGACACCACCGCTGGCAAGAAATAGTCCGGTACCAATTGTACCACCGAGAGAAATCATCGTAAGGTGACGCGATTTTAATCCGCGTTTTAATTCACCTTGTCCTTGTGTAGTTTGCGTTTTAGAGGTAGATTGATTTGTTGCGCTATTCATGTTCAACACTCCTTTTCTTGTAGGTTAGGAAGGAGCGGGGGAGAAAAATACAAAAAACCGCCAAAGGAATTTGGCGGAACGTTTCACAAATAACCACCCCATCATACCCTTCCGTTAAGATAGCACCCCACGTTTACACGGTAATTTTGTAAACGTGACAGTTCTGTTCCTTTCGGAGACAGCCCCAGCTCATATTTCCAGAGAAGAAATATAAACTTCGGCAACTTTTCCTTTCAAACGGAGTCAGCTGACATTCTCTGTGTCTCGTCCGTTTTACTATTAAAAGTCGCAACCTCTACCTCATCGGATTGATGAGGATTTATATATTGCTAAGATTTTTAATATATGGCAATTGTAATGACTTTCTGAATATATTGCAAGATATTTTGTTAGGAAAAGTCAAAAAATATCGGTTATTGTATAGGAAACGCTTGCGAAACTCCACCCGAACCTACTATTATGTAGCAATAAGCAAAGAAAAAATTGTTATACAAATGTTTCGCAAAAAATATTGAAAAACCCTCTAAATAAAAAGAAAATTCAGAAAAATATAATTCGACATTCATGATAAAGTCATATTATTTGTTATAATTAAAGTAACGTTTAAGCAAAAAGGGGAAATCAAAATGAAATTAGAAACAGAAAGGCTCTATATAGTGCCGTGTACAGAAGAGAGTATTCAAGTCGCTAACGAGCAAGGATATAATAGCGGTCCGCATATTGTAGGGCATGTAGAGAATGTAAAACAAGATTCGGCTTTATTACCATGGGGGGCGTGGTATGTTCTTCGGAAAGAAGATGATAGCGTTTTAGGTGATATTGGGTTTAAAGGGAAACCAAACGAGGATCAAACAGTAGAAATTGGCTATGGATTCATTGAGAAATATTGGAATCAGGGCTATGCAATAGAAGCTGTAAGAGAACTAATCGATTGGGCTTTCAAAACAGGAGAGGTAGAAACAATAATTGCAGAGACACTCATAGATAACTATAGTTCGATGCGTGTTTTAGAAAAGTTACATATGAAGAGAGTAAATGCTACAGAAACGATGATTAATTGGAAAATATAAAAATAAAAAATACCGCTCTAAATTGAGCGGTATTTTTTTATAGTTATGGTAGCATTTGCTTCTGATCATTTGGATACTCAGCCGTTGATGCGTTAGGACGATTGGAATGATTTCGAACAGCAATGAAAATAGAAATAATAACGACAAGACCAACTGCAACGTAAGAAAGTGAAATAACAGTTGGATCCACTTTAAATGTAGTAAGCAGTGTACGAATATTTGTAAAGATAATAAGACCACCAACTAATACGCCAAGTAAATGGGGTGGAACGATGCGGACTAACCATGCAGCAATTGGAGCTGCGACAATACCGCCAAGCATTAACGCAAATACCCAAACCCAGCTTACTTGTTCCCAGCCAAGTGAGATGAAGAAGCCGATTGTTGCAGCGAGTGAAACAGGAAATTCACTCGTATCTACAGATCCAATAACTTTTCTAGCTTCATTTCCTCTTGCTAGAAGAACAGGTGTCGTAATGGGCCCCCAACCACCGCCACCAGTTGAATCAACGAATCCAGCGAATAAACCAAGTGGCACAAGTTGTTTTGCAGACATACGCTTATTTGAAGTGACAATTTGTTTTTGGATGATGAATCGTAATAAAATATAAACCCCTAAAGTAAATAAAAATACGGAAATGTATGGTTTGATTACATCTCCGGGCAAATTACTTAAAAAACATGCCCCAACAAATGCGCCGATTGCCCCAGGTAATGTAAGCCTGGAAACTGTATATTTATCAACGTTTCCAAATTTGATATGAGATGCGCCGGAAGCTGCAGTTGTAACGACTTCAGCTAAATGAACTGATGCAGATGCAACAGCTGGTGCAATACCAAACATTAATAATAAAGAGGAAGACGTTACTCCATACGCCATTCCAAGTGCTCCATCGATCAATTGAGCGAAAAATCCAATAATAGCAAAGACAATTAATTTCTGCATAAATAATCCCCCTGTAATAATAAATGAAAAAGACACTTTTCCCGTATGAGAAAAGTGCCTTTGGTTTTTCCAATCAGCAATAATTAAATTTGTTTCATTATAATACATATTAATCGTATAAATCAACTAGGTTTTAAAGTTTTTGAATTGAATGAAAGAAAAATAAAATATACAATAAAAGGATGGAGAGAAAGGGGAGAAAGACATGTTACGATTTGATCATCTCGTTCACGCAGTTCATGGTACACCGGAGGAAGCGGCAAAACAAATGCAGGAACTTGGATTTCATACTGTATTAGGCGGAGAGCATACGAATTGGGGTACTTGGAATAGTTTAAGTTATTTTGATTTATCATATATAGAATTTTTAGCAGTTCAACATGAAGAAAAAGCGAAAGAAGCAGAAAATCCATTAGTACAAGAAACAGTGGTGAAACTACAAAATGGAGAAGGAATGCTACAAATCGCGATCCGAACAGATGCAATTGAGGAGCTAGCAGTTAACTTTAATAAGTACGGCTTACATACGATAGGGCCATTTGAAGGGAAACGTATGAGAAAAGATGGCCGACTTTTAGAATGGAAAATGTTATTCGTTAAGCAAGAAGAGAACGGACCGAAATTACCTTTCTTTATACAGTGGAATGAAACGGACGAAGAAAGAAGAAACGATTTACGTAACAGTGGGACGATTACTGAACATAAAAACAAAGTGCAACAAATTGAAACGATTCATTACGCAGTAAAAAATGTTCGAGAAACAGTACGGAAATGGAAAGAAGTAATGGAGCTATCTACAAGCTTAGTTGTGAAAAATGAAAAATGGAATGCCGAGTGTCAAAGTGTAGTATTTGGAGATATTCATGTGCAGTTTTGTGAACCGATTGGAGAAGGGCTAGTACTAGAACATTTGAATAAGAATGGCGAAAATCCATTTGCAGTAGAGTTTAAAGGTGGAAATAAACGAGAACATGAAGTGCTAGGTAGTTTGTACATATATTAATAGAGGTGAACGTTGTGAAAGAAATACTTAGAGAGATAGAGAGAATACTAGAATGGCCTCGTATTGCAACGTGTACAGCTATTTCAAAAGGTTTTTCACATGAAGAGAAGTATAAAATTGAATTAAAGAATCAAGAAACCTATTTTGTAAAAGTATGTGATGCTGTTCATTTTGAACGTAAACAAGAAGAATATACGTATATGAAACAATTAGAGTCATTACATATTCCAACACCCAAGTTAATTCATTTCATAATAATTGAGAAATTAAATAAATGTGTTCAAGTATTTGAATGGACCCGAGGTATAAATGGTGAAGAAGGTTTAAAGAAGTTATCGGTGGAAGAACAGTATAATGTAGGAAGAAAAGCAGGGGAAGTATTAAAGAGGATTCACTCAATTGAAAGAGAAAGTGCAAGTAATAAATGGGAAACATCTAGATGGAATAAATACGAAAGATACATAGAGGCACTAACAGATTACGAGGTGAATTTTCTGGATTTGAAGCCAGTATTAACCTTTGTAGAAAATCATAAAGATTTATTGGGAAATCGTCCAATAAGATTTTTACATGATGACTTCCATCCAGCAAATAGCATGATTCATAATAAGGAATTTATCGTTATCGATTTTGGTGGATATGATTTTGGTGATCCAATACACGATTTTTATAACGTAGCGATTTTTACTATAAGAATAAGTAAACCATTTGCGGTTGGACAAGTTCACGGTTATTTCGGAGGCGAACCATCGCTTCATTTTTGGAAACTGTATACATTGTACGTCGCGATGACATTCCCAGCGGATATCGTTTGGACGAATCGAAGTACACCGCATTTAGTAGATGATATGAAGGAAAGATTAAATGGAATTTTAGAAGATCATAATCATTTTTCATCTTATATTCCAAAATGGTATCAATCAAGCGAATTTAATAAATAAAGGAGTAATTTATATGGATAAAATAGCAGTAATTTCAGATATTCACGGTAATATTCAAGCATTAGAATCCGTGTTGAATGATATTAAATTAAGAGGAATCGAGCGCATTATTTGCCTTGGAGATTTAGTAGGAAAAGGACCTCATTCCAGTGAAGCAGTTGAAATCATTCGTAAAGAATGTGAAGTAGTCGTAATGGGAAACTGGGATGATTTTATTACAAAGCCGACTGAATTTGAAGCATTGAAATGGCATCAAAAACAATTATCGGAAGAACAAAATGACTATTTAAGAAACTTACCATTTTCAATCGAGTTTTATATGAGTGGGAAATTCATTCGTATGTTTCACGCTTCACCGAGAAGTTTATATGAAAGAATTCAACCACACGCTTCAAGAGAAGAACGTATTAGTATGTTCGAAAATAGTGATCTGACGGAAAATATAGAAGGGGAAAGAAAACCAGATGTCGTTTGTTACGGTGACGTTCACCAAGCATTCGTTCAAAATTTCAGAGGGAAAACGTTATGTAATGCCGGTAGCGTAGGAAACCCACTTGAAATAACACAAGCTTCCTATTTAATATTTGAAGGAACTTACAATGAAAAAGAAGCAGCGAGCTTTTCTATTCAACTTGTACGAGTACCGTATGATATTGAATTAGCTATCAGACTAGCAGAAGAACTCGAAATGCCAGAAATTGAAGAATACAAACAAGAATTACGGACTGCTTTATATCGAGGGTTTAAGGGAAAGTAAGCTAATAATATATCAACGATTTTTCAAATATATCTATCATAACTTAAAATATATCAATGATTTTTTCGAGATATCAGCGATTCGAGAAAGGATATCAATTTACTGACAAATAGTGACATGAATTATTATCTATAATTATATTATGTCAACTAATTATAAAGGGAGATATCATGAACCGAAAACAAAGAATCAAAGAAATTGCAGATCATATTGTAAAGCTAAACTTAACCCATCCAATAAGAGTTGGAGTAAGCGGTATTACAGCCTCAGGAAAAACAACATTTGCAAACGAACTAGCGGAAGAAATAAAAAAACGAGGATTACCAGTAACACGCGCCAGCATTGATGATTTTCATAATCCAAGAGTGATTCGCTATGCAAAAGGAAAAGAATCTGCAAGAGGGTATTATGAAGATGCACACGATTATACAGCTTTCAAAGAAAGATTATTAATGCCTTTAGGACTTAACGGGAATTTACAGTATGAAACGATTTCTCATAACTTAATAACGGATATGCCTGTACATAATGAGCCGCTATTGGCTACGCAAAATATGATATTAATAGTAGATGGAACGTTTCTATTGAAAAAAGACGTTACGCATTTATTTGATTACAAAATCTTTGTAGATACAGATTTTGAGATTGCGAGAAAACGTGGTGCAAAGCGGGAGACAGAAGCTTTTGGAAGTTATGAAGAAGCAGAGAAGATGTTTTTAAACAGATATCATGCTGCCTGTAAGATGTATATAGATGAGCATAATCCAAAAAGTTATGCGGATGTTGTATTTCGGAATAGTGATTTAGCAAATCCAGAAGTTATATTTCAAGAGCGAAAGTAATACATAATCAAAATTATATGTATAGCCTTTTATTTATAGTTATAATTCTCTTATAATTAAATTAACTTTAGAAAGTAAAAAACGGGGGATAAGGCAATAAAAAAACGTAAAAAGGGGACAGGGAATAGAATGAATGAAGTACTAGAACTAAAAGAAGAACTACTACAAATTAAAAATAATAATTATGCTGTACCAGAAGACGTAGATGCATATCCATATGCGCAGTGGATGCTAGATTATATCGGATCACCTGACGCTGAATTACGTGATGATTTAATTTATAGTACGCTTCATACATGGATTACAAATGATGTGTTTAGACAAAAAGAATTACGAGGGTTAATGCTACAAGCAATTAGTCCTGATTATTTATTTTATAAAATTGGTGAAAAGGGAACAGACTCTGTATTTAAACGTGCATTCTCCGTATTAATTCCACCACTTATTTTATCTGTTCATGAAAGAGAACCGTTGTTATCCGAAGAACAACTGTACAGTGTAGCAGAACAAGTGCTGGAATATGTATATTTAGAAGAAGATGTAAGAGGTTACGTAGAAGGAAAAGGCTGGGCACACTCTACTGCACATGCAGCAGATGCGCTTGATGCGTTAGCACGTACAATCCAAAGTCGTGAATTTTCGTATGCGATTCTTGCAGCTGTTCGTCAGAAGGTACGCTTACATGACTACGTATACATTCACTTTGAGGATGAGAGATTAGTAGCACCAATTATGTCGTTACGTAACCAAAATCTTTTAACTGAAGAAGAGTGGAGCAATTGGCTACATAGCATAGCAATTGTTGAAGACATCCCGCATCCTCAATATGATATTTTAGTACAAAATATTAGAGCTTTCTTAAGAAGTTTATATTTCAGAGCTTTAGAGACAGAGGGTAGTACAGCCTTTACAGATGATATATTGGAGACTTTGAAGGGTTTGCGTAGGTATTAAAAATTCGTTTTTCTAACAGAAAAGTACATAAAACCAACACCTCCCAACCATACTAATAAAATGTTTTGGAGGTGAGTTTAATGGACAAAAAAGACTTTGAAAAAGTATATAATGATTATTTACATCAAGGGGAAGAGCAAGCTCAATTTGAAATAGCTCAGGAAGTTACTTCAGGAGCAGAACAAATTGTTGCTGTTCGTAAAAATGATGAAGGTGATTTGATTGCTTTTAAAACAAGTAGCGGGAGAGAGTTAGATTATATGACTGCTCTTAGTGAAGCAAAATCAGGGAAGTTAGCTCATGTGGACGTATTTCATAAGTATGGCAGAGATATTATACGTAGTGAACCTGATGGAATAAAAGAAAATAACTTAGATAATTTACCTTCATTTTAAACGGGTAAACCTCAAGAAGAGAATGTTCATTACGATATTCTCTTCTTTGTTTTGCGAAGTTTTCCTTGCAAATAGACGATTCATTTTTAAAGTGCGATCATACTTTTAAAGAGCTCTCTAAATTTCTCTTTATCTTCTGCTGTAAATGGTTTCGGTCCCTTTGTACGTTTACCACTTTTTCGAACCATTGCACTTAAATATCGTGTTTGTAACAATTGTTCAATGTTATCATTCGTATACTTATAGCCTTTATGGTGTAGAACGATACAGCCTTTTGCTAAAGCGAGCGAAGCAAGACCGTAATCTTGTGTTACGATTAAATCTTCTTTTTTTGCTAACTGCATAATTCGGTAATCTGCAGCATCTGCTCCGGAATCAACATAAATTGTTTCTACACCTTTAGGCTGCTGAGCATTAGAATAATGAGAAAAGCTAGTAACTAGAGTTACAGGAATTTCTGCACTCGTAGCTTCAAAAATAATTACATCTTTTACAGGACAAGCATCTGCATCAACGTAAATTTTCATTTTTACCACTCCTATAAAGTGAAACTTTAATCAGTGGGGGGATTCACCCTCCACTGATTATTAGTTGAACCAATCGGGCATTTACGGGCAGTTAATCTCCCACCTAACTTCTTTGTTACAGCTGAATTTTGAGCTGGGAGTTTTATTGCCCGTTAATGCGGGGTAACTAGGTTCGTGTTGATAATAATGGTAGATTTTTCTTTTGTCAAACGATAGAGCTTTATGTAAAGTTATTTTTCACAAACCAAAATAGCCTCCCGCAAACGAGAAATACCTTCCTCAATTTGATCAATATCCACTTTTCCATAAGATAAACGAATATAACCATCTTTCGCGCCGAAAATACTACCAGGCATAAAAGCAATTTCTTGTTTTAAGCTTTGCATAATGAGTTGTTTTTCGTTTATCGGTTCTTTTAATTTTCCCCATATGTAAATACCACCAGTAGGGTTTGAAAAAGAGATTTTATCATGAAGTTGCTCGTTTAGAGCACGAACAATAACGTCTCTTTTTTCTGCTAGTTGTTTTCGTAACGGTACGATATGCGACTGAAATGGTACAGTTTCGAAAAACTGCTGCATAAGCCACTGCGGGAAAATACTCATTCCTAATTCCATTTGATGCCTTGCGTCGGATAACCTTTCTACTACAGATTGCGGAGCGACGAGCCAGCCGACTCGTAATCCTGGCGCAATCATTTTTGATAAAGAATGTACATAAATAACTGTTCCATTTTCATCAATCGATTTTAAAGTAGGGCAAGGTTGTTTCTTTTCTAGCGTAAGTAAACTGGACGGGTCATCTTCAACGATCGCAATTCGTAAGTCTGCACAAAGTGATAATAGTTTTTTTCTACGGTTTGGATGCAGCATCGTTCCCGTAGGATTTTGGAAATTTGGATTTAAAAAGATCATTTTAATACGGTGTTTTCTATATAATTCTTGCACATCATCCGGATTAATACCATGTTCATCGACAGGTAACGGGAAAATACGAATACCTGCTGATTGGAATAGCGGTAAGGAATAACAGTGCGATGGACTTTCGAAAGCGACGGCATCACCGGGATTTAATAAACATTGTACGATAAGGTGAAGTGCTTGCTGTGCGCCAGATGTAATCATAATGGATTGTTCAGTTGCCTCAACTTTTAAATATTCTTTCATATATTTTACGACCGCTTGTCTTAGCGGGAGATAGCCTTGCGGATGATCATAACTTAATGAATGCGTTAACGGTTGTTCTCGTAAAATCGTTTGTAGTTGATCATGAGGATAGAGATTACAACCGAGCTCTCCGTTTGCAAAATCAATAATGTTTTCATTTTGTTGTACTTCTGCCCGAATATGGCGAAGTAACGGTAAGTTTGGTAAAAACGTACCACCTTCTACGAAATTTCTCCAGTTCGGCGTTAATGTTGGAGAAACGCCCCACATATGTGTACTTACACGTGTACCTTTACCAGTCGTACTTTCTACAATTCCCATAGCACGTAACTCATTATAAGCAGTCGTTACTGTACTACGGTTTACATTTAACTGCGTAGCTAATTTCCGTTCGGAAGGTAGGAAGCTTCCTGGAGGAAGTTCTCCGTATGTAATACGTTTCTCAATAAAGTCAACAACTTGCTGATAAATAGGGATTTTACTGTCATTATCTAGCTTCCATTCCATAAAAACGCCTCCGTATCTCTTATATAAATCCAGTATAGCAAATTGGCTGGGTAAAAAAACAGCCAATTGGACGGTGTTATATCCAGCCAATTTTACTATGCTAAATATGGAAGGGGAGATTCGGATGAAACGATGGCAAATGGAATGGCTCCTAGTATCAGTTGCGTTAGTATGGGGAGCAAATTATACAATAGGAAAGTATGGCGTGGCATTTATGTCATCCATTCAATTTAATAGTTTACGATTTTTAGTAGCATCACCGGTATTATTACTTATTACTTTTATGATGGAACGCTCATTACGTATTGAAAGAAAAGATTGGTTACGATTAGTAGCAGTCGGCATCGTTGGTACGACAATGTATCAAACGATGTTTATGCTATCCGTGAAATATACTTCAGCAACGAACGCCTCATTATTAATTGCGATGTCCCCTATTTTTACAGGGATATTAGCAGTATTGCACAAACAAGAACGTTTTTCGATGAAAGTACAAATTGGTTCAATCGTAGCGTTTATTGGTGCAGCATTCGTTTTATTAACAGGACACACAGGAGGAGCTACTTACGAGTATGCGTGGCTCGGAAATATAATTGGATTAGTCGCAGCAATTGCGTGGGGATGGTACCCAATTTTAGCACAACCTCTTATTACAAAGTACTCCGCAATGAGAGTCACATCATGGTCTACTTTAATTGGAATTGTACCTCTCGTTATATACTGTTTATTCAACGTAAACACACTAACGTGGCCAGTAGATACACTAAGCTGGGAATCACTAGCATATTCAATCGTCTTTGCGACCATATTCGGACTTGCAATGTGGTATGTCGGTATTAGTAAAATAGGCTCAACGAAAGTAATGGTTTATATGTATCTTGTGCCATTGTTTGCAGTGATCTTTGCGGCAGTAACAATTGGAGAGCAAATTAATTTGATGCAACTAGTTGGCGGGCTTATTATCTTCATCGGTTTATATGTTGTAAAAAAAGGTGGAATCAAAAAGCCAGCTCTCAATTTGAAAAAAGTAAGTTAACAGTAAAAAGGATCTCTTTCATATAGAAGGAGATCCTTTTTGTTTTTGTAATAAAAGCGCTTGTTCAACGGCCCATTTTTGATGATCGTGTATGAGATGCTTTATAGCATGCAATGGAGACATCCACCTTAGAACATGATCCTCCTCACAGTTTTCAGTTTGTTTCTGCACCATATTCGCAATATAAAAAAATCCATCGTTTAAATAATATATATCTTCCTTTTCTGCATAAAAATATCGAGCCGCATTACCGATATACTGATCAATTTTAATTGCCCATCCTAATTCCTCTAGTAGTTCACGGTGCAAACATTCTTCTTTTGTTTCATTACCTTCCATACCGCCACCAGGTAAAAAGTAACGGTCACCTTTTTGGATAACAGCAATCTTTGAAGAAGTTGAGTTGAAAATAATTGCATAACAACTAGGTCGTAATACATATTGCTCAGTAGGCTTTTTATAGCCAAAAGTAAGTTTAGATATCATAAAACACGTCACCTCTCTATAAAATACATAAAAGGAATAATAAGGTAAAACAAAATTGTATAAGTATAATCTTACGAGATTGGAGTGATAACAAAATGATAAATCGAAAGTGTACGCGCTGTAAAGAAATTACAGGTACATTGCACGGTGGTAAAAAAATTAAGGAAGAATTTCTATGTGAGGACTGTTTGCAAAAAGGAATTAAAAGCGGGGAAATCGAATTATCACAAGTGGAGCAAGAACAAACTTCGTATCTTTCTATAAAAATATTAAAAATAATGAGTGTGATTTATTTAATAGTATCTATTATAATCGCTATTTCTGCTGGAGCATTTATACAGGATCCAGGGTTTGGTGGAATATCCTTTTCAATAACAGGTGCAGTTGGTGTTATGATAATTGGATCGATATTCCAGTCTGTTCTCGTATTTTGCGGGATATGGGTATTTATCCTTTTAGTAGAAACAGTCATTAAAATTTATGAAAAAATGAAGTGAGTGAGAGGGAGAAACATATGCGAGTAAGAAACATCCAAGGGGAAGATTATGTAAAGATTCATTCTGTTTTAAATGATTGGTGGGGCGGGAGAGACATGGCTGCCATGTTGCCAAAATTGTTTTTCGTTCACTTTCAAGAAACGAGTTTTATCATTGAAGAAGAAGGAGAAACGTTAGGTTTCTTATGTGGATTTTTTTCACAAACATATAAAGATGAAGCATACGTTCATTTTATCGGTGTAAATCCGAAGTATAGAAGAAGAGGAATCGCATCGACATTGTATTCTTATTTCTTTGATGTCGCTCGTGCAAATAATCGTAAAGTTGTAAAAGCAATTACGTCACCAACTAATAAAAAGTCGATACAGTTTCATCAAGAAATCGGTTTTCGAATTGAGGCTGGGGATGATGAAGTAGAGGGTGTATCGGTACATACAAATTATGATGGGAATGGCTTGAGTAGAGTTTTATTTTTGAAAAATGTGTAGATAAAAGGGGAATGATTGCATGGATATGCAGCAACGGAGAATGTTAGTAGCAGGAATTGTTTTAGCAGTAGTGTTAGGGGTAGGCTATTTTTCGACAAACGTATTACAAACTTTCTCAATCGTATGTTTAGCAGTAGCGATTGTATTTGGGGTTATAGGTAGCATACAAAAGAAACGTCAAAACAAGAATTAAAAATTTGAAAATTTTATGATACCTCAAAAATTCTCGTTTTAGGGTATTTGTTTTTCTTAGCTTAATGGCGATTGGATTGTATCACAAATTCTATTAAATTAAGTTTATATCAAAACACCATGCTTGCCCTGTTGTTGCAGACATAATGATATCCTTTTTTATTTTGTTAATTTAATAGAAGTGAGTGGGATGTCAAAAGCAATTTCTGTAAAATAATTTCATCAAAAGAAGGGGATTTATATGCATTTTGAAAGAGATAGATATTTTTTGGAGATGGCATTGGAAGAAGCAGAAAAGGCATTAAAAGAAAATACATATCCAGTAGGAGCAGTTATTGTTGATGGAAATAATAATGTCATTGCAAGAGGAAGAAATAGAGTGCATCCACAAAAAGACATAACAGCTCACGCAGAGATAGACGCTATTCGCAATGCAGGGGAAGCAATGTTTGATGCAAAAATAAAAAATGAGAAGTTTACTATTTATAGCACGTTGGAACCGTGTCCAATGTGTACAGGTGGTATTTTATTCGCAAAAATACAGAGAGTAGTCTGGTTACTAAATGACGACTTAGGTTTTGGTGGATATAAAAAGATAAAAAATGCTTTAGTTTTCGAAGGGAAATTTAATAAAATCGACATAGTGGAAGAACCATTTGAAGACTTAAAAACAAGACAAAAAGAACTTATGAGACAATGGGAGCTAAATCCCAATAATATTATTAATTTGCGTAGGGCCATAAAAAAATAGTTGTTTCTTTCAATTAAATCGAGATACTGCCACATTACCATCAATTTAAAAAATATAGTGAAATTATATCGATTTAACAATAGAATATGGAAGAATCTATTACGAATAGAAAGCCGTCCTAAAAGTATTCTAGGATGGTTCTTTTTGTTGTGAGGAGATAAAGAGTATGGAGAATAAACAGAGTAGAAATGAGTATGTAAGACGCATACATAAGGTTCAAGATTATATAGAATCAAACATAGACAGTTCATTATCCATTGAAGAGCTAGCTGATATAGCAGGATTTTCGAAGTATCATTTTCATCGGATTTTTAAAGGAATAGTTGATGAGCCATTATCTCGGTATGTGAATCGCTTGAAACTAGAAAGGGCAACACATTTACTTACATATCGCGCAGACATGACGATTACAGATATTGCGTATCACTTCGGATTCACAGATTCAGCAGTTTTTTCCCGAACATTTAAAAATTATTACGGCGTAAGTCCGTCTCAATATCGAAACGATAATAGCAAGAATTGCAAAGACGTAAGGGGAATTCCTCAATACAATGAATGTAAGAAGGTTCGAGGAAATGTTGAAATTGTAACAGCGGATAATATAAACGTCGCATACATAAGACATACAGGTACATATGAAGAGTTAGCTATAGCTTTTCCAGAAATGATAGAAAAATTATTTCGTTACGCGGCGAAGAAAAACTATCATGTATTTGAGGATACGAAAGTATTAACCATTTACCACAATCATCATGAATTTACTGAGGACTATCATTTAAGAACAAGTTTATGTATAACAATTCCGGATGCGTCCGCAGTAGAAACGAGTGATATTGGAATAATGATAATACCTTCAGGCAAGTATACAGTAGGACATTTTGAAATATTCCAAGATGAATATAAGGGAGCGTGGGACTTTATATATGGTGAGTGGCTGCCAAATAGCGGATATAAACCGAGAGACTCGTATCCTTTTGAAGTATATAGAAATGACCCAAAGCAGCATCCAAAGCATAAACATATAGTTGATATATATGTACCTATCGAACCTTTTTAATTACAGGTTAAAGGAGAAAGAATAATGAAAACTGCTGAAAAGTTAGATCAGATTATAAAAGAAGAATATGAAAATATGAGTGGTATGTTAGTAGTGCGGAAAGGTAATGTTATTTTTGAAAAATATTATAACGATTACGGACAAAATGATACATTTCATGTAGCGTCAGTTACAAAAACGATAATCTCTGCGCTAATTGGAATATGTATAGATAAGGGCTATATAAAAAGTGTTGATCAAAAAGTAATAGAGTTTTTCCCTGAATATAAAGTAAAGTCATCTGAAGTAACAGTGCGACACCTACTTACAATGACAGCTCCATACCCTTTTGTAGACTGGCAGGAACCGTTAGAAGAATTATGTACACAACTAGACTGGGTACAGTATACACTTCATAGAATGGGGAACGGTGGAGAGATTGGAGCTTTTAAATATTCATCTGCAGGAGCTCATATACTATCAGCGATCATAACGAACGCAATAGGAAAAAATGCGCGTGAATTTGCGAATGAATACTTATTTCAGCCACTCGGCATGAGAGAAATTCCAAACTATAATATGAAAGCATTTGGATTTGATGACTTATTCGGAAAAGATGTGAAAGGATGGGTTCACGATCCAAATGGTATTTCGACGGGCGGCTGGGGACTAACGTTAACGGTTAGGGATATGGCTAAGTTTGGACAGATGTATTTGAATGAAGGTATTCATAATGGAAAACAAGTTCTATCAAAATCATGGATAAAAGAATCAATAGCGATGAATTCAAATCAATATGGTTACTTATGGTGGTTACGAGAAGAAGAGGGTGTCTATTCGTATTGTGCAATGGGTGATGGTGGGAATATGATTTGTTGTATTCCAGAGAAGGAATTGGTGGTGGTGATGGCTTCTGAAGTTGTGCCAGAAACAAAGGATAGATGGAGATTAATCAAAGAGTATATACTTTTAAAAGAGTAATGGTGAACTTGTAGAAAAATTTAAACGCTCCCCGTAACTTTCCGCAATAAAAAATCGTTAAACATTAGGAAGGGTTATTAATCACGAATGGGGGAGAACCATGAAAATTCTAATTCTAGGCGGTACACGATTTTTAGGAAGAGCATTTGTAGATGAGGCTTTACAGAGAGGGCATGAAGTTACATTATTTAACCGCGGAACAAACAAAGAAGTTTTTCCTGAAGTGGAGCAGCTGATCGGTGACAGAAATGGTGATGTATCAAGTTTAGAAAATCGAAAATGGGATGTTGTTGTGGATACATGTGGGTTTTCTCCGCATCACATTAGAAATGTTGGAGAAGTACTTAAAGATAATATTGAACACTATATATTCATCTCAAGCCTTTCCGTATATAAAGATTGGATTCCGCATGACATAAAAGAAGACTATATATTACAACCTGAACCGACGGAAGAGCAAATAAAGGCTGTAGAGAATGGTGAAATATCTCCTTATGAGCATTATGGTGCGCTGAAAGTATTATGCGAAAAAGAAGCAGAGAAGTATTGGCCGGGGCGTGTTTTACACGTAAGAGCAGGACTTCTTTCAGGAATGTTCGATTATACAGATCGACTTCCATACTGGATCGGGCGTGTAGCAAAAGGAGGTAACGTGTTAGTTCCAGGAAGAAAAGACCGTCCAGTACAGATAGTTGATATAAAAGACGTCGCAAACTGGGGACTAAACATGGCAGAAAACAAAAATGCAGGTACATTCAATGTAACAGGTCCGAATTATGATTTGACGATGGAAGAGCTATTAAATACGTGTAAAAAAGTTACGAATAGTGATGCTGAATTCGTTTGGATAGAGGAATCGTTTATGAATGAACATAAAGTGCAGCCTTGGACAGAGATGCCTTTATGGCTTCCAGAAACTTTTTCATTAGAAGGTGAAACGAAGCCGTGGAAAGGTGGATTTTCAATTAGTATTGAAAGTGTTGTTAAAGAAGGACTTACTTTTAGAAGGTTAGAACATACAGTTACAGATGTGTATGAGTGGATGAAGAGTGTGGAAGAATGGGAATTAAAAGCAGGTATTTCAAGGGAAAGAGAAAAGATGTTATTGGATAAGTGGTATGAAATAAAGAGAGTTTAAATAAGAATCTTGTGAAAAAAGGACTCTGTTTATTGCTTAAACAGAGTCCTAATATGAATCTACCACTCAAACGGTTCTTCTCCATACAGTTCCCATAGCTTAGGAAACATCTTTTTTAAACCTTCTTCATCGTCTTCATTCCAGTCAAATTCAAAATCTACATCGTCGAATTCTTCATTAGATAAGACATGGTAAAGTGTAAAGTAAGTATCATCTTCGTCACCAGTTTTTTCTGCATATACAGTGAAACCGAAATATAAAGAAAGTTCTTCTATTTCTGGGACGTCATACTCACTCGAATTTTCTAATACAGGAATTAATCGTTCTGGATCTTCAATACAAGCTTCGTATGTCTCTTTTCCTTGATATAATAACCATCCGCGGAAGTAATCGAAAGTATCATCTGAACAGCCACCCATAATAATATAGGCTGCTGCCCATAAACGGGAGGTATAGGAGTCTTTCAAAAGGCGATGCATATGCGTATCAAAAGCTACAATTTCATGTACTGTACGTTTAGCAAGGTGAGAAGTAAGCCATTCTATTTGTTCTTCTTGGTCCTCACCTTTCGTTTTTGCACGATGAAGTAGCTCCCAAAATTCTTCTTCGGTTATCGTTTTTTCTTTTATGTAATCTTCCCCAGGCAACGGGTCTGTATATCCTTTTTTACGTTTGGAAGCAACTAGTTTATTAGCTTCTTTCATACATTCTTCTTCTGTTTCAAACTCTTTCGCTTTCACACTGCCAGCTGTGCCAATTTTTCCGTAAAACACAACATAGTCTTTTTCTTTCACAACGATTTTCCAAAACTTATTTGATTTCTCAGTTTGCTGGATTAATAACGTTTCCATCCGTACCCCCATAATGTTTTCTAGTGTGCAATATGATTGTAACATATGTATATACACTTGTAATGATGAAAAATAATAGTTTAGAAAATTCAAAAACCATTGAATGGAGTGGATAAATTTAGTAACCTTATTTGTACAGTAATTACATAATTGTTTTGTAATAATTCGATATTTATATAAGGGGGCGTTACGGATGGATCTTACGTTTAAAGTTGAGGAAACATGTTTTAATTACCGCGTTGGAGCAATTTGTAAACATGATAATAAAATACTCATTCTGCAAGGTGACGGTGAAGATTTTTGGTATGTACCCGGCGGTAGAGTAAAAATGCTAGAGAATAGTGAAGATGCATTAAAACGAGAACTTGCGGAAGAGATAGGTGTTCCTATTAAAAGGAAAAGGTTAATATGGTCAGTAGAAAATTTCTTTACACTTTCTGAGCGAAAGTTTCATGAAATTAGTTTTTATTATGAAGTAGAGCTACATGAGTTACCTGCGAGTGGAGCGGATCAATATATTTTGGAAGAAGAGGGTAGAACGTATTTGTTTAGATGGGTGCCAGTAGAAGAACTGCATACATATAACTTACAGCCTGCATTTATAAAAGAGAAAGTAAAGGATGTATCAGTTCACACAGAACATATCGTATTACAAAAGTAAATGTATTCGGAGGGGAAAATGGTGAAGGGAACTAAAAAAGAGGTACATATAAATGACAAAGTAATTTATTACACACATATCGAAGAAGGTTCTAGTACCGTTTGCTTTATGTTTTCAGGTTCAGGATACAATTATGATAAGCCGTTATTTTATTACGCAACGATGTTAATGCTTGAACATAAAATAGATGTTGTACATATTCATTATTCTTATGATGGACAATTAATGAATAAACCAATGGAAGAAGTAACGAAAGTAATGATGGATGATATTAATCCTGTAATAAATGAAGTATTAAAAGATGAGCAATACAACGAGACTATGTTTTTAGGGAAGTCACTCGGAACAATTCCGATTGCAAATGATTTAATGAAGAGAGAAGAGTTCGCGCAGTCAAAAATGATACTACTTACACCTTTACTGACGTTTGATACAGTTTTTGATTCTATCTTACATAGTCGACACGAAGGGTTTTTAGTTATTGGGGATAAAGATCACCAATACAATGCAGATCAAATTGATCAGTTATATAAAACGAATTTACAGATTGAAGTTGTCAAAAATGCAAATCATTCTGTAAATGTTGGGGGATATGAAACGGAAAATTCAATTGAGGCTATAGCGAAAATAATAGGAAAACTTAAAGAAGTTGTTAGGACAAACTAACCTATTAATACATGCAAAAGAGGTGCGAATTGCACCTCTTTTACTTTAATAAGCCTTCAAAACATGAAGTAAATAATCCTTACGATTCAGCGGATTATAATCAACACGTTTTCGAGTAGGGAAGGGAGCCATAAGTTTTGTGAAACCAGCTGGCTTCGTTGTAAATATGCCTTCTCCTTCTGTAAATGAATGTAGTATTCGTTTGAAACTCTCTGTTTTCGCAACAGGTAATGATCCTGTTAACTGATAAGAATTGTTATTGAATATAGGCTCTGCAAAAGTTGCTGGAACGGCAGCAAGCTTATACATTGCAGTACTAATTGCGTGCTCCGGTACAGTTAATTCAAATTCATTTACTGGTTCATATACATATGTTTCAGCTTGCTTTAAAGCATCCATTAATACGATCGGTGTCAAATTTCTAAAGTCACTCGCTGTTGTAACAGGACTAGCATAACCAGTATGTGTTAACGTGACGATAATATCTGTAACTTCCCATCCATATAATCCTTGTTTTAACGTTTGAAATACCGTATCTTCAATCGCTTTATGAAATGCTAAAGGTAGTGAGCCGAGCTCAACACCTAATTTATATGTTATACCGCAATTAAGTTCACCACGTTCAACTTTGAATCCGATTGTTGCGTAAAATGGATTCTCTTTTTCACCCATTACTTCAACAGAATTGCCTACGCCAATTGGTTTCTCGATACATACAACTCGCGTATTTGAAAAAGTAACCTGCAAATTATATTTCTCATAAAGTGTTGTTTCAATTACTTCTTTTTGTACCTCACCGAAAAGGCGAATATATAGTTCATTATGAACATCGTCTTTCCAAACTTTAATGAGCGGATCTTCTTCACATAGTTCCATAAGAACAGCGTATAAATTATGAATTTGCTCTTTAGGTACCGCATCAATGGCAGCTTCCATTTGTGGTTCGGCAAAGTGAATATCTTTTATATAATCCGTACGTTCACCGATAATATCACCAATTTTAATATCATTCAGCCCCCACACTTTACAAAACTCACCGCTAGGAACGGTAGAAGTTTGAACGGTATCTCCATTATGAAATAGGCACATTTTTTTTATCTTTTCTTTATGGAATAGAGACTTACTGCGCTGTATATTAACATATTTTCTAACATGTAAGCTACCTGAAAAAACTCTTATATAAGCAACCTTTTCTCCAGAAGGTTCACGTTCAATTTTAAAAACAACACCGGATAATGGTTCCTCTTGTGCCGATGTAAGAGCCGGAATGAGAGCCGGAAGTTTTTCAAGAAGTTCTGTTACGCCCATACCAGTCATTGCTGAACCGAAAAAGATTGGATACACATTCGCTTGCTGTATTTGCTGTTCTAGTTTTTCTCTTAATAGTGCGTCCGGTATTATTTCGTTATTTACATATGATTCAAGTAATGATTCATTAAATGGTGCTAACAGTTCCATACAATCGTCATATGATTTGTATTCAATGATCCGGGCTTCTTTCGTTCCTTCGTTTAGAACAGAGTAGAAGGGGAATGCTTCATTTGAAAGAACCTCTTTTATTTGTTTCATAACTTTTTCACTGTTTGCGCCACTACGATCAATTTTATTAACGAATAAAATAGTCGGTATGTTTAGTTTCTGTAATGTTCGCATTAAAATTTTTGTTTGTGCTTGCACACCTTCAACGGCAGAGATAACTAAAATCGCACCGTCTAGAACGCGGAATGATCGCTCCACTTCAGCGATAAAATCAGCGTGTCCAGGTGTATCAATGACATTTACTTTTACATCATCAATAAAGAAAGAAACGACAGATGCTTTAATCGTAATTCCGCGCTGTCTTTCTAATTCCATTGAGTCAGTTTGTGTATTACCACTATCTACTCGGCCAATTTCTTTAATCACATTCGTTTCATAAAGAATACGCTCAGTCAAACTCGTCTTGCCAGCGTCTACGTGCGCGACGATCCCTATATTTATTGTTGTCATTTGTGAATATCCTCATTTCATTTTCCATTTTCAATTCCTCATTTCTATTTGTATATTGCCGCATTATCAATCACTCTCCAGTTCTTTAAATTAGTATTATTATAGTGCAATTAACATTATTTGTAACGCTACAAAGCGCCTTAATTTGGAAAAAATAAAATAAAAACAAAATGCTTGCATTCTAAATCGATATAGATTATATTAATTGACATATCAACTATTGATACATCAAACATTTTTATTTTGATTGTAAAGGAGGGTTAATTTGACAAGTTCATGCTCAAAAGAAGCGATTATTTTATATAAATTACACTTTCTAAATAAAGAAGTAAGTTCGAAATTTGAAGGGTGTACGGGTATGAGCCAGTCTCGATTAGAGCTTATACTTCAGTTATATGAAGTAGGTGAAATTAGTCAAAAAGCACTTCAACAAGAAGTGAATATTGATAATGCTGCGATAACAAGGCATTTAAAGCAGCTTGAGGCCAATGAAATGATTGTAAGACGTAAAAATCCAGATGATAACAGAATTACGTTAGTTTCTCTTACTGAAGAGGGACGAAATAAAATTCAAGCATTTCAAGAGGAAAAAGAACGTTTTGCAGCATCTGCATTTAAAGGATTAAGTGAGGAAGAACGCGATAATCTTTTAAATATGTTAAATCACATTCAAGAAAATATAAAAGAATTATAAAAAAGGGAGAATACAACTATGACTAACTCAGTAAAAACAAATGATTTTAACGAAATTTTAACAGGACGTCGTTCAATTCGTAAGTACGACCCTTCAGTGAAAATTAGCAAAGAAGAAATGACAGAAATTCTTACAGAAGCAACACTTGCACCATCTTCAGTAAACATGCAACCATGGAGATTCGTAGTGATTGAAAGTGACGAAGCGAAAGCAACACTTGCGCCACTAGCGAAATTCAATCAATCTCAAGTAGAAACATCTTCAGCAATGATTGCTGTATTTGGTGATTTAAACAACTTTGATAACGCAGAAGAAATTTACGGTACAGCTGTAGAGCGCGGACTTATGCCAGCAGAAGTAAAAGAAGATCAAATGAAAAAACTTTCAGCTTACTTCTCAATGGTTACACCAGAAGTCATGAAAGATACAGTACTAATTGACGGTGGTCTTGTAGCAATGCAATTTATGCTAGCAGCTCGTGCTCACGGTTATGACACTTGCCCAATTGGCGGATTTGAAAAAGATCAAATCGCAGAAGCATTCGGATTAGATAAAGAACGTCACGTACCAGTAATGTTAATTTCAATCGGAAAAGCTGCTGACAGTGGTTACCAATCAGTACGCCTTCCAATTGAAAAAGTTGCTGAGTGGAAGTAATTTCAAAGAAATAAGTGGAATATGAGAGGGGAAACACCATGATTATTATTCACGCAATATTTCAAGTAGATCCAGCGAAACAACAAGCATTTTTAGAAGAAATTCGTCCGCTTATTCATAGTTCAAGAGAAGAAAGTGGAAATGTATCTTATGACTTATATAAAGATACAGAAAAAGAAAGTGTTTATACGATGGTAGAAGTATGGAAAGATGAAGCAGCAGTTGCGAGCCATAATACGAGTGAACACTTCACATCTTTCGTTAGTAAAGCAGCACAATTTTTAACTGCTCCGCTTAATATAAAAGCTTATAATGGAGAATTAGTAAAATAATAAGGTAGAAAAAGATGACTTTAGCATATGGCTGAAGTCATCTTTTTTGTATAAGTAGAATCCATTTTGGATTCAGTTATGTTGATTGATAAGTGTTGCTCGTATCCTCAGTAACTGTGGTGAATTGTATGTTAAATTCGAACATTCGGTTTATTGGGATATTTTTCCGTGTTATAATTTTCTTGTAAATAAAAGGTAGAGGGGAGTAAGTAATGGGAGAATTTCAAAGTAATTTGCATACGGCAACGCAACTTGCAACGAAAATGAGAAATGCTTCAGATAGAATGCAAAGTGCTACTAGTCGCTCTATAAATAAGGCAACGCGTACTACACTATCTGTGAACTTCAAGGCACAAGAAGCAAATCAACAAAATTTACAGATCACGAAACAATTTTGTACTGCTTTTCAACAAACAATTGATAATATCCATTCCGTAGCAAATGAATTTGAGAAAATGGATACAGGACTTCAAAAGACTTTTCAATAATGTAACAACCTACGTAAAGGGGAAAAGGTAGGAAGAAAAGATGAGTCAAGGAATTGAAACGAGAATCAATCAATGTAATCAAAAATTACGAATTATATTTGAAGAACAAAATGAAAACCGAATCGCGCTGCAAAATCAAGAACGAGCTGAGGCTAGTTTTCATGAATGGAAAAATAGAAGTAATCGTTTATTTAACCGAATACTAGAAACTTGGTATGGTGACAAAGAAGCATTTCACTTTTTTACGAATATGCGGCAAGAGATCGGGCAGTATGAAAGAAAACTTACATTCGAATTAGAAAACGAAAAAGAGACGTTGCTTAAAGAAAAACGGCATCTCAGTGAGAAAGAAAACAACCTTTCCTATGAACAGCAGCAACTACAAAGGGAGGCCAATACATGAGTTTAAACATGTATTTGGGAGAAGTACAAAGTCAAACTCAAAGTATGAACGCTATATGTAATGCTACGATTCAAAGTATGGAACAAGCCATTCAATCTATTGATGCATTTGCGATAGACACAGTATTACAAGGACAAACATACAGTAGTGCAAAAGCCTACCTTGTCCAAACATTTCGGCCATTAGCACAAGGAATCACATGCTTATGTGAAGAATTAATTCGCCAAAACGAAGCATTTCCAAACGATTTTCAAGCAAAAGTTGCTTCAACAGATGTTATCGAACATGAAATAAGACAACAAATACAAGAAATCAATCAATCCATTGCAAGTATAGAAGCAATAGAAGTACTTACACCAATGCCTGGAGTAGACGCAATTATTGCAGTCTTAATTGCAATGAGAAAAAAACTAGAAGAAAAACTAGAGCGTCTATA
>Ga0164241_10000528_pt1 | contig 67330 bp, 65 predicted proteins | sample OricomyardsoilBY_FD_108780 | JGI IMG/M metagenome (GOLD analysis project Ga0164241, IMG submission 108780) | Backyard soil microbial communities from Emeryville, California, USA - Original compost - Back yard soil (BY) | ecosystem: Environmental > Terrestrial > Soil > Unclassified | place: USA...
GCCGCCAATTATTGGGGGCATAACGCTATCATTCGCTCGCGTGCTTTTATTGATCATTGTGGCTTACCCAGTCTGACTGGCGGCGCGCCATTTGGTGGCGACATTCTTAGTCATGATTTTGTCGAAGCTGCATTATTGCGTCGCGCAAATTGGGATGTAATCTTACTCGCCGATCTCGAAGGTAGTTACGAAGAGGTCCCTTGCAATATTATTGATTACGCCACACGCGATAGACGATGGGTACAGGGTAATATTCAGCACTTGGGTATTTTAGATTTACCCGGGTTACACCCTATAAGTCGCTGCCATTTTTTCTTCGGTGCCTTGGCCTATATCACATCATTAATTTGGTTGTTGATGCTAGTGCTTTCTACTGCAGACGCGGTTGTACGCGCGTTAAATTCCAATGTTTATTTTACCGAAACCTATCAACTCTATCCGGATTGGCCAATAGCAAAGACAGAATTAATTATTGCCTTGATTTTACTAACGACAGCTTTATTAATGGGCCCCAAAATGATGGGAACTATTGTCACACTGGTGCATAGACGAAAATCGTTTGGCGGCGCAAGAGCAATAATACAAGGCACAATGATTGAAACATTTTTTGCAGTGTTAATTGCTCCCATCATGATGGCCTTCCATGCTTATTTTGTGATTTCTGTATTACTGGGATTTAAAGTCAATTGGGAAACGCAAGATCGTGAAGGTCGCTTACTCAGTTGGCGCGAAGCCTTTGCCCGCACATCAAAACTGACGATCATTGCGCTGATCTGGGGATGGTTAACATTCACTTACGCCCCTATATTTTTCTGGTGGTTAATCCCGGTGTTAGTTGGTTTGGTACTGGCTGCACCATTGGTTCGCTATTCCAGTAGTTTGGATTGGGGATCTTATTGCCGTCGACATAAAATATTTTTGTGCCCAAGTGAGACGCAAGAAGATGATTCAGCACTCAATGAATTGGATTATCTTTTAGCTCTTGACTATCCAACACTAGACCAACCTGCACCTATTCCACCACTACCGGAAAACAATTGGACCGATATGGCTCATCCCGCTTTAGAAAATTTTGTGAAGGTTATTCGTTAAAAATCGCGCCATCCAATTCTTGGCTTTTGTCATTAGAAAAAACTAAATCCAACCTGAAATAATTTTTCAACATCGCGAATATGTTTTTTCTGCAACAAGAAAATAATCAGGTGATCGCCGCTTTGCACGACCAGATTATCGTGTGCAATTAACACATCACTACCATCGGCCGTTGCTCTTACAATCGCACCTATATTCGCGCCTTCAGGCAAATCAATATCTTCTAGTGCTTTACCAACAACCTTTGATGACTTTTCATCGCCGTGCGCAATAATTTCTATCGCTTCAGCAGCACCACGACGTAATGAATGTACATTTACTATATCGCCACGACGCACGTGAGTGAGCAAACTGCCTATAGTTGTTGTTTGGGGTGAAATCGCAATATCAATGTCGCCGCCTTGCACCACATCAACATAGGCAGGGTTATTGATCAGCGTCATTACTTTTCGGGCACCCAATCGCTTGGCCAGCATCGACGACATAATGTTGGCTTCATCATCATTAGTGAGCGCTAAAAATACATCGGTATCTTCGATACCTTCTTCTATCAACAAGGCTTTATCAGAAGCACTTCCCTCAAGTACAACGGCGCGCTCAAGTTGTTCGGATAATTTTATACAGCGTTGTTTGTTGTATTCAATTACGCGAACTTTGTAACGACTTTCCAACATTTTCGCTAAGCGCAGACCTATGTTGCCCCCACCCGCAATCGTAATTCGCTTGTAGGCAACCTCCAGCCGACGCAGCTCGCTCATTACTGCGCGAATATCCGCACGGGTTGCAATAAAAAATACTTCGTCGTCGGTTTCAATGACCGTTGATCCGGTAGGAACTATGGCTCGATTACGACGATAGATCGCGGCAACACGCGTATCCACTGAAGGCATATGCTCGCGTAAAAAACGTAATTCTTGTCCAACCAAAGGCCCATCGTGATAAGCCTTAACTGCAACCAGCTGAACTTTACCATCTGCAAAATCCAATACCTGTAATGCGCCAGGTTGCTCGATCAAGCGAAATATATACTCTGAAACCAGTTGCTCCGGACTGATAATGACATCAATCGGAATTGCACCGGAATCGAAAAGCTTATGATGATTTTGATAAGAGGTTGCGCGAACCCGCGCGATTTTAGTGGGTGTTTTGAATAGGCAATAAGCAACCTGACAGGCCACCATATTAATTTCGTCATCGCTGGTAACAGCAACCAACATATCCGCATCTTCTATTCCTGCCTGGATTAATATATCGGGGTGCGCTGCAGGCCCCGCAACCACACCTATATCCAGTCGATCACGCAGCTCACGCAATCGTGCTTCGTCGGTATCTACCACAGTAATATCGTTGGATTCACTGGCCAAATGCTCAGCCAAACTGCCGCCAACCTGTCCCGCACCTAAAATTATAATTTTCATGACCAGACCTTATCGATCGCCGGAAATAAATTTCCTTCACAGTAAATTTGCGCGATTATGGGCGTCTGCCCCAGTCTACGCAAGGTAAGCAGTCTTACTTTTTCAGGGTTTTTACTTAATGAGGTCAGTCGAAAATGGATATCACCTTATTGCTCTGGAGTCTTTTATTTAGCTCAATTGGCTTGGGCTATTTCATTTACGGACGAAAGCAAAACCATAAAATCGCACTCTATTCAGGTTTAAGCTTAATGATTTACCCTTACTTTGTAAGCAGTGTGATGGCGATGATACTTGTTGGTTTGGGATTAATGTTGTTGCCGCGATTTTTGAAAATATGATGTTAGTGTAATGAACCGATATAACCCAAATTGATTAAAGACATCAGCTTGAGATGTCAAATGCATCAACATAATTTTGGGCACCTACAAACTGGTAGATATTTTCGAAAACCTGTCGGCATATTTTTCAGGTGCATTAGAAGATAAACAGTCCACTAGTTAGTCTATTTTTTAGCTGCTGCCTTTGTTGTATTGGGAACGAGAAATTCCTAACTTTATAATAATAATATCTAACTGAAAGGCATTAAAAAAACTACAATATCGCTTGTTGCGAATAAGGCTGATTACAAAATGAAGTTAAACGACACTTTTGAAATGAAATAGAAATAACACGAAGAATTCACCGCCACTCCCGATTCATTTTCTCGCTAGTATTTGTATTCTTAAAGATGAAAATTGCGCTGTAATAATAATTATTAATACCTATCAACAAAAATATCGTGAAATTTAAATACTTTTTAATTCGAACAAACAAAATTGGTCTACTCTCTATTTCATACGCGATTAATAAGTTCAGGCAACACCACTGAGTCGTTGCTGCTTTTAGCTTTTGATTTTAGAGAGTTTTTATGGAAGACAAATTGTGTTTGGGTTATTTGGGTTTAATAAAACCGGAAATTGACCTGATCAGTACCATTCTACGCACCAGTTCTCGACTAAATGGCGAGTGGACTTTGGTTGATGATGGCGAATGTGACGCATTAATTGCCTATAACACTGAAAAAGATCTAACCCCTTTTGTTTTAAAAAATGGCGCGAATTTAATCATAATTAAGCGCAGGGGAGAAACTCATCCTGGATATGTTTTTTTGAAGCCCTTTCGTGCCGATGAGTTAGTCGACGTCTTAATTCTTATTAAAACCAATCGCAGTGTTTCTGCCCCGGTTCGTGGCGAGCCTTCAACTCCACAAAAACTATATGGCCTAAAAAAATGGCCTCCCAACAATTTACTTTCGCAGAACAAGCACTTTATGTTGTTAGCGGTATATTTAAGTCGCGGCACCAAAACTATAGAAAATCTCGTCACATTATCCGGCCAGAGTGAAAAATTTTGCCAGCAATTTATACACATGCTTGAACAACATAGTCTGTTAACAGAAGACATCAAACAGCTCCAACCTGAAAGGAAAACTACGCCACAACACATTGAATCCAAAAAAACTTTCCTATCGCTACTTAAGTCACGATTCGGAATCGGTAAATTATAATAAAAAGAGAAAATACGATGAAAGAATATAAATTGGTATTTACAGGAACAACAGGTGCGGGCAAAACAACTGCTATTACGGCAATTAGTGAAGCGCCACCAGTCAAAACAGATGTCACTAACACAGATGAAACACTCAACAAAAAATCGACAACAGTAGGTTTGGATTTCGGACAAATAAATTTAGCCAATGGCGATCGTTTGCGTTTGTTTGGTACCCCAGGGCAAACCCGATTTGATTTTATGTGGAAAATATTGGTTAAGGATGCATTTGGCATCATTATCCTAATTGATAATTCTCGTCCAAATCCTCTCGATGATTTGAATCTTTATATAGATGGATTTAAGCAGGAACTGCTCACTATTCCTTGTGTGGTTGGTGTAGGGCGAACAGAAACCCATGCTTACCCATCACTAGATGAATATTCCAATGCGCTTGAAAAACTAAATTTAATTCTGCCCGTTATTTCTGTTGATGTGCGGAATACTGAAGACGTTAATATGCTAATTAGTATATTGATGGCACAGACCGAGGCAGAATTAATTTAATGATGACAAATTCAATTTAACAATTAAGGAAACTATGAATATCGCAGACTATATTGTTAGCGCAGCAAAAGATGAATGCACTAATCTTTTAAACGAACAGAATGGTGTGCTGGCAGTTGTGATCGCCAGCATCGATGGTTTTGATTTAACCAGCGCAGTTTCCGGAACACTTGATGCATCGCGAATTGCCGCTATGGCCAGTTCTATTGCCGCAATTGGTTCAGTAGTAACGCAAGAAGTTCATATTGGCGCCAGCAAAAGCGTCACTGTTAATACCGAAAATGGTTTTGTCTACATAACCTACGTGGAATTGTCAGGCGTTAGTCATATTCTCAATGTAATTGCAGATAAATCAGCAGTATTGGCGCAAGTGATTTATCGCTGTAGCGAAATAGGAAAAAGGTTGAAAAGCATTTGAACTATAAACCGATAGAAGTGGAATTAAAAAAGGTTGCGATGGCGCAAGGCATAATATCTTGTGCGCTGGTAACTATAGATACAGGCATGATCTGCCTGACGACCTCTGCTGAATCTCGATTCGAGGTTATGGCAGAAGGTGCGCGAGATTATTGGGTACTGCATCACCGAAATGGAAAAATTTTTGATGCCATAGGTGGAGTAAAAAATATATACGTTCAACATGCGAAAGGAACCATATGCATACAGGCTTGTGGTGAAAAAATGTTGCTCATTACTTTGGCGGATTCAAGCAAATTATATTGGAATGACTGGCCATTAACGACACTGGCCTTACGCAATGCCATTTATCAATCAGAATGAGTAGGTTAGTTTTTTAGCGAGAAATAAGTTAGTTTTTTAGCGAGAAAGTGTTTTATTAACAATCAACCATCAGGAATTAATTATGTCTACTATTAAACAAAGCTTGGATGAACTATTAGTATTGGATGGAGGTTTATGTTGCGCAATCGTGGATTCAAGTAGCGGCATGATGCTGGGGTCCGCGGGCACAGGCGTTGATTTGGAGGTGGCAGCGGCGGGTAATACCGAAGTTGTACGCGCCAAACTCAAAACCATGCGCTCACTTGGATTGAATGATGTCATTGAAGATATTTTAATTACATTAGGTAAGCAGTATCACTTGATTCGCCCTATGTCACGAAAAGAAGGAGTATTTATCTACTATGTGTTGGATAAAGCCAAAGCAAATCTAGCCATGGCTCGACGAAAGCTTCAGGATATCGAAAAAGATATTAGTTTTTAAAGAAGACTTCCGGGGCCAACTGAAAAAGCGCATTTTTGCGCTTTTTTGCTTATAAAATTAAAAAATTTTAATTACTGAGTTATTTACCGCACGGTCCACAAGTAAAAATCGCTCTATATTGTCAGGCCTATGTTGCAACAGTAACTCAGCCTCTTAAACTACGTTCAGAGCGAGAATATTATGAATTCGATCGACGAAAATCAAAATGAACACAATCGCGAAGATTTAAATGGTATGGCAGCTGTCGATAAAATTAAAGATATTATCGATAAAGCGGGCAGCTGCTTTTTTAGCACTGCCAGTACAGTTCCGGGATCTTGCGGTGCACGCCCTATGAGTGTACAAAAGGCGGATAATGAAGGAAATTTATGGTTTCTGAGTGCAAATGATAGCCACAAGGATCAGGAAATTAAGTTGAATCCAAACGTTACTTTGTATTTTCAAGGTTCACCACACTCTGATTTTCTCGTCATAAAAGGCATAGCTACAGCTTCGCGCAATGAAAATAAAATTAAAGAGTTATGGCAGCCTATGTATAAAGTCTGGTTTACCGAAGGTGAAAATGATCCACGTATTTCTGTCGTTAAAGTTACACCAACAGAAGGATATTACTGGGATACTAAACACGGTTTTGCTGTTGCAGGTATAAAAATGCTGGCTGGCGCTTTGACCGGCAAAACCCTGGACGATTCTATTGAAGGAAAAGTAAAAATATAAATTACCAAAGACAAAGTAGAATAGGTTAGCAAACGAGTAGTCAAGATGCTTAAACCTGCTTAACTAATCTCGCATAATAAAACCCATCGTGACTATCAACTTGCGGTAATAATTGTTTGCCGTGAGTTTGCACTAAGCCCCAATCAGAAATTATTTTATCTTCATCTGCGTCAGATTGCGTCGCTAAAAATCGTTCGATAATTTTAGTGTTTTCTTTCGGTATTATCGAGCAGGTAACATAAAGCAGAATACCGCTGGGTTTTAACAGCGGCCAAAGTTTTTGTAAGAGGTTAAGTTGAATTTCAGCAAGCTTACTAATGTCATCAGGTTTGCGCAAAATTTTGATGTCGGGATGACGGCGAATAATACCCGTGGCTGAACAAGGTGCATCAATTAATATCCGATCAAATTGTTCGCCGTTCCACCAGACCTCAGGTTTAGTGCCATCGCCACAAATAATTTCAGCATGAAGATTCAATCGCTGTAAATTTTCACGCACACGTTGTAAACGTCTTTCTTCAAGTTCTAGCGCCGTTACTTGTAAATCAGGCTGCACTTCTAATAAGTGCCCGGTTTTTCCGCCAGGTGCGCAACATGCATCCAGTATTCGCATATTGGGTTGAAGACCTAATAAATCAGCACTCAATTGCGCAGATTCATCTTGCACACTAATCAAACCTTCTGCGAACAATGGCAATAAATTGGGATTGCAGGCATTTTCCAGTCGAATACCGTAGGGACTAAAAGTAGTCAACGATGCCTGGATACTTTTCTCTGCTAATAAAATTACATAATCTTCGCGAGAAATTTTTCGCGTATTGATACGCAAGCAAAATGGAGGGTGTGATTGATTGGCTTGAATTATCTCTGGCCATTGTTGCGGCCAGTATTTACTGAGCATACCCTCAAGCCATTGAGGGTGATTGCTTTGATAAGTCTTGTTTTCTAATGCAATTTTTTTCAACGATTCTTTATCGCGCTGAAACTGTCGTAAGACCCCGTTCACCAATTTACTGGCCCACTCTTTTTTAAGTAATCGTGTAACTTCAACCGTTTCGCCAATGGCCGCGTGATCGGGTATGCGCGTATGCAATAATTGATATAGGCCTAATAGAATAAGTGCCTGGATATCACTGTCTTTATTGCGCAGAGGTTTATCCAATAACAATTCGCTGAAAATTGTTAACTGTGGATGATAACGACAGGTACCAAAACATAATTCTTGTAACAGCGATTTATCTTGGTCTACGATTTGTATTTGTGCGGGGCCAAGCAAACTGGATAGCGATCCTTTTCCATGAAATAGTTGATTCAATACTTGCGTGGCGGCAAGCCTGACCGGAATCAAACGGGAAACCCCAGCTGGTCGCCTTGTCGAAATAAATCGGGATGTCCGCGTAATATCTCAGCCACTGACATAGATTTTTTTCCGGCCAATTGAATTTCCTCTAATCGCAATACACTGTCGTGACAACTAATATAAAGACCACTTGCATCAATACGAAAAATATTTCCTGGTTTGTGTGCAGCCTTTTCGTTGACTACTGACGCTCGCCAGACTCGAAATCGCTGATCATCTCGCGCATCTAACATTTTAGTGTGAGCTACAGGAAATGGGTTAAATGCGCGTACTTTTCTTTCCAATTCAACCGCAGATAAATTCCAATTTAATGCGGCCTCTTCCTTTTGTAATTTTGACGCGTAAGTCACGCCAAGCTCAGGTTGTTTTTCGGGCGAAATATTTTTTACTTCAATAGAATTAACTGCATGCAACAAAGCAGGAAGTCCAATAGTAATTAACTTGTCATGCAAACTTCCGCCAGTATCTTCTGCAGAGATATTGCATTCAGCTTTTAACAGCATATCGCCAGTATCCAAACCCACATCCATTTGCATAATGGTGACGCCAGTTTTGCTGTCGCCGGCCTCTATTGCCCGCTGAATCGGCGCCGCGCCGCGCCAACGCGGCAAAATTGAAGCGTGTACATTAATACAACCAAGCCTGGGCGCATCCAAAATAATTTTTGGTAAAATTAATCCATAGGCAACTACCACCATTAAATCTGCTTGCAGAATTTTTAATTCTTGCTGCGCTTCGATGGTTTTGAAATTTATCGGTTGATATACAGGAATATTGTGTTGCAGCGCAATTTCTTTGACAGGGCTGGCGGTTAATTTTTTTCCGCGGCCTGCGGGTCTGTCTGGCTGAGTGTAAACAGCAATAACCTGATGTTTACTGCTTAGCAAAGCCTGTAAATGTGCAGCAGCAAATTCCGGCGTGCCCGCGAAAATAATTTTCAACGACATTATTTTTCGGCCTTGTGTTTTTTCTCAAGCTTGCTGCGAATGCGTGCACGTTTAAAAGATGAAATATGATCCACAAATAATTTTCCATTTAAATGATCCAGCTCATGCTGAATACAGGTAGCGAGCAATCCGTCAGGCGTAAGCGTAAATTTTTCGCCTTTTTCATTCAGCGCAGTTACACGAATTGTGGCGGGGCGAATAACTGTTTCATAAAACCCCGGAACTGACAAACAGCCTTCGTCATACTCGCAAAATTCCTCATCCAAAATTTCAACTTCAGGATTAATAAAAACTTGCGGTTGATTTTTTTCTTCGCTGATATCAATGACCACCACGCGCTGATGTACGTTCACCTGGGTGGCAGCCAAGCCAATCCCCGGGGCGTCATACATGGTCTCAAACATGTCTTTCACCAGCTGGCGAATAGCGTCATCCACCTGGGTTACGGGTTTGGCAAGAGTGCGCAGACGGGGGTCTGGAAATTCAAGTATTGGTAATAAGGCCATAGCGTTTGTGACAAACTTCTAGTAAAAAGGTAATTCTGGCTGCTAACATGATGATCTAGCAGGATTTCTCCTTATCAAAATGAAGCAGATCTGGGTTTTCTCTACTATTATATACATCTACTGTTCCAGAGCCGAATAAAACGGGATCGGTTTTTATGAAAAAACTATTTTTTGCTGTTCTAACTGTAACGTTAATCAGTGTATTTGCCTGGGCTGATAACGTGCGCACCTCTGGCGATGTCTTGAAGATGGGGCATCCTGATGAATATGTAGTGAAGAAGGGCGATACCCTTTGGGATATCTCCGGCACTTTCCTATCCAAACCCTGGCTCTGGCCAGAGATCTGGGAAATTAACCCGCAAATTGAGAATCCTCACTGGATCTATCCTGGGGATCTAATCCGCTTGGTTTACCACGATGGCGAACCACGGCTACGGTTGGAGCGCACCACCAAATTAACTGATCGCGACACCAGTGGGGCTATTCGGTTAAGTCCCCAGATACGTTCTCAAAGCATTGCAGATGCAATAACGACTATCCCATTGGATGAGATTAATCCTTTTCTTTCTCGCAGCCGCATAGTTAATCCTGGAGATTTGGAAGCTGCAGCCTATATATTGCAGGGCTCGCAGCAACATTTGATTGTTGGTGAGGGCGACACTGTATACGCTCGCGGCAACTTTGCCGATGGGCTTGCAGCCTATGGCGTGTATCGTAAAGCCGAAGCCTTGATTGACCCCAAGACACATGAACTTCTTGGCGTACACGCACAGGGCGTTGGAAATGTAACAGTAAGTGCTGTCGCCAACGATGTGGCGACTCTATTGGTTGATCGCTCATACGAAGAAATTCGTCCAGGCGATCGTCTCTTACCCGCTGACGATCAGGCGATTACGGCTATATTTGAACCTTCCGCACCAGACGCTGATATTGACGGTGTCATTATGGCCGTTGAAAAAGGTGTAACTAACATCGGTAAATTGGATGTAGTATTCCTGAATCGCGGAGAACGTGAAGGTCTACAAGTGGGCAATGTATTGGCCATCTATAAAACAGGTGAAATAGTCGCAGATAGTGTTAAAGGCGGCAAAGTAGCATTACCTGATGAGCGTGCTGGCTTGCTGATGGTATTCCGTACTTTTGAAAAAATGAGCTTTGCTTTAATTCTAGAGACAGATCGTGCACTGGCTGTAGGCGACAAAGTCCGCAACCCTTAAATATTAATTTCCTCACATCAAGGATGATGTATGAATACCCAACATTCTTTATTTGCTCCCCTTTTTTTACAGCGTTTGCCTGAAACCGGTGCCGGTGTTTACTGGCGCTTGTTAGATGCCTTTGGCACTGCTGAAAAAGCCTTGAATGCACCTTTGGTAGCACTTACAAATATACTTAAACCTGATGCCTTATCAGCTATTGCCGAATTTCAAAAGAACGCAGCGTCACATCCGCTAAGCCAATTGGTATTTGCTGATCTTGAACGTATTGATGATCAGTCAGAAATCCAATTGTTATTGTTTGAAGATCCTCGCTATCCCGAACTTTTAAGGCAAATTACCAATCCTCCGCCATTTTTATTTGTACGCGGAAAAGCAGATTGTTTGAGCTTGCCACAAATAGCAATAGTAGGCAGTCGAAACCCAACAACCGGGGGCAGCGAAAATGCCGAACGATTTGCACATTATCTCGCGTCACAGGGCTTTGCTATTACTAGCGGACTTGCTTTAGGCGTTGATGGTGCAGCACACCGCGGCACATTGGCCGCTTGGGGGAAAACCATCGCGGTAATGGGCACAGCAGTTGATAGAATTTATCCAGCCCGCCATAGAGCACTTGCGCAAGAAATTATTGAAAAAGGTGGAGCCTTGGTCAGTGAATTTCCTTTAGGTACTGGCTCTTATGCAGGTAATTTCCCGCAGCGCAATCGTATTATTAGTGGTTTAAGTTTGGGAACTTTGGTCGTCGAGGCAGCATTACAAAGTGGGTCATTAATTACTGCTCGACAGGCTCTGGAACAAAATCGCGAAGTCTTTGCTATTCCAGGATCAATTCATAACCCTTTAGCAAAAGGTTGCCACCAATTAATTCGTCAAGGTGCAACACTGGTTGAAACAGCGCAAGATATTCTGGATCAACTCAATGGCCTGATGAGTTTTAAATGGCAAGAAGCTCAGCAAGCGCTTAATTTGTCGTCACCTCACGAAAAAAAATCCAATACCAATGATTTTGTTATTGAAACCAATTCTATTTCCGATCGTGTATTAACTGCTGTGGGATATGATCCTGTCGCTTTGGATTCTCTAGTTGAAAGGACTGATTTACCAATCAATGAGCTAATTACTCAACTAACACTGCTGGAGCTTGCAGGGAAAATTGAATCGCTGGGCGGTAGTTATCAACGAGTCTAGAGTCGAAAACTTCTGGTAAACTTAGCCGTATGAACTCACCGACTAATCCCTGGTTATTACATCCACGCATTCGTATTGCAGCAGCATCCATAAAATCTGGCGGCATAGTTGCCTACCCCACAGAATCTGTTTGGGGATTAGGCTGTGATCCTTTTAATCCGCAAGCTGTGGATCGTTTGCTGCAAATCAAGGAACGCCCCCTGCATAAAGGCTTAATATTAATTGCCGCCGATTTTGCTCAAGCAGAAAAATTGCTCATGCATTTATCTGCAGAACAAATTCAAAAAGTTAAGTCGAGTTGGCCGGGGCCAGTTACTTGGTTAATTCCAAATAGCGGACAAATTCCCGAATGGATTTGTGGTCAGTACCCCGCGTTTGCATTGCGTGTAACTGATCATCCAATTGCGGCGGCATTAGCAAAAGCAGTAGGTGGCCCTATAGTGTCCACCTCATGTAATCCCAGTAATAAATCGCCTGCTAAAACCATTCAACAAGTCAGACGATATTTTCCAACTGAGTTGGATGTGATTGTGAGTGGTAATTTAGGTGGCAATAAAAATCCTTCAGAAATTCGGGATTTAATTACTGGAAATATTATTCGAGAATCTTAATTAAAAATCACCCCCTCCTAGCCTCCCCCTTGGCAAGGGGGAGGAACTTATCCCCTCCCCTTACGAAGGGGAGGGCTAGGGTGGGGTTTGGAGACTACATTCATTATGCAAAATCAACCGAATAAACAAGCCGTAAAAAATTATCTGCTCGATTTACAAAATCGCATTTGCGACTCGCTTGAAAAAGAAGATGGTAATGGAAAATTTTTAGAAGAAACCTGGCAGCGACCCGAAGGTGGCGGCGGACGTTCACGTGTATTGGAAAATGGCGCAGTGATTGAAAAAGGTGGTGTCAATTTTTCACATGTATTCGGCACGCAAATGCCTGCATCGGCAACAGCACACAGACCCGAACTGGCAGGCCGTGCTTTTGAAGCTATGGGTGTTTCTTTAGTTATTCATCCACGCAATCCTTATGTGCCAACCAGTCACGCCAATGTGCGATTTTTTATTGCCGAAAAAGAAGGCCAGGAACCGGTTTGGTGGTTTGGTGGTGGTTACGATTTAACACCTTACTATGGCAATGAAGATGACTGTAAGCATTGGCATCAAACTGCAAAAAATGCCTGCGATCCATTGGGACAAAATATTTATTCTGAGTTTAAAAAATGGTGTGACGATTATTTTTATTTAAAACATCGCGATGAAGCACGCGGAATTGGCGGATTATTTTTTGATGATTACAACAAGAAAGGATTTGATCACAGTTTCGAATTGATGCGCGCAGTAGGCGATAGTTATATTCCTGCTTATCAACCAATAGTCGCTGCCAGAAAAAATACTGCCTACAGCGAAACCGAACGTGACTTTCAATTGTATCGTCGTGGACGCTACGTTGAATTTAATTTGGTTTATGACCGAGGCACTTTATTTGGTTTACAAACTGGTGGGCGCACAGAATCCATTTTAATGTCACTACCACCTTTGGTGAAATGGCAATACAACTGGCAACCTGAAGCTGGAAGTCCAGAAGCCAAACTTTACACCGATTTTTTACCAGCACGCGACTGGATTTAATGCTTAACATTTGGAGAAAAAATTGACTGATCTCTACGCCGTCTTTGGCAATCCCATTGCGCAAAGCAAATCTCCCGAGATACACAAACAATTTGCAGAGCAGACGGCTCAGGATTTGCAATACACCAAAGAATTAATTCCGCCGGATAATTTTTCAGAATCAGTAAAGAAATTCTTTTCTCATCCAAAGGCTAAGGGTTTAAATATTACCGTACCCTTTAAAGTCGACGCATTTAATTTGGTCGATGATTTAACCCCACGCGCAAAAATTGCTGGTGCGATAAATTTCATTGCAAAACAAGCGAATGGAATATTGTTGGGCGATAATACCGATGGCATAGGCATGATTAAAGACATGCTGAATTTAGGCTGGATAATAAAAGATAAGCGCGTACTAATTCTGGGCGCAGGTGGCGCTGTGCGTGGAGTACTGCAACCATTTCTGGATCAACAGCCCACCAGTATTACTATCGCCAATCGTACACTCAGCAAAGCTGAAGAATTAGTAGCGCAACTGCAATCACAAAAACTTGATGCTGTTGAATACTCACAATTATCCGGTAAAGCATTTGATTTAATTATCAACGGAACATCTGCAAGTTTACAGGGCGATTTACCGCCCCTACCTAATAACATTCTCTCATCAGCCGCCTGTTGCTATGACATGATGTACGGCGCAGAACCTACAGTATTTTTGAAATGGGCACTGGAAAATAATGCTGTGCAAATTGCAGATGGATTGGGCATGTTGGTGAATCAAGCAGCTGAGGCATTTTATCTTTGGCGAGGGGTTAGACCTGAGGTTAATGTTGTAATTGAGATTTTACGTAACCAATTACTTGAACAACGATCTTGATAAAAATGGAGAAAGAAAAATGCCAACCCATGTCAGGTTGGCGTTAGTGGGTTACACAATTATCTCAGATTGCCAGGTAATGCACTCTGCGCAGCAGTTGCCATCCACAAAAGCGCACTGTTGTAATTGATGGTGTTTTCTTTTGAACACCAAGCATCAGGTGCGGTTTCCGGAGCTGCATAATTCATATCATGATTTTTTGAGCTCTCCCAGCCTGATGGTCTTGGTACGTATGCTGCCCTGAAGTTAAAAGTAGCTAGCGCTTCTGCATTATCCTTGACCATTTGAGATGCATTGGGAAGTAGCTTGAATGCGCCCTCAGCAGAAAGCAAAGTTCCTGAAGGAGAATCTGAATAAACCTTTGCAAATGGGTTATATCGGCCATGTTTTTTAGCGTCAAAGTTTACGCCTGCAGCAGGAGAAATAATCCAGCCTTCAGTTGAAGTTGAATTAATTGCTTTAAAGAAGAAGGGTGTTGCACGCTCCCAAGGTTCGCTGCCGTCAACCACTCGATTTTCAGTTCCAGAGAAACATCCAATAAGATCACCTGTAGGGCCACCTGATACCCAACCGGCTGGATAGGCTAATTTGCGCGGATCTTTAGTGTGAAGATACCAAGCCCAGCGATCATGGGTATCGGTTTCTGCGTAATAACCATAGCCAGTAACAAAAGACATACGTAGACCGTTTTGTCCAAAGATATAATCCAAGGTTTTTAGTGCTCCTTGCGCGTTATGAATTTTTTCTGCTGACTGACCAGCCTCTTTGTACAGCATCGATGCATAGGTTACCAATACACCTGCATTTAGAACGTTGGAGTTGGATCCCCAAGTATGACCGGTCGCATTCCATAAAGGATTAGGATCTTCACCTTGATAATTGTTAACAGGATAGTCAGGTAAGCCAGAAACAACTGAATTGCTAGCTATGCTGCCATTAACTTTCAGCCAATCTTTAATACGAATCATATCGCTTGAATTGAGATCATTAGATTTTGCGACCACTAAAGACATATAGGCCATAGGTGCGACATTTTTCCAGTCAAAAGTTTTGGCGTTGTCTAGATAAGTAAAAAGTGGATGCGTAGTTAATTTTTGTCTGTAAGTGGTGTAGGTGGTTCTGACGGTAGAGTCTGAAGCAGAAGAGCCACCAAATTGAAGAGCTGCTAAATAAATTTCGGCATAACAAGAGAATTTATCATCTTCAATATTTTCATCAGCATAAGGACCACCGCCATCAGGAATTGCACTGAAATTATTTGCAACATAATAGGCAGGGAACAATCTAACCGGATTAGCATCAGCTTGCTTAACAGCAGACTGTGCCAATTTCATCCATTTCGCGGCTACTGTAGTTTTAGTTGAATCTCTTTGAACAAATCTGGCGATATGAGCCGCAGTACGACAAACAGCGTAGGTTGCAGCAGTTGAACCAGGAGCCGCTGAACGACGCTTGTAGTTTGCGATGCGATCTGTAGTTACTTCTGCACTGGGTACAACTTGAGCTTCTTGAGTTTTACAAGAACCAGCTCCATCTATACACCAAGCACCAAAACCTTGTCCCCAATCCATATCAGTGATCCGATGAGGTGCCAATTTAACAGTAGCGGTATCTAATAGAGTTTGAAAGTCGAGCATAAAGCTACTACCAATAATCGTTTCATCGACCAGTGTTGAATATACACTGCCATCAATTTTGATTCTGTTTGCCGCTGTAACGTCAGCAGGCGCAGCTTCACTACCTGGGTTACCTAATCTATAAAATGTTCCAAACTTTAATTTAAACTCTTCCGCATTCAGCAGTTGCCATGCTGCCATTGCATGATTCACTGGGTAGAGACCAAAATCTCCTGCATCCGCCCAGCCGGTGCCTGCTCCGATTTTCAAATCAGTCGATGCAACCACGCCATTACCGCACCAATCCTTGAAGCAAGGTACTGCTTGGCCATGCAAACTCTGCCTAGCATAATTAGTGTTTTGCATAGCAGGTGTGCCTATGCGATGAAAGTTGTAATAAAGGTATGCATCCTTTGCCAGTGATTGGTACTGATTCACCAGAGGAGTAACTCCTCCTGGATAAGTTGTTCCATAAATATAGAATTTGGGAGAATTAGTAATAGCGGTGTAAATATTTCCCTTTTTTCCCATTAAGGAGATGGTGTATTGCCCACCATAAGTGCCACCCTCAAAACTGGAAAAGTCAAAGGTATAATATTGATAGCTACCCCAGGCTGTCCTTCGAAAGTTGGTTGAGTTGAGCTCTATTCTTTGAAAACTGGAACCATTAATATCGAGTGCATATGAGGTGTAGGCGTTGTTGGTAATATCTTCCAGTGTGCGTTGTACGTACAAATCAACGGATTTTTTAGAGCCTCTGTAGTAGCCCAGTTGATTGACACTCAGCGCTTCTGTAATAGTCATCTTACCTTTCGGATCATCATAACGAGAGGCGGTGATAGGTACTGCATTGGAAATCGTAGGTACAATGAGAAGTGCGGCAAAACAAGCAGCCAACACCTCCTTAATAGAAGGTAGATTTATCATAATTATTCACTTAATTGGATTGAGGGGGGGAGGGTGTAGTGCAGTTTATGACTGCGCTGTCATTTAATGGCGGCGGTTAAAAATTGTCCACAACAAGTTTTCTGGATTGTGATGGAAATCAAGTAAAATTTTTAAATGCAAAAGACCAAGTAACACTTACTATTGTATGGTTTTTTTATTTAATACCGCCAACATCAACACCCAGAAACATAACACCAAATCAAACAATGGAATTTGCAAGTCGGACGGCATGCTGTAAATAAAACTAACTGCAGGTATCCATACCAACCAGTTGGAAATAATGTTAGATGGCAGCGTGATGGTGAAGAATTTTTGATTCATTGCGGCGCGAGTTTCTCGCCAATTGAAATTATGCTCGATCCATAAATAGATCATCGAAATACTCGGAGCCGCCCAGAAGGCACTGTAAACAAACTGATCGAACATTACTTTTATGGTCAGTGTTTTTGCATCATTGCCGTTGCCGAATAGATAGGTTTGGAACTGATAAAAATAATCCACCTCCATACCTTTAATCGCCCAAAACACCAGGTAAAAAGCAAAAATCAATTTGAGTGATTTTGCCGCTTGGAAACCGCGCGAAAAATAGAGATATAAAAAAGGAATTAGTCCACCAAAGATGGCTGTCGAGATAGCCGAATAAACAAATCCATATTGCTGTTTCAATTCGGCAAAAAAAGCAAAGCTGCTATTCGATGCGGGCACAAAAAAATACAGAGCGACAATCAAACCCGCAAAGGTTTGTAGTATGAGACCCGGTTTTAAATTTTGTTTCAGTGCATGAATTGCAGCGATTTTGATGGGCAGGAAATTCATTTATACCCCTCTCCCTAACCCTCTCCCACAAGGGGAGAGGAAACAGAAAGTGCAAACTTTAAAGTGATCATTAAAAAGAAATCAATCTGCCCCTCTCCCTTAATGGGAGAGGAGTGGGGAGGATGTTTTTACGCCTTCTTACCACGCTTGCGTTCGTTTTCTGTCAATAATTTTTTACGTAAGCGGATGCTCAGTGGCGTCACTTCTACCAACTCATCATCTTCAATAAATTCGAGCGCTTGCTCCAGAGAATGCTTAATCGGCGGTGTTAACACAGCCGCTTCATCAGTACCGGATGCACGAACGTTGGTTAACTGTTTAGCTTTAGTTGCATTCACGACCAGATCATTATCGCGTGAATGAATACCAACAATTTGGCCTTCGTAAATTTCAGCTTGTGGGCCTAAAAATAAACGACCGCGCTCTTGCAACATGTTCAGTGCGTAAGCCAATGTTTTACCTTTCACCATCGATACCAATACACCGTTTTGACGTTTGGCAACTTCACCCATTTTGACCGGGCCATAGTGATCAAAAATACTGGTCATGATGCCGGAACCGGAGGTCATGGTCAGGAAGTTGCCACGGAAACCAATCAAGCCGCGCGAAGGAATTAAAAATTCTAATTTGATTCGACCTTTACCATCTGGCTCCATATTGGTGAGTTCACCTTTACGCAAACCTAACTCTTCCATCACTTTGCCTTGGTGCTGCTCTTCAACATCAATCACCACTTGTTCGTAAGGTTCGTGAATTTCTTCGCCAACCACTTTCTGAATAACTTCGGGGCGAGAAACGCCTAGCTCGTAACCTTCGCGACGCATATTTTCAATTAAAACCGATAAATGCAATTCGCCACGACCCGACACTTTAAATTTATCGGGCGTATCACCTTGTTCAACACGCAAAGCGACGTTGGCAATCAGCTCTTGATCCAGACGATCTTTAATATTACGGCTGGTCACGTACTTGCCTTCTTTACCAGCGAAAGGCGAATCGTTCACCTGAAAGGTCATACTCACAGTCGGCTCATCGATTGACAGTGCCGGCATAGCCTCAATATTGTCAGGATGACAAAGGGTGTCAGAGATGCCCAATTTATCCACACCAGTGATACAAACGATATCGCCAGCGTAAGCTCTATCCGTTTCAATACGTTGCAAACCGTGATAACCCATTACCTGCAAAACTTTAGCTTTACGCGTTGCACCAGTAGGCGTAACCACAACGATTTGTTGGTTAGGCGCCAAGCTGCCGCGACTAATACGACCAATACCAATTACACCAACATAGCTGTTGTAATCCAATGCAGAAATTTGCATTTGGAAAGGACCATCAGTATCAACATCCGGTGGATTGACTTTATCGACAATAGTTTGGAAAAGTGGCGTCATGTCTTCAGCAATGTTATCCATGCTCAAGCCAGAAATACCGTTTAAGGCAGATGCGTAAACAATCGGGAAATCCAATTGCTCATCAGTAGCGCCCAGTCGATCAAACAAATCAAATACCTGGTCGATAACCCATTCCGGGCGCGCACTGGGGCGGTCGATTTTATTGATGACCACGATTGGGTTCAGGCCTTGCTCAAACGCCTTTTGTGTTACGAAACGGGTCTGCGGCATGGGACCACCAACTGCGTCGACGATCAATAGCACTGAATCAACCATTGATAATACGCGTTCTACTTCGCCGCCAAAGTCGGCGTGGCCTGGGGTGTCAACAATATTAATGCGGTAGCCATTCCATGTAATGGCAGTGTTTTTCGCCAGAATGGTAATACCACGTTCACGTTCCTGGTCGTTGCTGTCCATAATCAGGTCGTCGCCGTTATCGTCGCGACGATCCAAAGTGCCTGACTGGCGTAAAAGTTGGTCAACCATTGAAGTTTTGCCATGGTCAACGTGAGCAATAATGGCAATATTGCGTAATTTTGCGATAGAAGCTGGATTGGTCAATTGAAAATACTCTGAGGAAACGTAAAAAGGACGGCGGTAAAAAGGCGCGCATTATACCTATCTAGGCATGACAGTGATATGGCTTTAGGGAAAATCTGGTGATTATTTAATCTGGTTAAATAATGTCACCTAAATCGCACAAGCACTTTTCGGTTCAGGCCGGTAAACACCTACATTCACAAAACCGGCATCTTTTAAATTAGCCGCATGCAACTGACTCATCACACCTTTTTGGCAATAGAGGTAGTAAGTCTGCTGCTGATCTAACTCGGGAAAACGCTTATTGAGCAGATAAAACGGGATTTTTAACAGATTGGAAACAGTTAATGGTTTCTGTTCTTCTTCATCAGGATGACGAATATCAATGACCAGCGCGTCGGCTGGCAAGTCTTGAAGAATCGGTACTGACAAGTCAGCATCCAAATCCTGAATCACTTCATCAATATTTTGTGAATGCTTTTGCTCGATTGCTCGCACCAATACATTCATATCAAATTTGGCTTCTTCCTCTTCAACTCGCCAAAGTTTTGCGCGAGTGGTTGGATTGACTGAAATCACACCACAATATTCCGGCATTTGTGCAGCAAAAGTTTCTGTACCTATTTTGCGAGAAATATCAATAATTTCGCCTTTATCCATAGTCGATAGAGGTCGCAACACCAGCGTGTCAGTTACACGATCAATTGCACTGAGATTTAATAAGGTTTGACTGGAGACTTGAGCTACGCTTTCACCTGTGACCAACGCAGGCAGATCCAAACTTTCTGCAACTTGGGTTGCCGCACGCAACATCATGCGTTTTAAAATAACGCCCATGTAACTGTTGTCGACTTTTTCCAAAATTTCTGTGACCACTTCATCGAAGGGGATACTGACAAATTTTACTTTGTGCGATGAGCCAAATTTATTCCACAAATAATAGGAAACTTCTTTTACACCAATCTCGTGCGCGCGACCGCCAAGATTAAAAAAACAATAATTGGTGCGCAAGCCGCGTTTCATGCAGAGATAACTGGAAACTGTTGAATCGAATCCACCTGAAATTAATGACAAGACTCCATCTTGTGTACCCATAGGAAAACCACCGATGCCCTGGGTTTTTTTAGCGATCACAAACAGGCGTTGATCTTTTAATTCGAGTTGCACCAGGACTTCTGGTGTATGTAAATCTACACAACGTGCTTGCGTGTTATGCAACAAACTTCCACCGACAAATTGTTCAATTTCTACGGATGTATGCTCATGCTTACCATGTCGCTTAACCCGCACACAAAAACTTTTCCCGGTGAGTTGTTCACCCCAATGCAACAAGGTTTTTTCGTAAATATCCTGCAAGTCCAAAACGGGATAAGCCTGCACTAAATAAAAATTGGCAATGCCTGGTGTGCGCGATAACAAATCAGCTACCTGAGCCGTAGTTTGCTCATCAGCCTTTTCAGAAGTGATTTCAATTTTTTCCCAGTCGCGCTGAACCTGAACTTTTACACCCATATTGGTGAACATTTTGCGCAAGTTATCGCGCAATTGTTTGATAAAACGTTGGCGTACAGGCTGACTTTTGATGATGATTTCAGGAAAAACTTTAACGATAAAATGCATGGTTAACTCAGATAGACAAAATAAACAGCTGAATTATAGAGCGAATTAGGCGGGTTAGGGTAGCGTGCCCAGGCTAATTTGGCTTATCCGTTTTGCTTTTTTCTTCATGCACCCGCTGCAAATACTCATCATGAGTCGGTAAGGTTTTGACCATATTGAGAATGGCTGAACGAGTGGTATTGAGATCCTGACGTAAGCGCTCAGGGTCAAGATTGTCTACCAGCGGGGAATATTTATGCGGTCTGATTCCCATACCTTCAAATACCGACTGCCAACTGGTATTGCGGAATAATTCTTCTGTACCTTCACGAAGCTTGCCTTGTGCTGTAAATAATTCGATACGTTCACGTAAAGAATCAGGCAAAGGAATTTCTTTTGTTGCACGCCAAAAAGCAGTGTCTGTTCGTTGACTGGTACAGTAATGCAACATCACGAAATCCCTAACTTCTTCATAATCATGATGCATGCGGCGATTGTATTCACGCTGCAAACTTGAATCACAATCCTGATCTGGAAAATAACGCAAGAACAATTCCAAACCACGTGCAATTAAGTGAATAGCGGTGGACTCCAAAGGTTCTACAAAACCGGCGGACAAACCAACAGCAAGACAATTATTTCGCCAGAGCTGTTCACGACGACCTGAGGTAAATTTAATGACATGTGGATCATTAATTCGTTTCTGATCCAATTCTTTCATTAAAATAGTTTTGGCTTCAGCATCAGATGAAAAACGACTGGAATAAACGTAGCCATGCCCGATTGAATTTTGTAACGGTATTCGCCACGACCATCCACACTTTTGCGCTTTGGCACTGGTGAAAGGAGGTGTCTCAACTGCGCGCTCTGTTTTGACGACAATGGCTCTGTCACAAGGCAATACTGACGACCAATCTTCAAAAGGCGTTTTTAAATGTTGGCCAATTAACAAGGATTTAAATCCCGAACAATCGACAAAAAAATCACCGCCAATCTGCTCCTGGGAATCAAGAATTAACGTCTTTATAAATCCGCTCGGTGTAGATTTAACTTCTGTCACTGTTCCTTTTATAGAACGCACACCTGCTTTGGTGGCTTGAGATCGCAAAAATTCTACAACAGATTTTGCATCCAGATGCACCGCATAATTAGTTCCACCCAAGGGAGTATTTTGTGTGTGATTAGGTAAAAAAAATCGATTGTTTTTTGCCATAACGGCACAGGGCGAAAAATCTTGTAGCGGAAAATCCAAACCTTCTTGTTGTGCTTTTAACCAACACTGATAAAAATCTTGCGACTCAATAGGTTTGCCAATGACACCAAACGGATGAAAATACGTATGGTTTCGTTCGCGCCAATCAATAAACTGAATTCCTAATTTATAACAGGCTTGGGTTTCGCGCAGAAATTCTCGCTCATCAATTCCCAAGTGTTGCAGCAAACGCACAAATGGCGGGATGGTCGATTCACCCACACCAATGACATTAATATCATCAGATTCTATTACCTGAATTTCACACTGAGTCGGCTTAAGGTGTTTTGCCAACATACAGGCTGCTATCCATCCTGAAGTGCCGCCGCCAAGTATGACAATTTTTTTAATGGAATTTATAGGCATAGTTTTACCGCTGTAAATAATCCAAACCTAAAACTTGATGTTGTTCATCTGCCACAAAATTAAATTGCCATTCAGCTACAGACTTTATAGTTTGAGATAGAATTTCCATCATTTTGTATCTTGGATAGCTAGCACGCCAAACTAAAGTTAATTTTCTGTTTGGTAAATCATTCATCGGTCGACTCACCCACTTTTTTGTATAAAGCTGCGAATTCGCCGCAATAAATGGCATCAGTCCAAGACCTATTTGAGTAGACACCAAACCGCGCAATACTTGATAGCTGCTCACTTTTTCCAATAAAAAGTCATTATCAAAAAACTCTTCCACCAAGGGAAAATCGCTGCTTGCTATGAGCAGCGGGATATTTTTCAAATCCGAAAAGCTGACAGAATTTTTTACAGCAAAAGGATGATTCAAAGGTAATAGAACTTGCCATGGCTCGGAAAATAATTCTCTGACAACACAATCTTTTATTGGCAGATTACCAACAATCAGCGCTGAATCCAGAAACCCATTATGAAGATCAACAATTAGCTCTTCAGTATTCTTTTCATGCAAATAAATTTTTGCCGGTCTTTCTTTAAATTGTTGATGTTGAAGCTGTACCAATATCTGTGGATACAAATAAGCACCAAGCGATTGATCGCATCCCAATTGGATAGGCGATTGCAATTGATCTTTATCGGCAATAGCCAAATCGCGAATAGCATCCAACTTTACCAATACTTTTTCTGATTCAGTAGCTAGCGCCTTTCCCTCAGGCGTAATACGAATACCACGGCCCAGCCGTTCAAATAACAAAAATCCTAATTGCGTTTCAAGTTTTGCGATAGCGGAACTTAAAGCAGGTTGACTGATATTGCATTTAGCAGCAGCGCGCCGGAAATGATTTTCCTGCGCGAGTGCGACTAAATATTGCATATCATTTATTGAGATCATGGATTCATATGTCATTACATATTTAGGTTGAACGAAAAATAATGTCCTTCATCTTTGCCAACTTGGGTGAAGCCAGTGGAATTGTTAGCATAGTACTGGCCACTGCCATAACCAACAAAGCGGTAAAAGTTTCGCTGGTAATTATCTGTTTATCCAATAAAACATTGGCAAAAATAATCATAATCAAGGCCTTTGTTTGTAATAGCCAGCCAATAATCGACGCTTCACCTTTTTGCCAATTCAAAAATTTTCCGGCCATATGCAAGCCCGCTAATTTTCCTGAAACAGAGGCAACCAATAAAATTGCAGCAGCAATAAAAACGGTAGTGCCACCCACGTCCCAATTGGTTCGCAAACCCGTACTTAAGAAAAACACCGGCATTATGATCATCAATATAAAATGACGCAGCTTGTCCATATCTTCCTGATTAAACCAATCGGCATCCATCACAGCACCGGCGAGAAATGCGCCCACCATAAAATGTAAGCCAGCCCAATCAGCCGCCAACCCACAAAATGCCAACCAAATAAATCCTGCGTACCAACGGTCTCGCTCTTCAATAGCGAGCATTAATTTTCTAAATAAATAACTGATGCAGGCAAAAGAAAGCAAAAACATTCCTTGCCGCGTGACTCGCTCCCAATCCATTAAGATCAACGCCAACACTGCCCAAATGGCAATATCATCGAGACTGGCGTAACGCAAAATTCGTTGGCCTATGGGCTGACGCAATATCTCCAACTTTTCCATAAATAAAATCAATATAGGCAAAGCCGTCACCGCGCAGGCCATGCCCACACCTAAAATAAATTGCCATGTCATTCCCTTGGGACCAATCCACCCATCACTAAATGCCATCATGCCAACCGCCGCTGCGCATCCAAATAGAAGGGGAGTGCCCAAGGCTAGTGCAGCTGTGATGCTACTTTCACGCTTATGCGCCCAGACCTTTTTCAGATCCAATTCAATACCGGCAATCCACACAAATATCATCACCGCCCACCAAGCTATGCCATTCAACGCCTGAATAACCTGAGGGTTAAAGACAAATTGATAGTAGTCAGGGAAGACCGCACCCAAGATGCCCGGGCCAAGCAAAATACCCGCAATAATCTGCACCACCACCAATGGCGCATAGTAATCAGTTTTGGCCAAACGCCAGATTAAATAAGGCACGCTGAAGATAATCAACATGGCAATAAGGAAGATTTCGGAGGTAGTCATGTGCATCTAAGGAAAACTCTATTTTTATCAAGGCGACCTTTTTACGAGGAATCTGTCATCAATTCAATCATAAATTGATAATTTTTGACTATTGGGGGAAAAGGCTGAATTGGCGATTCCACCAAATGGAATGTATCGCATCCGCGATAGGAGATTACAAAGCCGAAATCTGGATTAGCGAGGGGAAATGTTGGATTGATGTAATGTGGAGATATATAGTTGTGACTGTTTATTAAACGGTTATGAGTAATCAGTATGGATAGCGAGTCTATTAGAATTCTAGAATTCGTACGGGATAACCCGTTATGTGGATCAGAAGGGATGGATGGTTTCATTCTTTCGGACCTAAAAGATATTGGGTATCTCAAAGCTATAGATGTCACAGCAGACGATAATAATGGAATACCTGAATTCATAGATATACGTATAACGTCGTACGGAAAAGAAGCACTTTCTGAGCACTATGATTCAAAGCAGAAACCTAAAACTGAATCGAATAATGTGTATGAATGGCATAATAAGGCACTAGGAAAAATTGCTATTGGTGTAATAACTGGGGTAATTCTATTTTTTTGTGTTTTTCTTCTTACTAAACATTTCGGGATAACATAGTGTTAACAACAACAAGTTTGTCCAGTTGACGTTTTGAACTACGCTCCTTTTTGTGTTTTTGCTACGCAAAATTTCGCACAAAAATCTACTACAACCAAAACGCAACTGACAAAGGCATTAAATTAAGGAGCATTAAATGAAAAAAAACCTCAAGTCAACCATATTGATAATTCCTCTTCTTGTTGGCGCTTGTGCGTCCAACCCTAGAATTGATAGCCTTTCATCTGAAGACCGCGCTAAAGTAGCGCAGGTTAAAATTTTTAATGGTCTTCCTGACCAGCAATATAAATTGCTAGAAACTGTTAGCGGCCTTTCCTGCAATAGAAATGCCCATCAAAAACAAGACGTCTCTGAAGCAGAGGCGCTTGAAGGAGTAAAAATCAATGCAGTTCTAAAAGGCGGTGATGCAGTAATTAATACACTCTGCCAAAAAAATTCGGATACTGACTGGAAAAATAATTGTTGGGCCTCAGTCAAGTGCATTGGCGACGCAGTTAAATTAAACTAACCAAGAGTTTTTCGGTATGAAAAATGCTATTTTATTTTCTCCAACTGGTTTAGAAATTATCGGGGTCAAGCTAGAAAATGGAACACTAAGTAAGTATGAATTCCTTATTCAAGAAAATTCTATAGTTTTCAATTTAATTGACAGAACTTCAGAAGTTTCAGTGCTGAATGACGAAATGATACTTGTTGACTCATCTGGAGCTGAGTGGCCTTACCCAGAAGTCGAAAATCACACTTTATTTGTAAAGATTTAACACTTCGTTGAAGCATCGCGTCTTCGACACTAGACTATAAAAATATTTTTTAGATTAATGGAATTTAATATGAATAGAATAGCTGCACATTTTATGCTTTCCATGCTTGATGTGAGCGATGATCTAGATAAGCTCAACGCATGGATGCTAGGCGGTACTGGCGCATCGGCCACGCTCCTTTTGTCTAACGCCGATTCCAGCAGTAGTGTTCTTTCTCCATCTGTCGCCGTGACGCTGCTAAGCATACTTTCCATTTCTGCTTTATTCGGTATTGGAGCAAAAATAAATGCAGTGAAGATAAAGAGTGCCAAGAAAGTTATGAGTTATGCGTACGAATATTTTGAGAATCATACCGAAGAGGAAGTTTTAGAAATTTTGAGAAGCATTAAGTTAGCGCTTCCTTGGTGGACCCATGGGCAAATTGAGCGTGATTCAAGTAAGGGAGCACAAGATTCCCTTTATGGACCGAAGCTGGCACTAAGGCGATTAGAATATCAGAAAAAATTTATAGGAATTCAAGCTGGTATATTGGTCGTTGCTATTTTCGTTTCAGCAGCGTTAATAGCCAGAGCTTAACAATACTTGCCAGTCGGATATCCGTATATGACACACATACATATCCAAACATAGAAATTTTTCGGAAGACAATGAAATGTTTTGACCGTGACTGACGGTGTGAGTTTCAAAAAATTCCGGAGTTTGTAGTATCAAGTCTCTGGAGCATCACGCACTATGTGCGCTGGACAGTTTTTAACTCAACGTTACGTAATTTATTCTGGTTGAAGAATTAACGGATAAATACCCAATATTGATTGTGCCTTTAGTCGTAGCCATAGCCGTTCTGGCTTCACTCATGCTTTCAATAATTGGTGGCTGGAATGCACTTGCTGGTAAATACAAAGTAAAAGATTGGCAATGCAATAATAAATGGCGATTTCAAAGCATGAAAGCAAATGCCGTAGAGTACAGTAATTGTGTTACGTTCGGCGCAGATTCAGAGCATATTTATTTAAGGGTCATATTTTTTCTTAGGCTTTTTCATCCACCGCTTGCAATTCCCTATGCTGAGCTAAAACTTATGCCTCATACATATAGCTCTTCAATTGTTGCTAATATCAACAATGTCGATGGAAAATTAGTTTTACCAAAAGACCTCGCTTACAAATTGGTCATGGCTAGCAATGGTAAGCTCAAAATCAACTACACATAACTAGGTTGTCAACCTGATGCAGTTTGCTGCGGTGGCTACGCTACTTTATCGCAAAATTGCACTTCACAAACCGTGTAGGTTATAACGGCTTTAACCATCAGGTGGGGGCAAGAATGGACTTTGAAACTGAATGTATTTGGGCGATGAAATTGTTGAAGCGATGTAATTTTGAGATATAAGCTACGCACCTCTGCTGGACGCAATTTATATGAACGAACTAGAGTTTATCCAAAGAATTGACTGTAATTTCCCCTATAACAATAGAGAAAAATGCTCAGCTCTTATTGCACAGGCCGTTTCAATATCCGACAACTGTGCATTTATGGTATTGCACGAGTTAGTTCGGCCTCCGAAGAAAGTTCAGCCCAGTCTAATCAAAGAGCTATATGAAGAATGGAAGAACACATTTAACCATCCTTTAGTTGAAGAAATTGAGGTTTCAGTTAATGCATTACTGAACAACGTATCTCTCGAAACAAGCAAAGGGCTTGAGATAATGAAGAAAGTTGAAAATTATCCAGGACAATACAACGCTTTGGCTTTAGCATATTATTCCACCAATGAAAAATCGGGAAAAGTTAAGTCAAAACACAATAGCATCTTAAGAGCTTGGGCAAATGCTTAACAAATCGATCAAATTGAACTTTCGATTTTCGGCGGATCGACCACAAAACTCTGCTCCATAACGGTGTTGATTTACCAAGGTGTTATGAGTAATGAACTATGCAATTAATTCTGATCTCAATATTTTGTCTTTTTCTTTATACATTAATGATTCGGCTCTCAACCAAAGAACAAGAAGATAAAAAATTGGCATGTAAAATGGTTTTACAGGCTAGTCTTGTTACAATTTGTATTTTATGGCCTGTAATTGTTGTAGATATGTTTTGGGCTCTATTTGTTGCCGTGTTACTTTTGGTTGTGGCAACTTATATTGGCTCGAAAAAAAGTCTATTTAGTAGGTTTTCAAAAAATGGAGTGTTTGGTGGCATTTGGCTCACAATTCCTTTGTACATCCATTTACTGCCGCACACGTAGCAAGTATAGCCACCGCTAAATGCTTTATGAGTATCAAACATGAAAAAACTACTACAAAATTGTCTGACCGCTCTCATTTTAGTTACCGCCATTTATTTCATATTTGTTAACTTATTTATGCCTGAAACAAGTAGAACAATGAACAATGACATATTTTTTAACGATTCCTTAGCTGTAACTACCTTTGTCTTTATATTCTTATCGCTGTTGTCTTATTCATCAATGAAAAAAGTTATCTTTCCAAATGAATTTGAACGTGACTTTCGGGTATATAAAGGATGTAGGGCTATTGGGATCTTTTGCGGGGCTTTATTTATGGGGTACCGTGTTGTTATGAAATTAATTTGATTTGGTGCAATCGCACTTTGTTATTTTAGAAAACGCTTTAATCCAACTAAGGAATTCCTGTGTTTAAAAAACTATTTATTGGATACATTATTTTTGTTGTTTGCGGATCAACCGCTTCGGCTCGTGAAATTGCTTTGACATTTGATGATGTGGCAACCTAACCCGCTTGACCACGCGTACGTTATGGCGTACGCTTTTGGTTTTGGAGGTGTCTATGACGATACTAAATGCGACAGAAGCTAGAACGAATCTCTACAGTTTAATTGATGAGACAGCTATTACTCACCAACCTATTGTTATTAAAGGAAAAAGATCGAATGCCATCCTTTTGTCAGAAGAGGACTGGAATGCTATCAATGAAACGCTTTACTTGGTTTCTATTCCTGGAATGCGTGCTTCCCTTATTGAAGGCATGAAGTCTAGTACTGAGGATTGTAGTAAAGAGCTGGATTGGTAATGTGGGAATTAATCTATACGAAGCAGGCACAAAAGGATGCGATAAAGCTGGTTTCAGCAAACTTAAAGGAAAAAGCGAAAGAACTATTGGAAGTAATTTCCGAAAATCCCTACCAGAACCCTCCTCCTTATGAAAAATTGATTGGTGATTTATCTGGCGCATATTCAAGGCGAATCAATATTCAGCATAGGCTTGTATATCAAGTACTGGAAGAACCAAAAATAGTTAAAGTTCTGCGTATGTGGTCGCACTATGAATAAATAAAGGCAATATCTTTGTTAGTCGGTCTAATGATTTTTTCACTTTGATTGTCGTCGAAAAAATTAAGGATTTTCAGAGTTAAAGAAGCAAACGCATTCATACAAAAATATACTTAGTAAAAACCTACTTTGTTATTTTAGAAATACCCTTCAATCCAACTAAGGAACTCCTGTGTTTAAAAAACTATTTATCGGATGCATTATTTTTGCTGTTTGTGGATCAACCGCTTCAGCTCGCGAAATCGCGCTTACATTTGATGATGCGCCCACACCTGATTCAGCTTTAATGACGGGTCAAGAACGCACTGAAAAATTGATTGCTGCGCTTCAATCTGTTCAGGTGCCGGATGTTTTGTTTTTTATCAAAGCTGACAATATTAATTCGGATAATGAGTGGAGATTGGCAGCTTATGCCAAGGCTGGCTTTCATATTGGTAACCACAGTTACAGCCATAGATCAGCTGAGAATATTCCCAACGATGATTATCTGGCGGATGTTTATCGTGCGCATTTGTTAATTAAAGATCGAGCGAATTTTTTACCTTTTCATCGCTTTCCTTATTTGCATCATGGTAAAGATGAAAAATCTATCTTAAATTTTCGGAAAGAATTAACGCAGCTGGGATATCACGAGGGTTATGTCACAGTAGACGATTTTGATTGGTACATCAGCTCATTGATAACTAAAGCCGTTGAAGAAAAAAGGACTATTGATTTTGATAAAGCTCGCGATTTTTATGTGAAGGGTACAATCAAGAATATTGAATTTTACGATGCCATCGCACAAAAAAGTTTGAAGCGTTCACCGCGTCATGTTTTGTTGTTACACGAAAATGATGCCGCCGCATTATTTGTCGATGATCTGGTACTGGAGCTAAGGCGGCAAGGCTGGAGCATTATCAGCCCACAAAAAGCTTATCAGGATAAAATCGCCAAGCAATTTCCTAAAACGGTTTTTTATAACCAAGGACGAGTAGCCGCTATCGCTAAAAGCCTGGGAGTTCCCGAAACCGATTTACGTCATGTATCTGAAAATACAGAATATTTAGACAAAGCGTTTAAAGATGCAGATATTGCTCGTTAACCCTACTTAAAATAAATATTAAAACGAAAACAATTCTATGGCTTACAAAATTGATCATTTGATACTGGATAGCAAAACCATGACGCTGATTGATTCGGAAACGGGTCAATTAATTTCGCAAGATGTGAAACTAATAGCAGCATTGGATTTGTTAGCAGCACGATATCCCAACGCTGTTACCAAAAATGAATTGATGGCGGCTATCTGGCCAAAACAGTTTCTGTCTGAATGGTCATTATCACGACTTATTTCGGATACGCGTAATCTCTTGGGATCACGGCATCACATACAAACAGTTCATGGACGCGGTTATCGATATAACTTTCCTGTAGTGGAGGTGACTCGTTATGAATCGCCGAAAGAAGAACCGCCAATACCAGAATCCACTGCTCAGGAAGCTCCTTCACCGGAATCTTTTGCGCAAGAATCTTCTAGACTAGAATTATCATCTTCTGATACTGGCCCATCAAAAGAAATCACCTCAGGCAAAATTCATCCGTTTGTTATTTACGGTTTGTTTTTTCTAGCCGTCAGTTGTTGTTTGTTAATTCTGTATTGGACAAATTCTTCATTTTTGAATCAACAACAGCCGGTAATTGCTGTGTTGCCTGCTGATATTGAAGATGGTCATCCAGCTTGGCGTCTAGGTATGCCTGCATTTATTTCAACACAAATGTCTGGATTACCTATTGCCATTACTCATCCGCGATTGGTAACACGACAATTAAATCTTTGGCGTCAACAATATCCAAATCAAACATTAAATAGTAAAAATCTTAAAACATTTTGTACTGAATTGGGTTGTAATCAGTTGGTGTTAATACATCAAACATTAAATCACAATCGTATTCTACTAAATTACCAACTGATTACACCCGATACAGATTTAATGTCGCCAACTTTTTCAGGTGAAAATTTACACCAAGCTATGGAGTCGGTGTGGAAAAATTTACGAACACATTTTGCTAAAAACAAAAAACCTATATTTGAACTCGCAACCGACACTGATGCAGCAGAATTCTATATAGAAGCATTAGGTTATCTGGCAAAAGACGATGCTCCACCCGCTAAAATGATTTTAGCGAGTCTGCTAAAAAGACGTCCAGATTTTGCAATGGGAAAATTGGCTTTGGCGCAACTGGCAGCAGAAATGAATCCGGAAGCGTCCAAAAATTGGTTGGAGCAATTGAACACACAGGATCCCTATCTATTATTCGTTGCCAGCATTTTGCAAACGCAGATCCTTCTTGCAGAATCAAAGCCCGATTTGGCTGAGCAGTCAGCTGCGCAAGCCATAAAATTATCTACACAACTGACTTCTGAACATGTGTCCGCTGTGGCGTTAATCAATACGGGCATGGTCAATATGGCGCTGAATCGATCGGCCTTGGAAGAATTTGAACAGGCAAAAAATATTTTCTCTAACCATCAAGACGCCTATGCGCTTGCCATAACCAATCTATGCATGGCTGATGCTATTGATTTAACTAAAGATCGAGCCGGGCAAGCAAACAACTTGCGAGATGAAGCTCAGGATTTTTTAAATAGACTTCAGTTCCCTATGATGACCTGTAGCCCCAAGACCCTATTGTATTAACGTCTTGAGAAAATAAAAATGAGCCAGGCTGTCAACCAAATGAATCGTCTGGCGTTATAGGCTTAGATTTTTATAAATGGGAAATGATCATGTACGCAAAAAGTTTGGTCAGTGTTTTATGCTTGTCTGTAATTTCTCTTACGGGCTGCGGCGGAGGCGGTGGAGACGTTGGTACACCAACCACATCGTCTTCTGTTGTATCTTCCATTTCAAGCTCCAGCTCTTCATCTAGCTCGATAAGTTCTTCACTCAGTGTGCAAATGCGCAATGACGCAGCAACACAAACCGCTGACACCACCACCAACTGCCAAGCGATTCAACCTTTCTATTGGGAAATAGGGGATAAAGACGGCGCGCTAGGTTCTGCATCTACAGGTGACAACAGTTACAACGCCAGTACAGTCATGCCGATTGCGTCTGCGTCCAAATGGGTATTTGGTGCTTATGTCGCGCAAGTCAGAGCCGGGCAACTTACTGACGCCGATATCGCGGCATTAACCATGCGCGCTGGTTATACCAATTTTGACGAATTAAGTTGCGTCAGATTGGTTCCCAGTGTTCAAAACGCTATGACAGTTAATGAATGTTTTCAGCTGGATAATGGCAATGGTTTTAACAATGACTATGACGCAAATGCACTCGGAAAATTTTCTTATAATGGTGGCCATTTTCAAAAGCTGGCTGTCGATCTAGGATTGGATTTGCATAATAACGCTGCCCTGAGAACCGCATACCAAGCTCAACTCGGTAGCGATTTTGAACTCAGCTTTGGCCCTCCGCAATTGGCCGGTGGCATGTCAACCTCGGCTGCACAATATGCAATCTTTTTGCGGAAAATTTTAAATAATCAATTATATATGCATGATCTTTTGGGCACTCATTCTACTTGCACCAATCTGTTGACCTGTGTTGATTCTCTCTACACTCCCGTTCCGGCCAACCGTGAATTTGATTATTCCATAGGACATTGGGTTGAAACTGATTCAGTGATTGGCGATGGCAGCTTTAGCAGTGCAGGGGCCTTTGGTTTTTATCCCTGGATTGATGCAACCAAAAATTATTATGGTGTACTCGCACGTAAAGCCGCATTCGGTAGCGGCTCTGAATCTATGGAATGTGGACGATTAATTCGAAAGGCCTGGATGACTGGAGTGGTGCAATAATTCAATCATCAAATTCGATATTGATATGCACTAACTCGTCATGAACGGCTAATTGTTGTCGATAAAAATCCGCACTTTTATTGCGCGCATTTTTGATTGCCAAAACACAGGCGTATTGATTTTGTCCGATTCGCCAGACGTGCAAATCGCGAATATCAGCGCCTGCGTCCACTTCCGCTATAACTTCACGAATTTCTTCAACTACCGGCGCATCCATTTCCGCATCAAGTAATGCACGACCGGTATCGCGCAATAAACCAACCGCCCAAACAGCAACTAATATCGAACCCGCAATTCCCATTACCGGATCTAACCAATCCGCACCAAAAAATTTTCCGCCAATCAACGCAATAATTGCTAACAATGACGTTAACGCGTCGGTGATAACGTGAATATAAGCAGCACGCAAATTTAAATCTTCATGCCCTTGCTTGTGATCGTGGTCATGGCCGTGCGAATGATCATGCCCATGCTGATGCCCATCTTTCAGCCACCAGGCACAAATCAAATTGACTAATAGACCTATAACTGCCAATACAATAGCTTGATTATAAAAAATTCCTACGGGTGAAAATAAACGTTCAATGGATTGATAAAACATCAACACTGCAACCAGCACCAATAAAATTGCACTGGTATAACCACCCAGCACTTCCATTTTCCAAGTGCCAAAACTAAAACGTCCATCTTTCGCGTAACGTCGAGCCAATACGTAAACACCCAAGGCCAAACCCAGCGCAATAACATGCGAGCTCATATGCCAACCATCAGCCAGCAACGCCATTGAGTTGTAATACCAACCTCCAACAATTTCCACCACCATCATCACCGCAGTCAAAATAACTGCACGCTTGGTATTTTTTTCAGCAAGTGGATTAGTTTTTGCGTTTATTGGATGGTTACAGGTTTTAACTGTAGGATTCATAAAATCTCCTGTCTCTTCAAACTACGATTTAAGTCTTGCGGGTAACTTTGCATGGAATTTTCATTGCAAATCTATCAACATCGCTTTCGCTACAGCTTCAGCGATTTTTATTCCATCAACACCGGCAGATAAAATTCCGCCCGCATAACCAGCGCCTTCGCCTGCGGGAAATAATCCACGTGTATTTCGACTTTGTAATGTTTCATTGTCGCGAGTGATGCGAACAGGTGATGAGGTGCGCGTTTCGATTCCGGTAAGTATGGCATCGTCGCGATCGAATCCGCGAATTTGTTTACCGAATTCCGGTAAAGCTTCGCGAATAGCTTCGATGGCGTAATCTGGCAGAGAAGGTGCGAGGTCGCCAAGTTTTACACCAGGTTTATATGAGGGTTCGACTTCACCAAAGCTGTGTGATTTTTTACCGCGAATAAAATCACCAATTAATTGCCCAGGCGCACAATAATCATTGCCACCTAACTCAAATGCGCGCGATTCCAATTGTTCTTGCAACTCAACACCAGCGAGTACATGACCGGGGAAATCTTCTTCGGGATTGATTCCAACCACTATGCCAGAATTTGCATTGCGTTCGTTGCGCGAATATTGGCTCATGCCGTTAGTCACAACACGATTGGGCTCTGATGTTGCGGCGACTACAGTTCCACCGGGGCACATACAAAAGCTGTAAACTGCGCGACCATTTTTTGCGTGATAGACCAACTTGTAATCTGCCGCGCCTAAATCAGGGTGACCAGCATACTTTCCTAATCTCGCCTGATCAATTACAGATTGAGGATGCTCAATGCGAAAACCTATTGCAAAAGGTTTTGCTTCCATAAACACTTTGCGTTCAAATAGTTGTCGAAAACTATCGCGCGAACTGTGGCCCAAAGCGATAACGACATAGCGGCTGTTAATCATTTCACCATTCGCCAATTGCACGCCAGTGATGCGATTATTATCAATAATAAAATCCGTCACTTTACTTTCAAATCGTACTTCGCCACCCAATTTTTTAATTTCTTCGCGCATGGTAGAAACCACTCCCGTTAAACGAAAGGTTCCTATATGCGGCTTGCTGACAAACATTATTTCTTCTGGCGCGCCTGCACGAACAAATTCATGCATGACTTTTCGTCCATAGAATTTCGGATCTTTAATTTGACTGTAGAGCTTGCCATCGGAAAATAATCCCGCACCGCCCTCACCAAATTGCACGTTGGATTCCGGAGTCAGAATTTTTTTGCGCCAAAGCGCCCAGGTATCTTTAGTGCGACTGCGCACATCTTTGCCACGCTCCAACACAATGGGTTTAAATCCCATTTGCGCCAAGGTCAGCGCCGCAAATAGACCGCAAGGGCCAAATCCAATCACAATTGGCCGCTCGGTTAAATTTTCCGGTGCTTGTGCGACAGGATAATATTGCGTATCAGGGGCCGGACGAATATGTTTGTCATCGGCAAATCGCGCCAGGACTTTTTCTTCATTGCGCACTGATAAATCGATGATATAAACAAAAGTGATTTCAGTATTTTTTTTGCGCGCATCATAGCTGCGCTTAAACACAGTGAAGTCGAGTAGATCAACATCCTGAAGTTTTAAACGCTTAAGAATTGCTGCGCGCAACGCATCAGCAGCATGCCCTAATGGCAATTGCAGCTCGGTAATACGAATCATAAAAGCTCCTGGCCGGTGACCCCGGCAAAGGGTGGATGGTCAATCTAGTCTGCGTAGAATATATTGCCTAAGGAATAGGAACAAGAATAAATGATTCTTATTTCCGTTAAAAATAATTCACCGCGTCCGTTATACCTGTCTCTTGATCTTGCTCAACATGCTTATGAATATTTTTCATTGGCGCTAATACAGCGTCGCGACCTAAATTAAATGACTGCTCTTCGACGACGAGTTTGTAGGCTTTATTGAGAGCAAGGGCGCGTTCTGGTGATGGCATTAACAAATAGCTGACATCTGAATGTAGTTTGGCGAAAGCTTCGGGCTTGGGTTTGCCATCGGCTGTGTGAAATTTATTAAGAACTTCTGTGTTGCTACCGTATTCGTCACCACTGGGGTTGTATTGTAGATAAAAACTATATTCGTATTCGCCATCACTTTCACGTTTGGGTTCTGCAACAGCCTCCAATCCTTTTTGACTCCAGTGATACCAACCTTGTTGAAATTGGTTGTTGGCAAATTTTCGGTAGAAAGAAAAACTGCTGTCAACCAAAGTACCGGTTCCAGAATGACAACCTGCACAGAATGCGTGTTCTTCGTAAGTTTGTGGGCGCAAATCGCCTTTTGCGTCTTCGATAAAACCTTGGTATACCCAACCCTGGCTGACTTCTATTCCTTCTTCTGCACTGCCAATAATTGTTTTAGGGCGATCAGGAAAATCGTGACGTTCTTTTATTTCTGCGCCGGCAATCGTTTCGTGACCGAAGTAAGTCACCCAATATTTTTTACGCGCATAGCGCAATTCTTTCATGCGTTTAGCCATTGCCACTTTGCCGTCAGCTGTTACATCTAAATAGCGAACTGTATGCAAAAATTCTGTACCTTCAGGAAATAGTTTGGCGGCGAGGTGAATTTTTTTGTCAGCAAGTTGTAGGCGTGCAGCACCGACATAAGACATAAACTTTTTATCAAGTGGTGCCCAGTCATAGACTATTTCATGGGCAGCATCCAGCTTGCCATTTTTATTGAGATCTACACCAAGAGTATTTTCATCAATGGATGAAATGGGAATATTTTTTTCTTTAATGAGTGATTCAACTATGGCGAGATTGATTTCATATATTTGAAGTGACCACTGGCCTTTTTCATCGGTTTGGAAATTTTTTGGCAAACGAATTAATACGTCGTCTGTAGAGCCATTAGTTGGCATAAAGGTACCAACAAAAGGATAATAGGCAAAGCTACGCCAACCACTGTAATCACCGTTTGCTGCGCGATCAAAACCTTTATTATCAAAGTGAAAATAAGCATCAGGACTGTAGCCATCCCATTTTCCATTTTGGTTCACATCGAATGCACTGAGCTGCTGCGCAATTCTTTTATTCGGTGCAATTTCGCCTTGCGCATTGTGATAATTATCTTGTTGCACATAACGCAAAATGTCTTGGTCTTTAATTGCAGCGATTTGTTGACGACGATCAATAAATAAGTTTTTCCACGGATTAGTTTGCGCTGCACCTAAAAACGTAAAATTTAATTGGGTTTCGCTGTCATTTAATACATTGGGACGTTTACCTTGAGTGTGACAGGCGTAACAAGGGTTGGAAACTTCAGCAGTGTTTTCGGTATTAATTGTTATCGACTTGGTGTAACACTGAGGTGGAATATAAGGTGTTTCATGGCTGAAATAATCGGCTGTGTAATCGGGTAGAAGAATATTTTTTTTAACCATAGTTTTTGCTTGTGCTGCTGCGGCCAGTAAAACTACTAAAAAACAAATAAATGGTTTTAAATTTATCATGTAAATTTTTCTCGAAAAAAAGGGAGCTGATGCTCCCGATTTAATTAAATATCTAACATCCTTGTACGTTAAATCCTGTAGTTAAAATTCCTGCGGTCTCCCTGGTGAGTTCCCTTTCCTCGCCCATCTTTTATAGCAGAACTGCGTGACACTTTTATTACTGAGCAGCTTTCGCGGGGAAAGGACCGACATAACCTGTGTAAGCGCGATGCTCACCTGCACCTGTATTCTTATCCGAATCCGATTCATCGTAAGGATGTTGAACGACGCTGGTCAAATAAGCCCAACCATTGATGTTCGGATACCAGTAAGGAGAGGTCGTCTCGGAGCCATAAGGTGTAGTCTGGATACGCTTCATAGTGCCGTCGACCAAGTTGTATGCCCAAAGCACGTCATTCTGGTGATAGCTAGTGTCTTCACCAATAATCAGTGTGTCGTAACCGCTCATGTAAGTGACGTTATCCGGGCTGGCAATACCATCGATGTAACACTTGTTAGCTGAAGTGTTGAAAGGCGCAGGATTAGCCGTAATTGCATCTGAGCCTATGCCAGCTGCCGCTGGCTTGCCAACAACCAACGCAGATATATTCTGTGCAACAAAACTTGATCCCATAGTGGTATTGGCAGCAACTTCTAGTTGATACACGCCACCACAAAGATTGTAACCATCAAGCTTGATTTGATTTGGCCCGCCCAAGTCATAAGAATTGCTGGCACTGCCTGCTTTCTTTAAATCTTCCATACCGCGTTCTATTGAAGAAATCGCCAAGTACAACTTGTTGCGAGTCGGGTCAAAAGTAATGCCTTCTTCTTTGTTCAACTCAGTGGTTGCGCCCATATAAGCTGCGTAACGACGAGTCTCCAATCGAGAGGCCACTTTTTCCATTCCAGTTTTAATTTTCAAACATTCTTGACCATTACCACCCGCGTTGATGCTGGTATAACCGTTAGCACAAACACCTGCAGCTGGTGCAACTGCGTCAAAAATATCAGTGAACGCGACTGTCATATTGCCATCCACATAAGGTTTGATTTCAGCATCAGTTGCCACACCCAAATCAATCCATTCCAGATTGGCAGCGCCAGCACCAGTCGCACTGGTTTGAACCCATTTCATGGCATACAACTTACCGGCAGATAGATCACCCGCAGTAGTCGCGACATACATAAACAAGCCAACATTCGTACCGTCATCCGTCATATAAACCGTTTTTTGATCAGGCATTACGTAAGACAACTCAAATGCCATGCGGCCCATAGAGTAGTGTTTGGTGAGATCAACAGAAGGTGCTGCTTTGCCCACTACATTTACTTTGGCTTCGATGGTCCAGCCCAATTGATATGGGTTCCAGCGAGATTCATCTTTGTTGAAATAATCGAGAAAGGGTGCTGTGTATGCGTCAGCCATGGCATCAGCACCAGTGACTAACTTGGCAGCGTTGGGTTCATATTCTTCTGAGGCTAGATGTGCTCCCCAAGGTGTAACAGAACCCGCGCAATGAACCCAACCACCGTTGATTCCTGATTGATCCACTTGCCACATTTGTTTAACGGTCAATTCACCATTGTCTGTGTTTTGATTCAATTCCATCAAGAACATAGCGCCTGGGCGAGATTCAATTTGTGAGAGCGAAAATAAACGGTCGCCTATAGGCAACAAGGATGTAAATTCGTTTGAATCCGAAATACTTTGCTCGCCATCAGTGCCGAATAAAGGTTGCCCTTCACTATTAACTAACTGGCCGAAAGTCACATCACCAAACTTGTCGCCTGAACGCGCCAGCGTATGGTAACGAACATCCAAACTAGTTGTGGTCTCACCGATTTTCATGCTCACTGGCGACACTAAAATATCGCGTTTGGCCACATTGGTTGCTGGTGCGTCAACGCCACCAAATATTAATTGCGCAGTAGCTGGCTTGAGTATCGGTAGAGTTTTGCCGTTACATAAATTGGATTCAGAATCGACTTCAGCCTGATCCAACACACCATTTTTGTTGTCATCCAAACCGACTTGAACTGCGACACCGCCGTATTGACATGCTTCACCCGCTGCCAGTGCCTGCATATTAGTCAAGCTTGCCAAACCATTGGCGCCAGCAGCACCGGCTGTACCATCTTTACCATCATCACCACCACAACCGGCTAGCATGACACTGGTAATTAATGAACTGAGCAGTAGCTTTTTTGTAGCTAAATTAACCATAGGACTTCCTCGGTAGGTTTCGTTTATAGAAATAACGCGAGCAATCCTAGAAATCTTCTGTGACAGATTTGTCACAGTTTTGTGAAGTTTTTAGTGAGGCAGAATGCCAATGCTGACAAAAAGAGTGATCGAATCCGGCGGGATTTAAGTAAGACGAACTGAGGGAAACACACATAAAAAAATCAGGCATTTTCTGCCTGATTTTTTTATTGGTAAAAAGGAAAGCTTTTATTACATTTGAACGCAAAGTGTATAAACAGAGGTTTCATTGTAGGGATCAGCAAATGCCGCAGCTGTAGGGGCAGTATTGGCACCTGCAGCACCCAAAGTTCCACGAATGCGACCTGTATTTCCCAAACCATCATCCAGTTGCACATCCAAAGCGGCAGCCGATTTACCTGGCACCTGGCTTAAACAAACAACACGGCTAGATATCGGAGAAGTTGGGTTACCTACAGTTCCACTGGTAAAACCTATCAACCCCCCAAATGCATTGGTGGGTAATGCGGCCGCACCTGTTAGTTTAACGTCACCATTGATAAACCCTGCTGCTCTCAAATGCTGCCAAAAACCACTGGGCTCGCCATTTGGGGCAGTAAAAGTTTGCCCCAAATTGCTGGCAATCAAACCATTAGGTGCTGTTGATCCAGCAGTGACACTTGCCCAACTACCCCCTCTGGCATTTAGTGTAGCTACAGGGCCGTCATCACCTGGCAAGCGTTGATATCTATCTTGGTAAGAATAAAACGCGGCAGTAATCCCATTTATTTCATTGGCTCCACGTTTTACCTTGGAGTTTTCTATCAGCTCTGTGCCTTTTAATACTCCACCCAATAACAAACCAATAATGACCAATACGATGGCGATTTCCACCAAGGTAAAGCCCATTTGATTTTTTCTCATCGACATTTTCATACAATTACACCTATCTGTGAAATTACTGTTTAGTGATCCTGATATTTCTTTCCTATGCTTGAATTTGAGTGTAGCAACGATTTAAAAAAATGCAGGAAATTACCGTGTTTTACTTAGAGCAAAAATTAATTCAGGCTGGGATATCCATAAAACTCGATCGTCATAAGCTGTTGTAATGGTGGGCTGTGGTGGTGGATCTGAAACAAAATCGGTGGCCGATGCAGTGTTTGTTGAAACCAAATCGGGACCTTTTGTAAATAAGACAACAACCACACCTGCCGCTAAAATACTTGTAGCAGGTGTACAGGTGGTAATTGTGCAAATTTGAAAATTCGCGGCAGTATTATTTGTTAAGTTAATCTGCTTTGCATATGCCCAAGTAGAGACGGAAGTTAACCTATAAACAACAGGTTGTTGCCAGGGATCCACTAGCTCGCCACTAATAATTGAACCTCGAATACCTAAATCAACATAAGGTACAAAAATATTATCAGTTGCTGTTGGCGTCGAACAATTACCTGTTGTAACAACTTCCCGGCCATCGCTGATGAGTGATGCAGGACAGGGTAAGCGACCCTTTATCTGCACAAATCCCAATAAAGCTTCGCGAATTTCTTTTAATTGTTGTTCTGCTTCATTGCGTTTTTGCACTTCACGTTGCGTAGATAATGGCCCAAGTATTCCGCCCAGAATAAAACCCAAAATAACCAGCACTATAGCCATTTCTATTAAACTAAAACCTGACTGTTTTTGTGTAGACTGTTTAGGGCTCAATAATGATAAGTGAGTCATTGTTGTTCACTCCCAGTGTAATTAAATCAAATTTGTTATCATTCGGCAGAGTAACAACATTACCTTCAAAGAACTGATCGACATTATTAGTCGCACGATTTTGAGTGTTGGTGACTACACCTGGAGCAATAGCAATTACTTTTGCGGTCTTTATGACATTGTTACTGGCATCAACTAAATTCACACAAGACGATGCAGGAGGATTTACGGGTGTTGTTGATTTACATATTGCGTAATATAAAACGCCTTTCCAATGTTGACTCAGATAAGGATTTAATACTGGTGCACATGTTGTTCCCCAGTTATTGGGTAAAGCAATTCCTAAAGGCAAAGCACCTTCATAGGTATTAACAATACTATTACCATTTCCGGATGAGAAATCAGCTGCCCAAGGATATACATTGCAAGCAGCTTTATAAGCTATCAGCACATTTTTTGCGTCTTCCAACACTCGTTTTTCAACACTAGTCCAAAAATTAAATGTGCTCATCGCCATTAACACATCATTATGTGTGTTGTCATTTACTGCAGAATAACTATTGAGGGTAGCATCTGCATTATCACCTTCAAGAAATTGCGCAATATTCGCAGGCGTAGGTGTTGTGGGCGATTGCCCTGATAAAGATGTATTGGGAGCAATGACTATAAACGCTAATAATTCACCACCATCAATACGCAAATTCGCCAGTCGCGAAGAGTTATGTGGTGCAACAACATTGCCGGCATAATTTGCGTCTACTACGTACCATAACAATTGCCCTGCTGTGTCAAATAAAGGAGCGATATTTAACGTTTTGTAAGGTAACAAACCTATGCGACTGGTGCACACACCACCAGCGGGTGGATTTTGAATGCCATCGTTATTTGTGTCAGGACAAGGCAATGCACCGGGGGTAGCTTGAGTCATTGCATAAGCAGTTAATGCATTGCGTGCTGTTGCCATGGTTCCGGCATTGGCTTCTTGTCGTTTCGCCATTTGAGAATTTAATGATAGGCGACTTAACGCTATAGCACTCATGGTAATTAAAATAATTGCCAAAATCGCCAGTAAGGCCGCGCCATGCTGTTTTTTAATTGGGTAATACACCTTAATGTGCAGAAGATTTTCCATGACTGGACTCCTGTGATGAACCAGAAGAGGAAGTATTTGATGAGCTATTTGTTGGCGCAGACAATATAGAGTTGAATGATTTTTCAAAAGGCTTTTCAGAAGATTGACTTAACACAAAAAAATAAGATTCTTTGATTTTACCGCTCGACAATACTTGCCCGGGTTGCAAAGAAACACCATAACCAGCGATAGGGATTCGCAAATTGGATGATTTGTCTTTGCTGGAATTGAATTGTTTTAATGAGCTATATAGAGGTTGTCCGGATAACCATATTTGTGCTTTGCCATCAGCGCGTAAAATAATACCTGATACTTTTAATTCATTTTTTTTCGTTACTAGCTTATCGCTTGGTAAAGTTTCCATTGCTGATAAAGGTTCTTTATAGAGTTGGCCTTGTCTACGCAAGTCATCCAATTTTTGTCTTTCAGCATGTGATGTAAATAAACGGTCAAAATTTTCAGGTGAAGTGTCATTTGCATCACAGAACAAGGACAAAAATAATAAAAAAATAAATCCAGTATTTCTCATAGCGATAACCCTTGCGGCCATTTTGCCGAAATATCAGCCATTGAAAACCATATAATTTGACACTGCCCATTAAGCTCAATTGGCTGACCATTATTGGAATTCAAGCCGCGAGTTATATCACACTCCTGCACGCTAAACTGTCCTTTAGCTTGCCGGTGTAGTTGCGAAAAATATCGATAGAAATCACCTTCATGCAATAAATTAAAAGTAATTTGCATGGGGGTTCTTTTAATATCAATAAGATCAGAAGCCAAAAAACTTTGTTCTGGTTGAGACAATTGCGTTGGAGATAAAGCAAAATAAAATCCAGGGATTTTGATATCGTTGTATTTTTCTAATAAAACTTCTGCCCAATCCAATCTGGGGGGCTCACCGACTAACCCCTGATCCTTAAGATGCTGATACTGTTGATTATAGGTACTCAACTGCAGCACAGCATTTTCAGCTGTTTCGTTAATGGATTTTTGCTGCGCAAGAGAAGATTCAGCCAGCAATAATTGATTTTTCTCTGAAAAGAAAAGCCACAGTGAAATAAAAAAAATAGTGAGCGATAAAAACATAAAAACAAAACTAGCAGTGTAATGTTTCCAATGAATGAATTTTATTAACTCTTTCATAATTCACCTTCAGTAGCAGCTGTAAAATCCACTATCGAATGGAGATCAAATCCCATAATGATTTGATACTCACTTTCTATTTTCTCCTGATCTTGACTTTTGAGATCTTTCTTCACGCTTTTTTCATCTGCAAAGCTTCTTCCTGGGCGCACATCCACCGGCATCTTTAGTACCACAACACGGATGACCCCAGGGATTGCCTGAAGCTGGCCAATAAACCGATTCATTAGTTGATTTACACTGCGATAATCGCGTCCTTTCGTATCCAAATAACCAGACAAACTGACCAGCACTTGCATATATTCAGAGGCCGATTCTTCTAGTGGTACTTCTTCTTGAAAAGCATTTGTAGCTGTTGCTTCAGCCACACTGGCTTGCTGCGTAGTTAGTATCTGTGAGAGTTCGGAGGCGGAATATTTTTTCCAGTTCAGTGAATCCAAATGAATATCAGAAAAATATCTCTGACTAAATACAGAGCTAAGCAGAGAAAAATAAATTTCTGGGCTGTTATCTGTTTCGGTAGACAGCTTGTTTGCAAACTCTACGCTGGCCTGAATCGAAGAGGAGTCAGTTAATGGCTGCTCCAAAGGAGCAAAGTCATGAGCATAACGTTTTTGCAAGAGTTCACGGTTGGCATCAAGTAAAGCATGTTTTTGATTCAGTTCTTTGGTATTCAAAAACAATAATCCGGAAATGATTAACAGAAAGATAGATCCAATCACTGCTCCAATATGAATTGATTTTGAAATCAAATAGCGATAAAAAAATACCTTCTCCTTTTTGGTGGCATAGTGATCAGTCAATAGAGGCATTTTTGCGCAAATATACGAATAGAGTATATCGGCATGATATTGATTTTTTTCTTTTATATTAAATTGTTTGAAGATTGATTCCAGATCAACATAATGATATTTAATTTTTTCAGAATCAAAACGCTTGCTTGACAAGGAGGGAATAAAATCGCTGGGGACTATACAGTAGACGTTCAGCACATCATTAAAGCCTATAATGCGCTGATTCGTTAAAAATGTATGAATTTGCATGACCCCAGAAGTCAAGCTTTCAGGTGCTACTAATGCATTATCTGTTTCGCGATTATCGCGTTCGAATTTTGCTTGGCGTGATAACAACAATTCACCGTCTTTAAAAAAAGTTTCTCGCTGGGCGGTTAAAATAAGCCGAGATAACAGCAGCACATTTTGATTATTCTTAGTAATCAAAGGTAACAATTTTTTGCTGATTAATGGCACCGACCAAATACCGGCTAATGGACTTTCACAATGGCGAAATAAATCCAGCCAAGGTTTTAATAATCGTTGATTAGTTAAAGCAGATAATAAAATCCGGTCATCTTTACGACCTTGCTTCTCTCGGCCAATTTTTTCTATGTGAACAAAAGGTTCGTCGCGATAATGTCGATCGACCAAGCGCGTAACCAATGTTTTATGATCCGCTCCTGTTACATGAGGAATTAGCTCTCGACGAAAATCTTCCTCCACAATATCAACTAATAATTGTGAAGGAACAGGTGATGCATTTTTAAGATAAAAGCTAAAATTGGCAAAGCCTTCATCATCAGGCTCAAAAGTACAGCTGCCTAAAAGTTCATTGTGAAGCCATTCAAATACCTTCATTCGATAGCCAGAGAAATAGAATACGCGCCTGTTCATTAGCCCACCTTACTCACTGCATCCCATACCGGCCCGAGAACCGACATCATTATCCAGCCCAGTAAGGTTCCCATGACGACAGTTAAAATTGGGCTAATGGCCGGTTCAATTTTATCTATCGCTTCTTTCACTTCACGATTATAGAAATAACTTACATTCATTAATGCTTCATCAAGGTTTCCAGTACTTTCACCTATTCTTATCATTCGCACCACCAACGGTGGAAAGATTGTTAATCGAGAAAAACTTTCGCTGATACTTTTACCTTCGGCGATAGATTTACTGGCTTTATCTATGGCCTCTACCAATACCACATTTCCTACTAGCCCTTTGGAAATTTCTAATGCTCGCAAAACAGTAATCCCCGACGAATATAAGAGCGCCATATAACTAGCAAAACGTGCCAATTTAATTTTAAAATTGATTTGACCGAATATAGGAAAACCTAATTTCAGTGAATCTAATTTAAATCTGAATTCGGGATACTTTTTTGCGTTAACTTTGATTAAATAAACTAAGGCAAAGGGAAAGATAATAATTGCCCACCAATAATTTATGAAGAAATCGGATACCGCTATGAGCAATATTGTATGAAAGGGGATTTCTCCACCCATCTCTTTTACAAATGGAATAATCTTGGGCACCAGATAGATCATCAGGAATGCAGCAACGGCAAAAACTACCACCGACACTATGGCGGGATAGATAATGATTTTAACAGCCGCTGCAATTAGCTCGTCCAACCAACGTAAGGTTTCACCCATATCTTTTAAAATTTTCGGCAACTCACCTGTTTCTTCGCCAACAGCGATCAGTGAAACAAATACATTATCAAAGTCATTGGGAAATTCTGCCAGGGCAGCCGAAAAGGTTTTACCGCCTTCTATCTGCTCAACCAAGCCGGCCAATATTGCATTGAAATGGCCAGGCTCAGTACTATCACGTAAATCACGCAAACTGTCCAACAAAGGCACGCCGGATTTAGTTAGCTGTTCTAATTGAAATAGTAAATTTAGTATTTCTCGGCGCGTTAGTTTATTTTTAGACCATAAATAATGTGAAACCTTGGCTTCATTGCAGGTAATTAAATCTTGTCCTTGCACACTTAATCTGTGCTCCAATTCCAGTTCATTGGCCGCTTGAATTCGCCCTTTGAAAGGCTTGCCATTTTTATCAATTGCAGAATATTTATATTGAGGCATGGGTTATTTCAACCGACTGGTTAAATCGACTACGCGACTCAACTCTTCAATGGTGGTATCGCCTTGCAGTATTCGACGAATACCATCGTCAATCATCGGAATAAAACCGTTGGCAATCGCCTTTTTAAATAATTCGCGTGAAGTTGCGCGATTGGCAATTAATTCATCCAACTCTTCATCCAGTTTTAATATTTCAATGACTGATATTCGACCTTTAAAACCACTATGACTGCATACAGTGCAGCCGACTGCTTCATAAAGTTCAACATCTTCACTGATACCTAAAATAATTTTTTCGTAGTCTTCTGCAGGGCGCAATTTTTTGCACTGCTTACATAAAGTCCGCACCAGGCGCTGACCGATGATGCCAATAATATTGCCTGCCATAATTTCCGGTTTAATACCGATATCAGTAAGCCGGGGAATTGCGCCTAATGCGGAATTGGTGTGTAGGGTAGTGAAAACCTGATGACCGGTCATAGCGGCGCGCAAAGCCATTTCAGCAGTATCTTCATCGCGCACTTCACCGACTAAAATAATATCGGGATCTTGCCGCATTAATGATCGAATACCACTGGCGAAATCCATTTTGGCAACTTCACTCACGGAGGTTTGTCGAATTAGATCCATTGGATATTCAACAGGATCTTCGAGAGTCATTATGTTAACTTCTACCGATTTTCGATAATTCAACATTGAATAGAGCGTAGTTGTTTTACCGCTACCGGTTGGCCCTGTAACAAGAATAATACCTTCAGGACGACTCATTAATAATTTTAATAAATCAAAATTATCAGGATGCAAATTTAATTTTTCCAAAGGCACTATACCTTTGGATCTGTCGAGTACCCGCAATACAATATTTTCGCCGTGTGTTGTCGGCAAACAGGACACGCGAAAATCAACTGTGTGACCGCCGACCTTTAATGATATGCGACCATCTTGCGGTGTTCTGGTTTCTGCAATATTTAATCCCGCCATCACTTTCAAACGCACAGCAATCGCAGACCAATAATCTTTATGCAAACTGCGAATTTGTTTAAGTACACCATCAATACGATAACGCAAACGCAAAAAACCTTGCTCAGGTTCAAAGTGTAAATCCGAAGCATCGCGCTTTACCGCATCAGATAAAATTGCATCAACCAATCTAACCAGTGGCTGACTGTATTCAGAACCACTTAAGTCCATGCTTTGATAATCGACCACCCCAGTTTCAATTTCACGCAGGATGCCATCTACCGATAATTCATAACCGTAAAATTGATCTATGGCTTTACGAATTTCACCTTCGGCTGCCAGAAGCGGCACCACTTGAATATCGGAAGGCAAGCCGACACGTACTCTATCCAGCACTATGACGTCGTAAATATCCGTCATAGCTAATTGCAAAGTTCGAGTTTGCAGATCAAAACTGACAGGCAAAACTGTGTAGCGACTGGCAACTTGTTTTGCTATCAGTTTAATGGCGTCGGGATCAGGTACTGCACGCGATAAATCAATACTTTCACGACCAATAGATTCGCTGAGTACATCGCGCAGAATGGCTTCCGAAAGAAATCCGAGATCAAGTAATGCTTGCCCTAAAGGTTTTCCGGTTTTCTTTTGCTCGGTAATCGCGATAGTAATTTGATCGTTGGAAACCAAACCACGACTAACCAGTTCATCACCTAAACGTTTTTTAGGCGCATTCATGGTGTTGATCCTGTTAGTTTAACTAATCGGCTTTCAACACTGGCCGGAGAGAAATTGACATTAGGTGCTTTGACTGAAAGCGCCATTTGATAAAAACGAATGGCTTCTTTTGGTTGATTCAATCGATCCAGGCAGACAGCTAAATTGTAGGCAAGGTCAGCATTGTTTTTATCGTAATGCCAAGCTTCAAAAAACACCCCCTGCGCAGCAACCCATTGTTGTTGGTTTGCTAACAAAGTGCCTTTCAAAAACAATAAATGAACTGTGCCTGGTTTTTCCTGTAAGCGCCGATCAATGTCTGACATTAAACTTGTATTATTACCATCCGTACTCAGCGTCATAATACCTGACATTGCATATTCATCTTGCGGGTCACGCTCTAATTGCTGCTGATAATATCCTAACGCTTCTTGCGGTTTTCCTTGCCTCACCGCAACAGCAGCAGCGCCTAAAAGTGCGTCGCGATTGTAGGCATTTTGCATTAGCACATCATGATAAAGCGTTTGCGCTTGATCCCAATTTCCATGTTGGTAAGCGTTATAAGCAGCAGTCACTTGTTGCGCAATAGGATCTTGCATTTGTGGCTGTGATTGAATGTAGCTTTCTATTGGTTGGCTGGTCACCAGTGGTTTGATAGTTACCGATTTTTTTTCGGGCAATTCAACCTTTGGTTGTATTTCAGTCTCTGTTGTTTTGGATGAAGCCAATTGCTGTGGTTCTATTTCTTCCTGTACTGCAGGTGAATTATTTTTATCACTGACTGTTGGTTTATTTTTCTCAAGGTCTGTTTCATTTATAACAGCATTGACCTCTTCGGAATTTACAACTTCTGAGTTGGATTCAGAATCAGGAGCCGCCAAACCAATAGTATTATTATCGTTGCTCTGATTGATTCCCTGGGACAGATAATACGATCCGACAGATGAAATATCACTGTTACTATCCATTAGAAAATAGTAATAGCCGCCCAAGATGCCAATGCCTGTTATAACCAAAATGCCCATTAGACTGAGGCTGCGAATTTTTTTTGATTTGGCCTGTTTGTTATTTTTTTCGAGCAACGCAGTCAATGCCGCCTTACCGGATTCCGGTGTAAAACTCGCCGCTTGGTGCGAGGCGACTGCAACTACTTTTTCTTCAACTTTAGGAACTGCATTTATTACAGCTTCTGCCGCATCATTCTGGTCAGGAAATATTGTCGGCGGCGGATCATTTGCATCAACTAGAAATTCAACTTCTTCTATATTGAATTCCAGTTCCAGTTCAGGTTTTTCTTCTGAATCAGGTTCTTTTTTGCTTTCATGATCATGGCTTTCATCGGAGACTTTTTCCGCAACCGAATCGTCTTTTGATTCAGCTTGCAATTCAACTTTCGCTTCTACTTTACGCTCGTCGGCTTCGGATGCAGCTTCTTTTACGATAGGCATTTTAGAAACTTGCGGGGCCTCGGAATATTTTTCTTTTTTTTGTTTTTCCAATGCTGCCTTTTTCAGTGACTCGAGCAAGAGACTCATCACTTACTCCTTTTTGCTATTTTTGTTATCAGGCAGATATTGTTTATAATCCTTTAAATCGCCTGACAAGCTGGCATGTTTGACAACAATGGGCTTAATGAAAATTACTAATTCTGTTTTGGTGGTATTGTCATCGTCATAACGAAACAGCGAACCTAGCATTGGAATTTTCGATAACACAGGAATTCCACGCTTGGTGTTGCTCACTTCATCCTGCATTAACCCACCAATAATGGCCACATCTCCACTGTTTATTTTTAAAACCGATTCGACTTCGCGTACTTGAATAACCGGAATTTCACTGATGACATCTACTTGAGCCAATGCCGGATTCGGATCACGCATTTGTCGAATAACACGCGAAATTGTTGGCCGAACATTTAAAGTAACGGAATCCTTATCATTAATATAAGGAGTAACACTCATCACAAAACCAACAGGTACTGTGTTAATTTTTGTTATGTAGGTTACTGTTCGAAATGCACCTACAGTTGCGCTAGACGAATCAATATTTACATCAATCGTAAAATAAACGAGATTATCAACTACTTTCAATAAAGCTGTTTGATTGTTCAATGCCATAATTTTTGGGCTGGACATAATGCGCACATCACCAAACGTTTGCAGCGCTTGTAACGTAGTTTGTAATTGATCGCCGCCGCCAATATCTGTACTAGCGCTGAGCGTAAATGCTGGTGGAGTATTTAATGCCAGATCGTTGACTGCATTGGCTGCATTAAAAATAATGTTATGTCCGCTAGTCGCATCGCGCACCACCGACCAATTAATTCCCGCTTGATATCGATCGCTTAATTTGACTTCGGCAATAGTGGCTTCAATTAATACTTGACGCTGTGAACTTTGTTGGACCTCATCCAGAAAATGTTGGACTTCAAGGTGTTGCTTTTTAGTTGCTCTAACACCCAAGATGCCACTTTCTCGATTCATTACTATATTAGTGTTCTCAGTTTGCTCTGCTGCGCCTCCGCCAATAATATTGCCGATATTTTTTTGCAAGGTAGCCCAGAAATTGTTCTCCGATAAATTTTTCACCTGAGTGGATGAGTTGTTATCTCCGCTACCACCTGCAGACGCGCCTTCTGCACTTGCGCCCTGCCCGGTAGAACTGATTTGTGTTGATACACTGACACCGCCGTCACTGATGCGCGACATATTTAGATAATCAATTTTATAGTTGTACATGTATGGCGTATCTTTACGGACAGTCAATACATTATTGGTGATGCTGTAATCCAAATTACTGCTATTGGCAATGCGATCCAAAATGGCGGGGAAAGGCTGATTAATCGCATTAATCGTCACTACGCCGTCCACGTCATCTGCTATGTCCAAATTTAAATTTGTATCGCGCGCCAACGAAAATAATAATTCACGTACCGATACATCACTCACTACCAAGGTGTGTAATTCTTCTTTAACAGATGACGTAGCAGGTGGTGGTAGCACTGGTGCAGCTTTAGCAATTGGCGGAATATCCGGCGTATCATTTTGTGTTTCAGCAATATGACCTTGAGATGGTTTTGGCTCCATTCGGAGATTGTCACAAGCCGTTATATAAAAGAGGCAAACCAACATTAAACTAAAATATTTCACTGCATTAGCCCCTTAATACCCAATAGCAAACGGTGATATAAAAATTGAACCCAATTCATTGAAGATGACATAGGCTTAAATTGACTGTCCTGCGCTACATATCGAACATCTTTAACATTGATATCGTGACTGTCTTTTGTAAAAGCCACTAATAATGTTTTATCAGCAAGAATATTGATGCGGCGAATTAGCCCTTGCGAGTAATAGCCAATAGCCGCAGCAACTTTTTTAGAAAAAAGATCTGGCCCGGCATAACCCACCGAACGCAAGCGAAAATTTAAATAGGCTTGAATGTCTGGCAATTCCAATGGTGTTAAATACAAACTGTGAGTGATGCGCTCACGCAATTGTCGAATACTGGGATTCGCTAATTTTTCATCCAATTCTGGCTGACCAAATAGCACCAGCTGCAATAATTTATAATCGCCAGTTTCCAAATTGGTCAGCAAACGAATTTCTTCCAATGTTTCCAGCGGCATGGATTGCGCTTCTTCCACTAGCACAACCACTTGACGATTTTCGCGATGCTTTTCTAACAATGCTTCGTGCAGCATTTGCATAACGGTTAGTTTATTGCTGTTGCTGTCAACCTTGAGCCCCATTTCCTGGGCAATTGCATGCAGAGTATGTTCAGGCGAAAGGCTAGGGTGCGCTAAATAAACCCAATCAATTTTCCCATTGAGTGTTAATGGCAACATACGGCACAACATAGTTTTACCACTGCCGACTTCGCCCACAACTTTGGTGATGCCTTCCCCTTGCGATATGGCGTAACACAAAGCATTGAGCAAAGCGCCGCGATCGGCACCACCAAAAAAGGCCGTGGTATCGGGAGTGATACGAAAGGGCGGTTTATGTAACCCGAAAAACTCCAAGTACATAGTTAAAAATCTCTTATTTGCGCAATTACCTAGGCTTGGCTGGATGTTCATCAGAGCTTACGGACCGATGATATTCAGTTCTCGTTAGTCTATTTACATCTAAATCACTTGGAGTATAGCTAAGGAAGGAATATTGACCACTCGGGAGGGATTTTTAAATTTACAGATTTTTGAAGGAGGGTGTGAGTTAAAATTAGCCAGCCTGATGTGCTATACAACAGGCTGGTATTTTTTGTTAAAACTCTTTTTTTGCGTTCTCGGCTTTCTTGGCTTTTTTCATTTCCTGCTTTTCCTTGGCAGTTTTTGCGGGTGCTTTTTTAGTTTCTTTTTTACTGTCTTGTGCTTTGCTCATGATAATTCTCACAGGTTAAGTAAGGGTCTAGCCAACTCAAACTACATGGCCAAGAAAATAATAGATAGCAAAAATTGTTTTTGCACTCTATTTTGCTTGGCAAGCTAATTCTTTTTCAGATTTCAGCTTAAACACTTTGCGCAACACCATAGTTGCCGGACAAAAGCCGGTGAAGGACTGCTGGAATAAATTGGCTCCTATAAAAACCGTAAACCAGACAAAGCCCGGGTGCACCCAATAAGTCAGCGCCACACTGAGTAAAATCATAAAACCGGCAAAAGCCGTTAACGCACGTTCTGATGACATATAAACCTCTCGTTAGTTAGATAACCAGTTAGACCAATGCAACGGAAAATACCGCTAGGGCTTTTGGTAGTGATAAGCGTAATAAACCACCGGAATTACCACCAAAGTTAAGACAGTTGACACCATTAAACCAAAGATCAGCGATACAGCTAAACCACCAAAAATCGGGTCATCAATAATAAAAAATCCGCCCATCATGGCTGCCAAAGCAGTGAGTGCAATCGGTAGCGCACGCACGGCAGCTGCATTGATGGTAGCGGCTTCCAATGATTTTCCGCTGCGGACTTCTTGCTGAATAAAATCCACCAACAAAATGGAATTGCGCACGATAATACCGGCGAGCGCGATCATGCCGATCATGCTCGGCGCTGTGAATTGCTGCCCGAGCAAGGCATGGCCGGGCATTATGCCGATGATGGTTAGCGGTATAGGCGCCATGATAATCAGCGGGACAGAGTAGCTGCGAAACATGCCGACTACCAATAAATAGATCATCACCAAACCAACTGAGTAGGCGATACCCATATCGCGAAAAGTATCCAGCGTGACTTGCAATTCGCCGTCCCATTTCAAACTCCACTGATAGGGATTTTCCGGTTGGGAATTTAAAAATTGTTGAATAGGTTTGCCTTCAATGGGGGTTTCGTTTAAGTGATTGTAGATGGCAGCCAAACCATAAAGAGGGCTATCCGTTTCACCCGCCACATCGCCCAGTACATAGACCACAGGCAATAAATCTTTATGGTGAATGGCTTGATTGCGCTGGCCCCTGATCACTTGAGTGACTTCTGATATCGCCACTAAAGAGCCGTCCTGAGCGCGTACTTTCAAATTGCGCAGGCTTTCCAAACTGTCTTTTTCGCCGGAGGGAAATTCCAATCTAACCGGGATAGCGACCTTGGCATTTTCACGGTGAAGATAAGATGCATCTTCTCCTTTAAGTGCAGCACTAATGGCCGTCGCGATACTGGCTTGATCGACACCCAAGCGAGCTGCGCGAGCATGATCAACAATGATCTGCCATTGAATTTGCGGGGCATCAATAGTGTTATCTACATCCACCACATCGGCAGTTGCGACAAAGGCGGCATGGACTTTTTCAGCAACTTTAAGTTGGCGGGCGTAATCCAATCCATAAACTTCAGCAACCAAAGGCGAGAGCACTGGCGGGCCGGGCGGCACTTCAACGACTTTGACATTGGCGTTAAAGCTTTTGGCTGTGGGCGTAAGTAATTCGCGTGCGGCCAAGGCAATTTCGTGGCTTTTACGATGGCGATTATGTTTGTCCACCAAGTTGACTTGGATATCGCCCATAAAAGGTTCGCGACGCAGATAATACTGGCGTACCAAGCCATTGAAATTGATTGGCGCGGCGGTCCCTGCGTAAAGCTGGTAATCGATCACCTCAGGGATTTTATCCACTTGATTTGCCAATGCCTGCAAGACTTGATTGGTGGTTTCCAGCGGCGTACCTTCGGGCATATCAACGATAATCTGGAACTCACTTTTGTTGTCAAACGGCAGCATTTTTAACATCACGCCTTGTCCAACCACCAAGCCTATTGAGAGTGCAATCAAGCTCAATATTCCGCCCAACAAAAACAATCTGGCCTTTTTACCCTGCTCTTTGCGCAAAAGCGGTGTCATGATTTTCGTGAAAAATGGCAAGAACTTGCTCTCTTTTTCGGTGTTATTGCCAGCTTCATCGCCATAACTAGCATGCTCTATGTTGGCAAACAGCTTGCGGTAAAGCCAAGGGGTAAACATAAAGGCAACCGCTAATGAAATTAGCATGCCGCTGGAGGCATTGATGGGTATAGGCAACATATAAGGCCCCATCAAGCCGCTGACAAAGGCCATAGGCAAGAGTGCGGCTATCACAGTAAAGGTAGCCAAAATTGTCGGGCCGCCGACTTCATCTACCGCTAATGGAATGGCTTGATCCAGTGGCAACTTGCCCTGGCTCATATGGCGATGGATGTTTTCTACTACCACTATCGCATCGTCCACCAATATCCCTATCGAGAAAATCAGCGCAAATAGCGACACCCGATTCAGCGTAAAGCCCCAAGCCCAAGAGGCAAAAAGGGTGATGGCGAGAGTAACGATTACGGCTGCACCCACCACCAAAGATTCGCGTTTACCCAGCGCCAGCAATACCAACACAATCACTGACAGAGTGGCGAATATCAGCTTTTTGATCAGAGTTTGGGCCTTGTCTTCTGCTGTAGCGCCATAATTGCGGGTGATGGTCATCTCAATCGCATCGGGGAAATCCACGCCACGCATTTGCTGCAAACGCTTGATAGTGTTGGCCGCCACATCTACCGCATTTTCACCGGCTTTTTTGGCGATGCTCAGAGTGACCGCCGGGAAATGTCCTTGCGCATTGCCGTGAGTGACATATTGATTGGGGCTGTCTGCACCGAGACTTACACTGGCGACATCGCGCAAAAACACTGGTGCCTTGTCGTACACACCAACCACCAGATCCGCAATTTCTTCCGGGTTTACTAAAAAATCGCCCGCCTGCACCAACATTTCACGGTTGTTATTGATGATGGAACCCGCAGCAATTGAATGATTGGCACTACCGAGTGCCTGGCGTAAATCATCCAGACTCAGGTTGTAAGCGGACAGACGTTGCGGATCGAACAGGACTTTTACAACTTTATCCGAACCGCCAATGATATTGATTTCGCGGGTGCCCGCGACTCGCTGCAAGTCAGTTTGCAGACGCCGCGCAACACTGAGTAGATCGCTATTGGTAGCACCGCTTTTACTCCAAAGGGTTGCACTGACAATGGGGACGTCATCAATACCTTTAGGTTTGATCAAGGGCTTACCTATCCCGGCATTGGCTGGCACCCAATCACTTTTTGCGTAGAAGGCATTATACAAACGAAGAATGGCGTCAGTTCGGGATTCGCCTACTTTAAAGCGAACCGTCAGTGCCGCCATGCCGGGTGACGAGACAGAATAGATATGCTCCACCCCCAGAACTTCTGAAACCAAATGCTCAGCAGGATTAGTCACCAGTGACTCAACCTCGGCAGGTGTCGCCCCGGGAAAAGGAATAAACACATTGGCAAAGGTAACGTTGATCTGCGGTTCTTCTTCGCGTGGCGTCACTATGACGGCAAAAATACCCAGCAATAATCCTGTCAGCGCCAGCAGCGGTGTAATTTCGGTTTTTAAAAACGCTCGGGCAATTCGGCCGGAAATTCCCAATTTTTGAGTCTCTTGTTCTGCGCTTTCTTTTTCAGTGCTCACGACTTACTCCTTAGCCGCTTTATAGGCATTAGCGGCAGCTATAGGATCAACCACAATCTGTTCACCGGCACTTAAACCCGCCAAAATCGGGTAGCGATTATCAGCTGTTTTACTGCCTAAATTGACCATACGCAGTTCAAGCTGGTTATCTGCAAGAACATAAACCGCTGTGACTTCGCCACGCTTGGCAACACTGGACGCGGGCACTAACAAGCGTTCGGTTTCACCAGTGACAAAGGCAATTTTAATCAAGGTGCCAGGAAATAAGTTGTGATCGCCATTGGGTAAATTCACGAGAACCTTAAAGCTGTGGGATTGCAGATCAGCACTGGGCGGAATACGGATATCACGGGTTTCGAGAAGAGCTCCATCAGCCAGGACTATTCTGGCTTGCTTGAATTGTCGAACCGGACCTATATGTTCTTGGGGGATATCCACTTGCGCACGCAAACTCTCCAACGATAAGCCAGTCATTAAAGGCGTACCTGGCGCAACGGTTTCGCCGATTTTAATCATACGATTGACGACGATGCCAGCATAAGGCGCGTAAATTCGAGTGTGCGCCAACCCTTCTTTCGCCTCACTGAGCGCTGCAGCTGAGATTTTAAAGGCAGATTCGACTTTATCGAAATCCGCTTTGGCAATGAGCTGTTTGGCGAGCATATCTTTCATGCGCTCATATTGAGCCTTACTTTCGTTGAATTTGGCCTGAGCACTGGCAACTCGCGCTTGCTGTTCGGTATCAGTAAAACGCACAATCAACTCGCCTTTTTTCACGAAATCGCCGACATCTACCGGCATCTCTATAACGCGCCCGGATGTTTGTGCAGACACAGTTGCCTGGTTAATTGCTTCAATCATTCCATCGAATTTGAGCTCTGTGGCAACTTTCGCGAGTGAAAGAGTGATAGTCTCGAGCTTGGGCAATGCAATTGCCCCGGATGGTTCATCTGATTTTTCCGAGCAAGCACTCAAAGCAGCAATCAAACTCACGCCCAATACACCCGCCACTACTAATCTAAAAAATAATTTGAGCTTCATGGATCTGAGTCCTTGGTAAAAAGTGGATTATGCAACAATATATTAGATTTTTCTTAAATAGCAATTATTAAATTAGATAAATATATATTAGACATTTTTAAATTAGATGATTATGATTCATCTCAGGGTTCCGGCCTTTCCTGCTACCCACTCGCTGTTCAGTGGCGACTTAACTGAAATCTTAACCAGAGGTTTGATATGGCACATATAGTAATCATTGGCGCTGGCTTGGGCGGTATGGCTGGCGCCTACGAAATGAAAAAAGCGGTTGGTGAAAAGCATCAGGTTACGGTGATTAATGAACGCGACAGATTTCAATTTATCCCCTCCAATCCCTGGCTTGCTGTTGGCTGGCGAGAATCCAAAGATATCAGCTTTGAAATAAAACCTTATCTCGCTAAAAAAGACATTGGCTTTATAGCACAACGAGTCGAGCAAATTGATCCTAATTCCAAACAACTGACCTTGGCGAATGCTGAGACAGTTGATTACGACTATTTAGTCATTGCGACTGGTCCAAGATTAGCCTTTGAAGAAGTGACAGGTTCTGGTCCAAATGGATTTACTCAATCGGTGTGCTCACTGGATCATGCCGAAAAAGCGCATCAGGATTTTCTAAAATTGGTAAAAAATCCCGGCCCTGTGATTATTGGTGCTATGCCGGGTGCAAGTTGTTTTGGCCCTGCTTATGAGTATGCATTTATTCTTGATACCGCCCTTCGCCGCGCCAACATTCGCCACAAAGTTCCCATGCTTTATGTCACCAGTGAACCTTACATTGGGCATTTGGGATTAGCCGGCGTTGGCGATTCAAAAAGCATGATGGAATCCGAGTTGCGCAAACGCCATATTCAGTGGATTACCAATGCTAAAACCACACGAGTGGAACAAGGCAAAATGTTTGTCGACGAACTGGACATGCAAAGTAATTTGGTTAAACAACATGAATTACCTTTTGTACACGCCATGATGCTGCCTTCATTTAAAGGTGTTGATGCCGTTGCAAAAGTAGAAGGGCTTTGTAATCCACGCGGTTTTGTTTTAATTGATAAGCATCAGCGCAGCACAAAATATCCAGAGATTTTTTCAGCCGGTGTTTGTGTCGCTATCCCGCCTGTTGAAGTTACACCTGTTCCTACTGGTGCGCCTAAAACCGGCTATATGATTGAATCCATGATGACAGCCTTAGTGCATAACATAGCTGCAGAATTAAATGGCAAACCGGCAGAATTTGAAGGTAGCTGGAGCGCATTCTGTCTCGCGGATATGGGTGATACAGGTGCAGCGTTTATTGCAGCCCCTCAATTACCGCCACGCAATATCATGTGGTACAAACAAGGCAAGTGGGTACATTACGGCAAGATTGCATTTGAAAAATATTTTCTGACAAAAATGAAATTGGGCGCATCCGAACCTTTCTTTGAACGGATCATGTTAAAAGCCATCGGCTTAAAGCGTTTGGATAAAGACCAGCATAAATAGCTAAAAAATTAACTAAATTGTGTTGTAGTTGATGGAAATCAATATAGCTGAAAATTACCCATTGTAATCTGTTGCAGACAAGTGATTGGATTTTTATCTGACACTTGGAAACAGCTTAAGCGAATTTGATGTGCTGCAAAAAGTACAATCGAGGTACGACAAGATGCTCAACACAATTCGTTCAATGTTTCCAGATGGTTCCATATTCCGCAGACCTTTGGTTTTTGAAATTGCATTGATACTGGTTATTAAAATCCTGTTGCTAACTGCCTTGTGGCAGTTAGCCTTCAAACCCTTAAAACCCGCAACTCCACCTGATATGAAATATCAATTGGGATTACCCAATACTCTACCCAATGAGGCTAAACATGACTGATTTTGCTGTGGACTTATCGCGTCTGCAATTTGCAATTACGGCAATGTACCATTTTATTTTTGTGCCACTCACGCTCGGCTTGAGTTTTATGCTAGCGATTATGGAATCGGTTTATGTGATGACAGGTAAAACTATTTACCGTGACATGACAAAATTTTGGGGAAAATTATTTGGAATTAATTTCGCCTTGGGCGTCACTACCGGTTTGACCATGGAATTTCAATTTGGCACTAACTGGTCCTATTACTCGCATTATGTTGGCGATGTGTTTGGAGCACCTTTGGCAATTGAGGGTCTGATGGCATTTTTTCTTGAATCGACATTTGTCGGTCTATTCTTTTTTGGTTGGGATCGCCTCAGCAAAGTCAAACATTTAATGGTGACCTGGTTAGTGGCACTGGGCAGTAATTTATCCGCACTTTGGATTTTAATTGCCAATGGCTGGATGCAAAATCCCGTCGGGGCAGAGTTCAATTATGAAACCATGCGTATGGAAGTTACCAATTTTGCCGAAGTTATTTTTAATCCTGTTGCGCAGGTTAAATTTGTCCACACAGTATCAGCCGGTTACGTCACTGGTGCCATGTTTGTGTTAGCAATCTCGTCTTATTATTTATTAAAAAAACAGGATGTAGGTTTTGCAAAACGCTCTTTTGCTATTGCATCCGCTTTTGGTTTGGCATCTGTTCTTTCGGTCATTATTCTGGGCGATGAAAGTGGTTATGAATTGGGTGATGTCCAAAAAATGAAATTGGCTGTAATTGAATCCGAATGGGAAACACAACCTGCGCCCGCAGCATTTACTTTATTTGGCTTTCCTGATCAGGAAAAAGAAGAAACAGCAGCAGCAGTAAAAATTCCTTACGCATTGGGGGTAATTGCTACACGCTCTATTTCAAAAACAGTTCCCGGAATTAAAGAATTGCGCGAACACAATCGCCATAGAGTGATTAACGGTGTTAAAGCTTATGCATTGCTAAGCCAATTAAAAAATGGCGCTGATACAGCGGAAAATCGTGCAGCATTTGATTTAGTGAAAAAAGATTTAGGTTATGGTTTATTAGTAAAACGTTTTGCGCCTAATGTGATTGATGCAACACCTGAACAAATTGAACAAGCGGTCCAAAGCAGCGTGCCAAGAGTGGCCCCTATGTTTTGGACATTTCGCATAATGGTTGCTTGTGGATTTACTATGTTATTTGTTTTTGCTTTTGCATTCTGGCTTAGCGCAAAACATTCAATAGAAAAACCCCGCTGGTTTTTGCGTTTGGCTTTATTGAGTTTGCCTTTGCCTTGGATTGCCTGTGAAACCGGTTGGTTTGTAGCCGAATATGGTCGGCAGCCTTGGGCGATTGGTGAGATATTACCAACGCATTTGGCTGCATCCAGTTTGACTCCAGCGCAGGTTTGGACGTCTTTAATCGGCATTATTATTTTTTACACAGTGTTATTAATTATTGAAATGTATTTAATGATTCGCTTTTCAAAGCAAGGACCGAGCTCTTTACACACAGGAAAATATGATCTTGAACAAAAAACTTCAGAGGGGAATGCATGATGGACTACGAAACATTACGCATTATTTGGTGGGGATTGATTGGTGTTTTGCTGATAGGATTTGCGCTGACAGATGGCTTTGATTTAGGTGTGGGTGCGCTGCTGACCTTGGTTGGCCGTACGGATAACGAGCGACGGATTATGATCAATACCATAGGCCCACATTGGGACGGCAATCAGGTGTGGTTTATTACTGCAGGCGGTGCGCTCTTTGCAGCTTGGCCATTAGTTTATGCCGCTTCTTTTTCCGGATTTTATTTTGCATTGTTAATTACACTTGCTGCACTTTGGATGCGCCCTGTCGGTTTTGACTATCGAAGCAAAATGCAAAGTGCGCGCTGGCGAACGTCTTGGGACTGGGCGCTATTTGTGAGCGGAATTGTGCCTGCATTAATTTTTGGCGTTGCCTTCGGTAATTTATTTTTGGGCGTACCATTTGAATATGATCCCATGCTTAGACCTAGTTACGGTGGTGGATTAATGGGTTTGTTACGACCTTTTGCTTTGTTAGCAGGTATCGTCAGCGTCTGTATGTTGTTATTACATGGGGCGACCTGGCTGCAATTAAAAACCGATGGTTTTATTCGTCAACGTTCACTCAAATTAGGTGTGATTTTAGGTATTACAACTTCTGTACTTTTTGGTTTGGCTGGTGTGTGGGTGGGATATCTGGATGGCTATCAAATTACCAGCGTGATAAACACCAATGGTCCATCAAATCCACTTTTAAAAACGGTGACCTTTGTCAGTGGCGGATGGCTTGCTAACTATTCAATTTATTCATGGATGTTAATCGCACCGGCATTGGGATTATTAAGTCCTTTAGCCTGTGCGTATTTCAGCGTAAAAGGTAAGTCAGGTTGGGCATTTGTTGCATCCAGCGGTACCATCATCGGCATTATTTGCACCGCAGGATTTTCGCTCTTTCCATTTCTGATGCCAAGCAATTCGCAAATTAATTCATCACTGACGGTTTGGGATGCAACATCGAGCGAAACCACTTTAATGATTATGTTTGTCGTTGCTTGTATATTTGTCCCGATTATTCTCGGTTACACCATTTGGGGTTATTGGGTTATGCGTGGCAAAGTAACGCAACAACATCTTGACGCTGACAATCATTCACTTTATTAATCGGGTAAATATTATGTGGTATTTCACGTGGATTTTAGGCGTACTTTTGGCCTGCTCTTTTGGAATTATTAATGCTATGTGGCTTGAGAATAATATGGATGATCAGGATGGCGATTAGCGATCAAGAGAAATACACAGACGAGCAACTAACCAGAAGAGATTCGTTCGGTTGGTTGCGTGTCTTGATATTTTCTTTGTCGTTTGCTGTGATGATTCTTGTCACAGCTTGGCCACATTTTTTGGGTAAAACCACCGCTGAAGTAAACCACACAGCATCCATGTTGTTGATGCTTGGCATGAGCAGTGGTTTTATTTATGGAATTAATTTCACTCCGCAATTTTGGCTCTGGCGATATTTATTTTCGGCACCTGCTGCATTGATTCTGATGTTTCTTGGAATAATTCTAAACTAGCTAATTCTACGCATTGGTGTTTCATCATCTTTGCCGCAAGCACGATTCGCTGGTACTGCTATATCCATCATCTTGGGATTGGCTAATTTCAAATTGTTCATCAATTCAACATAAGCATTTATATCGGTTAGCAGTTAATAGATCAAAAGGGCACAGCAAAGACAGATCCGCCCGCCCCGGTTAAACCCTAAAACAATCCAATCAATAGGCCTATAACGAGCAGCACTTATTTATTCCAGGGTGCTTTGGCAATCAACATACCCATCAAGCAGATATCAGTAATTCCCGCAAATACCAGACCGGCTCCAACAAAGGCTGATAGCCCATAAAAAGCAGGGCTAACCCAAGCTCCCAAAGCAACACCTATTACCACCAACAAGCCAGCAGCAATACGAATTTGACGCTCTAATGGGATCACCTTGCGGCCGTTTTCTTTCAGCGGGATATCCGATTGTTTTATCGCGTTCATGCCGCCTTCAATGATGCAAAGTTCGGCATCTATCTTGCCTTTAAGTGCATCCGCAGCCATCTCAGCACGGCGACCAGCCTGACAAAGCAGATAAACATACGATCCATTTTTACCACTTTTGACTATTTCGGCTTGTAGCAATTCGGGAGTCAAATTGTGCAGAGGAATGTGCAAACAATCGGGTAAGCCAGACGCTTTAACTTCTGCATCGGTTCGTACGTCCAAAATGCAGGTATTAGCAGTTCGCTGGTTGATTAAATCAATTGGGTGAATTCGTTTATGACTCATATGTATCACTCTTGTTTGAATCGAATTCCTGAATTAGCTTACGGCGTTGGGCAATAGATGGATTGTAAGACCCCAATCACTCGAGTGGCTTCATCACCTTGTAAACGGTAATAAACCGTTTGAGATTCTTTACGGGTGGTGACTACACCTGCTTCACGCAAGCTACCCAGGTGTTGTGACAGTGCAGATTGACTCAAAGGAACCTTGCTATTCAGTTCGCCAACAGACAGTTCACCGCCCATCAAGGAACACAAAATCATCAGCCGGTTTTCATTTGCCAAGGCTTTCAGCAGGTTAGCTGCCTCTTGAGCATGCATTTGCATCTCCGTTAAAGAATCAAGGTTGACTTGGGGTTTACTCATCTCACAATCTCCAAATGTTGTGAGTTCATTATATTAGTACAACCTAAAATAACAACTATTAAATTAGAAATTTCTAATTTAATCTTGGGTAGGGCGAGATTCAGGTTGTAGTTACAAATGTAGGATGTTATGGAATTGAAGTCATAACGGAGCCCCCGCTGACCTAACCAAACCGCGACTTCAACGCAATCAGCAAACCCGATGCGGCGACAATGCTCATACCTAAAATACTCAAACCATGAGGAGTGTTGTCGAAAAGAAACCAACCCAGCAACCCAGCCCAGACAAGTTGAATGTAGGTAACGGGAGCGAGTAAGGAGGCGGGAGCATGACGATAGGCCATGGTGAAAAAATAGTGGCCAAGTCCACCGGCGGCACCCATAAATACAAACAGGCTGAGCTCAAGATATGTGGGATGGCGATTTTCCCAAAACCAGGGAAAGGCAATGCCAAAAAAGATAGAGCCGACTATGGCACTGTAGAAAAGCAGAGTGATGGATTTTTCTGTACTGGCAAGCATGCGGGATAAGAGCTGATAAATCGCACCACAAGTGGCCGCCATAAACGCAAAAAGAATTCCCAAACCATCCAGATTACCACCTGGGCGAGCAACCAATAACACGCCAATAAATCCCATAATTACTGCAATCCAACCCAGAATGCCTACACGTTCACCCAATAATGTGCCGGCCAATAAAACGACGAGTATGGGCGCAGAAAAGTTAATGGCGATGGTTTCAGCCAATGGCATTCGTTTTAGCGCCAAGCCAATGAATAAGGAGGCCAAGACCAGTGTCAACGCTCGTAATATGACTAATCCTTTACGTTGACTTCCAAATAATTGTTGGTTTGATTGTTTGGGCATCAAAATTGCTGCCATTAACACCAAATGAACAAAGTAACGCATAGCTGCAATGACGGGTACTTGATAATAGGCTGTGAGATATTTGGTGGTCGCATCCAGACAGGCAAACAACAAGGAACCTGATGCGATCAGCAGGAAACCTTTCAGCGGGTGATGGGAAATCATGTTAAATCCAAAAAGACAATAAGTCGTAAGATAGGGAGTCTGACAAGAAATCGGGAAAATATCAAAATATTGCCATTACACTTCTGTTATAAGAGCGAGAGCATTAACCTAATACTTATTGAGGACATCTATGACCGACCTTTTTGATCCCATTCAGCTAGGTGATTTACAACTTTCCAGTCGCATTATCATGTCACCACTCACTCGCTGCCGTGCAAGCGAAGGTCGTGTGCCCAATGAGCTAATGGCGGAATATTATCGTCAGCGTTCAGGCGCAGGATTAATTATCAGCGAAGCCACCTCCGTTGATCCTATGGGCGTGGGCTATCCCGATACACCAGGCATTTGGTCAGACGAACAAGTTGAAGGCTGGAAAAAAATTACTGCTGCAGTGCATCAAGCGGGTGGAAGAATGCTGTTGCAACTTTGGCATGTGGGCCGAATTTCAGATCCAATTTATTTGAATGGAAAGTTGCCTGTTTCTGCCAGTGCAATTCAACCAAAAGGTCATGTGAGTTTGGTGCGCCCGCAAAAAGATTATGTACAGCCACGCGCATTGGAAACGAATGAAATTCCCATGATCATCGAAGCTTTTCGCCAAGGCGCAGAAAATGCCAAAAAAGCGGGATTTGATGGTGTCGAAATTCACAGCGCCAACGGTTATTTACTCGATCAGTTTTTGCAGTCCAAAACCAATCAACGAACCGACATTTACGGTGGCAGCTTGGAAAACCGCGCGCGTCTGATATTGGAAATTACCGATGCCGTAATTAGCGTATGGGGCGCAAGCCGCGTCGGTATGCATTTAGCCCCTCGATGCGATTCACATGACATGGGCGATGATAATCCACTGCAAACTTTTACCTATCTCGCATCGGAGTTGGGCAAGCGCAAACTTGCCTTTATTTGTACACGCGAATTTCTCGACGACACCTCATTGATGCCTGCGATTAAAAGAGCATTTGGTGGCCCTCTAATCGCCAATGAAAAATTTGAATTCAATTCAGCGCAGCTTGCAGTGCAAAACGGAGTTGCCGATGCTGTTGCTTTCGGAAGATTATTTATCGCTAATCCTGACTTGGTTGCACGTTTCAAAAAAAATGCGCCACTCAATGAATGGGTTTCCACCAGTTTTTATGCGCCTGGCGCGCAAGGATACACGGATTATCCAACGTTAAGTTAGTTGGCAAGAGTTTTCGTTTGCTATAGTTAGGCATGCTTTTCGTCGTCGGATAGGGTCCATGGTCGAAACACTACCATTATTACTGCGTCACCCTAAAATACTGTCATTGATAGTGTTAGTGGTTTCTATCGTCCTTTCGGCGTTGGTCATTAATAAAATCGAATTAAATCAAGCTAAAGCCAAACGCGCTGACGTTGAAAATATTGCAACTAATCATGCTTTTTTAATTCGCGAAAGTTTGGATCAAGTATTGACACTTAACTATGCTTTGGCTGCAACGATTCGTTTACAGCAGGGGTCGACTGAACGATTTGATGATACTGCACGAGAACTACTACCCTATTTCGATAGCGTTTCACATGTCAGTTTATCTCCCAAAGGTATTATTACTCAGGTATATCCGCTCAAAGGCAACGAAAAATCTATTGGTTTTAATCAATTAACAGATTCCAAACAAAACAAAGACGCCATTCGTGCACGTGACAGCGGCAAGCTGACATTGGCAGTACCCGTTAATTTAATACAAGGGGGCGTCGGTGCAATTGCGCGATTACCGGTCTTTTTAGACGAAAAATCTGACAATGATTTCTGGGGTTTTACCAACGTTATTATTCGAATGAATCGGATACTGGATAAAGCAAATTTTCATCAGCTGAACGATATGTCCTATCAATTGTGGCGAAATAATTCGGAGTCTGGCCCTCAGGAAATTATCAGTGGTAACGTTTCAGAACTTTTGATTAATCCTGTAATTGAAACTTTTACGGTACCTGATGGTAAATGGACTATTAGTATGGCACCCAAAAAAGGCTGGATTGATTATTGGCAGGTAACTATTGAACTTCTGATCGCATTATTGATAAGTATTTTATTAGCCTACCAAACATTTTTAATGCTGCAACTTCAGCAAAGAAAAATTACCTTACAAGAAACCGTAGCCGAACAAACGCGCGAAATGAAAAATGCGCGCGCACAATTACAAGCCACACTTGATGCAATTCCGGATTTACTATTTGATCTTGACCTTGAAGGTGTCATTCACAATTTTCACACCAATCAACCAAAATTATTGACTGTCTCACCCGAAGAGTTTTTAGGTAAAAATTTCCGTCTATTTTTACCCGAGCACGCCGCAGAAATTGTGGACGATGCATTACATGAGGCGCTGCAAAATGGTGTTTCATCTGGTAAAAACTATAGTTTGTATTTGCGCGGTAAATTATCTACGTTTGAATTATCTGTCTCACGCAAAGCAGATGATAATTACGCGCGTTTTGTAGTGCTTGCGCGTGATATTACCGAACGCCGTATGGCCGAAGCAGAGTTACGCGTTGCAGCAACGGCTTTTGAAGCGCGCGAAGGCATGATTATTACTGATCCGGATGGCACCATCCTGCGTATTAATAAAGCCTTCACCGAAGTCACCGGATTTACATCCGAA